>Ga0210385_10003029_pt1 | contig 10077 bp, 9 predicted proteins | sample IncBWH26OmetaG_FD_160107 | JGI IMG/M metagenome (GOLD analysis project Ga0210385, IMG submission 160107) | Forest soil microbial communities from Barre Woods Harvard Forest LTER site, Petersham, Massachusetts, United States - Inc-BW-H-26-O ...
ATTCGCGCACCTCGGATCAGTTTTTCACCGTCATGGCGTCGGAATCGACCGCTTTCTTGCCGGTCAATCCTTCAAGGCCGGCCAGCACGCCGCGATAGTCATCCTTGTCCGCCTGGAAGGCCGCGCCGCCTTTTTTGCCGCCGTCGTCCCACGTAAGGCCGATGAAGTGCTTTTTGGATTTCGTAAGCGCCATCAGCGCGCCCACCCCGAGCGAAACCGCTGCCAATCCAATCGCCGCCCCTACTCTGCGATGCACGTCCTGCCCGTAGCTGATCTCGGTAACAGCTCGCGGGGAAAGACTGAGTACCTCATTCCCGTTCTCGATCAACCGGATCTGCCCGTCGTCAATCACTAGATGCAACTGTCGGCCCGTCTTCAGATCCCCAAGCGTTCCTCCGTCGTACTTCAGCTTGTAACCCGCATCTCGGGCAACCGCCGAAACCGCCAACGTGAGCGAGAGAGTCAGTGCAATCCATGAGCGCATAATCTACTTATCGGCGATGGGCTTACGAGTCTTAGTGCGTTTCTTCCCGCCTGCCTTCGCCCAGCGAGCATAATTGTTCCGTGCGCTCTCGCGGCGCACAGTTCGGCCGCATAACCTTCGATCCCGCAATCATGGGCGGCAAGCCGTGCATCCGTGGCATGCGTGTAAGGGTCGGGATGATCATCGAGGCGCTTGCTGCAGGGCGAACCATCCCCGAACTGCTCGCCGACTTCCCATATCTCGAAGAGCAAGATATCCGGGAAGCGCTAGCATTTGACAACCACTTCGTTCGGTAAAAACCACGCCTCCGCCGAACCCGCCCAGCTAATCACGGTTCGCTCAGAAAAAGTTTTCCCCACCAAAATCAACCGCTTCCCCTCCCTCCACCACCCCGCCGCGCAAGGCCCACAGCGACACTCATGCGCAGGAACGCAAAAAAATGCACGACGAATCCACCCGCCCGCCCGACGAAAAAAATAGTGGGGCGGGTCTCCCGACCCGCAAGCCGACCTCCCGGTCGGCTTCAGCTCTGGATAGCGACCCACCCGGCCACAGCACCGGCCCGCGCACCCCCGACGGTAAAGCCAACTCATCTTCGGACCGCACAGGGCGTTTGGAGCCCGTTGTCCGCGATCGAAAATTGAATCGCCTCACTCACGGCTGCCGCTCCGAACAGATCCTCATCCCCGGCGAAGACCCGGCCGAATTCGAATTCGTCATGAATCATTGGTTCTCGGCCTACGATCCCCAAGACCCCATCGCGCAAAACCTCGTCGAAGAGGTCGGCAAAGCCCACTGGTTTCTCAAGCGCAACGAAAAATGGCTGCACCAGATCCAAATCCGCCTGCCTCACGACGCTTGGCTCTGGACCGACGAGAATCACAAGCTCCTCACCAACACCATGCGCTACAAAACCACCGCCGAGCGCGCTTTCTTCCGCTGGTACAAGGCCCTCGAAGCCCACTACAACCGCGAATTCCACCGCAACCAGCTCGCCGAACACGCTCGCGCCCGTGCCGCCGAGCTCAACATCCAATGGCTCAACAAGAAGCAGCAACTCGCCGCCGAAAGCCTCAAAACCGAGCAATTCGCCCACATTCTCGGCGACGACCAGGTCTGTGCCACCACCCTCGCCCCCACCAATCAGCAGATCAAAGACAGCGTCGCCGCCCGTCCCGACCCCCCAAAATTCATCACCCGCGTTCTTCATTTCCGGAACGGCGTTCCACGCGCCTATGCTTGGGTCAATCCCAATCTGATCCAGCGCGAATTCGAAACCATCGGCATCCAAACCATGCTCTACACCGACTGGCTCGGCATCATCGAGCGCGAAGCAGCCGCCGGCACCGGCCACCTCGGCCCCGCACCCTCCGTCGAGTTCTTGAGCTTCCCGCCCGAATCGCAAACCGTTTGATGCCTACCGCCGCCGCCTGCCATCCTCCCTTGAGCCCCCAACGCCAGTGCGATATAGTGCATAAAGCTTCAGACTAGGTTTCGGCAGCGCCTTGGCTCTGGCGGTAACCGGCGCACCAGGTTCAAGGAATCGCGCCTCGACAGGTGCTGCCCAGGAGGTTATCGTGATTCGTACCAGGATGCGCGTCTCTCTCTCGCTCATCGCTCTGCTATTCGCTGCCTGTGCTTGGGCACAGGAAGGCTCCATCACGGGAACCGTGAAGGACGCCAGTGGTGCTGCTGTTCCCGGCGCCACCGTCAGCGTCACCAGTGTCGAGCAAGGCTTCGTACGCACCACCACTACCAACCCCACCGGTGATTACCTCGTGAGCGGCCTTCTCGCCGGCCATTACAACATCAATGTCACCGCCCAAGGTTTCAAGCAGTATGTTGTGAAAGATCTCATCCTCAGGGTTGCTGACAAAGCCCGGGCGGACGCCACCCTCGAGGTGGGCCAGGTCAGCACGGAGCTCACCGTCGCCGGTGCGAATGTCGCCCAAGTTCAAACCGAATCAGCCGAGTTATCGGGTGTCATCACTAATAAGCAAATCGACCAACTCGTTTTGAATGGTCGTAACTTCACCCAGTTAGTCACCCTCATACCCGGTGTAAGTAACCAGACGGGCCAGGACGAGGGCACGGTAGGAGTTTACGGGAGCGTGGCTTACAGTGTGAACGGCGGCCGCACAGAATACAACAATTGGGAACTGGATGGCGGCGACAACATGGACAACGGAAGTAACTCCACTTTGAACGCCTATCCGAACGTGGATGCCGTTGCCGAAGTCAAGGTGCTGACCTCTAACTACGGCGCACAATACGGCCGCAACGGCTCCGCAACGATCGAGACCATCACTAAGTCCGGCACTCGCGATTTCCACGGCGACGTTTTTGAATTTGTTCGAAATGATGACTTCAACGCCCGAAATTTCTTCCAGTCGACCGTTCCCGAATACAAGAAGAATGATTATGGATACACCATCGGCGGCCCGGTCTTCATACCCAAGGTTTACAACCGTAACCGCGACAAAACGTTCTTCTTTTTTTCGGAGGAATGGAGGAAAGAACTGGTCCCCGGCCAAACCTTCAACCAGCAGGTGCCTTCCACCCAGGAGCGGTCCGGAAATTTCTCCGACGTCTGCCCGGCTGCTGGTAGCGCTGTCAACACCACCAACTTTCCAAACTGCCCTGTAAATCCCGCCACCGGCGCCTATTTCCCAGGCAATCAGGTGCCGGTAACCCCGCAAGCCCAGGCTATGCTGCCCCTTATATCCGCGCCCAACTCGGGTTCTGGAGCGACATCGTTCTTTAATGCGGCGCCTGCCGAGGACACGAATTGGCGCGAAGAATTGGCTCGCGTTGATGAAAACTTCAACGATAAGGTCCGCTTCTTCTACCGCTTCATTCACGATTCCTGGAACACCGTCACCCCAACTCCGCTCTGGAGCGCACAAACCGGAAGTTTTCCCACCGTGGAAACCAGCTTCGTCGGCCCGGGCGTCAGCATGGTCGCGAACCTCACCGTGAGTGCTTCGCCCACGCTGTTGAACGAATTCGTGTTTAGCTACACCACGGATCACATCTTATTGAACGCCATTGGTCCCGTTCAGCGCCCTGCCAGTTTCGACATGCCCGGAATCTTCAATAACGGTTTCCGTGGCCTTTTGCCGAATATCTATATCGAGAACACGGCCGAATACGGCGGCGGTTTCAATGCGCCCACCGGTTACTTCCCATGGAACAATGCGAACCCTACTTACACTTACAAGGACAACGTCACAAAGATTTGGGGCGCGCATAACCTTACTTTTGGCGCTTACTTTGTTGCGGCCCAAAAAAATGAGGACAACTCCAACTTTCAGGATGCCCAGGGCTCTCTCACCTTCAACGGCACCGCCACGGGCAGCACTGGCAACGGCTTTGCCGACTTCCTGATAGGCGACATCTACTCGTTCGATCAAACAAATCTTGTTACCAAGTACTACAACCGCTATAAGATCCTCGAACCCTATCTTCAAGACGATTGGCACGCAACTCGAAAACTAACTCTGAACCTTGGCCTGCGCGTCAGTCTGTTCGGAACCTATCGCGAGAAATACAAGCAAGCCTATAATTTCGACCCAAGCGCCTATAATCCGGCCGACGCGCCCATCTATGGACCGAATGGCCTCATCAGCGGCAATCCCTTCGACGGCGTTGTGCAGTGCGGCGTCGGGGGTGTTCCGCGCGGCTGCATGGTAGGCCATCTCTTCAATCCGGCCCCGCGCGTCGGCTTCGCCTATGATCCGATTGGCGACGGCAAGACCGCTATCCGGGGCGGTTACGGTATCTTCTTCGAGCACACCAACGGCAACGAGGGGAACACCGAATCTCTCGAAGGCAGCCCGCCCTTGGTTCAGAATATTACTGAATACAATCTGCCCACTTACACAAGCATCTTCTCGACCAGCTCCGTCTCAGGCCCGCTCAACGTTCTCTCTATACCGACGAAGGCGATCTGGCCTTACGTGCAGCAGTGGAACTTCAGCGTCCAGCGTGAGCTGCCCTCCCATATTATTTTGACTACGGCATATGTGGGTAGTAAGGGCACCCACCTCACAGATGTGCGCGATTTGAACCAGGTTCCCCCCGTTTCCGCTTCCCAGAATCCCTATCCTCCAGGCCAGCCGATAAGTATAAGTGGAAACGATTGCCTTACTGGTACTGTCAACGGTGCGCCCGTCGTAGGCCCCGCCGCAAATAATTTCGCTATCGCCTGCGGCGCCGATCCCGCGCCTTACCGTCCCTACCTGGGGTTCGAGGACATCACCGGCCTTGAAGATCAAGCTAACTCTAACTACAACGCCCTGCAAGTGTCTGCCCGCCCAACTTCAGTCACTTGACTTTGAGTCTCGCGTATAGCTGGAGTCACTCGATCGACGACTCTTCCGATCGAGGCGATTCCACCTTTGTAAATTCGTATGATCTCGAATCCGCCCGCGCAAGCTCGAACTTCGATCAACGGCATCTGCTGAATATTAGCTGGGTTTATGATGTTCCATTCTTCACGAAATCGGGGTTCTTGCATACGGCCTTTGGAGGCTGGCAGTGGTCCGGACTAATGACTTACCAGAGCGGTACTCCATTCACGGTCGTCAATGGTCTCTACAGCGACAACGCGGGCGTGGGCAACGGCTTGGGTGCCGGCTCCTACGTCAACATCGTGGGCAACCCGAACGCGCCTCCTCCCACCAGCAACGTCGCCGGTATTCTCGGCCCGCTTCTCTACAACCCCTACGCGTTCGGGGATCCGACTGGGCTCACCTTCGGTGATGCCGGCCGAAATATTCTCAACAGTCCGGCCCGCACCAACTTCGACATGGGTTTGTTCAAGCATTTCCCGCTGCATTCCGAACAGCGCGCGCTTGAATTTCGCGCCGAGGCGTTCAACGTCTTCAACCACACGCAGTGGCTGCCGATGGCCACCAACGGAGTCAACAGCTCCAACGTGGACGCCGCCTGCTATGGCGGCCCCAACAATGTGGCTCAGTACCCGGCAACGTGTGCCGCTAACGACTTCCTCATTCCGCCGGGAGCCCACAACCCGCGCATCCTGCAGCTCGGGATGAAGTTTATCTTCTAATCTGGTGGGAATATTGTGGGGCGGGCGTCCCCGCCCGCGTCGGACCTCCTGGTCCGACCCGCCACCCTTCTACCGGCGGCATTCACCGGTAAGCGTGCCGCGTTCGCCGATTTCGACGTGATCGGCGGAGGCTTCGGCCCTTATTATCGCCTTGAGGCCGAAAGTAAATGAACACGAATCAAATCACGTCAGGGTATACGGATTGGGAGACTATCGCGGTTGCCATCGTCCTGATCGCCACCGGGCTCTTCCTCCTCGGCGGGGACCTCTTTGGAATTTTGTCGCTTGACCGCATTCGAAATCTGTGGCCGGTCGCTCTGATCGTGGGAGGCGTAATTGACCTGCTGTCTCAAGGTCCGCGCCCTCAAAGCGTCAGCCATCAGCAATAGTAAAGGACATACGTGCACGACAACTTCGATAACGAGCGCTGGGACCGGCGAAGGCAATGGCGCCAGCTACCCGCTCCGCGCCTGTTCATCGCCATTCTTCTCATTGCTGCCGGAACTCTCCTGTTCCTCAGCAACCTTGGCCTGCTCCCGGAATTCAACTTCTGGGCCTTTTGGCCTTTGATCCTGGTTGTGGGGGGCGCCGGTAAATTGGTCAGCGACAGCAGCCGCTCGGGCCAAGCCATCGGTATCGTGTTGATTGCGGGCGGCAGCTTGTTTCTTCTGGTCAGCCTGGGTATTCTTCACATCCGGGCCCACGACGATAGCTGGCCCCTCTCCCTGCTGCTCATCGCGGCGGGAGCCCTGGCTCTGATCAAAATCCTGGACGCAAATGATCGAGCTAGACCGCGCCTCGGCTTCCCCGCGGCAGGCGGCGTTTCTGCCGACGTGCTCAAAGAACAAGTCGTATTCGGTTCGCTGAAACGCAAGATCGAAACACCGAACTTCCTCGGTGGCAAGCTGGAGAGCGTCTTCGGCAGCATCGACCTGAATCTCAGGGGTGCGCAGATCTCTTCTCCCGACAAGTCGGCGTCCCTTGAAGTGAACGCGGTCTTCGGATCCATCGAACTGCGAGTTCCCGAGACTTGGCGGATCGTCGCCCATGCTGCGGGCGTTTTTGGCACCATCGAAGATAAGACCATCGCCAACAAGACGGTCGGCTTCGACGGGCCCACTTTGTTCATCACCGGCGCAGCCGTCTTCGGTTCCGTGGAGATAAAGGATTAGCCGGCGTCGGCCGCGCACTTCGAATGCATCCCGTCTTCCGCAGCAAAAGCGGTTTCCTGCTGTACCTGGCCGCTTGGGTTCCCATTGGGCTCATGCTCACGCTCATGGTCAGCGTCGCCGGTCGATTCAGGTGGCCCGAAAGCGCTTCCATCACAGTTCCGGTTACGTTTCTACTGGCGTGTGTATGCCTTGCGCCCTGGTACTCTTGCCGTTCGCTTCCGCTGCGCTCAACGCCGCCCTGGAAGCTGCTCGTCAATCATTTGGTCGCCGCCATGTGCGCCACTGCGATCGTCATGGTTTTTACAAATCACCTGCTGGTGCCCGTCTTTGGCCGCATTTTCCCCAGGGTGCGTCAAGGCTATGGTTCCGCACTGCCGGTGCTTGCAGGAATGGTGGACCTTATCTATCTGCTCTCGATCGCGCTCTATTATGTTGTTCTGGCCATCGAGTCGTCGCGCCAGGCCGAACTGCTTTCGCGCGAGGCCGAGCTCAAAGCCATCAAGGCGCAGGTCAATCCGCACTTCTTGTTCAACAGCTTGAATTCAATCAGCGCTCTTACCACTCTCGATCCGTCCAAGGCGCGTGAAATGTGCGTCCGTCTCTCCGATTTCTTGCGCGCCTCCTTGCGCCTCGGCGAGCGCGCCAGCATTCCCTTTTCCGAGGAGCTGGCTCTGACCAGAAGTTATCTTGATGTCGAACAAGTTCGCTTCGGTCAGCGTCTGCACGTGCGCCAGGACTTCGATCCGTTCTGCAATGAATTCGAAGTGCCGCCGCTGCTCGTCCAGCCGCTCGTCGAAAACGCTATTAAGCACGGCATTGCAACCTTGACCGAGGGCGGGGAGATCGCCATGACCGGGCAGCGCGTCCGCGATAGCATTCGCGTGACGATTGAAAATCCCTTCGATCCCGACGCCCCTGCGACCCGTAGAAACGGTTTCGGCTTGGCCAGTGTACGCAATCGCCTTCACGCCCGCTACGGTCCCGCGGCTCGACTTGAGGTGCAGGTCGATGGCAATCTCTATCGTGTGATGCTGTCGCTGCCTTGCGCGATAGAACCGGGCCGCGACCGCGAGGGAGCGCTTTCATGACCATCCGCGCCATGCTCGTCGACGATGAAGATCTCGCCCGCCATATCCTTCGCGAATACTTGCACAGCGAATCGGATGTCGAGCTCGTCGCCGAATGCGCTAATGGATTCGATGCCGTGAAGGCTGTTGCCGAGCACAAACCCGATCTGCTGTTTCTCGACGTTCAGATGCCGAAGCTCGATGGCTTCGAGGTTCTGGAATTGATCGGCAGCGAGGTCGCGGTTGTGTTCGTGACGGCATACGATCAATACGCCATGAAGGCCTTCGATGCCGCGGCAGTCGACTATTTGCTGAAGCCCTTTGACCTGGAACGCTTCCGTTTGTCGCTTCAGCGCGTGCGCCGCCGGCTTGGAGAAAAGGCTGCCCCTCCCAATCCGGCTGAGCTGAAAACGGCGGCTCAGCCGCCCGGCCAATACGCCCGGCGCATCGTTGTAAAGGATGCCACGCGCGTTCATATCATTCCTGTCGCCCAGCTCGATTATGCGGAAGCCCAAGACGATTACGTGGCGCTGCACAGCGGCGGCAAAAGCTATCTCAAGCAGCAGACCATCTCGAGCCTCGAAGCCTCGCTCGATTCGATGCGCTTCGTTCGGGTCCACCGATCTTATATCGTGAACCTGGAGCGAATCGCCAAGATCGAACCATATACAAAGGACACTCGGCTCGCTATTCTCATGGACGGCTCGCAGGTTCCGGTGAGCCGGGCCGGATATCTGCGCCTGAAAGAATTGATGGAGAAAGGATAAGGAACTTCATGCCAAATGCTAGTTGCGACATCGGGCTGATCGGGCTGGCGGTCATGGGCCAGAATCTGGTCCTCAATATGAACGATCACGGCTTCCGCGTAGCTGTCTTCAACCGGACGGTCTCGAAAGTGGATGACTTCCTAAATCAGGAGGCCAAGGGCACGCAGGTGGTCGGCGCGCATTCTATCGAAGAGCTGATTCAAAGCCTCAAGCGGCCGCGCCGCGTGATGTTGATGGTGAAAGCCGGCGATACCGTCGACCAGATGATCGATCAACTGGCGCCGCATCTCGAAAAGGGCGACATTATCATCGACGGTGGCAATTCGCTCTACACCGATACAAATCGCCGCACCAAGAGCCTCAACGAAAAAGGAATTCTGTTCATCGGCACCGGCGTCTCCGGCGGCGAAGAAGGTGCGCGGCACGGTCCGTCCATCATGCCGGGAGGCAATCCGGAAGCTTGGCCGCACGTGAAAGACATCTTCCAATCGATCGCCGCGAAAGTGGAAGACGGCACCCCGTGTTGCGACTGGGTGGGCGAAGCGGGCGCGGGACATTACGTCAAGATGGTCCACAACGGCATCGAGTATGGCGACATGCAGCTCATCGGTGAGGCTTACCACTTGCTTAAGGAAAGCCTCGGCCTGAACGCGGATGAGCTTCATGACGTCTTTGCCGAGTGGAACAAGGGCGAGCTGGACAGTTTCTTGATCGAAATCACGGCTGAGATCTTCACCAAGAAAGATGACGACGGCACGCCGCTCATCGACAAGATCCTCGACGCTGCCGGCCAAAAGGGAACAGGGAAGTGGACCGCCATCAGCGCGCTTGATCTGGGCATGCCGGTCACCCTGATCGGCGAGGCGGTTTTCGCGCGCTGCCTGTCGGCGCTCAAAGATGAGCGCGTCGCGGCATCGAAAGTGCTCGCCGGGCCGAAGCACAACCAGGACGCGCATGACCGTAAGGTGTTTATCGAGGATGTGCGCCGGGCGCTCTATTGTTCGAAGATTATCTCCTACGCGCAAGGCTATATGCTGTTGCGCGCGGCGGGCAAGGAAGAGGCATGGAACCTCAACATGGGCGGCATTGCGCTGATGTGGCGCGGAGGCTGCATCATTCGAAGCCAGTTTCTCGGCAAGATCAAAGAAGCCTATGAGAGAAATCCCCAGCTCACAAACCTTCTGCTGGATGGATTCTTTCAAGGTGTACTGAACGAGTATCATGGCGCCTGGCGGCGCGCGCTCATCCATGGGATTGGCTACGGCGTCCCCACGCCCGCGTTCTCCACGGCTTTAGCGTTCTACGACGGCTATCGTACGGAGCGCTTGCCGGCCAATCTGCTGCAAGCTCAACGCGACTTTTTCGGCGCCCACACGTATGAGCGTGTCGACAAGCCCCGCGGCCAGTTCTTCCATACCAATTGGACCGGACGCGGCGGCCGGGTGGCTTCGGGCAGCTATAACGCGTAACGTGTTATCTCCACACCGATCTATCAACGTTGGGAGCGAAGAAT
>Ga0210385_10003030_pt1 | contig 10075 bp, 6 predicted proteins | sample IncBWH26OmetaG_FD_160107 | JGI IMG/M metagenome (GOLD analysis project Ga0210385, IMG submission 160107) | Forest soil microbial communities from Barre Woods Harvard Forest LTER site, Petersham, Massachusetts, United States - Inc-BW-H-26-O ...
GCCGATGCGATGTTCGTATCCGAGGCCGAGGTTGGCGCCGAGCTGGTCAGACGAGAACGAGTTCGCGGTGACGTTGACCGGGTAGCCGAAGAAGTCGCAGCACTCCTCGACGTTGAAGTTGGTGGATTTGTGATACCAGCCAACTCCGCCCACGGCGTAGACGCTGTTCTTCCACTTGGGGAAAAGTTCGATGACCGGGTCGACGGTAATGGAGTTGATGTGGGTGTTGCCGTTTGTGCCGCCACCGGCTGCGACGAATGCGCCGGGGAGCTTGTCGTCGATGAACTGATACTCGCCGAGAACGCTGATGCGATTGGAGAGACGCAGTCCGCCGCCGATGGTGAAGTTGCCGCCATACGTGACGTACGGGCCGTCATTGCCGATGGGAGCGTTGAAGCCCGCGCCCGCGATGAACGTCAGGCGACTCATCAGGCTGTGATCGTGATAACCACCGCCGCCGTGCTCCTGGCCGCCGGCCGCGCCGGAAGCTGATCCATCCGGGGCAGCGGGGAGGGCTGCGCTACCGGTCCCTGGGTCAGCCGCCAACTCCATCGCGGACGACGAGCTCGATTCGCCGGCGAGAGTTGAGCTGGATGAATCGTGGGAGGAGACTGCCTGGGCGCATGCGGCGCTTATCGCAAAGGCCGCCACAGCCAAAAGAAGAGAAGCATGCCGCAATAGCGACATCGAACGGGGAGATGACATTGGTCCGTACCTCGAATGGAATAAATTACTTACCTAACCGGGAAGGCGTGCATTGCTCCCCGTATATGCTTAGACTCCGTTTTCCTAATGAAGTTGCTCTTTGCGCTGGACTAAGCGATTTGGGCGCCGATGCCGGGCGATCTATGCCGAGAAGGCTACCGATTGAGCTTGAACAAATAAAAAGCCGATCGCATTGGCGATCGGCTTTTATTTGCGTTGACGCGAAGTTTATCCCTGAATATCGAACTGCTCGGGATGCAATGTGGCGTCGCTCTTGATGAGGATGTTCTTGCCCGTGAGCTCTTCGAAATCGTTCAGCCAGCGCGCATTGTTCGACTTGAGAATCTTAACGGTTTCGGGGTTCACGCGCAGCAGGACATCGCCGCTCTCGAAGTGCTTGCGCATCTTGCGCAGCTCGACGAAGATCTCGTTGCACACTGTGGCCGGGCTCTTGACCATGCCGGTGGCCTGGCAGATGGGGCAGGGCGTGCTCAGAGTGCGCTCAAGCGATTGCTTGACGCGCTTGCGCGTGATGGCGACAAGGCCAAAATCGTTAAACTGCAGAACCTTGGTCGGAGCGCGGTCGTTCTTGAGCGCTTCTTCGAGCGCAGCCATCACCTTGAAGCGATTCTTGCGCTCATCCATATCGATGAAGTCGATGATGATGATGCCGCCGAGATCGCGCAGACGAATCTGGCGCACGATCTCAGGAATCGCGTCGAGGTTGGTCTTGACGATGGTGTCTTCCAGGCGCGCCGTCTTGCCGACATATTTGCCGGTGTTGATGTCGATCGCGACCAGCGCTTCGGTCTGATTGATGACGATCGAGCCGCCGGACTTGAGCCACACCTTGGAGCGCAGGGCTTTGGAAATTTCGTCCTGAATGCCGAAGTGCTCGAACAGCGGCGTCTCTTTGGTGTAGAGCTTGACGCGGCGCACGAGCGTCGGCGAGAAGCGATTCAGGAAGCGCACGATGCGTTCGTAGTCGGCTTCGGAGTCGACCCAGATGGACGAGAAGTTGGCGCTGACCTGATCGCGCAGGATGCGTTCGATGAGCGAGAGATCGTGATAGATGAGCGCAGGCGACTTGGAGCCGTCGGAGCGCTGCTTGATCTCGTTCCAGAGATGAATCAGGAAGCGCAGATCGGCGCGGAGCTCTTCTTCCGATGCGCCTTCAGCCGCGGTGCGGACGATGAAGCCGCCCGAGGCTTCGCCGCGCTCGTGAACGAGAATGCGCTTGAGGCGCTGGCGCTCTTCGTCGGAGTCGATCTTGCGGCTGACGCCCACGTGCGTCACAGTCGGCATGAAGACCAGGAAGCGGCCGGGCAGAGCGATGTGGCTGGTGATGCGGGCGCCCTTCTTGGCGATGGGCTCCTTGGCGATCTGGACCAGGATCTCCTGGCCGGGCTTGAGCAGGTCGGAGATGATGGGCAGATCGGAGGTTTGCGCGGAGCGGCGCGAGGGTCCGCCGCGACGATCGCCGGGGCGATGACCCCGATCTCCGCCGCGTTCTCCTCCGCTGCGTTCGCCACCACGTCCGCGACGTCCGCGGCCGCCGCGATCGCGACGCGGCTGAGGCTGACCGTCGGCTGCGGGCTGTCCTTCTGCAGAAACAGCCCCTTCTTCCTCTTCGTTCTCTTCTTCGTCTTCGGCGACGGCCTTGTCGTCGAGGTTGAGCTGAATGCGATGGTCGAGGTGGGCTTCCTGCAGCATCTCGCCAAGCGCGCCGGAGCGAATCTGCGTCTGCAGGGTTTCTTCTTCGTACTCGTCCAGATCCTGCTCGTCGTGCTTATGCGCGTGCCGATGCAGCGGCGAATCGATCTCCTCGCCCTCGATCACTTCTTCTTCGACGAGGCCATTGCCGGGCGAGTAAGACGATGCGACGGGCCGCGCCGCGGGAGCTGGTTCTTCAAAACGAGCCGGCGTCTCGGACGTGGAAGCAGCCTCTTCTTCCTTCTTGTTCTTGCCGCCAAATCCAAACAGGCGGAACGTGCTGGGCGGAAGCGGATCGACGTGGTGCGAGGCGCTGGCGTCGGCTTCTGGCTCCTCGTTGTCCTCGTGCGAAGAATCTGACTCGTGAATCTGGGCCGAGGGCGCGACTTCGCGCAGCGTGGACGGCTCGTGGACCAGCGTGCCGGATGCGGCCAGGGTGGCGTCAGGAGTTGGTGCGTGCGCCGTAGTCTCGATCAGGCCTTCATCGACGAGAGATTCTTCGACGAACTCTTCGTCGAACAGGACGCCTTCGCCGGCTTGCGCGGCAAGCGTGTGTTCTTCGGCATCGGAGAAGACGCCTTGCGGCTCGGCATCGATCCGAAACTGGGACTGGGGCTCGGGCTCGGCCTTGCGATCGCGATGTCGCGAAATCGATTCGCCGGGGAGCAGGCCGCTGCCGTCCCACTCGATGGGTGAATCAATCATCGTGGAAGGCTTGGAGGTGACAGCGGGTCGCGTCGGCTGGTAGGCGGATTTCTTTTCGGTCTCGACCGGCACGCCGCCGTACTTTGACAAAGCTTCGCCGGGGAGCACGAAAGGCTTCGCCGATGACTCGACCGGCGGAGCGCTGCGTGCGACAGCGTGGATCTGGTGCGGCTCTTGAACCGTCTCCGCGAAAGTGTCCTCGGCTCCGGATTCCGCGGACTCTGTAGTCTCGGCGGGTTCGCTCTGCGCGCCTGCGCCGCTGCGGCCGCCGCCGCGCCGCCGCCGACGTCCACGCCAGCGCTTTGCGCCCGGTTCGCCGGATTCCTGGGACTCGTCGGTTGAATCGGATTGGCTCGGCGCTTCGGGCGCGGAAGATTGGGACGAGGATTCGGTGATGACCAAGCCGGTCTGGGGCTCGTCGGCAGAGCGTTCGCGCCGCTGGCCGCCGCCATTGCGGCCGCCCCCCTGACGCACTTCGCGCGGGGCCTGGTTAGGGTTGCTGGTGGCGGCTTTTTCCAGCTCGTCGGCGTCTTCCTGATCTTCGAGTTCGAGGAAGTCCGTTACATAGAGAAAAGCGTCGCGCTCCAGGCCGATATCGACAAAAGCCGATTGCATGCCGGGCAGGACGCGGGTGACGCGGCCGTTATAGATGGAGCCGGCCAGGGTGTATTCATTTTCGCGTTCGTAATAAATTTCCGCGAGTTGATCGTCTTCTAAAATCGCTAGCCGCGTTTCATGCGGCGTGCTGGAGATACAAATTTCTTTTGCCATCGTGCCTTTCCGCCCAGCGGCGATCAGCGGCTGGGGCCTGCGGCAAGGCCGGATGGGATTCTGCGGAACCGGAGAGGATAGAGATGGGCGGAAGAGAATACCTGTGTGCTGCGCGCCTGCCAACCTTCTGAGACCAGACGAGGCTCGAAGAAGGTTGGCTATTGCCGGCGCGCTTTACGAAACGGGGATCCTGGTGCAAAGACTCTGTAACCCTGACGGGTTTTTTTGTCGCACTCGCGATAGCGCGGTTGACCTGCGCGATCGGGGCGAAACTGGCAAGCCCATTCATTTGCACGGAACGGGCGCGTCTCTGCGTGCTCATGTGCTCAATCCTGCCGGGCCTCAAGATCCTCCGGGACCTGGCCGGCGAAAAATACATCAAACTTCAACTCCTGCGCGGTCAAACAGAGGCGACTGGCAGGATTCAACCTTGTTCAGTGCGTCCGGCGTTGGTGAAGCTGGACGCTTGCGGCTTCTCGGGAATTCAGTATCCGAAGACGCCTTAGTTTACAAACCGGCGCATGCGCACGTTCATCGCAACGCCCAGCGCGAGGAAGGTAAACAGCACCGAAGATCCGCCATAACTCATGAGGGGTAAAGGGATTCCGGTGACGGGCATAAACCCTATGACCATACCCACGTTGACCGCAATCTGGAAGGTCAACACAGCCACGACGCCCATAATAATGAGGGAGCCGGGTAGGTCTGCGGCTGTTTGAGCGTTTTGAATCAAACGCATCAATATGAAGAAGTATAGCAGCAGCACAAAGACGGCGCCGACGAAGCCGTGTTCTTCGCTGAACGCGGCGAAGATGAAGTCGGTATAAGGGATGGGCAGGAAGTAGCCCTGGGTCTGGGTGCCTTTTTCGTTGCCTTTGCCCCAGATGCCGCCCGAGCCCACGGCGATGAGCGATTGCTTGACCTGATAGCCCTTGCCCTTCGGGTCCTCATCCGGGTTGATAAAGCTGGTGAGGCGGGCCTTCTGGTACGGCTTGAGCAGCTTACCGCTGGACCAGACGCCGACGACTAAAGCCACTCCGCAGGTGACCAGGATCAGGCCTTGGCGAAGGCTGATTCCGCCTAAAAACAGGCCGGCGATCAGGATCGGGGAGTAGGTGAGAGTGGTTCCCATGTCCGGCTGCTTGAGAACCAGCAGCATGGGCACGCCGACCAGAGCGAAAGCTTTAAAGATGTCTCTCCAGGTGAGATTGCGCCCGCCCAGATTGGCGAAGTAGCGCGCCACCATCAACATCAGAACCAGCTTCACGAACTCCGATGGCTGGAAGAGGATGGGGCCAGCCTTGATCCAACGTCGTCCCCCGAGCGCGTTGTGCCCCAGCGGCGTGTAGATCGCGGCTAACGCAACCAGGCCGAATCCATAGGCCCATGGCGCCCAATCCAGCACGCGGTGATAGTCGATTTTGGAGAAGATGAACATCACGACCAGGCCGCCCGTGATGCAGAAGATCTGTTTGGTCTCGAAGTTTGCAAACTTCGTGTGCACGGTTGTGGAGCGGACTTCCATCAGGGAAGCGGCGCTTAGCAACAACAGCAGGCCGAGCAGCGCCCAGTCGAAGTCGCGGAAGGTCATGAAGCGGCGCATGGGGCTCATGGCTGAGTGATCCTGCGGGTGGGGAGCCCGAGGGCCAGTTGCGATGGGGACGGGAGCGGCGAAGGCGCGTTCTTGGGAGCGTTGTTGGCCGCATCGATTTTTGGATCGACGAAGAAGCGGCCTGCATGGATGCGGGCGATCTGGCCTGCCGCGTTATTTTTGGCTGCGTCGTCGGGCGTGGTCCAGATGGCGCCGACTTCGACCGGCTTCGCGGGCGTCGCCGCCTTCAGCGGCTGGAGATTGTGCGCCAGACGCCGCTGCTTTTCGACATAGGCGGCGACGACCCGCGCGCCGAGGCGCGCCGGGTAATAACTGAACTCGCCGTGCATCCAGAGAACAGCGACGACCAGCTCGGGATTGCGGCGCGGCACCACGCCAACGAACCAGACATTGGGATTGGTGGCATGGCCTTTGCCGCTTTTGCCCAGCGCCGCGTGGCTCATGACCTGCGCGGTGCCGGTCTTGCCGGCGAGATCGATGCCTTCCAAATGCGCCGAGCCGGCGGTGTGGTAGAGGGCAGGGACGGTGACCGCAGCCATGCCATCGGTGATGATCTCCCAGTTGGCGGGATCGATGGGGATATCGACTTTGCCAGAGCCGGGGTAGGTGTCTTCCATGGCGCGGCGGAAGTCGTCGGGCAGCTCGTCGGAGAAGACGCTGTGCGGGCGGACAAGATGGCCGCCCGAAGCGATGCCCGAGATGATGCGCGCAAGCTGAATGGGCGTGGCTTCAACCGCGCCCTGGCCGATGGAGACGTCGAGGGTTTCGTCTGGATACCAGCGGTGGTGATAGGTCTTGAGCAGCCACTGGACCGAGGGCATGAGGCCGGCCTGCTCGCCGGGCAGATCGATGCCGGTCTTCTCGCCGTAGCCGAATTCCTTGGCGTACTTGGCGATACGATCGATGCCCAGCTTGTCGCCAAGCTGGTAGTAGTAGGTATCGCAGGAGTACGGGATGGCGTTGTGGATGTCGACCGGGCCGTGATGTTCGTCGCAGTGGTGGAAGAATCCGTAGGGTCCCCAGCCGCCGTTGCAGACGACTTTGAGATTCTGCGCGATGCCTTCCTGCAGGCCGGCGACGGACATCAAGACCTTGAAGGTCGATCCCGGAGCGAGCTGGGCCTGAATGGCCTTGTTGAGCAGCGGATGTTCGGGGTCGGTGAGGAGCTTGTTCCACTCGGCGCGGTCGATTTTGACGGCGAAGGCGTTTGGGTCGAAGCTGGGTCGCGAGACCATAGCCAGGATCTCGCCGTTGCGCGGATCCATGGCGACGATGGCGCCTTCGCGATCGCCGAGGGCGAGTTCGGCGGCGCGCTGCAGATCGTTGTCGATGGTGAGACGAAGGTCCTGGCCGGGAACTGAGTGCTGCGTGCCGAGGATGCCGACTTCGCGGCCGTGACTGTCGACGATGACGTCGCGCGAACCGTCCTGCCCGCGCAGCAGTTGATCGTAGGTCTGCTCAACGCCAGCTTTGCCGACGACGTCGCCCGGTTCATAGGCCGCGTAGCGTGGATCGTTGAGCATGTCCTCGCTGACTTCGCCCACGTAGCCGATCAGATGGGCCGCGAAGCCGTCGCGGGGATAGAGGCGGCGCTCTTCGTCGATGGTCTCAAGCTCGGGCAGCTCGTTGCGATGCGCCTCGATGAAGGCCTCTTCGTCGGGCGTGACTTCCTGCTTGATGGGGATGGGCTGGTAGCCGGGCGCGGCGCGGAAATGCTTGATGGTGGCGCGGAGCTGCTCGAGATCGAGATGCAGGCCTTGCGCGATGATGGGTAGATCGGCGTCGAGGTTGTGGTTCTGTTCGCGGATCAGGAAGCAGGAGACGGACGGGTAGTTGTCGACGATCAGGCGGTTTTCGCGATCGAAGAGCTTGCCGCGCGGGGCAAGGATGGGGACTTTGCGAATGCGGTTTTGCTCGGCGAGAAGCTTGAAGTTGGCTGCGCCCAAAACCTGCAGCCGCCAGAGTCCAGCGGCCAGCGCCAGCATCATCACCAGAATGCCGTATTGCACAAAGGCCAGCTTGATGCCGGAGATCTTTTCGCCGCGTACTGCTCTATCTGAATACATGAGGCCGCGATCTCAGAATACAGCGAATCTGGCTTGCGCTGGAGGAATGTGGAAGGCAGGAGTTCGAACTTTGGTGTTGTGAAGTCAGATGCGTCTTTGGTGGGCGGGTGATGCGAGTCGAGCCTTCAAAGGCATCCCTCCGGGCGTGAAGGGCGGAATTGACGTGACGCCTTACGGCACGACTGAAGTCGTGCCCTTTCAAAACCGAATTCGAGAGATGGCACGGACGCTGCGCCGACCTAGTCGCGCACCTGGAAGCGATCGAGGAAGGGAAAGACGAACAGCGCAATGACGGAGTTGCCGAGCGCGATATAGAGCTGGATGGGCCAGTCGATCTCGACGATGAGGCCGAGCAGAAAGCGATTCACGAAGAGGCAGACGGCGCTGGAAAGCAGAGAGAGCAGAAAGATGAGGCCGACGCGGATGATGCGGTTTTCGACGTCGATGCGGATGCCGACCGAGGCCGCCATGAAGCCGGCGACGGTTTTGGCGATGCCGTTGATGCCGATGGCGTGATGTGTCAGCGCATCTTCAAAGAGGCCGACGGCGCAGCCCATGATGGTGCCTTGAATGGGGCTGCGGCGGCCGAGGGCGAAGTACACCGTGACGATGAGGGGCAGATCGAACCATGAGTATTTGCCGAGCAGACGCGGCAGCCAGGCCTGCAGCACCAAGGCGATGAGCGGCGCCAATCCATACAGCAGGACGGGATAGCGGTGAATCTCGAGATCGCGACGTGAGTCCGCCGTCAGCACCGACATGGCTACGGATTCCTCCCCGGCGTCTCATCGTTGTTCGGCTTGGGAGCGGCCGCGTTCGGACTCTGCGGCGCGGGAGGCTTGGGCTTTTTGGCAGCCGGCGTCGTCGTTCCGGATTGCGCAGGGGTGGCTTTGACCGTTCCCGGCGGGAGAGTTGCGGGATTCGGCGTTACGTCGTCGTTCGCGCCGGGCACGGCCAGGCCGTTGTTGTCGGTCGTGTTCGGCGTGAAGCGATCCGGGCGGATGGCCACCGGAGGGCGCGAGACGGGGTTGGGGTTGGAGGAGTCGTTGAGCGGCTGCTGATCGGCCGGCAGATTGGGATCCATCAAGCCCGGCAGACGCTCGCCCAGGACCTCCGAGGCTTTCTGCTGCGCTTTCTCTTCCTCGGCTTCCGCGCCCTTGGTGGTTTCGCTCACGGCGATGTCCTGCTTCTGCTCGGGCGAGAAGCGCGGCTGCACGGAGGTGATGACGAGGACTTCGTCGAGGCGATCGAGATGGGCCGCGGGCTTGACAAGCACCCGGATGAACCCATCCTGGTCGGGATCTTTCACGACCTTGGAGACCGTGCCGACGGGAAGGCCGCGCGGGAATATCTCATCGCCGCCGGCGGTGAGGATCTGTTCGCCGGGCTGAATGCGGCTGTCGGCCATGAGGCCGACGATTTGCGGCTGGCCGAGTGCGTCGCCGCGCAGGATGCCGCGGATGCGGGTGGTTTCGAGAATTACGCCGGCGCCGCTGGTTTGATCGTTGATGAGCAGCACCTGGGCCGTGCGCGGGTAGACTTCGCGCACCTTGCCGACGATGCCTTCGGAGGTGATGACGGCGTCGTCGCGGTCGATGCCGGCGTTGGCGCCTTTGTCTATATAGAAGAGCCGGGACTGATCGCTGCCGCTGGTTCCAATGATCTGGGCGGCCTGGGTCTTGTAGACGTACTTTTCCTGGAAGCCGAGCATCGCCTGCAGGCGCTGGCCCTGGCGCGCGTCTTCGAGCAGCGCTGCTTCTTCAAGCCGCAGGCGGTCTACGGTGGACTGGAGCTGTTGGTTTTCCTCGCGAGCGTTGCGGAGGTCGAAGTAGTTATTCCAGACGAAGGCAGTGTTTGCGTAGATGCCGTGGAAGAAGCGTTCCGGCGGCGAGACGATGGAGTTGGCCCAGAGGCGGATGAGACGAACGCCCTGGCCGTCGCGCGGATCGAGGCTCATGCGCCCCGAATCGCCGCGATGCACCTGCATGGCGAGGCCGATGATCTGCGCCAGCAGCATGATCAGCAGCACCATGAGGTTTCGGTAGCGTTCGAAGACAGATTCCATGACGAGTCAGCGGTCAGTGATCAGTGAACAGTGGTCAGTGAGCAAGACGCTGGTTGATCGCAAACGCTCTGAACACTGACAACTGATCACTGACCACTGCTTTAATCGATTTTGATCTTGCGCAACAGGCGGAAGTCGGACAGCATTTTGCCGGTGCCGAGCACGACCGAAGCCAGCGGATCGTCGGCCACGGAGACGGGCAAGCCGGTTTCTTCGCGGATGCGTTTATCTAGATTCTTGATGAGCGCGCCGCCGCCGGTGAGCACGATGCCGCGATCGGAGATGTCGGCCGACAGTTCGGGCGGCGTGCGTTCGAGGGCGACGCGAATGGCGTTCATGATGACGGCGATGCACTCGCCGAGGGATTCGCGGATTTCACTGTCATCGATGGAGATGGTCTTGGGCACGCCTTCGATGAGGTTGCGGCCCTTGATCTCC
>Ga0210385_10003031_pt1 | contig 10073 bp, 8 predicted proteins | sample IncBWH26OmetaG_FD_160107 | JGI IMG/M metagenome (GOLD analysis project Ga0210385, IMG submission 160107) | Forest soil microbial communities from Barre Woods Harvard Forest LTER site, Petersham, Massachusetts, United States - Inc-BW-H-26-O ...
AAACCATTCTTGCCCGGAAGCATAATGTCCAGAATCAGGAGGTCAAAGGATCCCGCGCTAGCATCCAGCCGTTGCAGAGCCTCTTCGCCGGATTCCACAACTTCGATTTGATACCCTTCTGCTTCCAAATTGAAGCGCAGGCCTTCGGCTAAGTGCCGCTCGTCTTCTACCAGGAGAACTCGGCTCATTTGCAAATCGGCAACTGAAGTACGAACGTGCTCCCGTGCCCCGGACCCTCGCTTTGCGCCCAAGCACGTCCACGGTGTCTTTTGGCCACCGAACGCACGATATATAAGCCCAGACCTGTTCCGGTCGAGACCCTGGACGCCGATCCAGGAATCCGGTAAAAGCGCTTAAAGATGCGCTTCAACTCAACTTTTGAGATTCCGATTCCCTGGTCTTTGACTCGCACCGCTATGTACTTACCGTCGACCTTGGCCGTTTCGACCGTTACGTGCACATCCTTTGCGGAATACTTCACGGCATTATCGATCAGGTTAGAGATAGCCGCTCGGACTTCTTCCACATCGCCTTGCACTTGCCCAACGGGCCCAGGAGAATAGCGCAGAGACTCCGAAGAAAGATTGTAAAGTTTCCTGGCACGATCCAGGCATTCCTCTACCACTTCGCCAAGAGGGATCGGCGAGGAACTCAGCACGCGATTGGATGCGCCCACGCGCCCGGTGCGTAGAATCTGCTCAATTGTGGATAGCAGTCTTTCGCTGTCCTCAAGCATGGTTTGATAAAAGTCTTTGCGTTTCGTCTCATCGACCGTGCGAGTCATCAACGTCTCCAGATAGAGCCGAATGGAGGCGACCGGAGTCTTCAGCTCATGCGTGACGGCATTGATGAAGGCGTCGTGCTGCTCATTCCGCCGAATGGCCCGGACTAGAAAGATCGTGTTTAGCACTACGCCGCCGATGATGATGGCCAGCAGAATGAGGCCAAAGAAAAGCAAAATTCCGGTACGCCAGTTGAGGAGAACCCAACCGATGTAGAGAAGAAGGCTGACCAAAATCAGTCCAGCCCCAAGCGCGATGAAGAACGCGATGGATTTGTGCCGGCCCGCTACGACCATGACTCAAGCTTATGCTGTGTTGAGCCTAATGCGGATTGCCTGTGCGTTTACGCAGCTCTCGAGCGGGTGAGCGCCTCGTCTACCGACGCAACGTGAACGGACTTGGCGATCCCAACCGCTCTCAGTATTTTGAGCAGAATCCAGGAGGCATCGAACTCATACCAGGTGAGACCGTGACGCGCGGAAGTCGGGTGCGCGTGATGGTTATTGTGCCAACCCTCGCCGAAAGTGAACAGCGCTACCCACCAGTTATTGCGGGAATCGTCACGAGTTTTGAAACGGCGGGAGCCCCACATGTGCGTAGCGGAATTGATGAGCCAAGTGGCGTGCAGGCCGAAGACCACCCGCAAGCAAATAGCCCAAAGAAAAACGGAAACGCCTCCAAAAGCGAAAAGAAAGATACTCAGGCAGACCAGTGGTACCCAATGGTAATTGTTCAGCCACACGTAAAAGGGTTGTTTCGCCAAATCGGGCGCGTACTTCGACATCGCACGGGTGTTGTTGTGATTCGTCTTCCCAAGAATGAGCCATCCGACATGAGCCCACCATGCGCCGTCGCGAGGAGAATGGGGGTCACCCTCCTGATCCGATTTCTGATGATGGATTCGATGCGTAGCAACCCAGGAAATCGGCCCTCCCTCCAAAGTCAAAGCGCCACAAACCGCGAAAAAATACTCAAGAGCCAGAGGCACTTTGTACGACCGATGCGTGAGCAGGCGATGATAACCCAGGCTGATGCCGAGACCGGTCGCCATCCAATATAAAAAGATCGCAACGGCTAAAGCACGCCAGGTAAATGTGAACAAGGCGGCCAAAGCGGCCAAATGCACAATTGCCATGACGATGGTTATCGCCCAGTTCAAGCGCTGAGGTTCGGAAATATTGCGGACGCCGGCACGTGTTTGGCCGCCTCGAAAGGTCATATACTCCGAACTTAACAGAAACTTGGCCCTCGCTTTGTAAGACTTGTGTAACTTCGATGTTCACGCAACCAGCTTCATTGCGGATTATTGATCGCAGGTATTTCAGAGCGCGTGGGACGGGGAGGGGCGATGTAATTCACGAGCTCATCAACGGGCCGATGCGCCGCCCAGGCGGTGCCGCGGAGCAAGGTTCGCTGAATTTGGTAATTCGAAAAATTGGCGTAGATGTGGCCCTGCATCCAAACGAACGCTCGAGCGGGCTGACCACCGGGCAATGTATGCTCGTAGGTCCAAATCTGCGGCACGACTTCTCCCTTGTGATCGCCTGCGCTATGGGTAGCAGGGATGTTGGTCGTCGCCAGCACATGGATCGCAGGATTTTTCGCCCACGTCATCTTGAAAAACGCTTCGTCGAGAATCGTGAAATCGGACATATCCGTCATGATCGGGTCTGATCGGTCGACAACGTTGTAATGGATCGGCGCATCCAAGGTGTAGTTCACCTCACCATGCTTCTTAGCGCCGCCGAGAAGCGTTGCCAAGTAGTCGGGCTCCGGGCCGCATAAGGAATCATGGAAATCAACTAGGCCGCCACCGCGCTGGACGAACGCCTCGATCGCAGGCCTTTCGCGATCGATTACATAACCCGCGTCACCTTTATAAATCACAACTACATCCGTATGTTCGAGCTCGGCGCTGCTAGGCTCATGCAAAGCGCCATCGACCACAGCCCCATGTTCCGTCAGAAGCTTGCTCCAGTCCGCAAGGAACTGCGGGTAATCATGCTGACCGGGAAGGTGGGACTTCAGCCCCGCCCAGATATAGATATGCATCCCGTTGGGGTTCTGGCCCGGTGGCCGAGGAGGGTTCTGAGGGCGCGGGGTGTTGCCGGATTGCGCGTAGCCGTACGGTTGCATCGCGCCTGAAATGGAAAGCAGAAGGAAAACGGCGTTTACCAGATAAGGAATCACTATGGATATTCCATCATGGGGCTGTTCATCGACTAATGTTTTCTTTAGGCACCCTTTATGACTCCCTAACCGCATGCCGCATATCGTGAGGAAGAGGAGAGAGTTTCCATGATTGTTATGAAGTTCGGCGGAGCCGCGCTTGCTTCGCCCGCTTCCATAAGGCGTGTTGCATCTATTGTGCATTCCCAACGGGAACGTAGCCCCGTCGTCGTTGTGTCGGCAATCGGGGACACAACAGATCAACTGCTTGAGATTCTGGAACGCGCTTCACGAGCGGAATCGTATCTCGCGTGGAAGTTACAGGAGGAGGTGAAAACCTATCACTTCTGTATGGCAGAGGATCTTCTTGATCCGGTGGCGCTGGAGCCGATCGATCAGTACATTCGGCAGACGTTTCGCGATCTGCACGTCCGCATGCTCGAGGTTTGCGAAGGAGAATGTGGCGTTACTCCGGAACTGCGCGATTGGGTCGCCAGCTTGGGGGAAAAATTATCGAGCAGGATTGTCACAGCGGCTTTCGAAGAGAGCAACCTGAACGCAATGCACATGGATGCCACAAACCTAATTCTCACGGACGAGAATTTCGGGAGCGCCGCCCCCCGTGAATGGGAAACGTACACGCGCATTCGGTGGTCCATTCCCGCGGCCGCTCGCACTCACGTGGTTGTGCTCGGAGGCTTCATAGGAGCCACAGAAGATGGCCGCATCACGACGCTCGGGCGCGGCGGCTCGGATTTAACCGCCTCAATCGTGGGTGCTGCGGTGAAGGCGGAAGAGATCCAGGTTTGGAAAGATGTGGACGGAATGCTTACGTGGGATCCCAAAATCACGAGTGGAGGGTACCGGCTGAGGAGTATTTCGTATCAGGAAGCCCGCGAGCTAGCCCAAGCGGGCGCCACGATCCTCCACCCTGAAACCATTGCACCTGCCCAACGGCTCCGGATTCCAGTGATCATTCGGAACATCTTTCGTCCTGAGGGCGAGGGCACCAGGATCGGTGTCGCCAGACCAGGATGCGCCAACGCCGTTAAATCAATGGTCTGCAAGAAGAATATGACCATTGTGGAGCTTCGCTCGCCATCGGCCGGCAAGAACTTGTCGGAGTATTCTCCTATCCTTGAGCAGGTTTGTAGAAGACAGAAGGCGGTCACACTTATTTCGATGTCGGACGACGTCATCTATCTGGCGCTCGAGAAGAACGGGATCGATCCATACTTTGGTTTCGCGCCGGATCAGTGCGTGGAAGCGCGCCTTCGAACCAACCAGGCGATTGTTACCTTAGTTGGTCAAACGTTGAAGAGATGTAACGTTATCGCGCGTTTGTCGGCTGTATTGAATCAGTCGTCCGCGTTGGTCTTACCACAAGACGCTGAATCCTGCGCGGTTCACGTCGTCCTTTCTCAAGAAAATCTCGACACTTTCATCGACATACTTCAGCGGGCTTTCTTGTCCGATCTAGACCCAGCTTTCTTTGCTTCGCCTGAGCTGGCTCCAAACGACCAGCAGATCCAGAAGAGCCCGAGAACCTCCGTTCCGCAAGAGCGACGGGCCTTCGAGATGCTAACAAACAGGTGGGCGTTGAAAGGCATTAGATCCTGAACGCCGGAGTCGGCTTCAATTCGCCTGCAAGCGTAGCCGAACCCGGCATTCCGCCTCTTTCGCGTTACGATAGCCGATGCCACTGGAATGACAGATCAAAGTGCGCTCCTCAGCGGCAGTTTTCGGGCCCTACTGCTTTTCGACATTGCGGAAGAGATCGACTTGCCGCTTCTGCGTAGCCTTCTTGGAATCGCGCCCGGCAAACGAGAACCAGCTTTTCGCCATCCCGCACCGGAATACGTACGCTTTGAACGGCCTCCAGTGGTTGAAGATCTCGGGGCTTGTCAAATCGACCAGGGCATGGACTTGCAGGCTCGGGTTCGCTATTTCGATTACGGAGTCGCAAGCGTCGAATTGCGAATGCAGTACCGCGCGCGCTGGGATGCTGTAGTTCGATTGGCCAATCGTTGGATTATGGCGCCCGAGTTGGAGCGAAGCGCCAGTCAGTTGTTGCGCGAGAGATTGGCCATAATCGGACAAGTTCTCAAGAAACCATTCGAAAATTGGATTTCCGAAGATTATTACCTGATTCAAGTCGATCCCATTTCGCTCGCCGGCGGCGCTGTTCTCTCAGCCGAGGAGCTGGTTCGGGAGCGCGGCGCCCAGATCGCTCAAATCGTCCGCGGCGAAGAGCTGCCGCTGTCCAACGGGGAACGACAAGAAGTCCTTCAGTCGAGCATGTCGTACTACCCGACCGACCTTCTCGTGGTGGGTTGGGTCGCGGCATTTGTCTATGACACGCCGACAGCAGCCTTGCCCACAATCGATTTACTTGAATACGCCAACACGCAATTGCTCGAATTCCGCTACTACGATGAAGTCCTGACTCGTGTACTCGCGGACGTATATAAACGTCTGGATCAAAAGCGTGGCATATGGGGTCAATGGAAGCTGGCCGGAGAAGCCGGAAACCTAAACACCGTCCGCCTTGATTATCGAGAACTTGCCGAGAGGACCGACAACGCCATCAAGTTTCTGAGCGACATGTTCTACGCGCGCGCATACCGCTTGGCCGCCGCCCGCATCGGCGTGAGCGACTACCGCAATTTAGTGACGGATAAGTTAAGTACCGCTCGGGACTTATACGAGTCGATGGTCAATGAGTTTCACCAAGCACGCGGGTTCTTACTCGAACTTATGGTTGTGATCATCCTGATTATCGAGATTGTCTTTCTATTTCGCGGGAAGGGTTGAGGCGGACACGCTTCCGAGTTACGGCATCTCCTGCAGATCCTCTTCTCCGAAGATGTCCCGCTCTGAGGACCTCCCGGTCACGGCTCTTTTCAGAAGATGACGTGGGGAAAAGTACGCGTTCGCGATAGCAGTTGGAACGATTGCGGTACCAATAACGGTTGCGACAAGAAAAGAATACTGCGCCTGGGTAATGATTCGATGTTGCAGCCCAAACAAGGATGCGATCGTACCAAAGGTCAGGCCCGTCGACATCATCAGGGAATAGTAGAGGCCTTCGTGTCCGACGTAATTGAAAGAGCGCACCGTCGGCACAAGTGGGACAAGTTTCGCGACCATTTTCGTCACCAGGAGAATGACAAACACAAGCGGCGCCGAAAAGATGTCCGGAACAGATACGAGCGATCCGGCGCGGATGAAATAAAAAGGCGTGAGGAGCCCGAAGGTTAACGTGCGCAAACGCCGTATAAGCTGATGATCTTTGCCGACAGAGCCGGCCAGAACCATTCCGGTGATATATGCCGGCAGAACCGCTTCGCTTCCCGCCCACGTCGCCAGCCCACCGAGTCCGAATAGCAGAAGAAGGAGATATTTGGCTTCGAGTTCGGAAACCCGCCCGCCGTACCGGCGAAAGAAGTGCGGCGTGAGAAATGGAAGAACAATAAAGACGGCGATGCTCGCAACAACGAAGATCAGCGTTCTAATGGTAAATGGCGCAAAGATCAGCCCAAGCGCGATTACTGTTCCAAGGTCATTTACAAAGCAGGCCGCCAAAATGCCTTTCCCAAAATCGGTTTCGTTGTAGCCTGTCTCCAGCATCACGGCATACACCACAGCGACAGATGTCGTGGACAGAGCGACTCCAGCAAGCCAACTCGGCATGACGCCCCAGTGAAGAACAAAGTGCGCGACTGCAGCCGCACAGAGAAACGGTCCGAAAAAGCCGACCAGCCCGACACCGACTGCTTCTTTCCACTTGCGGGCGAAAACGGCGGGATCAAGCTCAGCGCCGGCCAAAAACGTCAAGACGATTGCAGCGGTTCCGGCGAGGAACGCCACCCACGGAGCTTTTGCGCCGATAGCGCTCTGACCGATTGCCGCGCCGATGACAAGCTGCGCGACTGTTCCGACGACGATTTCCGACAACGCAGTCGAAATGTGAAACCAGATTGAAAGGAGAGTGGCGAGAAGGGCGAGTCCTAACCACAACGCTGCGAGAAGCCAAACATTTTCCATACAGTTCACCTCACCAGTAGATTTGTGCGGGAACCGTAGGCTCGGCGTGCTGCTCCTACAGTGTCCCTACTGTAGGAGTCATTGGCTGCTCAGAGCAGCGTTACGCGAACTCCACCGCTGTTTTGAGCTTACTCCCGAATTCGTTTTCGATCAACTTTAAATGCTGATGTCTACCAAACCGCCGCTCGCGACAGTCCATGTGGCGGACCCGTTGTCATGCTGCTCGGATCGTTATAATCTGAAGACAGGCGGGAGTTCGCCGTTGCTTGCCGCGAAGCGGCCAATAGCTCCTACAACGAGAAAGATCGATGTGGCGAGTTGTGAGCAAAGCGCGTCCGTCCATCATCCACGGTTCTGTCCCTGTTCCGCCGCCACCCGACACGGCCTCAGTTCTGATTTCGCAGTGGGCCGTCGGCACGGAAGAGGCGTCCGCTCAGGGAAAACCGTTCGTCATCTTTGAAACGGAGGGTTGTCGCCATGCTTCCTAGAGGCAGCGCCAGGAAAGTCACGATCTACCTCAATCGGGACACGCGTGCAAATATAGAGCCGCTCTGGTCTACGATTCTGAGCTTCCTGAGGCACAAACATGTCGCCGGGGCAACGCTCTTACGTGCAGATGTGGGCTTTGGCAGTCATGAGCAATTTCACGATCCGCGTTCAGAATATGCGGCCGAGCATCTTCCGCTGCGCATTGAATTCGTGGAGACGGTGGAGCGCGTGGACGAGCTCTTGCCGGCCATTTACGAAATGGTCACCGACGGCCTGGTCATAGTTCAGGACGTGACGGTGGTCAAGTCGGTGTCGAAGGATGCCAGGCACAAGATCCCGGAAACGGAGTCTCCGAGAAGAATTGTCACCACGCCGGCCAAACTGGCCCGAATCTATTTAGGCGAGTCGGACAAGTGCAAAGACGAGTGTCTGTACGAAGCCATTGTCAAAAAGTTGAACATGATGGGGTTCTCGGGAGCAACGGTTTATCGAGGGATTCTGGGCTATGGCGCCAAGCGGCACACACACAAGGAAGGCCGCTTCCACCTTTCGCACGATTCGCCGATCATGATCTCTGTCGTGGAGAAGCCGGAAAAGATCAATGAGCTGGTGGAGGTTGTCTCCGCCATGATGCAGGACGGGATCATCGTCACTTCCGATGTTGAACTACACCAAATTGTGCATGAAATGCCAAATACAGGAGCAGTGATTTCCAATGAGCAGTCAACCCGGTAAGCTACTTCGGTTGTACGTGAATGAACGAGACGAATATCGAGGTAAGCCGCTATACCAGGCAATTGTGGCAAAGTGCCAAGAACTCAATCTCGCCGGCGTAACAGTGTTTCGAGGCCTCGAAGGATTTGGAGAGTCGTCTGAACTTCACCGATCCCATTTATTGGCAAGCGATCAGCCCATCGTGATCACCGTGATCGAGGGCCCGGAGAAAGCCCGCGAAGCGCTACCTGTTTTACAAGCAATGATGAACAGTGGCGTTATCGCAGTTACCGACGTGGAAGTAACCGTCGTGGCGAATGGTGCAACTGCGCCGCTACGCTAAGTCGATTTCGCACCGGGGCCAGTGGCTGGTAACTCTTCCGATGGATCAACCAATATGGATGGCTCAGAGGTCATATCCAGCCTGCGCTGATCGAGCGCGACCGGGAGCTAACAAAACTCCTGCAATGTGCGTCGACAAGAACTCCAGTTCTGGTCATTGGTTCGCCTGGGCTCGGGCGGACGAGACTACTTCGCGAGCTCGAAGCACAGCTCACTGCGGGAAGTACCGACTCGCTCTACGTTGCTTTTGTACAGCCTTTACACGCATTTCTTGTCTCGATGGCAACTTGCCCCCCGATCTTTCCGGAGACCAGGTTTTCCAGGAAAGGATTATCCATGCTGCGCGCGGCAATCCAGGCCGAATCGTCGAGATGTGCCGCCGGGCGGGAACTGCGACATACCGCGATGAAATCGCGTGCGGTTCGGCGCCCTCAGCATCGATTCCTTGACGCGTTTCGGTCCTTAAGCATGCTGCAGCAATCAGAGGAATTCAACGAACCACAGAAGCGCCGGCTGTTGTCAAGCGCGAGTAAGTCTTCCTTGCGGACGCCAGCTCGAAGGATCACTTCAAAGAAGTAGTCACCGTTTTTCAGCTTCCTGGCTCGTTTTGGCTCTTTCATCCGCCAACGTTTATTTTTCCCATCTTGCATGTTTACGCTGGACCATTTTGTACCGCTACGGCCGGTAGAATCCCATTCGCCTGTTTCGACATGGGGAACTGCCGAGCGGATCAACCTTACTCTCAGCTTCGCATCAATAAACGGCGAGCAGAAAGCAATGCCAAAATCTTTATCTTCAGTTAGCTGGCGGAAGCTAATGGGAGTCGAACCCACCCGTGACACCGTAAATGCCGCACTCCGGTTTTGAAGACCGGGCCCTGCACCGGCAGAGTCTAGCTTCCGACTAGGATTGTAGCTTTGTCTGCCGCGGGGAATAGCTCTGCGGCCATGGCATAGCGGAGATCATCTACACCGGCGCCCGTCACGTTCGATATCGCCTGAAACGGCAATCCGCGCTCTCGCGCTTTCGATCGTACTTGCTCGATGCGCTCTGGATTTTGGCAGGCATCGATCTTACTCGCCACGACAATCATGGGGCGGTTCAAAAGCTCAGCGTTAAACTCGCCGAGCTCGCGGAGAATCACCTCGAAGTCTTCCGCGGGCTCGCGGCCGCTGAAATCCGATACATCGACCAGATGGACGAGCAAGCGCGTGCGCTCAATATGTCGCAAGAACTGAATGCCGAGGCCGTGGCCCTCGTGCGCGCCCGCGATCAGTCCCGGCAAGTCCGCCAGGACGAACGTGCGATCACCAGCTTCGACCACTCCCAGGTGCGGTTCTAGCGTGGTGAATGGGTAATCCGCGATCTTGGGCTTAGCGGCTGACAGCCGCGAAATGAGAGTCGATTTGCCGGCGTTCGGGAAACCGACGAGTCCCGCATCCGCCAACAGCTTCAACTCGAGCCGCAGTTTGAAGAACTCGCCCGGCTTGCCTTCTTCGTGCTCAGTCGGAGCCTGGTGAGTGGAGGTGG
>Ga0210385_10003032_pt1 | contig 10073 bp, 3 predicted proteins | sample IncBWH26OmetaG_FD_160107 | JGI IMG/M metagenome (GOLD analysis project Ga0210385, IMG submission 160107) | Forest soil microbial communities from Barre Woods Harvard Forest LTER site, Petersham, Massachusetts, United States - Inc-BW-H-26-O ...
GGAAGTGGCCGCGATGCTTTCGCAGGTGGGCTACGTAACCCTGCCCGCCAAGACTCAGGAGAAAATCTATAAGGCCGAGCCGCTGAGCGAAGAGGAGCGGCAGATGCTGGAGCGCATCCCAAGCGTGCTTGAGCAACTGCTCGGTCGAATTCCGCGGCTCGATGCCGTGCGGGAGATTTTGCGTTTTCACATCAGGGCGTTCAACAGTGACGGTCCGGCCAGAGACAAAGTTGTGGGCGAAAACATTCCGTGGGGCGCGCGGGCGTTGAAACTGGCGTTGGATTTTGACACGCTCGAATCCGAGCACGAGGACCATCCGTTTGACACTTTGCGCAGCCGCAACGGGAGCTACGATCCCGCGATGCTCGAAGCGTTTGCGAGCCTGCAGGGAAGCGGAACGCGACAGATCGTCATACAGGAATTCAAGCTCGGTCAGATCGAGGTTGGGATGGTGTTTGGTGAGGATGTGAGATCGTCAAAAGGACTGCTATTGATCGCGCGTGGCCAGCAGGTGACGCCGGGACTAAAGGAGAGAGTGCGGAATTTCTCGGCGGAACTGGGTGTTCGCGAGCCTATTCGCATGATCGTGAAGCCGGAGAGCGAAGAGGCGGAACATGCGGCCGTGGCTGAAGCGGTAGGGAAACGGTAGAGGCGCTGCGCCGCAAACCTGAAGATCCATCTATTCCACTGAGCGTCGCGTATCCGGGAAGGGGAAGAAACGGGCGAACGCGAAAAGGCCTGCTGCCGCGAGTAACGAAATCACGATACCGAGAGTGCGATCCCGGGTGCGGCGGAAGAGAATGTCGATTTGGTGAAGTCCCGTTGTGACGGGCAAGACCATCTGGCCGGTGACGTCGACGTAGCCCGGCTGGATTCGCGTACCGTCGATTTGTACACCCCACGCCGGATAGTTCAATAACCGCACAACAAGCGATACCGGTTTGTCGGTCTTCACGGTGAAGATGCGTTTTTCAGCGAACCACGATTGATAGATGACGGACGCGCCGGTAAGAGGAATGACGTCGCCTGTATCCTGATTGAGTTGCTGGATGCGAAGAGTTTCGGCCGGCGGAGGCGCTTCCTTGTCGTCGGTGGGAGGTTCGCCCGGCAGGTCCCAGTGGCTCACGCCGAGAGGCGCGTATTCGTCGGTGCCATCGAAGCCGTGTCCGGCATCGATGCCGCGCGTGAGATAGGAAGCGTCTTCGCTGTCCCACCAGGCGTCGTGAATGATTAGGGCCGCGACGGTGACTAGGCCGGCAGCCGCGATCACCAAGACGAGCCAGAAAGCCCATCGCTTGCGGAAACTTTCGGCGGCACCAGCCACAAAAATCGCGAGTGGGATGGCAAGCGTATCCATCCAGCGCCAGGGAAACTGGACGAACCAGAGTTTTGGCAGCAGCCGCCAAAGAAAAAGGCTCGGTGGAAGCATGATGAACGTCGATGAGATCGCCACGGCGAGCAGCACCCACCAGAGCACGCGAAAGGAGCGGTAGCGGCGCGCAAAAAATACTCCGGCGATGCATGTTGAGGCGATCATGGCGATCGCGACGCGTGAGACGCGCATATTGAACTGCACGAAGCCCAGCTCGTTGTTGTGCGCGAAGAGGAAATTGTGCGGCGGCTGGAGACTATCGTTGATCGCGCTGGCGATTTGCACCCATCGCTGTTCGTAGACGGCCGGAAAGAGATAAAAGGCGGCGAGCGCGAACCCGGCGGCCAATGCGAGCGCGCTCCAGAAAAGGCCGCGCGGGCTGCGCTGCGCAATGCAGACAATGAGAATCGCCAGGACTACCGAATAGGTGGCCATCACGCCGGCAGGGTCGTTGCAAAGCCAAATGGCGGCAAACGCCAGCGAGAGCGCGGGGACGTAGCGCCGTTCCCCGCGCGCGACGTGCAATGCCGCCCAAAAGAGCAGAGGAAAGAGAGCCGCGCCGAGAAGCTCGGCAAAATCGCTGCGGTAATAGAGCATCACCAAGTGGTACGGATCGGCGGCAAAAAAGATGGCGGCCGCGACCGCGGCGGGGCCTGGGAGCCATTCACGGGCAAGGATCCACATCGAGAAGCCCGCGACGACGAGCGATATCCAGATCATCGCTCCGGGCACAAGTTCCCAGGGCAAAAGCGAGCCGAGCGCGGCGCCGAGCGTCCAGGAAATCGGAGGATAGAAAATAAAGCGAGGTTCCCCAAAGCCCCAGTTGGCCCATTCGGACCAGCGCGGGACGATGATCCCTTCGCGCCATTGGCGAGCGGCGTCCATCCAGGAGCTGAGATGGAATTGAATGTCGTGGCCTGAGGGATTGCCCAGGAAAAAGAGCGGCGCGATCACGGCCGTCGCTGTGAGGACGATAAAGAGCAGCGCGACCCTTGAGGATACGGCCGGCGAGACGGGCGAGTTCAGCGACGCGAAATCGCTTCCGCGTGGCTGCGAATCCGGGATGTTTGTCGAAGCGCGGTTGATGTTGCGGCCCCTGAGCAAGTTGCAGAATACAGAAGGAACGGGCGCAAAGGCCAGATGTCGTTGAGGGGCCGGGATGCGTGGTAGTCGGGCACATCCAGAAATGAGCCGTGCGACCGGCGGCGGCGTGCCTGATAAACTGCCAGACATGCGAGAGACATCGCAGGGAACGTGCGCGTGATCACAAAAGAAGACGAGAGGCTGGCGGCCGCGGCGGAGCGGGAAGTCCACTGGAAGCGGTGGGGGCCATATCTCTCCGAGAGGCAATGGGGGACGGTTCGCGAGGACTACAGCGCCAACGGCGACGCGTGGGACTACCTAACGCACGATCAGGCGCGTTCGCGCGCATATCGCTGGGGCGAAGACGGGATCGGCGGAATCTGCGACCGGCACCAGCACATCTGCCTAGCGTTTGCTTTCTGGAATGAGAAGGACCCGATCCTGAAGGAGCGGCTTTTTGGCCTGACGAACCGCGAGGGGAATCACGGCGAGGATGTGAAGGAATATTATTTTTATCTGGATGCGACGCCCACGGCTTCCTACCTGAAATTTCTCTACAAGTATCCCCAGGCTGCCTATCCCTACGGCCAACTTGTCGCGGAGAACGGCAAGCGCGACCGCACGCAGCCCGAATATGAATTGATCGACACGGGCATCTTCGAAGAAAACCGCTACTTCGATATTTTTGTCGAGTACGCGAAGGCCGAGGCCGAAGACATTCTGGTGCGGCTGACGGTTTGGAATCGCGGCCCGGAGACCGCCAAGATTCACGCGCTGCCGACTCTGTGGTTCCGCAACCGCTGGGCCTGGGGCGATCCTTACGACAAGCCCGTGGCGGCGCGAATCGATGCGCCACAGGGCATGGCGATGATTGAAGCCACGGAATATCACTACGTGAAGCGTTGGCTGGCGGCGGAAGGCAATCCGGAACTGCTCTTCACTGAGAATGAAACGAACACAGCCCATTTGTTTGGTGCGGCGAACAAGAGCCCTTTTGTGAAGGACGCGTTTCACCGTTACGTGGTAGGCGGCGAAAAGGCAGCGGTGAATCCGGCACAAAGAGGGACGAAGGCCGCCGCACATTACGCCGTGGAGATTGCGGCGGGGCAGAGTTGGTCGGTCCGGCTGCGGTTTTCGAACAGGGGCCCAGCGGCGGCGGGCGGGAACGCGGAGAGGGTGTTCGGCAGGGAGTTTGAAGAAGCGTTTGCCGCGAGGCTTCGAGACGCGGACGAATTTTACGGGCAGCGCTGCGGTGGAACGCTGAGCGCGGACGCGCAGCACGTGCAGCGGCAGGCGTTTGCGGGGCTGATTTGGGGCAAGCAGGCGTATCACTACGAGGTACGTCGATGGCTGGACGGCGATTCGACGCAACCGGCGCCGGACCCATGCAGGCGCGAAGGACGCAACAAGGAATGGACCACGCTCTACAACGCCGACGTGATTTCGATGCCGGACAAGTGGGAGTATCCGTGGTATGCGGCCTGGGATCTGGCGTTTCATTGCGTGGCGATGGCGCTGATCGATCCGGATTTCGCCAAGGACCAGCTCGCGCTTTTCCTCCGCGAGTGGTACATGCATCCGAATGGGCAGCTTCCGGCGTACGAATGGAATTTTTCGGATGTGAATCCGCCCGTGCACGCGTGGGCGGCCTGGCGCGTATATAAGATTGCGGCGCGAGTGCAGGGTGCGGCGGACAAAGTTTTCCTGGAACGCGTGTTCCACAAGTTGCTGCTGAACTTCACCTGGTGGGTGAATCGCAAGGACCCCGAAGGAAAGAATGTATTTCAAGGCGGATTTCTGGGGCTGGACAATATCGGCGTGTTCGACCGGTCAGTTCCGTTGGGGCCGGGAAATTTTATCGAACAGTCCGACGGGACGAGCTGGATGGCGATGTATTGCCTGGATATGCTCCAGATGGCGATCGAGCTGGCGCGCTATAACCCGGCGTATGAGGACGTGGCGAGCAAGTTCTTCGAGCATTTCGTCTATATTTCGCGCGCGATGAACGACATGGGCGGCGAGGGAATCGGGCTGTGGGACGAGAAGGATGGCTTTTATTACGATGTGCTGCATATGGGCGCGACGTGCCATATCCCGATGAAGGTGCGGTCGATGGTGGGGATCGTGCCGCTGTTTGCGGTGGCGACCTTCGAGCCTGAAGATTACGTGAGGCTTACGGGCTTCCGTAAGCGGATGCAATGGTTTCTCGATCACAACAAAGATGTGGCCGACCACGTGGACGTAAGCCTGAAATCGGACGGCGGCGCGCGGCTGCTGCTTACGATCGCGAATCGGAAGAAATTGGAGCGCATTTACCGGTACGTGCTGGACGAGAATGAGTTTCTTTCGCCGCACGGCTTGCGAGCGCTGTCGAAATTCCATAAGAACAATCCCTACAAGTTGAACGTGGATGGGCAGACTCATTCGGTGCAGTACGAACCGGCGGAATCCCGCTCGAGCCTGTTCGGGGGGAATTCGAATTGGCGCGGGCCCGTGTGGTTTCCATTAAATTTTTTGCTGATCGAGTCGCTGCAGCGCGTTCACTATTATTATGGCGATGATTTTCAGGTGGAGTGTCCGGCGGGATCGGGGAAGAACATGTCGTTGTGGAGCGCGGCGAGCGAGATTTCGCGGAGGCTGTCGCGATTGTTTTTGCGGAAGGACGGGAAGCGGCCGGTGTATGGAAGCACGGCGCTTTTTCAGGATGATCCTTACTGGCGCGACTTAATCCTTTTTTATGAATACTTTCACGGGGAGACGGGCGAAGGGCTGGGCGCGAGTCATCAAACGGGATGGACGGCGCTGGTGGCGAAATTGATCGAACAGAGCGGAGAATAAAGCGTTTAGCGAGTCGGCGCGCCGACAATTGAAGCGGGACTTTAAGTATTGACGGGCTGAAAGTGCTTTAAATTGGGCAGAAATGGCATCGTTATGCTGCGTTAAATTGCACAAAATGGCAGGATTTGGCTTGGAATTGCGCAATACTTTCGCCTCTTATTCGCCTAGTGTAGAATGACCCCCGGGACGGGCAATGTCTTCGCAGAGCGACCAACTTTCGGAACGCTTCCCCCTGAATCCAGAACAGCGCGCCGCCGTGGAGCATGGCGACGGGCCGTTGCTCGTGGTGGCCGGGGCGGGTACTGGGAAGACGCGGGTGATCACGGAGCGGATCCGGCACCTGCTGGAGTCCGACCCGAATCTTCCGGGCGAGAATATTCTTGGGCTGACGTTTACCGACAAGGCTGCGGGCGAGATGAAGCATCGCGTGGTGCAGGCCGCGGGTGAGCGCGCGAAAGACGTGTGGCTCAGCACCTTCCATAAGTTCTGCATCGAACGAATCCTGCAGGTAGAAGACGAGAAAATCCAGGCGCTGGACGAGATCGACCACGGCATTCTGCTGCGGAGGCGGATTGCGGAGCTGGAGCTGGACCGGTTCAAGCGGCTGGCCGAGCCGGCGCAATTCCTGAAGGATTTTGTGAAGTTCTTTTCGCGTTGCCAGGACGAACTGGTGACGCCGGACGCGTATCAAGGATACGTGGACGCGTTGCGCGGGAAATATTTGCAGCAGCGCGCGTCGATGGAGGCGGACGCGCGTGCGATCGCGGAAGAGGAGCTGGCGAAGCAGGATGAAGTGGCGCGCGCGTATCGGGTGAGCGAGCGGTTGCTGCGCGAACGAAGCCTGGTGACGTTTGGAGCGCAGTTGATGCAGTCGGTGGAACGGCTTCGTTCGGATGCGGCGCTGCTGGAGCGAGTACGCGGGCAGTACAAGCACATCCTGGTGGATGAATTTCAGGATACGAATGTGGCGCAGCTGGAACTGCTCTGGCTGCTGGCCGGCGAACGAAGGAACATCGTCGCGGTTGGCGATGACGATCAGGCGATTTACCGGTTTCGGGGCGCGTCCTTTGGGAGCTTTACGATTTTTCTGGAGCGATTTTGCGGGTTGCAGGGGGCGACGTCTGCCGCAGCTACGAAGGATTATCTGGTGTCGCTCTCGCAGAATTACCGCTCGACGCAACGCATCCTGCGCGTGGCGGGGCAAGTGATCAAGCAGAACGAACGATCTACGTTGCTGCCGGAGAAGCAGCTGACGACCCAGAAGGCCGACGGGGACAAGATTCGCGTGGTGGAGTTCGCGCGACCGGAAGAAGAGGCGCACTGGGTGGCGTCTGAAATCGAAAGGCTTCATGACGCCGGCGCGGCTTGGAAGACATTTGCAGTGCTTTATCGCAACCACACGCATCGCGAGCATTTGCTGGGCGCGCTGCGGCGCAGGCAGATTCCTTTTGTGATTCGGAAGTTTTCAATCCTTTCGAGCACGCTGGTGAGGGACCTGCTCGCGTATCTCCGGTTGATCGGGAACCCGGGTGACAACGTTTCCTGCGCGAGAGTGCTCGCGGCGCCGTATTGGGGACTCGAGCCGCGCGACCTGATCCGGCTGATCGAGCGCGCGGACAAGAACAAGAGAAAATCGCTTTCGGACGAAATGGAAGCGGCGAAGAGTGAGGCGCCGTTCGATCGGGAGGGCGTTCGCCTGGGAGAATTGGTTGCAATGCTGGACGAGCTGCGGCGGATGGCGCGGTCAAGCAGCGCGCGAGATATTCTCGAAGAATTGATCGGGAGGCTGCGATTGGCGCCGCTGCCTTCGGACGCCGACAGACAATATCTGGACCGGCTGGTGGAGTTCGTAAAGGAGTGGGATCGCAAGAGCGAGGGCAAGCGGCTGCGCGATTTTCTGGAATATCTCGGATACTTCCAGGAGCTGGGCGGAGACATCAGCCTGGGCGAGGAGACGGCCGAGGACGCCGTTCAGCTGATGACCGTTCATTCGGCGAAGGGGCTGGAATTTCCGCGCGTCTTCATTTTGCGGCTGGCGAAGGGCGATTTTCCAGTTCGGGAGCATCACCCGATTTTCGAGTTTCCGCTCGACCTGATGAAAGAGGAGAAGCCGCGAGGCGATTTTCATCATCAGGAAGAGCGGCGGCTTTTCTATGTGGCTCTGACGCGCGCGCGCCAGCAACTGACTCTTTCGACGATTGTGAACAAGAGGAAGAAAGAGTCACTGTTCCTGGAAGATTTTCTGCAGGACCCCAAAATTCAGAAATTTGATATCGCGCAATCGACGCCGCGCGTGGAAGTACCCGCGACGGAAGAGACTGCTCAACCAGCGGCGGCGTCGAGCGAACCGTCGCGTCTTTTCGGCGATACGCAGGTTTCGTCGCATGGCAGCACCGGCGCGTATTCGCAGGTCGCGCTTTGGGCCAAGGCGTATCATCCGCCGCGACCGGAGCCGCTGCAAGTGAGCGCTTCTGCGATCAAGGATTACCTGGAATGTCCAATGAAGTATCAGTTCAAGTATTCCTGGGGAGTTCGCGGAGGGCCGAATTCGGCGCTGACGTTTGGAGTGGTGATGCATACGACGATTGGAGAATTTGCACAGCGGATGCATGAGGCGAAAAAAGTGCCGCTGGATGAGGTGCTGGCCACCTACGACCGAGAATGGTATTCCGCGGGTTTCGTGGACGATTATCACGAGGGCGAATATCGCAAGGAGGGGCGGCGGGAGCTCGAGGAATTTCACAAGACCTATCTGGAATCGCCTCCGGACATGATGTATCAGGAAAAGCCGTTTGAGCTGCCGCTGGAAAACGACGTGGTCATTACCGGACGCATCGACCAAATTAATCGTATTAAAGGCAATCGCGTCGAGATCGTGGACTACAAGACGGGCCGGCCGAAGGATGCGAAGAAAGTCGCGCAGGATTTTCAGCTGAGCGTTTACGCGCTGGCGGCGAAAGAAGTGCTGGAGCTGGAGCCGGAGCGGCTCGTCCTCTACTACCTGATGAACAACGAGGCTGTGGCGACGACGCGCGATGCGAAGGCGCTTGCGGCGACGAAAACGACTATCGCGGAAGTGGCTTCGCAAATTCGAGGCAGACAGTTTCCCGCGAAGCCCGGATTCGGATGCAAGTATTGCGACTACAAGCCGTTGTGCCCGGCGCATGAGCAGTTGGTGCCTATTCGCGCGGCGGTCGTGAAAATTGAGAGTTAAACGGTTTGCGGAAAGAGTCGAAGCCGATTTGAGAGCCTGCTAAAGACGCTAAACCAAAGGTAAAAGCAAGGGCAACGGCGTTTTCTTCTCTTGCATGTGTGGTGCGAGCGTGGACCGAGTGATTGAGCAGGATTATTCGTCGGGGCGCAGGCGAATCGCCTACGCCACAACGGCAGCCGCCAATCCAATTCGAAGCGCTTTTCTGCGGCTGGTTTATTGCGGACACGTCGAGAGAAAACAAAAGCGGGGCGAATCGTAGATCGATTCGCCCCGCTTTTTCATTCCGAACGCTTCGACTGGCGAAGCTGGATCGGTTCCGCGCATGACTACCTGGAACTTTCTCCCGCGAAAGCGCGCACTTAAAAATCCCAGCGCAACGCAATCGCTCGTTCATTAATACGGGCGGAGAAAGAGATAGTCAAGGAGAAAAAAAGTTTCGGCCGAGCGTCGCAGGGAAAATAAAACGCGCCGTAAAAAATGTTTCGTGCGCGACGTGGCCATCACGTGGCGATCACGCGCCGCCGTGCGCGAAAACATTCAGCGGCCGATGGTGAGTGCGCTGAGATAGTAGCCGTCGCGCGAGAGGACGTTGAGATCGTTGCCGTGATTTTCCACGCGGACTTCGATTCCGTGGTAGTCCTTGGTCACGTCGGTTGTATTGGGCTGAAACGTGAGGGTGTACTCGTTGCGAGCCTCTTCGGTGAGATTCGTGTACATCCTATCGAGGTCTTCCTGCTTGGCTGCGAAGAAAGTGTCGCCGCCCGTGACCTTGGAATATTTATCGAGCTCGCTGGCGCCGTGTTGCACAAGAGTCTTGCCGATGGGGACGGTGTGCGTGACCGAAATGGAGAAGACGGAAACGTCCGACGAGAGCAGCGAAGTCAAAGTTACGTCGTAAGGATGTTTTTCATCGTGGGCATCGCTTCCATCCGATACGAGGAAAATAATCTTGCGCCGGTCGCGTCCGCGATCCTTCAGCATCTGTCCGGCGGCGTAGAGAGCATCGTCCAGAAAACTCGAGCTCTGATACTTGGGCGGCCCTTTGACGCGGACGGCCGACGTGGGATCATTCGGCGCCGGATTGATGGGGCCGGAAGTGGCGGGATCGGGATAGACGAATGTGTCGTGCGATCCGAGTTCAACGCGCTTCAGCTGAGTAAAGAGCGCGTCGTTGTCCTTGGTGAAATTCGAGACCGTGGTGGGATACTGGTCGTAGGTGACGACAGCAACTTCGTCCAACGGGCCGAAGGCGGCGGCGACAGTTGCGAGGCTGTTCTGTACCTGCTTCGCCTGTTTGTCTCCCAGATCGTTGTCGATCAGAACGACGGCGGAAATGGGCACCGGATCGGCTGAGAAGCCGACGATTTTGCGCTCGACGTTGTCTTCAAAGATGCGGAAATCGTCGCGGGTGAGTCCGCCGAGAAGCTGGCCGCGCGAATCTTTCACAGTGACCGGCACGATGACCAGGGAGCTGGCATTGGGCCTGATGACCGGAGCCTGCGACGGCTGCTGCAGGGGCGCCTGAGGGGCGGGGGCGGGCGCAGGCGCGTTAGACACTGGGGCGCT
>Ga0210385_10003034_pt1 | contig 10072 bp, 8 predicted proteins | sample IncBWH26OmetaG_FD_160107 | JGI IMG/M metagenome (GOLD analysis project Ga0210385, IMG submission 160107) | Forest soil microbial communities from Barre Woods Harvard Forest LTER site, Petersham, Massachusetts, United States - Inc-BW-H-26-O ...
AGTTCGTCATTATGTCCGAACACTTTGTCGGTCAGCGCAATCTCTTCCGCCTCTTCTTCGATCGCCTCCTGCTCCTCGGCTTCTTCTTCGGCCAGGGCGATGGCTTCGGGTGAAAGCTCAGCGCTCTCTATATCAGCGGGCTCTATGTCATCGGGCTCCGGCGCCTCGGCGCGCTCAGGCGCCTCTTCATCCCACGCTGCGCCCCGGTATTTGGCGAGCGACTCGCCCGGCAGGATCATCACATCTTGTTCGGCTTCCGTGCTCTCGCGCGGGCTCTCATGCACTCCGACGCCAATCGGCGGCGAGCCGGCCGGTTGCGCGTACTTGTTTTCAGGAAAGCCCCGCCCACGCTGCCGGCGCCTGCGCGACCTCCTGCCACGCCGGTCACCCCGAAACCCGCGCTCTGTTTCCACGCGTTCGGCCGGGCCGCTCTCAGCGGCGTCTGCCGTGGGCGTCAATTCTGCTGCCGCAGCCGCCTTCTCCTCTTCGGCCGCTTCGCCGCCATCCTGTTCTGTGCGTTCGGGCGTCATCGTACGCACCAGAGGCGGTTCGGGCGTGCGTTCCTCGCCGGTCCTTACTATGTTGCGGCTTGGCCCTCGCTCCCGCCGGTCGCCGCGTGCGGGCTTCTCCTCCAACGTGTCGATGTCTTCGTTTTCTTCGAAGAAATCCGATACGTACAGAAACGTATCGCGCTCGAGTCCCAAATCGACGAACGCCGATTGCATTCCGGGAAGTACGCGCGTTACCCGTCCCTTATGAATGCTCCCGGCAAGCGAATATTCGTTCGCGCGCTGGAAATAAACCTCGACCAACTGATCCTCTTCGAGGATCGCTACCTTTGTCTCGTGGCGATTGGACCCAATCACCAGCTCCTTACTCATTCATCACCGCTTTCCCGGGCCGCGGTGGGAGCAGTTAAGAACTCCGGAGTTGCACCATTTCGCCGCCTGTCAAAAACAGCCGGGCGAACACAAAACTGGTTGCCGAACACGCGAGCGGAAGCGCACAGGATTCCATTCCTTTTGCGCGAGCACGAGCCGTGCTGCTTGACAACGCCCGCATCCTCGATACGTATACGTCATTTCTGAGTAACGCGAAAATCTTTAGCAATCCGAAACTCTTTGTACTCCGTTCGACCCGTTTCATCCATCGAACTCAGCCTTCCTTAAAGGCCGCCTACTCAATTTACAAACCTTCGTAACCTGACGCTATTTACTAACCCCAACATCAGAAATATGGACCAGGTATTGGACCCGCCCGAACTCATCAGGGGGAGCGGAATCCCGGTGATCGGCATACGGCCGACTACCATCCCTACATTCACTAATACGTGAAATAACAATAACGCGGCAACACCCATGCAGATATACAGCCCTGCCTTGTCCGTGGCCGTCTGTGCATTTTGCACCACCTGCATGATCAGTAGAAAATACAGCACCAACGCAATGACAATACCCACAAAACCATGCTCCTCTGCGAACGAGGAAAAGATGAAATCGGTATGCGGCACCGGCAGAAATCCCAGGTGCGTTTGCGAACTCTCCTTGGCGCCCCGGCCCCACATACCCCCGTTTCCAACCGCGATTCGCGACTGGATCACCTGAAAACCCGTCCCCTTCGGATCGCGATCCGGATAGATAAAGCTAACCAACCGGTCCTTCTGGTATGGCTTAAGGAAATGATACCCAATCGGCAGCGTAACTAGAAGTACTGCGCTGATAATCAATAGATATTTCCACCGCAAACCGGCCATCACGATGCCGCACACCAGGATCGGCAAATAGGTCAGCGCAGTTCCAAGGTCGGGTTCCTTCATCACCAGCACCATCGGAACACCCACGAACGCGCCCATCTTGGCCAGATCTTTCCACTCCAGACTTCCTGCCCTTACATCGGTCAGATACTTGGCGATCAGCAGAATCAACACGATCTTCACAAACTCGGAGGTCTGTAAAGTGAAACCCCCAACGTGGATCCAACGCGTCGAGCCAAACACTTTGTTGCCAATCACGGCGGTGGTCAGCAGCAAAACTACCGCGGCAATATAGAAATAGATTACGCGGCCCAACAGCGAGTGATAATCGAGAGTGGCCATCACCCACATCATGGCCAGCCCGGTGCCCACCCAGATGATCTGTTTCCACCAGGCGTCCTCCCATTTCGTTCCTAGCGTCGCGCTATAAATTTGAAGGACTCCAAGCGTGCACAGTGCCAGCGTGACAATAAGCAGCGGCCAATCTAAATCGCGCAGCGAGCGGTACACTACTGGACCACGCCTCCGGGCAGCGGAACCGCTAGTCGGGCCATCGCGGGTTGAGGCGCAGTAAGCAGCGTGCGCGGGGTAAACCGTCTCAGTCCCGCGGTCTGCGCTTCCGATTCGCGCGCCTTCTTGTCGAAATAAGCCTTCAACACATCGCGCACGATCGGTACCGCGTTGTAGCTTTCTTCACCGTTTTCAAACAGCGCCACGACCGCAATTTCGGGCGCTTCCATGGGCGCGAACGCAACAAACCAAGCGTGATTGGCCATGTTGCTCCTCAGCTTCGCACCCTTTGTTAAGTCGCTCGACGCAACTTGGGCGGTACCGGTCTTTCCGCAGACCTTCACATTTGGCAACTGGGCAGCGTGGCCGGTCCCCCATTCGTTCACCACTCCATACATTCCTGAGATAACTTGCGCGAGATTGTCCGGGTTGAAGTTCCCTTGCCGCAGCAACACCGGCGCCTGGCCTTTTACCAGATGCGGCTTGTACCACTTCCCGCCGTCGCCCAGACCGCTCAACGCGGAAAGGATTTGCAGCGGCGAGACGGTGACCGCCCCTTGGCCGATTGCTACGGAGATCGTTTCGCCGGCATACCATTTCTGTCTCGACATTCGCATCTTCCACTTAGTGGAAGGCATGGTGCCCTGAGTTTCATTTGGCAAGTCGATCCCGGTCTTATGGCCAATGCCAGCCAGTTCCGCGTACTGCGCAATGCGGTCGATACCGAGCCGGTTGCCGACGTTATAGAAGAAGACATCGCAGGATTGCGCGATGGCGCGATGCAGTTCAATCGTGCCGTGCCCGTGCTTCAGGTGACAGGCGAAATAGTGCCCGTAAAAGCTGGCGCCCCCGGGACAGAAAAACTGCGTCTTGTCGTCGATGACTCCGGTCTCGAGCCCCGCAATCGCCATGATCGGCTTGAACGTGGAGCCGGGCGCGAGCTGGGCCTGAATCGCCCGGTTCAAGAGCGGTTTGTGAGGGTCGGTGGCAAGCGAATCCCAGTCGCTGCGCGTGATCCGCCCGGTAAATTTGTTGGGATCGAACGCCGGCCGGCTGAGCATCGCGAGTACCTCGCCGTTTCGCGGATCCAGCGCTACGACGGCGCCCCGTTTGTCGGCCATGGAGAGTTCGGCGACCGCTTGCAGATCCAGGTCGATGGTCGTCCGCAAATCCTTGCCGGGAACCGCTTCCTGCGTCGTCTCGGTCTGGCGCTCGCGGCCCATGTTGTCCACCAGCACGCGCTGTTGGCCATCCACGCCTCGCAGCGTGCTGTCGTACTGCCGCTCCAGCCCATCCTTTCCAATGATGTCGCCCTGGTGATAATCGATGAACTGCGGCGAGTCCAGCTCCGACTCGCTGATCTCACCCACATAACCCGCCACGTGCGCCGCGAACCCGTCCTGCGGATATTGCCGCCGCCATGCCTTGATCAACTGCATCTCCGGATAGCTTTCGGCGTCTTGATGCGACTCCACCCAGGCAATCTCATCGCGCGTTAACTGATCTTTGATGATGATCTGCGGCATCGAGCCCATGCGGCGAATCTTCTTGCTCAGCTCGCTATAATCCAACTGCAATGCCTCGGCAATCGCAGGCAGGTGTTCCGGCTTGATCTCATCGCGATTCAGCAGCAGCGAATAAGAAGCTTTGTTGTCGACGATAACGCGGTTATCCCGGTCGAGGATCTTGCCACGCGGCGCCAAGATGGGAGTGCTCTTGATGCGGTTGCGCTCCGCTGCCTCGCTGTAGACGTCGGGATTTTGCACCTGCAGTTTCCAGAAGCCCGAAATTAGAAACACGAAAACCGCAACCGTCAGGTATTGAAAAATCGCTATCTTCCCTGAGGCTGTATTTGGCTTGTCGTGCAAAAGCCGGTCCGGGGAAAGCTCCTGGTCCCGCCTATGCTCGCTCTGAAGGATTGCCACGAATTCTTGTCCGGGTGTTCAGGCTAAGAGGCGCCCGCTAGTTTCATTCTATCGAGCATGGCGAACAATGGAATAGCAATTAGCGCATTTAACGCGCCGTGCACGAAGGTCTCCGGCGGATCAAACGGCACCGCCTGTCCGAGCAGCGCGCGCCGCATGATCCAGTAGAAGAACGCGTGAAAGAAATAAAAGAAGAAGCACAGCACCATCCGTAGAAAGGACGCTTCCACGTTGAAGCGCAAGCTGACCGAAGCGGCGAAGTAGCCCACTAGAGTCTTCGTAATGCCGTACATCCCAATGGGAATGTTGGCCGGGGAAAGCGAATCTTCCGCCAGTCCCACGAAAGCTCCGAAGAACAACGACGCAATCGGACTGCGCCGCATCAAACCGAAGTAGACCGTCAACAATAACGGCAGCTCCAGCCATTCGGTATTGGGGATCAGCCGCGGCAAATAGAACTTGCCGATGACCGCAACAATCGTCAGGGCCGCCAGCGCGACAACTTGGAAGCGGCCGAACCAACTCTCCGCAACGGGACGGGTCGTCAGCAGTTGATCGCTGGTCTCGTTCATTGTTGCGGCATGGAAGGCGGTGGAGACGATGCCTGCGGCGGGGCAGCGACGGCGCGATGACGCGGCGCTCCGAGCGGAAGTACAGGCCCGTTCGCCGTACTTTTAGCCGGTGTGGACGCCTTCGGAACGGGTGTGCCGCCCAACGTCGCGGTGCTGGCGGCCGGCTGAGTCTCGGGCTTTTTCGGAGCCGGCGCCGCACCGGCGGTTGACGAGGACTGGGGCTGGCTTTGTAAAGTTTGGGCTGGCGCTGTCTGAGTTTGGGCAATCTGCGCAGGCCCGCTGCCCGGTTTCAAGTTGAAGTTGGGGACCGCGGATCCATACGCGCCGTAGACATGATTCTGTTCCTTGCCGATCGTGTCGTATTTCTCCAGCACCTTGTCGGCTTCCGTCTGCGGCTTGGCCGTTTGCGCTGCCGTGTCGACTCCCTCCGGCGGAGGAGCCGGCATCGCTTTGACTGCCGTCTCTTCAGCCACCTGCGCCGTGGGGATGGGTTGATGGACGCCTTGCAGCACCACCAAAACTTCCTCTACGCCTGCGGGAGCTCCGCTCAGGTTCAGCTTCACATCTTTCATCCCTTGGCCGGGCTGCACGGAAACCGCCGTTCCGACGGGAAATCCTTTGGGGAAAATACGGTCCTCTCCGGATGTGAAGAACCACTCGCCCGCGGAAACTTTGTCTTCATTCTGAATCTGCTCGACAATGCACTTACCACCCCCGCAATCGAGCACGCCATGCACGTGGCTCTTCTGCGACTCGACGCCGACCTTGAACGTGGGATCTGTGATCAACAGCACTTGCGAGACCAGTGGATATACCGCGACCACCTTGCCGACGATGCCGTCCGGAGTAACGACGGCCATACCCTTTTCGATCCCGCTCGTAGAACCGCGGTCGATAAAAACCGCCTTCGCGGTCGCCACGGTGCTGTTGCCGATCACCCGCGCGGCCACCGTTTTGGATGGCGATTGCGCCTGAAAGAGGATTAATGCACTGGCGTGTTCCGCGGTTCGCAGTTGATTCCGAAAATAGACGTTCTCCAGCCGCAGCCGGTCGTTGTCGGACTTCAGCTTCCGGTTTTGCTCCCGGACGTCCAACAGGATGAAATAGTCCTGTAAAAATCCGATCGTGTTGCGGCGAATGCCTTCCACTGCTCCGGCCATGGGCGTCACGGCCGTGACCGCCCAGACGCGTATCAGCCGCTCGTCACGGTTCGTTCTAACTTGGTAAGCCAAGTAGAGAAGCTGTGCGACCACGACGACGAGCAGCACCGTCAGATTACGGTACCGGCTCAGCAGGGCTTCCATGACTTCCTCTACCTACTGTAAGGTGTGCGGGCGAGCGTGCCAAGGTCTCGTTTGATTCGCGCACAACGACCGGTCTGTGCGCTTGTTTATTCGATAGCAATCCGGCGCAAAAGTTTGAAGTCTGTCAACATCTTACCGGTGCCCAGCACAACCGAGGCGAGCGGGTCGTCGGCGATCGAGACGGGCAACCCGGTGTCTTCCCGAATACGGCGATCGAGATTCTTGATCAGCGCGCCTCCACCGGTGAGGACAATACCGCGATCGCTGATGTCGGCGCTGATCTCGGGAGGCGTTCGTTCGAGCGCCACCCGGATCGCGTTCAGGATAATTCCGATGCAGTCTGCCAGCGCCTCGCGAATCTCGCTGTCCTCAATGGTGACGGTCTTGGGGACGCCTTCGATCAGGTTGCGGCCTTTGATCTCCATCGTCATGGGCCGTTCCAGGGGATAGGCGGAGCCGATCTGAATTTTGATCTGCTCGGCGGTGCGCTCGCCGATCAGCAGGTTGTACTTGCGCTTGAGGTAATTCATGATGGCATCGTCCATTTCGTTGCCTGCAACGCGCACCGAACGCGAATAGACAATACCGGAGAGCGAAATGACCGCGACGTCGGTGGTTCCGCCGCCGATATCCACCACCATGTTGCCCGAAGGCTCGGTAATCGGCAGGCCCGCCCCGATGGCTGCCACCATGGCCTGCTCCACCAAATGCACTTCGCTGGCCTTGGCGCGATAGGCCGATTCGCTGACCGCGCGCTTTTCCACCTGCGTGATCTCGCTCGGCACTCCGATCACAATGCGCGGATGCACGAGCATCTTGCGTCCATGCGCTTTGTGAATGAAGTAATTGAGCATTCGCTCAGTGACTTTGAAATCGGCAATGACGCCGTCTTTCATCGGGCGAATGGCAACGATGTTGCCGGGCGTGCGCCCGACCATCTCCTTGGCTTCCCGGCCAACGGCTTCTATTTCTCCGTTGTTTTTGTTGATCGCCACAATCGAGGGCTCGTTAACGACGATGCCTTTGCCCTTGGCAAAGACCAGCGTGTTGGCGGTTCCGAGATCGATGGCAAGATCGGAAGAGATAAGGCTGAAGACAGACCTGAAATTCAAATCCCGAGCGTAACATGGGACGACGGTCCGGCGGCAATGAAAACGACGCGGCGTGAATGGCTCGCCTTAGCGCTTTTGAGCGCTTGCGGCCGCAAGAAAGCAACCGGCTATCCCGGTTACGCACTAATCGCCACTGCAGGCGAGACCAGCGTTGCCGCAGTCGACTTGACAAGCTTCCGGCTGGTGAAGCAGATCGAGTTGGGCGCGCAACCGTGGGCGGTTATTCCAGCCCAAAATCGAAGCTTGGTGCTAACCCCGTCCACGGGTAGCGTGCAAGTTGTGGACTCCGGGCTCCGGCGCGTATCGTCGCACAAACTGGCTGACGAAGTCTCCGCGATTCGGCTCACACCGGACCAAAAGCAGATCGTCGCTCTTGCGGCGAAAAGCCGCGAGTTGATCATCGCGGATGCAGCTTCGCTGAAGATCGTCCGCAGGCACAAGCTCGGGGCGGAGCCGGTTGCCCTAGATGTGGCAAGCGTACCCTATGCAGCCGTTTCGACGCGCGAGCAGACTGCCGTCGAGCTGTTCCATCTCGAGACCGGGCAGCGCTGGCGTGCGCAGATGCCGGGCGAGATAGGAGCCGTGCGCTTCCGAGCCGATGGGCAACTCCTATTAGTGGCGAGCCTAGCCGACCGTTCGTTGGCGGCGCTGCAGGTTCCCGGATTGCAGACTATCGCCGAGTTGCCGCTCGGGATGGCGCCCGAAAACCTTTGCTTCAATGCGGATGCGGGCCAGCTCTTTGTTTCCGGCGAGGGCATGGACGCCGTTGCCATTGTGTTCCCCTACAACACGCTCGAAGTGGAGCAAACGGTGCTGGCGGGCCGCGACCTGGGGGTGATGGCCTGCTCGGTTAACCCGGCGTATCTGTTCGTGGCGAGCCACAGCGGGTCCGATGTCTGCATTTTGGACGTGGATAGCCGCAAGGTGATCGGAATCGTGGAGGTAGGGCAGAAGCCGGCCTACATCGCAATAACACCCGATAGCCAGTACGCGCTTGTGCTGGATGAGGCTTCGGGAGACATGGCCGTGATTCACGTCACAGGGATTCGCCTCACGGCTGAGGCCAACCGGATGAAGTCGGGGGCAGCGCTGTTCACAGTGGTGCCGGTGGGGGCGCAGCCGGTGCAGGCGGCGATTGTGCCCCGTAGCGCCGTTTAGGTACGCGAGGAGCTCCAGAACGCCTGGATGACAGCCAGACCAGCCACGGCGGCTGTCTCAGCCCGCAAGATGCCTGGGCCGAGAGAACAAGACACCCAGCCAGATCCGATGGCCAGCTCGCGCTCTTCCTCGGTCCAGCCGCCCTCCGGGCCCACGAGCAACGCCACGCGATCGGTCGAGGTACGTTCGGCAGGGAGGGAATCCAGGATTGGCGGCGCGGCTGGATTTTCGTCGAGCAGTAACCGAACATTTGCCTCCACTTGCAGCGATTTTGCCAAACGAAATGGCGGCTGGATGCGGGGGAGATGAACGCGGCGGGACTGCTGGCTGGCCTCGAGCGCGACCCTTTCCCAACGGCCCAGGCGTTTGAGGGCGGCTTCGGCGAGACCGTGCTCCGTGCGCGCCGATACGATCGGTTGGATACTCGCGACGCCGAGCTCAGTCGCCTTTTCCACCAGCCACTCGAAGTGTTCGAACTTGATCAGGGCAGCTAGCAGGGACACCTGGACATCAGGGACAGGGGTGTCCAACCTTTCAAGGACACGGAAGGACACCAGGGATTTCCTAGCAGCCTCTATCTCGGCTAGGTATAGCTCGTGATTGTCGGAGATCTCATAAACTTGGCCGGGTTCGGCGCGAAGGACGCGAATCAGGTGCTCAGCGTCGCGGCCGGTAAGTTCGGCTGAGCCGCGACGGATTTCGGGGACAAAGAAGCGGCGGCGGGCCACGGGGGTCATTTTACGAGACGAAGCCAATTTGGGTTCGTTTTTTCAAAAGCGGGTGTACTTAGGGCGTCCCGAGTAGCGTCGGCGTCTGAGGGTACGTCTAGTTAGTTCGCGCGGGGCATTACACTTTGCTATAGTTTATCGATACTCACTCAGAAGAGTAGCCCACCTAACGCGCCCGAGGTAAGCGTCTAAGCTCCGCTCTGATGAGATGGGGAAGGAGACAGATGCGAAGCATAGCGGTTTGGTTTGACAAGGCGGCGACGATTAGGCCAGTTTTGATAGCGTTAGCCCTTACGTGGTTGCTCGGCGGACTGGGACCGTGCCGGGCACAGACGGAAAGCGTGCTGCACCGCTTTACGGGGGCAATGGACGGGTTTAATCCTTATTCCGGGCTGGCCCGAGATACCGACGGAAACCTCTATGGCACGGCGTTTCTCGGGGTGCCGGCAGGCCCTCATGCGCCGTCCTGACTGGCGAGCCGGGCTGCGGAACGGTGTTCAAGCTGAATGCGGAAGGCCGATTTACGGTGCTCCATAACTTCCTTAATGGTATGGACGGCGCAGGGCCGCGGTCGGGCACCGTGATTCTCGGCGAGCAGGGGAACCTCTACGGCACAACAGAGTTTGGAGGCCCTAGTCCTGTTAACCAGGGCGGAACTGTATTCAAGATAGACCGCAACGGGAGGGAGGCGGTTTTGTACCGGTTCAAAAATTCAGACGGCCCAGACGGTGGGGCACCTTCCGGGAGTCTGGTCCGCGACGCTCAAGGCAACCTCTACGGCACTACTACCGGCGGCGGGACTTATGATCGCGGGGCCGTCTTCAAGGTAGACCCTGCCGGCAATGAGACTGTTCTATACAGCTTCACTGACGGTCCGGATGGCGGGATTCCTCAGTCAGGCTTAATTCGTGACGAACAAGGCAACCTTTACGGTACTACCCTCTCCGGCGGCGGCCCCGACTACTACGGAACCGTGTTCAAAGTGGACCCGACCGGCGCCGAGACTGTGC
>Ga0210385_10003036_pt1 | contig 10071 bp, 9 predicted proteins | sample IncBWH26OmetaG_FD_160107 | JGI IMG/M metagenome (GOLD analysis project Ga0210385, IMG submission 160107) | Forest soil microbial communities from Barre Woods Harvard Forest LTER site, Petersham, Massachusetts, United States - Inc-BW-H-26-O ...
CGATCGAACGCGAATGCGCCGCCCTGCAATCGCGCGCCGACGAGGCCGCCGCGAATTTCGAGCAGGCCCGGCAGCGCGCGCAGGCGATGGGCGCCGCCGTTCGCGACGCTCAGTCGGAACTTGCCACCGTTCGTCAGAATCAGCAGGAAACCAGCCAGCAGCTCGAGCATGTTCGCCAGGAGCTTTCCGCCGAACGGGCCCGCCATGCGTCGATCGAACAGATTCTCCGCGAGCGCGCTTATACCGCGGACGCGGTGCAAAAACTTTTCAGCGCCAACGGCGATTCCGCGTCGCATGGCTTCCGCGCCCTCGGACTGCTGGCCGACTATGCCGAGGTGCAGGAAGAATACGAAACGGCGATCGAGCAATTCCTCCGCGAAGAACTCGAATACGTAGTGGTCGAATCCTTCGACCAGGCTCGTTCCGGCGTAGCGCTCCTCCGCGATGATGTCGGCGGCCGCGCGACGTTCTTCGTCGATTCCGACAACACTCTCGACGTCGACAAAATGGAAAATAGCGCCTCCATGCCCGGAAACTTCATCGCCCGCCTCGATCGCCTCGTCGAGTTCCGCGCGCCTCTGGGCCCCGCCACGAAATATTTTCTGAAGAAGCTCCGCACCGCCTACATCGTGGAGTCCGTCGCGGTCGCCGAACAGATGGCGCAGGACAACCCGCACAGCTATTTTCTGACGCCCGACGGCACTTGCTACCACGGCCGCACCGTTTCCGGCGGACGCAAGAGCGATGCCGGCCCCCTCGCACTCAAGCGCGAGTTGCGTCAACGGGAATCAGAAACGGCGCGTCTCGAACAAATCGTCGCTGACCAACAGGCGAATCTCACGCGCATCGAGGAAGAAACCGCCGCGGGCGAGCGAGCGCTTACGACCGTCACCGCGCAGCAGATCGAAGCCGAAAAATCCCTGGTCGCCGCCGTGCACCAGCGCGACGAAGCCCGCCGCGAATTCCTGCGCGTCGATTTGCAGCTCGATGGCGAGCGCACCGAGATTGGCCGCCTGCATGCCGACGCTGAATCCGCCCGCGCCCGCGCCGTGCAGGCCCGCACGGAACATGCCGAAGCCGTTCGTTCGCGCGCTGCCGCCGAAACCGAAGCCGCCCAGGCCGCCGAGAAACTCGCCGACCTCCGCCGCGATTTCCAGCAGCTGCAGGAGCGGGTGGTCGCCCGTCGCGAAGAGCTCGCCACCATGACCGAGCGCCTGGCGAGCGCAGAAGGCCTCGAGCAAAACCTGTCTGCCGAAATCGCGCAGGCGGGCGAGCGCGCCGAATCGCTCCGCCGACAGCACGCCACGCTCGCCGAGGAAAAATCCGAAATCGAATCATCCTGCGAGCAGCTCGCGCTGCAGGCCGAAGATCTCCGCCGCGAAAAATCGCGCCTCGAGGAGCTGAAAGCCGCACTCGAAACCGAATGGACCGAGGCCCGCTCGCGCACCGGGCAGCTTGAAGAAACGCTGCGCACGCGCCGCACTTCGCTCGACGAGCTTCGCGCCGACCGCGGCCAGCGGCAGATCGAAAAAGCCCGCAACGATGCCGACCGCGACTACCTCCGCCAGAGCTGCGTCGCCGAGCTCAACGCGCAGCCGGAGGAATTGATCGCCCAAGAATCGCAGCTGCTGGTCGGGGAAGAGCTTGTCGCCGCTGAAACGAGTTACAACGAAATGAAAGCGCGCGTCGAGGCCATGGGCCCGGTCAACATGATGGCGCTCGAGGAATACCAGGAATGCGAACAGCGCGAAAGCTTCCTGCGCCGCGAGCGCGACGACCTCGTGCAGTCGATACAGAACACGCAGCTCACCATTCACGAACTCGACGAAGTCTCGCGCGCGAAATTCGAGGATGCCTTCACCTTCATCAACGCCCAGTTCGCCGTTGCCTTCCAGTCCCTCTTCGGCGGGGGCCATGGCGAGATGCGCCTCAGCGAGCCCGATAGCTCCGGCGATTCCGGCATCGACATCGTCGCGCAGCCGCCGGGCAAGCGGTTGCAAAACATTCTGCTTCTCTCCGGGGGCGAAAAAGCTCTCACCGCGCTCGCGCTGCTGATCGCCGTCTTCCGCTACGCGCCCAGCCCGTTCTGCATTCTCGACGAAGTGGACGCGCCGCTCGACGAAGCCAATGTCGGTCGCTTCAATCGCATGCTCGCCGAAATGTGCGGCCAGACCCAGTTCATCGTGGTCACCCACAATCGCAAGACGATGGAAATGGGCTCGGTCCTCTACGGCGTCACCATGCAGGAGCCCGGCGTTTCCAAACTCGTCAGCGTCAAATGGGAAGAGGACGCAGCCACGGGCGCGCCGGAAGCAGCCGCAACCACCAGCAACGCCGCGTAGTCCGGATGGCCGGCATCCGATCCACCGTGGGATTGCGAGGCACTTCCCGTCGCGGCCGTCGCCGTGACACCTTTCCATCGGCAGGAACCGTCTTTCGCCACGAGGCTCCCTGGACCGTATAATTCAGCCATGCTTACACTCGTCCTGCTTCCTGGCATGGACGGCACGGGCATGTTCTTCGAAGATTTTGCGGCCCTCGCTCAGCCGGAATTCGATCCCATCATCGTGCGCTATCCCGACGATCCGTCTCGTGGCTACGCGGGACTCGAATCGATCGCTCGCGCCGCGCTTCCCCGCGATAAGCCGTTTCTGATCCTCGGTGAATCTTTTTCCGGGCCGATCGCGATTTCCATCGCCGCCTCCCACCCGCCCGGCCTCGTCGGACTGATTCTCTGCGTCACCTTCGCGTGCAATCCGCATCCGTTGTTGCCGCTGACCACTGCAATTCTCAAACCGTTTCCTCCCGTGCGCCTTCCGTCTTTCATTCAGCACAGAAACCTGTTCGGCAAATACGACTCGCCTCGGTTGCGCGCAAAGCTCCGAGGAGTTCGGGCGGCCGTTTCTCAGAAAACCCTGAAGGCTCGGCTGGAGGCTGTGGCTTGTGTCGATGTCTCCGAACCACTGCGACGAGTCACCGTCCCCACACTCGATCTCCGCGCCACGGACGATCGCGTGGTATCGTGCGCATCCGGCAATCACGTTAGAAAAGTTCTGCCGCAGGTCGAGACCGCGGAAATCGATGCGCCGCATCTGATGTTGCAAACCATGCCGCAGGAATCGTTGGCCGCCATCCGGCGTTTCGTCGTCAACAAAATAGAAATTCTGAATTGAAATAGGTTTTCTTACCGATTGACAACGCTTCGCCCTGCGCTAGAATACCCGCCACTCTGAACTGAGGATTCCAAGCTCGTGGCTTCTTCTCAAATGCGCGCCGTTATTTCGCAAACGGAATTCCCGGAGCTCAAACTTCTTGGGCGCGGCAAAGTCCGCGACATTTATGATCTGGGCGACCGCCTGCTCATTGTCGCCACCGACCGCCTGTCGGCTTTCGATGTCGTTCTACCGACGCCGATTCCGGACAAGGGCCGGGTCCTTACGCAGCTTTCGCTTTTCTGGTTCAGCAAATTGAGCGCCGTCGTGCCGCATCACGTGCTCGAGGCGAACAATTTCGCCGGGGAACTCGCGCCGTACTCGGACAGTCTGGCGGGCCGGGCCATGCTCGTGCGCCGTACCGATCCGTTCCCGATCGAATGCGTCGTTCGCGGTTATATTTCCGGATCGGGATGGAAGGATTATCAGAAGACGGGCGCGATCTGCGGCATCCCGCTGCCGAAAGGCCTACGCGAGTCCGACAAGCTTCCCGAGCCGATCTTCACGCCCTCGACGAAGGCAACCACCGGGCACGACGAGAATATTTCCTTTGACGAAGCGGCCCAGCGCGTCGGCCTCGCGCTCGCCGAGCGGCTGCGCGACACGAGCCTGACGCTCTACCAACGCGCCGCCGAGCACGCTGCGGCCCGTGGCATCATCATCGCCGACACGAAATTCGAATTTGGCATGCGCGGCGACGAACTGATATGGATCGACGAAGCGCTCACGCCCGATTCCTCGCGCTTCTGGCCCGCGGATCAGTACGAGCCGGGCAAGGCGCAGCCTTCCTTCGACAAGCAGTTCGTCCGCGACTATCTGGAACGCATCGGTTGGAACAAACAACCTCCGGCACCGGCGCTTCCGCCGGACGTCGTCTCAGGAACGCAGCAGAAATACCGTGACGCCTATCAGCGTATCACCGGCCACGCACTCGACTGACTCGGTGGAGCCCCACCGGAAGCTTCGTTTCGGAGCATGCACACGTGAAAGAGCAACTGGATTCTCTGGTCGGAATGATGGTCGAGCGCGGCATTTTGCTCGATGAAGCCATGACAGAGTTCGAGAAAAAATTCATCCGCCGCGTTCTCGAACATTCCCGCGGAAACCAGTGCCGCGCCGCCAAGACGCTCGGCATCCATCGCAACACGTTGAGCCGCAAGATCACGCAATATCACCTCGATCAACCACTCCGCCGCCGCTAAATCGCGCAACGGTTCGAAATCCTCGACCCCAAATAAAAAGACCGGCCCCTTATCCGGACCGGCCTCTCGATTCCGTTTTGCCTTGGTATTACTGCTTCGGCGCCGCTTTTCGCGGCGGATGCTTCGCCGTACTGCCCTTTTCAGGAATCGTGGACGGATCCACCTTCACCGAATCCCAGTGGAGCATGAACGGCGTCGGATCGTAGCTCACGAGAGTCCCTGAAAACCGAATCTCGTCCTCTTTCTGGACGCGCACGACATCGGGCTGCGGTGTAATCTGCCCGGCCGTCCCCGCGGGAGGAGCTGCGGTCCAAACCTTCACATCCATGTTGGCAGTGGTCGCTGCCGCGATTTCATCCGAGCTGGCGCTTGTGAACGTCATGATGTCCACAAAATTGTCGGCCTTGTTCACGTCGATAATCTTGCCGATCACTTCCGGAAACTCCGCGCCGCAAATCGCCAGCCAGGTGAGCTTGGCCTTGTCACCGCCGCCGCTCAGATCGCTGATCACCGTGATGATCGTGCTTGATTGCGCCACCTTCTGAATGTCCGCCGCGCTCGAAATCGACCACGTCGCGGGACGAACCGGCGCATTCGCCGCAAGCTGCAGCAACTCGTTCAACTGCGCGTCGATCAGGGAATCGCAGTTCGGCTGCTGATAATTCACGATCGTCTTGCGAAGATAGTCTTTGACCTTGTCCGCATCCTGAATCTTCAGGTCGACCGCCCGCGCCAGCGCCCAGAATCCGTCAAGCGATTGCGGCGGAGTCGATTGCAGGTACGCCAGTCCCAGGTGATAGCTCGCCACCGGGTCGTTCGGATTCAGCGTCAATTGCGCCTTGTACGCTTCGACCGCCGCCGAATAGTCCTTCAACAGTCCGTCCGCCGCCCCGGCTGCGCCGTCCAGAGCCGACTCCAGCGCTTTAATCTTGTCGTCGCTCAGTTGCGGATTCGCCTTCTTTACATCGGGCAGCAGCTTCACGCCCAGCAGCGCCGCGTCGCGCTCCTTCGTTTCCTGATCGTGGGCGTCGGGCCCTTTGGTGAGCTCCGCTTGATCCTGCGTGAACAGCTGCACCCGCGCCTGCACGGCCGTCGCGCGAGTCGGCGCATCGGCCTTGTCGCCCAGCGCGATCACCTTGTCCGTATACTCGATGGCCTTGGCGTAGTTCTTGAGCTTGTAATAGGCCTGGTAATACAGCTGGTAAATGTATTCCAGCAGCGTCGAATTCGGATATTGCGCCACAAACGCGTCCAGCAGTTTCAATTGCGCCGTGGGATCCTTTTCCGCCTGCGCGGCCTGCAGCGCATTGTATTCCGGCAACGTGTACGAGGGCGCCTGGGTCGATGGCGCCGCCGGCGCTGCCTGCGCTGCCGCGGGACTCGGGCTTGAAGACGCCAGGAAAAGCGCGGCGAGAATAATTGCCAGTCCGCTAAGATGCCTTCGCATGATCACGTTCCTGCCTCCTGGATGGCCTGACTTTGGCTGGTCGTTCGGGTTCGCCAAATGCGATTCCTGCGGGACTACCGCGCAAGATACAGAAATCCCCGGGATTATAGGGAAAGCGTATAACCCGCGCAAGCGGAAAACCCTGTAGCTGCGGCAAGTCCGCCGAATTCGGTTGCTGGGTCATTGCGATTTGATTGTTCGCCTCGACGGGGAGAATCGTCCTGCATGATAGGATGATGAACTCGCCTCGCGTGTCGCCTGATGGAGGACGCCTATGTCTCAAGCTGCGACTCAAGAGAAACCGCTCGCGGCGAAGGTGGCGCTCGTTACCGGCGCCAGCCGCGGCATCGGTCTCGCCGTCGCGAAATCGCTGGCGTCGATGGGCGCCAAGATCTCTGTCTGTGCCCGCGACCGGCAGCGCCTGGACGTCGCCGCTGCCGATCTGGAACGCAGCGGCGCCTGTGTCCTGGCCCTTCCTGCGGACGTTTCGCATACGGCGGAAATCGCCCCGCTGGTTGAGAAAACCGAACGATCGCTGGGCCCCATCGAGATCCTGGTCAACAACGCCGGCATCGGCGTCTTCGGACCCATCCAGGATGCGTCGGAGGCAAACTGGGACGCAGTACTGGACACCAATTTGAAATCCGTGTTCCTGCTCAGCCGCGCCGTCGCGCCCGGCATGATCTCGCGCCGCGCGGGCCACATCGTCAATATCTCTTCGCTCGCCGGGAGAAACGCCTTTGCCGGCGGCGGAATTTACTGCGCCTCCAAATGGGGACTCCTGGGTCTCACTGAGTGCATGGCCGAAGACCTGCGCCCGTTCGGCATTCGTGTCAGCGCCGTTTGCCCGGGTTCGGTGGCCACCGATTTTTCGCCGCATTCCACGAAAGACCCGAAGAAGATGCTGCAGCCTGAAGACGTCGCCCACGCCGCCTCCATGAGCCTCACGCAAGCCCCGCAAAGCTTCATCAGCGAAGTGCTGCTTCGTCCGACGCAGAAGCCGTGACCCTCGGCAAAAATCGCCGCCTGCAGCCGGGCGAATCGTGGATGTTCGGCGCGCATCCAATGGCTGGAAGACGAAATCGGCAGCAGGGGCGGGCCCCAAGCCCGCCCCTCCTTGTATCCGGCGGTACCTGGAGCACACCATGATCGAAATTCGTCCATCGGAAGAGCGCGGCCACAACAAAATCTCGTGGCTCGATTCGCGCTTTACATTCTCATTCGACCAGTACTACGACCCCGATCACACGCAGTTTCGTTCGCTGCGAGTCATCAATGAGGACGTCGTGGCGCCCGGGGGCGGTTTCCCCACGCATCCGCACCGCGACATGGAAATCCTCACCTGGATTCTGGAAGGCGCGCTCGAACATCGTGACAACACCGGCGGTCGCGGCGTCATCCGTCCGGGCGAATTGCAGCACATGACGGCCGGGCGCGGCGTGATGCACAGCGAATTCAATCCTTCGCAGAAGGAGCCCGTGCACCTGTTACAGATCTGGCTTTTGCCGGAGCGCCGCGGGCTCGACCCCGGCTACGAACAGCTCTCCTTTCCCGACGCCGAGTTGCGCGGCAAGTTTCATCTCGTCGCTGGTCCGCAGGCGCCAGTGACGATCCATCAGGACGCGAACCTCTACATCGCGCGTCTCGACAAAGGTGCCGATCTCAAACAGCCAATCGAACAGGGCCGCCACGCCTGGGTGCAGATTGCCCGCGGCGCCGTGAAACTGAACGGCCAGCCTCTGAAGGCCGGCGACGGCGCCGCGTTTTCCGACGAATCAGAAGTGCGCGTCCAAGCAACCGAGCCGTCCGAGATCCTGCTCTTCGATCTGGCCTGACGCGCCGTAAAACCTCAGGGGTTCGAGTCCCTGAGGTTTTCTTTTTCCCCGCCGGCAGACGTGTGATACCTTGCCCGCCTGGGTGGCGGAAAATCCGTTCTGAATCCGAAGGGAGAACCCGCGTGTCGAATTCTTCGAACGGCCTCGCTCCGCTCTTCGGCCGGATCCTGTTGAGCGCAGTTTTCATCATGGGCGGCATCGGCAAAATCACCGGGTTCTCGTTCGAGGAAAGCCTGGTGGCCGCGAAGCATCTCCCCATGCCCGCCGTGGCGCTCGCGATCGCGCTCGTCATCGAACTGGTCGGCGGCCTGGCGATTCTGACGGGCCTGTTCACGCGATTCACGGCATGGATCGTCTTCCTCTACCTGATCCCGACGACATTCCTGTTCCACAATTTCTGGGCGGTGCAAGGTGCGGACCGCATCGACGCCATGATCCATTTCGAAAAAAACCTCGCCATTATGGGCGGCCTCGTCCTTCTGGCCGCCTTCGGCCCCGGCGCCTATTCGATCGACAGCGCCCGGCGCGGGTAGTGCCGTCATGCTGAACGGGGTCTGAGGATCTCTCCTACGGCGTCGGTTCGCCGCGCGGGAATCTCACGGAATCGGTCGCCGCTGCGGTAGCATCCGATTCATGGTCTAATGATTCGCCCACTCGAGGAGGCATGATGCCCGAACACAAAAGACCCGCTCCGGCCGCCGCGGAGATTCACGATCTGATCAGTCACCGCTGGAGCCCGCGCGCCTTCGATCCGCGCCCGATCCCGCCGAAGGAGCTCAAGTGCCTGTTCGAAGCAGCGCGCTGGTCGGCTTCCTCGTATAATGCCCAGCCCTGGTATTACATCGTTGCGACGAAAGACGATCCCGAGAATTTCCGGAAAGTTTTGAGCACATTCGTCGAATTCAACCAGAGCTGGGCGAAAAACGCCGCCGCCGTGGCGATCAGCGTGGCCGGGCACAAGATGGCGCATGATGGCTCGCAAAATCGCCACGCGTTTCACGACGTCGGCCAGGCCTCCGCGACGCTGGCACTCGAAGCGGCTTCGCACGGCATGCAGGTGCATCAGATGGCCGGCATCAACCCGGAAAAAGCCCGCGAAGTGTTCGGCATTCCCGCCGACTTCGAGGCCGTTGCCGGAATCGCGATTGGCTATCCGGGGGATCCGCTCACGCTTCCGGAAGGCCGGCTGCGCGACCAGGAAACCGGCGCCCGGCAGCGCAAGCCTGCCTCTGAATTCGTCTTCACCGGAAAATGGGGAGCCACTTCTCCGATCGTCAAGTAGGGGAGCGAGTGTGGCTACGCGACGGTGACGTCGAAGTACTCGACCGTGATCCGCTCCAGAATCGCGCGTATCTTCGGAAAATAGGTTTTCCCGTAATCGGACGCCTGGTGCGCTTCCCAGGCCGCATGGTCGCAATACTGCTCCTCGACGATGTAGGTTCGAGGCGCCGTCCGCGATTTCAGCAGCGAATAATAGACGCAGCCCGGCTCGTGTTCGCGGATCTTCGCGCGCAGCTCCTTGAACATGGCCTCGAAATCGCTCTCGTTTCCCGCCTTCACGAGTACCGTCTTTAATCCACCAACCATCGCACACCTCCCTCCCATTCCCTGGCCGCCTAGTGTACTGCGCGCTCCGGCGATCCGCGCACTTGCCTAGTGGTCCGCACGTTGATACATTCCACGCCCGGGAGGAATCTCCGCCATGAAATTCCGAGCCATCGCCGCGCTGGTCGCGCTGTTGTTGTTCGCGCCCGCGTTCGACGCGCCCCGCGGCCCGCAGGCGGCCGCCGACAAGAAAGACGTCGCCGCCGAACTCGACGCCTTGAAAACGCAAGTCGCGCAGCTCGCGCACCAGGCGCAGGATGCGCAGGACTACATCGCCGTCGCCAATCTCCAGCGCGCCTACGGCTATTACGTTGACAAATGCATGTGGGATGAAACGGCCGACCTGTTTTCGAAAAACGGCACGCTCGAAATCGGCCTGCGCGGAGTGTGGGTCGGACAGGATCGCGTCCGCCAGTATCTCCACACGCTGCCTGATCTGAAGTACGGAACCCTCTTCAACCACATGCAACTTCAACCCGTGATCGATATCGCGCCCGACGGTAAGTCCGCCAAGGGCCGCTGGCGCGCGTTCGAACAATTCGGCCTGCTGCACAAAAGCGCGCAATGGGCGGAAGGCACCTACGAAAACGAATACGTGAAAGAAGACGGCGTCTGGAAAATCAGCAAGCTGCACTACTACATGACCTACTACGTCGATTTCTACAAGGGCTGGGACCAAGGCGGCAATCCGCCTCCGGGTCCAATCGCTGGAATGCCGCCCGATCAGCCGACGACGGTGCCTTACAAGCTCTACCCGGATGTTTTCGTTC
>Ga0210385_10003037_pt1 | contig 10067 bp, 8 predicted proteins | sample IncBWH26OmetaG_FD_160107 | JGI IMG/M metagenome (GOLD analysis project Ga0210385, IMG submission 160107) | Forest soil microbial communities from Barre Woods Harvard Forest LTER site, Petersham, Massachusetts, United States - Inc-BW-H-26-O ...
TGTTTGCGGGAACCGCGATCTCACCGCCGCGAATGCGAGCCGTCCCATCAATCGTCGGCAGCTCGTGGTCTTCCTGAAGAAAAATCACCATGCCATTCGGCAACTCAAACCGCTTAGGCTCTGCTGGATTAAAAGCCGGCAGCTTAGGAATCTGTATCTGCTGCCACGGCTGCTGCGAAGGAGTCTGCGCCTGCGCCCATGAGTCAGCGCCAACGCATACGAAACCAATAAACAGGGTGAGCGCAAACCAGAAGAATTGCTTCGTATCAGGGTATCGCTTCAGCGATACCGCAATATCTGAGAAATGATTTGCCCCTTTAAGGGCCGTGCGTGCGCGCTTCACTGTCCACCTCCCTGTGAATCCGCCGCTCCCGGAGGTACACCAGCAAACTCGATAATCCCCACCGTGCGATTTTCCGGAGTGAACGTCTGATTCGCCACTCGCCGTATATCCGCCTTAGTCACCTTCTCAATTCGATCCACGGACCGGAACAGCTCCCGCCAGTCGTCATAGCGCGCCTGATAAAGGCCGAGCTCGGATGCCAGACCCTCATTCGATCCCAACGAGCGGATCAAATTAGCCTTCGCCCGCGTCTTGATCATCTTCAACTCTTCATCCGAAATATCTTCCTTCTTCAACCGCTCAATCTCCTCATGGATGGCAACGGCCATCTCTTGCGGCTTGTGCCCCGGAATCGGGAACGCATAGAACGCAAACAGATGCGGATATTTACTTCCCGGCAGTCCCGTAAATCCCGCCGAGTCCGAAGCAATCTGCTTGTCCCGAACCAGCGCCCGATAAAGACGAGACGTCCGTCCGTTCGACATCAAATCAGCAATAGCGTCGTACACCTCGTCATCCGGACTGCGGTAATCGGGACGGTGATAGCCCTCAAGATAGAGCGGCTGTGACTGCTCGTGCAGCACCACCGTTCTCTCAGAATCCTGCGGTGGTTCAGTTGTAGTAGCCGTATCCGGCTTGGGACGCGCCGGAATGCGCGAAAAATATTTCTCCACAATCGGCATCGCCTCCGAAGCCTTCACATCTCCCACCACGGTGACCACCATGTTCGAAGGGACGTAATACTTATCAAAAAAATTCGCAGCATCCGTAGCCGAAAAAGAATTTAAATCCGAAATCCACCCAATCGTTGGCCGATGATAAGGATGCGCCGCAAACGCCTCTTCAGTAAATTGCTCCAGCAACCGTCCTACAGGATTGCTATCCGTCCGCATCCGCCGCTCTTCAATCACCACATTGCGCTCTTTATAAAATTGCCGCATCACCGGATGCAAAAACCGCTCCGACTCCAGATAGGCCCACAACTCCAGCCGATTCACCGGAAACGAATAGTGATACCCGGTCTCGTCGTAATCGGTGAACGCGTTCATGCCCTCGCCGCCTTCACTCTCCACAATCTTTCCAAACTCATTTGTATAAGGAGCAGAGAATTTATCCGCGGCGGCAATCGCATCCTTCCAGTCTTGCTCCAGCTGCTTGAGTTTTTTGTCGTCGCGATCAACCGGCTTATCGCGCTCCGCAATGTAAGCCGCATAAGCCACTTCAACTTTAGCCAGCGCAACTTTTTCGTCAGGATAATCGCGCGTCCCAATCGTGTCCGTCCCCTTGAACGCCATGTGCTCGAACATGTGCGCCAAACCGGTCTTACCCATCGGATCCTGCACCGAGCCCGCATCCACATGAGTAAAGAACGAAAACACTGGAGCCTCCGGTCGCTCGCAGATAATAACGGTCAGACCGTTGCTAAGCTTCTTAACGGTAGTCCGCTTCTCAAAAGAAGCCTGATCCTGGCCAAAAGCCAGCGAGCAGAGCAAGAAACAACCAACAATTGTTTGTATAGAAATTAAGCGGATTCTCATCCAGCCTCCAACTCAAACGAAAAAGAACCAGAAAATCGAACTTACGTGCCGCCGATGAACATTGTCAAACCAGCATAAGTGGAGCGACGGGCATCCTCGCCCGTCAAACCGAGCGCAGCTCGCTGAGTAAGAGTGTTAAGCGCCTACCAAACGCGGCAAGCATTCTCCGCCACCATCGGCTGTCCCGCCTTGCATCCAAACGCCTGTTGGAACGCCGCCGAGTTCTGCACCGCTCCATTCACCCGCCACCGTCCGGGAGAATGCGGATCAGTCAGCACCCGCTTCCGCGCCTCCTGATCAGTGACGTTCTGGCACCAGATCTGTCCATAAGCAAGAAAGAATCGTTGCGGAGCCGTATATCCATCAATCGGCTTCACCGGAGTGTCCCCGATCATCTTCGTCAGTGCCATATAAGCGAGCTTCAATCCGCCGTTGTCAGCCGTGTTTTCGCCGAGCGTCAATCTGCCGTTGAGCTTGACCTCGCCTTTATCGTCCTTAACCGAAACAAAGCTCGAATACTCGTCAGCCGTGCAGCCGACGCGCTTCTCAAATTCCGCACCATCTTCCGCCGTCCACCAATCGCGGAAGTTACCCTCCGCATCGTACTTACGCCCTTGGTCGTCGAAGCCGTGCGTCAGCTCATGTCCAATTACCACCCCAATGCCGCCATAATTCACTGCATCATCCATCAGCTTCCCGTAAAACGGAGGCTGCAAAATTCCCGCCGGAAAGTTGATATCGTTCATCGGAGGCCTGTAATAAGCATTCACCGTCGGCGGAGTCATGCCCCAATCCTTGCGGTCCGTAGGCTGATCGATCTTCTTATATTGCCGCGCCACTTCGAACGCCTCCGCACGCTCCACGTTGCCTGCATAATCGTCAGATTTGATCACCACGCTGCTGTAATCGCGCCACTGATCGGGATAGCCAATATTGTTGACGATGGTATTGAGCTTCTCGTAAGCCTTCTTCTTCGTCGTGTCCGTCATCCACGGCAGCTGGCTGATGTCCTCACGCATCGCGCTCTCAATACCCTGCACCATCTTTAATGTCCGTTCTTTGCCTTCAGCGCCAAAAGTGCGGTCGACATAAAGCTTGCCCAGCGCCATCCCCAGGCTGAAGTCGGTCGATTTCACGCAGCGCTTCCAGCGCGGCTCCATCTCTTGTTGTCCCGACATGTATTTGCCGTTGAAATTAAAATCCTCTTCCACAAAAGCCTTGGTCAGCCCCGGAGCATAAGTATTGATCGTCTTCCATCGCAGATACACCTTCCAGTCGTCGAGCGGCACCGTATTCAACTGCTCGTTCACCTGCTTAAAGAATTCAGGATTGCCCACGTTAAGAGAAGTAAACTTCGGCGATCCGTTATCCGCGAAGTATTCCGTAAGGTCGAAATTCGGATCGGCCGCCGCAATCTCCGCGACCGTCATTTTGTGGTCGCGATTCTTGGGATCGCGTCGCGCCGTGCGATCCATCGACGCCTTCGCCAGCCCCGTCTCGATAGCAAGCACGGTCTTGGCCTCAGCCGCCGCCGCTTCCGGCTTATCGCCGGCCAGTTCGAACATCTTCGCCACGTGCTCCACATACTTCTGCCGCGTCTCCACCGACTTCGCATCATCCTTTATGTAGTAATCGCGATCCGGCAGTGTGATCCCGCCTTGGTCGATGAACGCAATCGTTGCAGTCGAATCATGCATGTCGGGCTGCGGATAGAAAGCAAACAAAGCCGGCGTAGCATTGCGATGCATCGTGGCAATCTCGCGAATTAGATCCGCCTTAGTCTTGATCGCGTCAATCCGTGCCAACGGCTGAGTCAGCGGAGCAATCCCTTTTTTCTCGATCGCTTTCTCATCCATGCATGACGCATAGTAACCGCCTACCAAAGCCTCCGGCCCTGTGTGTTTCCCCGAAGCCTGTGCCTCGGTCAATATGTCCCGCAAAATATACAGATTGTGCTCGGCAAGTTCGTCGAATCGTCCCCAGCGCGACTTGTCCGCAGGAACAGGATTGTTCTTCATCCATGTCCCACAAGAGTACTGATAAAAATCCACGCAAGGATCGACGGATTTATCAATAGCGGTCACGTCGAACACAGGAATTTCCTTGGGCGCGCCCGAAGAAGACGAGCCAGTCTGGCCCAAACAAAGTAAAGCGCCGAACAGCAAACACAAAACACAGAAAATGCAAGCTCGCATGTTTCCCTCGAATGTGGAAGTACTAAATCAAATATCGGTAGAGACGCGGCTCGCCGCGACTCTGTCTGCGCCCGCACAACACCAAACATTCTAAAGCCAGAATGCCACTCTTCCGCGTGCAAATGCTAGGAAGGCCTCGATAACAAAACAAACCCGTGACGTTGAGCTGGCATCAGACCACTCTGAATTGTGTCTGGAGTCGAATGCTGGAGGCGAATTCGACCGCCGGGAAACTATACTAGACCGTCGGCTCAAACCTGCCCACCATGTCCACTCCCACCATCGTCGAAGTCGAAGGCCGCAAACTAAAGCTCACGAATCTGGATAAGGTCCTCTATCCCGCCACCGGATTCACCAAAGGACAGGTGATCGATTTCGCCGTCCGCATCGCGCCCGCGCTCCTGCCGCATTTAGCCGAACGAGCGCTCACCATGAAGCGCTATCCCGAAGGCGTGGATCACGAATATTTCTTCGAAAAAAATGCACCAATGCATCGCCCCGACTGGGTAAAGACCACTCCCATTTGGAGCGAGGGCAACCATCGCACCGTCCATTACATTCTCGCGAACGACCTACCCACGCTGGTCTGGATCGCGAATCTCGCTTCCATCGAGCTCCACCCGTCGCTCTCATTAGCCACTGATATCGCGACGCCCACCATGATCGTTTTTGATCTCGACCCCGGACCGCCCGCCAACATCATCCAATGCGCGCAAGTCGGCCTCTGGGTCCGCGACATCTTCAATCATTTCGGCCTGCAGAGTTTTCCAAAAACTTCCGGCTCCAAGGGAATGCAGATCTACATCCCGCTGAATACGAAAATCAGTTACGAGCAAACCAAGTCTTTTGCCCACGCCATAGCGCGCCTGTTGGAGCATGAGCATCCCGACCTGGTTGTCTCCGATATGAAAAAAGCCGTGCGCACCAATAAAGTCTTCGTCGATTGGAGCCAGAACGATGCGCACAAGACAACCATCTCCGTCTACTCCCTGCGAGCCCGCGAGCATCCCACTGTGTCGACCCCAATCACTTGGGAAGAAGTAGAACAAGCGCTAAAGAAAAAAGATGCGAACCGTCTGGTCTTCGAAGCAAAAGACGTGCTCGCAAGAGTAAAAAAAATGGGCGACCTCTTCGGCCCCGTCCAGAAACTGAAACAGAAGCTGCCAGACCTGGCAGGACTAGGAGCCGCCCCAGAAAAAGAGCAAGAAGAACAGAAAAGAGAAGAAGAGAAAGGAGACAAAAAGCGCATCACCGCCGCAGCCCAAGTCGAAAATCGTCCCAGCTCAATAAAAAAGCGACGAGCAAGAAAGGGAAGTCCGCGCCGCCAAAGCGCCGCAAGCTATAATACCCGCTGATATGGCGAATCTTTACATCGGCACCTCCGGATGGGCGTATCCAACCTGGAAGCCCGCTTTCTACCCAGAGAAACTCGCCCAGAAAAAGTTTCTCAACTGCTATGCCTCGAAACTAAACGCCGTAGAAGTCAACTACACCTTCCGCCAGTTAGTAAAAGAAACAACCGTCCAAAACTGGATAGCCGAAACGCCCGATCATTTCCGCTTCACCATCAAAGCTCACCAAGTCCTGACCCACATCAAGCGCCTGAAGGACACAGCAGAATTCCTGCAACGCTTCCTGACTCCGTTAGAAGCCCTAGAGCGAGCCGGACGCCTCGGCCCCATCCTTTTTCAACTCCCACCAAATTTCAAAGCCGATCAGTCCGTCCTCTCCGAATTTCTGAAAACTCTGCCCCGAACCGTCCGCGCCGCCGTCGAGTTCCGCCACGAATCCTGGTTCTCGAGTCCAATGCCCTCCGATCCCACGCCCATGGACGCGACCAGCAACACGCTGCGCGAATGCAACATCGCTCTCTGCGTGGCCGAAACCGAAGACCGCAACACCCCCGACATCCTCACCGCCGACTACGCCTACTATCGTTACCGCAAACCTACTTACACCGCCGAAGAGCGTCACGCAATGCTGGAGCGCATCCAAGAGCATCTAGCCGCTGGACGCGATGTCTACGCCTACTTCAAGCACGAAGAGACGCCCGAAGGCGCGCTATACGCAGTAGATCTGCAGCAAGCGGTACATAAAAAATAGTTAGCGACGGGCGCCCTCGCCCGTCCACCCGCAAAGCTCCCATCACCCGAGCCCCGCATCCGCTGCGTTACTTTGCGCTTTCCCTCGGACATCCCATACTAGATCGATGGCTTCCGAAGCCAACCAGCGCGCGCTCTCTGCCTTCCTCGACTACCTGCGCGTAGAGCGCGGATCGGCGAAGCTCACCATAGCCGCCTACTCCAGCGACCTGGTCCAGTTCGCCGAGTTCCTCGAAAAGCGCCGCACAGTTCTAAACGCGGCCAAGCGTGAAGACGTCCGCGAATACATTCAAGAATTATTTTCCAACGCCCTCGACGGACGCTCCGTAGGCCGCAAGCTCTCCGCCATCCGCCATCTTTACCGTCATCTATTGCTTGATGGAAAAATCGACAAAGATCCCACTCTCAACATCGATCTACCCAAGCAATGGAAAGTCCTGCCCAAAGCCCTGACCCGCGACGAAGTAGGATCCATGCTGGCCGGGAAGCATCCACAAAAAGAAACGGCTCGCACTCACGCGCTAGCCCTCCGCGATCGCGCCATGATCGAACTACTCTACGCCGGAGGCGTGCGCGTCTCCGAAGTGGCCGACGCCAGATTAGAAGACTTAAAGCTAGATATGGGATACATCCTGGTCCGCGGCAAAGGCGACAAAGAGCGCATGGTCCCGCTCGGAGTGCCCGCCCAGCAAGCCTTGCAGCAGTACCTGAAAAACGGTAGAGAAATTATCGCCAAGAAAAAATCCTCGCCGCTATTATTTCTAGCCGCCGGCGCGCATCGTCTAACCCGCCAGCGCGTCTGGCAATTAGTCGGCAAAGCAAGCCTCGCGTCCGGACGTCACGCCAGCCCCCACATGCTGCGTCACTCCTGCGCCACGCACATGGTAGAAAACGGAGCCGACCTCCGCACCGTGCAAACCATCCTCGGGCACTCCGACATTTCGACGACCCAGATCTATACCCACGTGGCGCTAGATCGCCTCAAGACCGTTTACGCAAAACACCATCCGAGGGCGAAGGAAAGGAATAATTTGTAATAGAAAAACTTTGTAATTTGCAATTGATAATTTGTAATTGAAAACCAATACCGCGACGCGCTGTCACCAACGTCGCGATCTACTTTTAAAATTACAAATCACCAATTACAAATTCTTATGAAGCACTCCCGCACCATAGTTGAGCAAGCCACCGACGACTTCCTGCGCCACTTGCGCGAGCGCAACGCCTCAGCCCACACCATCAAGGCCTATGCTGGAGATCTCGACATCTTCGCCGCCTATATCGGAAATCGCGACTGGAAAAAAATCGATCACATCGCCATCCGCGGATTCCTCTCCCATCTCTACGACAAAGGATTAAGCAAGACCTCTGTAGCCCGCGCCCTGGCCGCCGTGCGCTCGCTCTATCGCTGGCTGGCGCAAGAAGGAGTAGTCGAGCAGAATCCCGCCAAGCTGGTCTCTACGCCGAAGCTGCCCAAGAAACTCCCTCGCGTTCCAACCATCGAAGAAATGAACGGAGTGCTGGACGGCAAAATGCCCGCGATCGCCGCCTTTCCCGAGCGCGACCGCCTCCTCTTCGAGCTCCTCTACGGATGCGGCATTCGCAACTCAGAACTAGTAGGTATCAATCTCGAAGACATCAGCCTGAGCAACGAAGCGATCCTCATCCGAGGCAAAGGCAAGAAAGAACGCTACGTCCCCTTCGGAGGCTCCGCCCTGGCCGCGCTCTCCACCTACCTGCCCTGGCGCCAGCAACTTCTAGCGACTCAAAAAAAGGACACGCAAAAGAAAGACACGCAAAAAAAATCAGTCTCCACCAAAGGCACGCCAGCTCTGCTAGTCAACCAGCGCGGCGGACGCCTGACCACCCGCAGCGTAGGCCGCATCATAAAACGCATAGCCGTAGCCAAAGGATTGTCCCCCGAAGTCCATCCCCACACCCTGCGCCACGCCTTCGGCACCCACATGCTAGAAGAAGGAGCCGACCTTCGAGCTATCCAGGAACTCCTAGGACACGAGCGCCTGGCCACCACGCAGCGCTACACCCAACTCTCAGTCAAACACGTAATGAACGTCTACGACCAGACCCACCCAAGAGCAAAGTAAGCTTGGTTTCGTCGTGTCCGTGTGGCGCGGGCATTCCTGCCCGCTGCCTTTCACCTTTCAAATCACGGGCGCTAGCCTTCCCTTGTCATCCTGAGCGCAGCAGGGACTTCACGAAGTGAAGCCCCTGCGAAGTCGAAGGACCCTATGCCCGACCGCGCCGCCCCCAGCCCCAAGAGGAGTTTCCACCACGAAATCAGAGTTCTGCGTCCAGTCCACAGGGAGCGCGTTTGGGTGGCGCAGCGGTTCACCGCTGCGATAGCGCGTTTCTTCTGAATCGGGCGTTACAAGTGCTGAAAAACTCGGGTTTCGTATCAGGGTATCGCTTCAGCGATACCATAAATTCTTCAAAAATGAAGACGACCCCTTTAGGGGCTGGGTATCGATGACTGAGTTGTTCGGCAAACGCGCCCGCGAGCGGAGTAACAACCGAATCTTGTTTGGAATCCATTATATTGAACGCGTTCAAATTGGTTCTTGACGTCGACGCCGAATTGTGGCACCGTATTGAACGTGTTCAATATGTCTTCTTCAAGAACCGAAGAGGCGATCTCCAAGGCATCCGGCTCACGGTCCGAAGAGTCTCCCTCGGGCGAGAAGCTCTCTCGCAGTGAAGCGACCCGAGAGCAAATCCTCGATACCGCGATCGGACTCTTCCGCAAAAACGGCTTCGACGAAACGACGATGCGCGAGGTGGCCCGCGAGGCCAAAGTGGCGCTCGGTTTGGCCTACCATTACTTTCCCAGTAAAGAGGCGCTGGTAATGGCTTACTACGAGCGCGTGCAGCGGGAACATCATATCGTCGCGCACGGGAAACTCGCACATTTGCACTCCCTCCGCGACCGACTCGACATGTTCTTGCAGACTAAGCTCGACATCCTAAAAGACGATAGAAAATTGTTGGGAGCGTTATTCCGATACACGGGAAACCCGGATCATCCCCTGTCGTTCTTGGGCAGGGCGACCGCTCCACTTCGCACCGATTGCATGAGCCTGTTCGCCGAAGCACTGGAGCCCGAGAGATTGCCCGATGATTTGCGTGAGCTCCTGCCTCTTGCAATGTGGGCATTGCACATGGGAGTCCTGCTGTATTTTCTCTACGACTCCTCGCCGAATCTAAAGCGTACTCGGAAACTCGTCCGCGGTTCGGCGAACCTCACAGCAAGTTTTCTGAAATTGGCAAAGTTCCCCTTACTGAGGCCAGCGCGTCGCGGCGTAATGGGATTGCTACGCGAGACTGGCTTGATTCAGCCAAGGTAAAACGAGGTGACCGAAGTGAGACAGGGATCGTGGAAGTGGTTATTCACCTGGGACGGCCGCGTTCAGCGTAAGCCATATTTTCTGGCCGGTTCGATTCTAACCGTAATCAAATATGCGATTGATTACCTTGTCGCTGCCCATTTTGGAGAAACTTGGCGAATCTGGAATTACGTCCTCCCCGCGAGCCAGATTTCAATTTTCGATCTGGGACTTCGCCGACCGGAGATGTATGCAATCTTATGGGCGATCGCTATTCCATTTTTCTGGATCGGAATTGCGCTCACTCTTCGGCGGCTGCGCGATGCAGGGGACCGTCCCGGCTGGATATTTTTATTCTTCGTTCCCGTAGCGAACTTGCTGCTTTTTCTTTGGTTGACGCTCGTTCCCAGCACCAGCAAGCCAATTGCCGAAGCTCCGGCGGCCAAGTCGCCGCGGGCCGAAAACTTTCGAGTTGAAATCTTCGGCGTCTTGATCGCCGTACTGCTCGGTATCGCGCTTGCCGTCTGGGGCACCCAGGTGCTCCTCCT
>Ga0210385_10003038_pt1 | contig 10067 bp, 10 predicted proteins | sample IncBWH26OmetaG_FD_160107 | JGI IMG/M metagenome (GOLD analysis project Ga0210385, IMG submission 160107) | Forest soil microbial communities from Barre Woods Harvard Forest LTER site, Petersham, Massachusetts, United States - Inc-BW-H-26-O ...
GCTGCCGGCCGCCTCGTGCGCCGGTAAGGCCGTGCTCGATACCGGCAACTACTACCCGCAGCGCGACGGGCACATCGCGGCGCTTGACGCGGGATCGCTGACGGACAGCGAGTACCTGGGGCAGTTCCTCCCGGGCGCCCGGGTGGTGAAGGTGTTCAACAACATCTTCTTCAAGCACCTGCAGAACCTGGCGCGCGCGGCTGGCGCGGCTGACAGAACGTACCTGCCGATCGCGGGCGACTCAGCTGAGGCGAAGCTCTCCGTGGTCGAATTTCTCGACTCGATCGGCTACGGCGCGGTCGATGGCGGGCCGCTTATCGACGGCTGGCGGCAGCAGCCGGGCACCCCGGCCTACGGGCCACCGTACGGCGAATTCGAGAACGAGAAGGGCACCCCGGCGGACGCCGCCGTTATCCGCACCGCGCTCGCCGCCGCCACCAGGATGTAGGCCTGCCCGCCGCGGCCGTCCGCGTGTCCCGCTGGGCCGACCTTGGCCGGCCCAGCGGCGCCCGCGAGAAAGCGGGGCGCGGCTAGCCCTCGCCGCTTATCGCGGTGAGGGCGGCCAGGCCGGCGCCGCGTTCGCCCCTGGTCAGGAGGCGGTAGCCGGCGTAGCCGAGGATGACGATGATCAGGGACATCGCCAGCATGATGGAGCCGAGGGCGTTCAGCGCCGGGCCGCCGTTGCCGCCGTGCTGAGTCGAGTAGATGATCACCGACATCGGGGTGTTGCCCGCGCTGGAGGAGAGCAGGTCGACGATCACGAAGTCGTCGATCACGCCGGAGAAGACCAGCACGGCGCTGGCGAAGATGGCCGGGGCGAGCAGCGGGACCATGACCCGGCGCATGACCTGGAACGGGCTCGCGCCCAGGTCGGCGGCTGCCTCCTCGTAATGGCGGCCGATGGTGACCAGGCGGGCCTGGACGACGATCGCGGGCCATGACACGTTCCAGGTGACCAGTCCGAGGACCTCGGCGAGCGTGCCCAGGTGGACGGTGCTGAACAGGGTCGTGAAGACGAAGAACATCGACACGCCGAAGATCAGCTCGGGGATCACGTAGGACAGGATCATCACGAAGTTGAACGTCGCGGGGACCGGGCCGCGCCAGCGGTTGATGCCGAGGGCGAAGGCCACCCCCAGGGGCACGGCGATGACCGTGGTGAGGACCGAGAGGCGGACGGTCTGGATGACCGCGGCGTGCAACTGGGGATCGTGCCAGACGGAGTTGACCGGGTCGCTGAAGTACCAGCGCCAGGAGAAGCCCTGCCAGGCGGACTGTGACTTGCCGTTGTTGAACGAGAACAGCACGGCGATGACGATCGGGACCAGCGACCAGATCAGGTAGAGCCAGGTGAAGCCCTCAAGGAACCACGGGTGCCGCCACGGGTTGCGCCAGAAGGCGCGCCTGGTCAGGTGGCCTGGACTGGCCGGCGCTGGGGCCGCGGCGGGGACGGCGGGCGAAGGAGGCTCGCCGGGGGTCTTGGTGGCGGTCATCGGGTCGCCTCCCGGTTCGTGGCGATGACGTAGTAGATCATCGGGATCAGCAGGACGAGCAGGAGCATGAGGGACAGGACCGCGCCCTGGCCTTCCAGGCCGGGGGTGCCAAGCTGGCCCTGGATCAGGTTGCCGATCATCGACGTGGACGCCGCGCCGGAGAGCATCTGGTTGGTGTAGTAGTCGCCGAGCATCGGCAGCACCGTGATCAGCAGGCCGGTCAGGATCGGCTGCCGCGACAGCGGCAGGGTCACGTGCGCGAACGTCCTGGCCCGGCCGAGGCCGAGGTCGCGGCCCGCCTCGAGTAGCGCCGGGTCGATCCGGTCGAGGCCCGCGTACAGGACGATGATCAGGTACGGGATGTAGCCGTAGACCAGGCCGAGCACCACCGTGACCGCGTTGCCGCCGAGCCAGTTCACCGGGGAGATGCCCACCCAGCCGAGCGCCTTGTTCACGTAGCCGCCGGTGGACAGGAGGTCGATCCAGGCGAGCATGCGCATCATGTAGCTGATCCAGAACGGCGCGATCAGCAGCACGAGGAACAGCCCCTTGCGGCGCCCCGCGAAGCGGGCGACGAAGTACGCCGCCGGGTAGCCGATCAGCAGGCAGAGCAGCGAGGCGATCGCGGTGTAGACGATCGTGCGGAGCAGGATCGGACCCGCGAACGACGCGCTGCCGAAGATGTCCCGCCATACGTCGATGACACTCGACGAGCTCCAGCCAAGCGGGTTCCATACCGCGACCGGGGCCTCGATGAGCTGGTCGAGCTTGCCCAGCGCGATCGCGAGCACCGCGTAGAACGGCACGATGAACAGGATCGCGAGCCACAGGATGCCCGGCGCGGCCAGCGCGATCCAGAAGATGTTCTTTCTCCTGCGCATCTCCCGCCCCCCTAGATCCCGTTGCTCACGACGAGCCAGGCCTGCTGCCACAGGGCGTCCGCGTCCACCGGAAGTTGCAGCTCGAACAGGCCGGTCCTGAAGTTCGATGGCAGCACTACCGTCGACGTGAGCGACGGCGGCAGGATCTGCTCCTTGACGAGCACCTGCGGTGTCACCCCGTTGAGCGGCTGCATGTACCCGTTGAATGAGATGTTGTCGAGCACGACCGGCAGGTCCAGCAGGTAGTTCAGGAACAGGTGGGCGAGCACCGGGTTGCTCGCTCCCTTCAGCACGGTGATCGTGTCGTTGTTCACCGGACCGCGCCCGTCGGTGGGGAACCAGTAGCCGACCACGTCGACGTTGACGCCCTTGGGCATGTAGGAGGCCGCGGCCGCCATGTCACCGGACCAGGCGCTGGTGATCCAGGTCTCGCCGGCCGGGACGTCGGAGTAGTCGGTCTGCGAGATCCGCAGGTTCACCAGCGCGCTGAGGTCCTGCAGGGACTGTCTGGCCAGGGCGATCTGCTGGTAGTCAGTGGTGTTCAGGTCGAAGATGCCGTTCTTCATCAGGCCCAGGCAGATGCCCTCGCGGTAGTCGTCGAGGATCGCGACCCGGCCCCGGTACTTGGGCTGCCACGGCATCGCCCACGGGTTCTTCATCGTGTACGGGTTCTCGTGCACCAGGTCCTTACGCCAGGTGATCCCGGTCGTGTAGATCGTGTACGGGACCGTGTACTGCCAGCCCAGGTCGTAGAAGGGATTGGTGTAATCCGGCCAGGCCTGGCTGATGTTCGGGATGTAGGAGTGATTCAGCGGCTGGGCGAGCTGGCCCTCGACGATCTGGCCGAGCACGTCGGGGGTGGCCCCGACGAGCACGTCGAAGGTCAGGCCGCTGCGCAGCTTGGACAGCGCCTCGTTCATCGTGTTGAACGTCGTCAGCTGCACCTTGCACTTGTACTTCTTGGCGAAGCTGTTCACGACGTCCTGGTTGATATACGCCTCCCAGATGTAAACCTGGAGCGTCGCGTCCCGCTCGGCGGCGAGCCCGGACTTGATCGCGGTGTTGCCCGCGAATACCGGCCATTTCACCGGGTTATTGGGCCGCGGCAGCGGCAGCTTTCCCGAACCGGTCAGGTCGGAGGCGCAGCCGGTCAGCGCGCCGGTCGCGCCGAGCAGCGCGAGCGCGGACAGGCCCGCGCCACCTTGGAGGAAGCGGCGGCGTGGCATGCCGTGCCCCTGCCACCCTTCGCGCGGATGTACCAACGGCCGCCTCCTTGCGCTAACGAATGCTGTCTCGCTTCAGTTGACTGAATGTTCGGTCAATTGAACTCTCGGCTAGGCCCTGTTGCAAGGTTTCGTCTGTAAAGAATGAGTTGCGGCGGTTTGCGCTAACCGCGAATGGCCGCGGCGAACGTGCGGAAGTTCGCGATGAGCCGGTCTATGTCTGATTCATCGTGCTGGACGGAGATCAGCCACTGCTCGATCTTGCCCCACGGCGGGAGGAACACCCCGCCGTTGTGCTGGAACAGCCAGTGCGCGTGACTCAGTGAGTCGTCCACGGCGAGGAAGCCCCGGTAGTCAATGACGGCTTCCGGCGCGAAGACGACGCAGCCCTTGGCGCCTGCGGTCACCACGGACCCGTTCAGGGAAAAGTCCGTGATCGCCGCGGTGATGCCGGCCGCGGCGCGTTGGCGCAAGCCGTCGATCCGCCGGTACGCCTCTTCCGTGGCGACCTCGGTCAGCATCGCGCGGGCCGCCGCCATCGCGAGGGGGTTGCCGTTGAACGTGCCCACCATCTCGTAGCCGCCGCTGGCCACGTGGTCCATCAGCGGCAGCGTCCCGCCGACCGCGGCGACCGCCACTCCCCCGCCGAGCGACTTGGCCAGGCAGACGAGGTCGGGCGTGACTCCCGACTGCCCGGTCACGCCGCCGGGACCAACCGTGAGGCCGGTCTTGACCTCGTCGAATGTCAGGAGCGCGCCGTGCTGGTGGAGGAGGTCCCTGAGGCCGCTGAGGTAACCGGGGAGCGGGAGGATGATGCCGGCGTTCATCATCACGGGCTCGACGATCATGCCGGCCACCTGGCCCCGGTGCGCGTCCAGCAGCCTGGCGACGCTGGCGAGGTCGTTGAACTGGGCGATCAGCGTGAGGCGGGTGATCGCCGCGGGGATGCCGGACGAGGACGGGACGCTGAGCGGGTGCTCTCTCGGTCCGGCGTCGGCCTCCTCCGGCATGACCGAGACCTGCACCGAGTCGTGGTGGCCGTGGTAGCCGCCCTCGACCTTGATGATCAGGTCCCTGCCGGTGTAGGAGCGCATGAGGTGGACGGCGTCCATGGTGGCCTCGGTGCCCGAGTTCGCGAAGCGCCAGCGCGGCAGCCCCCAGCGGCGGGCCAGTTCCCCGGCGACGGCGATGGCGTCCTCAGTCGGCTGCGCGAAGTGGGTGCCGCGCTCAACCTGGGCCTTGACCGCCCCGACGATGGCGGGGTGGGCGTGCCCGGCGAGGGCCGCGCCATAGCCGCCGTGCAGGTCTACGTACTCGTTGCCGTCGGCGTCGTATACCTTGCTGCCCGCACCGTGGCTGAGCCAGACCGGCTGCGGCTGGGTGATCTGCCAGCTTGACGTGACGCCGCCGGCCAGCACCCCGGTGGCGCGGTCCGCGAGCGCGGCGGACCTCGGCTGCCGCTTGACGAAGATGGCTTCTTGTTCGGCGATGATGTCGGCGAGCTTGGTGTTTGCCTGGGTAAGCACTGTGAACTCTTCCGTCCATGTCCCTGACTGAATACTCAGTTCAGGCCTTGACTGAATGTTCAGTCTAAACAGGTGCGCTGGCGGCGGCAATAGTCGCCGGGGCGACACCCGGGTAACCCCGGTCGTACACCCGAGCGGTCGGGCCGGGCCGGTAGCGTGGCGCCGTGAGCATCTATGACATCTCGGTGAAGACCCTGGCCGGGGAAGACTCGTCGCTCGGCGCGCTCGCGGGCAAGGCACTGCTCGTGGTGAACGTCGCCTCCAAGTGCGGGCTGACCCCGCAGTACACGGCCCTTGAGGAGTTGCACGCGCGGCTGTCACCGCGGGGCTTCTCCGTGGTCGGGTTCCCGTGCAACCAGTTCGGCGGGCAGGAGCCAGGCACGGCCGAGGAGATCGAGCAGTTCTGCTCGACAACCTACGGCGTGACGTTCCCCATGTTCGAGAAGATCGAGGTCAACGGCCCAGGCAGGCACCCGATCTACGACGAGCTGACCGCGGTGCCCGACGCGTCGGGCGAGGCGGGCGACATTCAGTGGAACTTCGAGAAGTTCCTACTCGGCCGCGACGGCTCGGTCGTCGCGCGGTTCAGGCCGCGCACGGTGCCCGATGACCCGGCCGTACTCGAGGCCATCGAGTCCAGCCTGCCAGGCTGAGGCCTGGTCCCGCAGACACGGGCCAACTCCGGGGAACAGCCCCGGAGCCGGCCCGGAGCATATTGCGGTAGCCAGTAAGGAAAGTCTATCGTCCGCGCTATGACGACGTTTGTTCTGGTACACGGGGCGTGGGGCGGGTCGTACGGGTTCAAGTACGTGCGCGGGCCGCTGCGCGAGGCGGGGCACGAGGTGTTCACTCCATCGCTGACCGGGATCGGTGAGCGGGTCCACCTAGCGTCACCGCAGGTCAACCTCACCACGCACGTGACCGACGTGGTGAACACGATCCTGTACGAGGACCTGACCGACATCGTGCTGGTTGGCTACTCCTACGGCGGCATGGTCGTCACCGGGGCGCTCGAGCACGTCGCGGACCGGGTCGCGCACCTCGTCTACCTGGACGCGTTCAAGCCAGCTGACGGGCAGTCGCTGCGCGACCTCAGTGGTGCGCCCTACCAGGCGCCGGCGATCGGACCTGGCGCCCGCTGGCTGGTCGAGCCGCTGCGCCGGCCGCTTGAGGACGAGGATCAGGTCGACTGGTTCAGCGCCCGCCGCTCCTGGCACCCGGTCGGCTGCTTCACCGAGGCGGTCCGGCTGCCCAAGCCGCTCGAGGACTTCCCGTTCACCCGCACCTACGTCAAGGCCCTGCGGGAGCCGCGCACGCTGACAGGCACCGGGGCCAGCGCGTTCTGGCGGGCGGCCGAGTACGCGAAGTCCGACCCGGCCTGGCGCTACCGGGAGATCGACACCGACCACATGATCCCGATCAACCGGCCCGCCGCGATGGTGGAACTGCTGCTCGAGCTGACACAGGGAGTGGGGGCTTGACCGAGACACCGTGACGGAACAGCGGTCCGCTCCCCAGCCGGAGCGGACCGCTTGGTATGTTCCTGGATTATGCCGCGGCTGTTGCCGGGGTGAGCACCGGCTCTCCTGGCTGCTCCCACTCGGCGTCGGACGTTGTCCGGATGGCCCAGCCGATGCGGCCGAATGCCAGTCCGAGGAGCAGCCAGGTGATTATCAGGCCGAGCGGATCTGGTATCGGGGCGAAGTCGACGAGGACGGCGACGGCGGTCGCGGCGACAACCCAGCCCGGTGCGCGGCGGGCCCGGCGCATGGCGACGGCGAGGAGGATGAGCCCTATCTCTCCTAGCAGGGCCAGCAGCACGAAGGCTGCGAGCGGCGAGTGACGCATGCTGTAGACGGCCTGCGCGTACACCGCACGGTGGCCGGCATCCTCTGCCAGCACGGCGGTTGCCTGCGCGATGGCGCTCTCGGCGACGAAACTGATCATCCCCAGGATCGCCAGGACGCTGCCCACGTGCCCGAGGACAACGCCACGCTGGCGCAGCAGGTGAACGATGCCAAGCACGCCGGGAATGAACACGATCCACGCCGCTGCCTCAAGCACGGCCTCAGCGACGAACGCGCTGTGATGCGCGGAGATGAGTGCCAGGTCGGCGGCCGTGTTGCTGCTGGACGGCGGCGCGATCACGGCCGCGGCCAGGCCGAGAAGTGGGGCGAGCAGCAGCGAGGCGCTGCCCAGCCCGCGCCGGAAGCGGGTCGGGTCGGAAAGTGCGAGCATCGGTAGCTCCTTCAGGTTCGCGTTGGCCGGATACGGTTCCCGACGCTAGGAGCCGGCGCGCCGGGCGTCATCGTGACCCGGGCCGATCCCGCTAGTGCTGGAGGGGTGCGGGGCAGGCGCTGGCGTGGTACTCCGGTAGGAGCGGCGTCGTGCCCGAGGAGGATGCGCGGCAGATGACAGGGTTACTAGTGTCTGGGAGCGTGAGCAGGCGACATTTCGCGCGGGGACTGCTGCGTGGCACGCACCTTATCGATGTCCTCGTGACGCTGCCGTTCGTGGTGATCGGGCAGCTCGATGTCTGGCACCCCTTCGGCGACAGCGGCCCCACGCCCGAGTTGGCTGGCCCGCGGCCGGTCGAGACAGTGGTGATGCTGGTCACCACCGGTGCGCTACTGTGGCGCCGCCGGTACCCGCTGGCGGTCATCGCAGTGATGTTCGGTATGACCCTTATCCAGGTCCTAGCGCTGTCGCGCACCGCCGAGGAGTACGCCGGGCTGCTGCCGGCCCTGGTCGTGGTCTACTCCGCCGGCGCGCACGACAGCCGCCTGCAGCGGGAGGGCGGGCTGCTGCTGAGCATCGTCATGTTCACCGTCATCGTGGCGCTGGTGCCGGGTTTGCATAACATTGGCGGCCCTTTGACCGACATCGCCGCCGTCGGCGTGGCCTGGACAGTCGGTCGCCTCGTCGGCGAGCGGGGACGGCGGGCCGCGCGACTGTCCGTACTGGCCCGCCGATTGCACGACGAGCAGGCGGACGAGGCCCGGCGGGCCGCCGCCACCGAACGGGCGCGCATCGCCCGTGAACTCCACGACGTGATCGCACACAACGTCAGCGTCATCGTGGTGCAGGCGGTCGCTGCGCTCGGCGCCGCCGAGGACAGCGAGGGCCCGGCGGGAGAGCAGGAGGGGGACGTGGTCCGCGCGCTGAACTCCATTGAGCGCAGCGCGCGGGAGGCACTGGCCGAGATGCGGCGTCTCGTGGGCATCCTGCACGACGACGAGGGCCTGGCACTGGCCCCGCCCCCGGGTCTTTCGAGCCTGGCCGCTCTGATCGAGAACCTGCGCGCGGCCGGGCTGCCGGTCGAGTTCGCCACCGAGGGCACGCCGCGGGAGCTGGCCGCGGGCGTCGACTTGTCGGCCTACCGCATCGTGCAGGAAGCGCTGACTAACGTGGTCAAGCACGCCGGGCCGGCCACGGCCTCGGTGCGGGTCAGATACCAGGCGCAGGAGCTCGAGCTGCTGATAGAAGACGACGGCGGCGAGCCGGCAGCCGAGCCCGCGCCAGGAGGGCACGGGCTGATCGGCATGCGCGAGCGGGCGGCGATCTACGGCGGCACGCTGAGGGCCGGCGCCCGGCCCGACAGCGGCTTCACGGTGTGCGCCCGCTTCCCCCTAGAACCGACGCCTTCATGATCCGGGTAGTCATAGCCGACGATCAAGAACTCGTCAGGGAAGGCTTCCGGATGATCATCGACCGTGAAGATGACCTTGAAGTCGTCGGCCAGGCGGGCGACGGCCAGGCAGCCATCGAACTCGCCCGCTCAGCCAGCCCCGACGTGGTGCTCATGGACCTGCGGATGCCGCGGATGGACGGCCTGGAAGCTACTCGCCGCATCCTCGCCGCCCCCGGGCCGCCGCGCATCCTCGTGCTGACCACCTTCGACCGCAACGACTACCTGTACGCGGCAATGAAGGCGGGCGCGAGTGGCTTCCTGCTCAAGGATGTCCGGCGCGGGCAGCTCACCGAAGCCATCCGCACGGTCGCGACGGGCGAGGCGCTGCTGGCACCCGCTATCACCCGCCGGCTCATCGAGGACTTTGTCCGGCTGCCCCCGCCCGGTGGCCGCGTCCCCGACCGCTTCAAAGACCTCACCGAGCGCGAGGCGGGCGTCCTGCGCCTCGTCGCTTACGGCTTGTCCAACACTGAGATCGCCGCCGAGCTCTTCGTAGCCGAGACAACCGTTAAAACCCACGTCGGACGTATCCTCGGGAAACTTGCGCTGCGCGACCGGGTCCAGGCCGTCGTCATCGCCTACGAAACCGGCCTCATCCGGCCCGGTGACCGGCTGCGGCCCTTAAAGTTCCCAGCAGCCAGTTCGACCGACGAGCCAGCCTGACATGCACTCTCAGCCTGCTCACGTTCTGGTCAAATGTCAGTGGGGTCCCGCGCAGCGAAAAACCTGGTCAAAGCGGCGGCCAAAGATGCGGGGCAGGGATAGCGGATCGCGGGGGTTAGCACGGGCGAAGTCCGCGATCGCGGGCAGGGCGGTGTCGGAGTAGGCCCAGAGGGCCTGGCTCTCCCAGCCGTCCCCGGAGGCGGGGTTGGTCGGATCCCAGCCGTTGCCCGTGCAGTCGTGGACGACCTGCACGGGCAACGCTGCCTAGCGGCTCTCAGGAGCCGATGACGCAGGGAGTTGAATAAGGGCTCGAGTGCACGCAGATCTGAACGGGATCGCTGTACAGGCCGATCGACGGCAGCGCCTGTCCCTGGAAGTTGAACAGGGTCTCGTTGTCGTCGGGCGTGCCTGGAGGGCTGGCGTCGGGTGCCCACGAGACACCCGGGAGCCATTCCGGCGCCCAGTAGAACATCCCGGCCCCGAGCCCGTCCGGGACAGCGGCCAGGATGGACAGCTCGTCATTCAGCATGGAGAGCTGTCCGCCCGGGCTCGCCGGGTAACCGTCGATCAGCTGGCTCGCCTCCCAGGTG
>Ga0210385_10003041_pt1 | contig 10059 bp, 10 predicted proteins | sample IncBWH26OmetaG_FD_160107 | JGI IMG/M metagenome (GOLD analysis project Ga0210385, IMG submission 160107) | Forest soil microbial communities from Barre Woods Harvard Forest LTER site, Petersham, Massachusetts, United States - Inc-BW-H-26-O ...
CCCGTGCCCCCGAACCCCCCTGGGTGGGCATCGATGGCGACGACGGGTAGGACCCCGGCCGCGTCGGCCGGTTCTTGCGCGGCCGGCGGGTCGTCGATCCCGGCTTGACCCCGTAGCCGACGAGCACCGCCTGCCTGGCGGGCGGCCCAGGCTGCTCCTCCGCGACTGGCTTCTCCTCGGTGCCCGGTCGTTCCTCGGCGGGCGGCGCGGCGGTTTGCGCCGTGGCCGGCTCAGTTGTGGTCGGCTTAGTCGTGGCATCCGACACGTCGACCGTGATGATCGGCGTGCCCACGTCCACGGTCTGCCCCTCGGACACGAGGAGCCCGGTGACGGTCCCCGCGTACGGGCTGGGCAGCTCGACGACCGCCTTCGCCGTCTCGATCTCTACGATGACCTGGCCGTCCTCGACCGTGTCGCCCGGCTTGACGTGCCAGGAGACGATGTCGGCCTCGGTCAGGCCCTCCCCGACGTCGGGGAGCTTGAACTCTCTGTTCATGCTGGCTCCGGTCTCAGAAGGCGAACGCGCGGTCGACGGTGTCCAAGATCCGGTCCAGGTCGGGCAGGTAGTGGTCCTCAAGCCGGGCTACCGGGTACGGCGTGGCGAAGCCGCCGACCCGCAGCACGGGCGCCTCCAGGTGGTAGAAGCACTGCTCGGTCACCCGCGCCGCGATCTCGGCGCCGAGCCCGGCGTAGACGGGCGCCTCATGCGCGACCACGCAGCGGCCGGTCCGCGCGACCGACGCGGAGATCGTCCGCATGTCCAGGGGCGACAGCGAGCGCAGGTCGATCACCTCGATGGACCTGCCCTCGTCCCTGGCGGCGGCCGCCGCCTCGGCGCAGGTGCGGACCAGCGGCCCGTAGCTGAGCAGGGTGATGTCGTCCCCGGGCAGCACGACCCGGGCCTGGTCCAGCGGCAGTGCGCTGCCCAGCGGGGCCGCGAGGTCGACCTCGCCCTTGTCCCAGTACCGCCGCTTCGGCTCGAAGAAGATCACCGGGTCGTCGCTGGCGATCGCGAGCTGGATCATGGCGAACGCGTCCGCTGAGTCCGCGCAGGCAACCACGCGCAGCCCCGCGGTGTGCGCGAAGATGACCTCGGGAGACTCGCTGTGGTGCTCGACGGCCCCGATGCCGCCGCCGAACGGGATGCGGATCACGACGGGAAGCGTCACCTGGCCGCGCGACCGGTAGCGCATCTTGGCGAGCTGGCTGACGATCTGGTCGGTCGCCGGGTAGACGAAGCCGTCGAACTGGATCTCGCACACCGGCCGGTAGCCGCGCAGCGCCAGCCCGATCGCGGTCCCCACGATCCCGGACTCGGCAAGCGGCGTGTCGACCACGCGATGCTCGCCGAAGTCCTTCTGCAGCCCGTCGGTCACGCGGAAGACGCCGCCGAGCCTGCCGACGTCCTCGCCCATGATCATCACTTTGGAGTCAGCCTCGAGCGCCCGGCGCAGCCCCTCGTTCAGGGCCCGGGACAGCGTGAGCTTTGTCATCGCGCAACCTCCTCGAACCCGTTGAGGTAGTCCGCGTACTGCGCGCGCTCGGCGTCAAGTATCGCGTTCGGGCCGGTGTACACGTGGTCGAACAGCGTGAGCGGCTCCGGGTCGGGGAGCGCCCGGCAGGCCTCGCGGACATGCACCGCCAGCTCCGCCGCCTCCGCCTCGATCTTCTCGAAGAAGGCGGCATTGGCCTGCCCGGTGCGGGCCAGGTACGCCCGGACGCGTTCGATCGGGTCGCGCAGCCGCCACGTCTCGAGCTCGCTGGCCAGCCGGTACCTGGTGGGGTCGTCGGTGGTGGTATGCGCGCCCATCCGGTAGGTGAAGGCCTCGATCAGGGTCGGGCCCTGGCCCTCGCGGGCGGCACGCAGCGCCTGCCTCGTAACCTCGTAGCAGGCAAGCACGTCGTTGCCGTCGACGCGGACGCCGGGGAAGCCGAAGCCGCGCGCCCGCTGGTAGAGCGGGATGGGGCTCTGCCGTTCTTGCGGGGCGGAGATCGCGTACTGATTGTTCTGGAGGAAGAACACCACCGGGACGTGGAAGACCGACGCCCACGAGAACGCCTCGCTGACATCTCCCTGGCTGGTGGCGCCGTCTCCGAAGTAGACGATCACCGCCTCGTCTTCGGCGCTGTCCCGCTGGATGCCCATCGCGTAGCCGGTGGCGTGCAGCGTCTGGTCGCCGATGACGATCGTGTACAGGTGGAACTTGTACTCTTCCGGGTTCCAGCCGCCGTTGTTGACGCCGCGGAAAAGCTCAAGCAGTCGCACCGGGTCGAGGCCGCGGCACCAGGCCACGCCGTGCTCGCGGTACGAAGGGAACGCCATGTCCTTGGGCGACAGGGCCCGCCCGGAACCTATCTGGGCTGCCTCCTGGCCGAGCAGCGACGCCCAGATGCCAAGTTCGCCCTGGCGCTGCAGCGCGATGGCCTCGGTGTCGATCCGCCGGACCAGCACCATGTCCCGGTACATTGCCTTGATATCCACGTCGCCGAGCGGATAGTTGGGGTGATCGGTCCGCTCGCCTTCGGGGGTCAGCAGCTGGATAAGCTCGCTGTCTTGCGGCGCGACTGTGGTCGCACCGCCGGTTTCGACGGTCACGTGCCACTCCTTTCGGTGGGATCGGCGCTGGGATCGCCATCACCGTCCCTGACCGGCCTTGATGACCGGTAGCAGTACCATATATGCCCTGTTTGCCCTGGGAGGATACGTGGCCAGAGTGATCGTAGACGTGATGCTCAAGCCCGAGATTCACGACCCGCAGGGCGAGGCGGTGCTCAGCGCGACCCGCCGCCTCGGGTTCGGCGGCGTGACGGGGGTCCGGCAGGGGAAGCGGTTCGAGCTCGAGCTCGACGGCCCGGCGGACAGCGCCGCGCTCGCCGCGATCGAGGAACTCGCCCGCGAACTCCTGGCCAACCCGGTCATCGAGGAGTTCTCGCTTCACCCGGCGGACTTATTCGCCGTTTCGCTGAGCTGGGGCGTTGCCGGGTAGGCTGCGGTCGTGCGGATAGGCGTTGTGACGTTTCCCGGATCGCTTGACGACACCGACGCGGCCCGCGCGGTGCGCTACGCGGGAGCGGAGGCCGTGCCGCTCTGGCATGCCGACCGTGACCTGCGCGGCGTGGACGCGGTCATCCTCCCTGGCGGCTTCTCCTACGGTGACTACCTGCGCTGCGGCGCGATCGCCCGGTTCTCGCCGGTGATGGCCGAACTCGTCCCGGCGGCGAAGGCCGGGCTTCCCGTGCTCGGCATCTGCAATGGCTTCCAGATCCTGTGCGAGGCGCACCTGCTGCCCGGCGCGCTCACCAGGAACGCCGGCCTGCGCTTCATCACCAGGGACGTGCGGCTGACGGTGGCGAACGCCAGCACGGCGTGGACGAGCGGCTACGAATCGGGCCAGCAGCTCCTGGTCCCGCTGAAGAGCGGCGAAGGCGCGTACGCGGCCGACGAAGTCACCCTCGACGAGCTCGAAAGGACCGGCCGTGTCGTCGCCTGCTACGCCGGTGCCGCCCCCAACGGGGCGGCTCGCGGCATCGCGGGCATCTGCGACGAGGCGGGCACCGTGGTCGGGCTGATGCCGCACCCCGAGCACGCGATCGACCCGCTGACCGGGCCGTCCGCCGACGGGCTCGGGTTCTTCACGTCGGTCGTGACCGCTTTCGCCGGAGCGCGCGGTTGAGCGACAAGGACACCGTGGTGGCGGCGGCCGCCACGCCGGAGCAGCCGCAGCCGTTCGCCGAGCTCGGCCTTACCACGGGCGAGTACGCGAAGATCAGGGACATCCTCGGCCGCCGGCCGACCGCCGCCGAGCTGGCGCTGTACTCGGTCATGTGGAGTGAGCACTGCTCGTACAAGTCGTCGAAGATCCACCTCAAGCGCCTCGCGCCGAGCGAGGGGCAGTCAACGCAACTGCTCGCCGGCATCGGCGCCAACGCCGGCGTGGTGGACATCGGCCAGGGTTACGCGGTCACGTTCAAGATCGAGAGCCACAACCATCCGTCGTTCGTCGAGCCGCACCAGGGCGCGGCCACCGGGGTCGGCGGCATCGTGCGGGACATCCTCGCCATGGGCGCGCGTCCCGTCGCGGTGATGGACGCGCTGCGGTTTGGCCCAGCGGACGCCCACGACACCGCCCGGGTGCTGCCGGGAGTCGTCAGCGGCATCTCCTTCTACGGCAACTGCCTCGGCCTGCCGAACATCGGCGGCGAACTCGCCTTCGATCCCTGCTACGCCGGGAACCCGCTGGTCAACGCGCTGTGCGTGGGCGTGATGCGGCACGCGGACCTGCAAGCCGCCGTCGCGAACGGCACGGGCAACAAGGTCGTGCTGTTCGGCTCGCGGACCGGCCCGGACGGCGTCGGCGGCGCGTCGGTGCTCGCCAGCGCTACCTTCGGCGGTGACGGAGACGGCCAGGCCAGGGCGAAGCGGCCCAGCGTCCAGGTCGGCGACCCGTTCATGGAGAAGCTGCTCGTCGAGTGCTGTCTCGAGCTGTACGCCAAGGGGCTGATCGAGGGGATTCAGGACCTGGGCGCGGCCGGCATCGCCTGCGCGACCACAGAGCTGGCCGCGGGCGGTGACGGCGGGATGCGCGTCACCCTGGACGACGTGCCGCTGCGCGATCCCAGCCTCACCCCGGCCGAGATCCTGATGAGCGAGTCGCAGGAGCGCATGATGGCGGTCGTCCGGCCGGACAACATCGAAGCGTTCCAGAGGGTGTCAGAGAAGTGGGACGTCGAGGCCACCGTGATCGGCGAGGTCACAGGGGACGGGACGCTCACCATGACCTGGCGCGGCGGCACCGTCGTCCAGATCCCCCCGCGGACGGCCGCCGACGGGCCCGTCTACCAGCGGCCCATGGCCCGCCCCGCCGGCCTGGACGCGCTTCAGGCGGCGGCGCCGGACGGCCTGGACCGTCCCAAGGACGGCCCGGCGCTGCGCGCCGCGCTGCTCGCCCTGCTCGGTTCCGCGGACGAGGCCGACAAGAGCTGGGTCACCGCGCAGTACGACAACTACGTCCGCGGCAACACCGTGCTGGCCATGCCGGAAGACGGCGGGCTGCTGCGGGTCGACGAGCAGACCCAGCTCGGCATCGCGCTCGCCACGGACGGGAATGGCCGGTACTGCCGCCTCGACCCCTACCAGGGCACCCAGCTCGCGCTCAGTGAGGCCTACCGCAACGTCGCGATGACCGGGGCGCGACCGGCCGCGGTCACCAACTGCCTCAACTTCGGCTCCCCGGAGGATCCGGCGGTCATGTGGCAGCTCGCCGAGGCGGTCCGCGGCCTCGCCGACGGCTGCGCCACCCTCGGCATCCCGGTCACCGGCGGCAACGTCAGTCTGTACAACCAGACCGGCACCAACGCCATCCACCCCACCCCGGTCATCGGCGTCCTGGGCGTGCACGACGACGTGCGCCGGCGGGTCGCGGCCGGGTTCGCCGCCGATGGCGCCCAGGTGGTGCTGCTGGGGACCACCAGGGAGGAGTTCGGCGGCTCCGCGTGGGCTCATGTCGTCCACCAGCATCTCGGTGGCCGCCCCCCGGCTCCGGACCTTCATTCCGAACGTACGCTAGCGACTCTGATCGCCACCGCTGCTGCCGAAGGCTTGCTAGCCAGCGCCCACGACCTCTCCGACGGCGGCCTGGCGATCGCCCTGGCGGAATCCTGCCTGCGCGGCACCCGTGGCTGCCGGGTCACCCTCCCAGGGGACACGTTCACCGCGTTGTTCAGCGAGTCCGCGGCCCGCGCCGTGATCTCGGTCACACCGGGCCGCGAGGCCGAGTTCGCGGCGCTCTGCGCGGCGCACGCGGTCCCGGCGACGGTGCTAGGCGAGACCGGCGGCGACAGCCTGACGGTCGAGGGCACCTTCGAGGTGGCTCTCGGAGAGCTGTCACGAACCTGGAAAGCGACGCTCCCCGCGCTCTTCGGCTGACTGCCACAAGCGCCGCATGCCCCACGCTCCGCGGGTACGGTCGGCTATGTGCCAGCGCGGAAGCCCGACCCGAATGGACCGGCCAGCGTCGCGGAAATAGCCGCCGCCCTCGACCGGGGAGAGGACCCGCCGCAGGCGGCGCTGCGGGCTGCCGCCCGTTACCTTTTGCGGGTGCTCGAAAGAGACGCCCCCGGCCGTTCTGTCGAAGTGAGAGTGGTACCGGTCGCGGCGGTGCAGTGCGTCGCTGGCCCGCGCCATACGCGAGGGACTCCGCCCAACGTGGTCGAGACGGATCCGCTGACCTGGGTCCGGCTCGCGACCGGGCGGCTCGGCTGGGCGGAGGCCGTGGAAGGCGGGGCAGTCAGAGCGAGTGGTGCGCGAGCTGATCTGTCCGAGTACCTTCCGTTGGCCTGAACAAATAGACTGACGTGTGTGGCTAAGCCAGACGGGCGCCTTACGCACGATCTCGATTCCGCTGACCGCCCGCCGCGGGATGCTTGTGGTGTCTTCGGTGTCTGGTCGCCCGGCGAAGACGTGGCCAAGCTCGCCTACTACGGACTGCACGCGCTGCAGCATCGCGGCCAGGAGTCGGCGGGGATCGCCGTCAGTGACGGCAGGCGCATCGTCGTCCACAAGGAGATGGGGCTCGTCGCCCAGGTGTTTGACGAGCCGTCGCTGACCGCGCTGCGCGGCGACATCGCGGTGGCGCACTGCCGCTACTCGACCACCGGCTCCTCGGTGTGGGCGAACGCGCAGCCGACGTTCCGGTCCACGCCCACGGTCTCGCTCGCGCTCGGGCACAACGGCAACCTGACCAATACCCGCGAGCTCACCGCGATGCTTTCTCCGGAGTCGGCAGGTAGCGCCATCGCGGCGACCTCGGACACCGACGTGCTGACCGAGCTGATCGTCGGGGGCGCGCTCGGGCCCGGCGGGGTCGAGGAGGCGGCGGCGCGCATTCTGCCACGGGTCCATGGCGCCTACTCGCTGGTCTTCATGGACGAGAACACGCTGTACGCGGCGCGTGATCCGCAGGGGTTCCGGCCGCTGGTGCTCGGCCGGCTCGCCGCGGGGACCTCGGGCTGGGTCGTCGCCAGCGAGACCGCCGCGCTGGACATCGTGGGCGCCGCGTTCGTGCGCGAGGTCGAGCCGGGTGAGCTGATCTCGCTGGACGAGCGCGGAGTACGGTCGCGAATCTTCGCGCCGGCGGCACCGAAGGTGTGCCTGTTCGAGTACGTCTACCTGGCCCGGCCCGACACGACGATCGGCGGGCGGGGGCTGCACGCGACCCGGGTCGAGATCGGGCGGACGCTCGCGGCGGAGCATCCGGCGGCCGCGGACCTGGTGATCCCGGTGCCCGAGTCGGGAACGCCGGCGGCGATCGGGTACGCCGAGGCGAGCGGCATCCCGTACGGCCAGGGGCTGGTGAAGAACTCCTACGTCGGCCGGACCTTCATCCAGCCGAGCCAGACGATCAGGCAGCTCGGCATCCGGCTGAAGCTGAACCCGCTGCGCGACGTGATCGCGGGCCGTCGCATCGTCGTCGTCGACGACTCGATCGTGCGGGGGAACACCCAGCAGGCGATCGTGGCCATGCTTCGGGAGGCGGGCGCGCTCGAGGTCCACGTGCGAATCGCCTCGCCCCCGGTGAAGTGGCCGTGTTTCTATGGCATCGACTTCGCGACCAGGGACGAACTCGCCGCGGGACGGTACTCGGTCGGCGAGATCTGCGCGGCGATCGGCGCGGACTCGCTCGGCTACGTGTCGCTTGACGGGCTCGTCGCGGCGACCAGGCAGCGGCCCGGATCGCTGTGCCGGGCTTGCTTCGACGGGCAGTACCCCGTTCCCGTTCCGGAGAGCGAACGTGGCAAGCACATGCTTGAGCCGGTGGCCACTACCGCCTGAGCAGGCGCACCCGGGAACGCGGCGACGCTCAGGACCTAGGAACGCGACCAGTCGTCCTCGTCCTCGTCGTCCTCTTCGTCGTCCTCGTCGCTGGCGTCCTCGTCCGCGGCATCGTCGTCGTCATACGCAGCGTACGGGTCGTCGTGGTCCCCGCCTTGCTGGTCCGTTCCGACGCCCAGCTCCGCACGCAGCCGGTCAAGGTCTGTGCCGCCGCTGTTGTACTTAAGCTGGCGAGCGACCTTCACCTGCTTGGCCTTGGCTCGGCCGCGCCCCATTGGCTCGACCCCCTCGAACGTCCGGAGCCGTGCGGCCCCACGATGCTGATGTCGCTGGCTTACCGTGCCCGCTGCGCGCCTGCCGACCGGGCTGCCCGGTCCGCTCGGCGGCGACACACACAGATCGCCGAAGATCCCACCTAGGGAACTCGGCGCTCGCCAGCTTCCGTACACGTATAACCGTACCCGGTTTGCGGCCCTGATGACTACGCCGACGGCTGTCACACCGTACTCACGTACCGCGTTGCTTGTCCAGATTGTCAGGTTGAGCGCCTGTTTGGGCCACCCGATCGCGGTGAGAAAAGTGAGGTATCTATCTATGTCACGATTCCAGCATGGTAGGTTACGATCAGTGTTTAAGGGGCTACCGCGGCTGAGGTCGCGTTCTCCGCCAGGAGAACGCTACTGAGCTGCGCGCTCGCGCCGGGGAGTGGCGGACGGGCGGGCCCGGAGGGAGACGCGCGGGCAGTATTTCCGAATCTGGCCCGATGCGACGATAAGTATCGCTAGAATCACGGTGAGTGACACTGATCCACGGAGCAAGGGGGGCATCCCGCGACAGAAAACTTCGCGCGGGGTGGTCGACTTGTCACCGCTGGTGATGGCAATATGGTCTCCATAGACCATATGAGGACATCAACGACAAGCTCCATGTGGAGCAACAAGGCCACACAACAACAACACGAGGATCGCTACACCGGTCCAGGAGGAGAGGCCGCACCAATGTCCGCACGTACTCCAGAGGCTGAGCCGCTGTTGACGCCCGCGGAGGTCGCCACGATGTTCCGTGTCGACCCCAAGACCGTCACACGCTGGGCGAAGGCCGGCAAGCTAACGTCAATTCGCACGCTGGGGGGGCACCGGCGCTACCGGGAGACCGAGGTTCGTGCTCTGCTCGCGGGAATTCCGCAGCAGCGTTCCGAGTAGCGTCCCGCCGCTTGAGCGCGGCAGGACCACGGCGAGGTTCCGCGTTGTGGCCTGCGGCATGCTCACGGCGGAGCTCGTCCGGCGGATTGGGGGGTTGGTCCCAGTGGACGGGCGCAACGCGCGCGGGATCCTGTGACGTCCCGCGTGCGTGGCGCTCGTCGCACTGGGGCCGGTCCGGATGGATGCCGGACGGCCGTTCCGGGGTCTCTCCCGGATGTCGAGACTTTCTGGGGGGAGGGGATCACGTGACCCGTGATCCGGAAATGGTCGCGCGCGCCCAGCACGCAGCGGCGCGCCTGGAATCTGCCTGGGAGCGGTGGAGAGCGCTCCAGGGCCTGGGGGAAACACCGGCCCAGCCGGTGGTCGGGTACGTGGGGTACGCGCTCAAGGAGCCTTGGGGTCAGCCACGTGCCGTCATAGGGTTCAGCGCCGACGAGGCCGAACGGCTCGCGGACTTCCTCGAGCACGGGACTGCCGAGGTGGCGCGGTCACTGCCCCTCCCGCAGCAGCCGGCCGGGCGGTCGGGGACCGGAGGGCAGCCGGTGGCGCCGTCCTTCACTCCGGCCAAGCGCCAGACTGCCGGGCAGCCGACGCTCGCCGATATTGGGTCCGAACGTTCGTAACCGCTGTGGCGTGGCAGTTATGGGGTTCACAGCATCGCCTCAGGTTCTTATAAGGAAGCGGTGCCAGACTGAAAACGCAGGGGTTGAGCTAGTTAGCCCCGACATGAGCGTCTGGGCTCGGGACGGCCAGGCCCCGGCCCGAGCCCAGACTCATGGGGTGGCTGCCTACGGGGTTGAGCTGGAGACGGGCGTCACCTGGACCGTGCAGTACATGCACCGCGAAGCCGCGATCGGGATCGAGCTCAGGCATTCCGGGCAGTCCCGCGTCGTGGCTTCTTTCGCCCCCTGCATCCGCAGCACGAGCTTCGCCATCGGCGCCACGATCACGAAATAGACGACCGCGGCGATGATGAGGAACGTCAGCACGGCGTTGATGAGGTTGCCGTAGTCGAACGTGCTCCCG
>Ga0210385_10003043_pt1 | contig 10058 bp, 10 predicted proteins | sample IncBWH26OmetaG_FD_160107 | JGI IMG/M metagenome (GOLD analysis project Ga0210385, IMG submission 160107) | Forest soil microbial communities from Barre Woods Harvard Forest LTER site, Petersham, Massachusetts, United States - Inc-BW-H-26-O ...
CTGGGTGTTGATCGCGTCCAGCGATGCTGAATACCCATTGGCAAACAACAAGCGCGAGAACTGGATCTGCACGGTGGGGGTCGATACCCGGCCCTTCGGCGGCTGCAGTGAAGAGACGGTACCCTCCACATAAGAGCCGGCTGGAATAGCGATCTGTGCGCCGACGGTGACAGGAAACGCGACCATTGCCCGCACGGCATCGCCGGGTTTGGTGGACTTGCTGTGAATCGGGTTGACGAGGGTGAGCGGAATCGCCGTGTTCTGCGGAACAGTGATGGTCCCTGAGGGTGGCGTATCCGGTGCAGCCGACTGCGCGGCCGGCAACGGTGTTTGCGCACTGCATAGAGTGGCGATGAGAAACAAGGCAATGAGACGCATGGCAATTCTCCTGCTTCCGCATGCGCACGTCTGAAGTGCGATGGGCGTGAAGCGGTGTAGGTGGATCATTGGAGTGGGCTGGGCGCGGACTGCGCTTGCGCCGGCGGAATTGCAAGAGGAGTACTCGACTGGACCATAGGCGGAGCTGGACAGCTGGTGCCTGGAGTGTCTGGAGTGCCTGGCATCCCGGGAATGACGGTGTCTGGTGTCGCTGGCGTTCCGGGAATCACAATGTCAGGCATGCCTGGACCGCCGGGGATTGTGGTGCTGGGTGTTCCGGGCGAGCCGGGAATGATGGTGTCGGACGTACCAGGAGTACCAGGACTGCCGGGAGTGGGCCGGCACAACGTCGCTGACTTGAACTTGCCCGGATCGACGGGACGGGAGAGCGGAAGTGACTGCGCAATCTCGGTCGCGTCCAGTGAGAGTGGCGCCGCGAGTGTCATCTCCAGCTGTGCGCCGTTATCGAGCAACAGATCGTTGGACGTCGTGTCCTGCACAGCGATGCTTGCTGCCGAGGAGAGCGCGCCAACAGTCGAATTCGAGCCGACTGGCAAGACGAGGGTGTAACCGTCGGCGAAGATGATCTTGGTGAAGAGAACCTGGATTTCAGCGCGGTTGTTCTTTCGAGTCGGCTTCGAGATGGCGAGCAGTTGGCCCTGCACGTAGGTTCCGGCAGGAATTGCGAGCGTAGTGCCGGCTGTGACCGGGAAAACGGTCTGCGTGTAGAGTGGGTCGCCCGGCTTTGCTGTTCGCGCTACGACAGGAGCCGTAACCGCGAGCTCAATCTTTGTTCCGGCCGGCAAAGCAATGGATGGAGGCGTACCCGCAGAATTGGATTCCGATTGCGCAAGAGCGACCGCGCCCGGTCCAGCCGCACAAGCCAATAGAACAGACGCCACAAACACAGCGAGATATTTCATTGCCGTCCCCTTACCGCTGCAGCACCTACTTTGAAAGACGGGAGCTTGGTTGGGTTTGTTGCGGAATAATCCGCCGCATGATTCGCCGCAACCGGCACTTTGGTTTTCGCGCGCTGGGCCTTCAGCGAGGCTTAAGGTTAAGCGAAGCACGCGACGTGAATTGAGCCGCACAAGACTGACTGCATTTTGCCTTGGGCTGGAGTCATCCTTCATTCTATGCGGAGGGAGTTTGCAGAATGGATCGGGAGATTGAAGTAGGAATTGCGGCGGACGCAGGCACTGTTGCGCTGGGCGACCTCAAGGTGAATCGGTTTGGCTACGGCGCCATGCGGATCACCGGCAAAGGCGTGTGGGGAGAACCGGACGATAAGCCGGCAGCGCTGGCGACATTGCGGCGTGCGGTGGAACTCGGAGTGAACCTGATCGACACGGCGGACAGCTATGGGCCCAACGTTTCAGAGGAACTGATTGCCGAAGCGCTTTCGCCGTATCCTGCGGATCTTGTCATCGCGACCAAAGGCGGGTGGGTGCGCGTGGGACCCGCTCAATGGATACACAATGCGAGCCCGAAGCACCTGGAAGAAGCGGTTGAGGGAAGTTTGCGCCGGCTGCGTCTTGAGCGCATCGACGTCTATCAGCTGCACGTGCCGGATCCGGCGGTTTCCTTCGATGCATCGATGGAAACTCTGGCGCACTTGCAGGAACAAGGCAAGATTCGCCACGTTGGGTTGTCCAATGTGACACTGGAGCATCTGGAGCGCGCGCGGAAGATTGTGCCGATCGTGAGCGTCCAAAACCGCTACGGTTTCGCCGACCGTGAATGGGATTATTTGCTCGATCACTGCGAAAAGCAGGGTATTGCTTTTATGCCCTGGGCGCCGCTGGGGCAGAATCGCCAGGCGCACTCGACCTTGGAAAAAGCGGCGCCGGAACTCGCCGCAACAACGCACCAGGTGGCGCTGGCATGGCTGCTGCGCCGCTCTCCTGTGATGTTGCCGATCCCGGGGACAGCGTCTGTGGCACATCTTGAGGAGAATGTGTGCGCGGCGGCCCTCGAGCTACCAGATGCCGTCTATGAAGAATTGTCTGCGGTGCATCCGCGACCGGTCAGTTACCGGTAGCCTGCGTAATCAGTCAATGAATCCTGGCAGCACAAATTCAAATCCGCCGCCATCGTCATCCCAGTTCACCACGCGAGAGAGCACGGTGATGGAATCGCCTGGATTCGACCCGTCGCTGTCAATCATCTGCAGAGTGACGCGGATGACGGTGCCGGGCATCCAGCGCTGGTCGGTTTTCATGTAGAAGCCCATCACGCTGATGTTGAGGATCTGATTTGGCTCGGACTTGCCGCCGGTGAAGAAATATCCAACAAGTTTTGGAAGCGGAATGCGCGGAGCGCGGCGCTCTTCGCGTTGCCGCTTTTTGACGGTATCAAGATGCAGGTCTGGGTAGAGCCAATTGAGAATCTTGATTTTTCGCGATTGGTCATCTTCGGCTGTTTTTCCGGCTTCTTTTAAGAAATCGAAACGCGGTGTCTGTAGTTCGGGGCGGAAGTCGGGATGCAGATCGGGAAAGATCGAATAGAGCAGTTTCACATCCCAGCGCTTCGCGAGCTGAAGGGTCTCAGGCTTCTCCGGCTGAGCCGGGGGCACATACATCCACGGTTCCTGCTCAACAGCAGGGGGTTGGGTCTCGGAGTGAGGAAAGATGGGAGGATCGAGCGGCTCAGGAACTTCTTGCAGAGACGGCGGAGCCGGCAAGCGTGGCTCGACGGGCCTCTCGATTCGCGCGGGACGTGGCCGTTTCGGCACTTCCCGGAGCGGCGCCGAAGCGGGGGGCGCGGGAATGGCGCGTGCAGGGCGCGGCACTTCCTGAATGGAAAGAGGTTCCGTTCGGGGCGCCTTATACGGTGCCTGGGACGGCGGTAGCGTTTCTTGCGGCGAGGCGGGCGATTGTCGGGGCGGCGTTGCCTTGCCGAATGTTGGAGGTCCCGGCTGTGCCGGCGGTTTCGGCTCCAGGGGCTCGGGCGCTTCGTCGGAAGGCTCTGCATCTGGCGCTTTGCGAGATGAGGAAATCTCAGAGCGCGAAGGCGATTTCCTTTCCACGGTGCGCAGAAACACTGCCTCATCAGCCTGCTCTTCGATCTCCTCGTCTTCTTGGTCCGGTTCTGGAATGAACTCCGAGCCGTAGACAATGGATTGTCCGCTTGCCAATACGACAAACGGAAGTTCCGCAGCCTGCGCCACGTTGGACGAAATCAGAAGAGCCACGTCACGCGAAACGGGCTCTTCGGACTCTTCCGGCTCTTCGCTTGCTCGTCGCAGTGGTGGCTCTTTGGGCTTGGCCGATTCGGTCCGTGGAGGGGCCATATGCCGAGCAGTCCAATCGGGAGCGAGAGGCGGTGAAACGGATGTGGGCACGGCCGCTTCAGATACTTTGATTGGCTGAGCTGGGGGAATGGTTGGCGCTTCGGATCTTGCGGCCAGAGGCGTGAGAATACTGGGCACGACGGGCTCCGGCTCGAGCCTGTGCGGCGGAATCTCTGCAGCGGGCGTGGGCGCCTCGTCTTCCTGAGGGTGGCTTGCAACAGGTTCAGGAATCTCCGGCGGGGGGCCGCTGTGCTCGGCAGGTTCAATTTCGGCAGCCGGCGCGATGGAAGTGTCAGGTTCACTGGCGGCGAGTGCAGGCGCCGGCTCTTCAGAGGGCACTGGCACCGGATGAATTTCTGGCTCAACGCTTGGATCCGGCTCGGGAGAAGGCGCGACCTGCTCGACGGGCGGCACTTCATCTGGATTGAGCGCGGGTGTCGGCTCCGATTGCACGGGAGCAGGTTGACCCGGGGTCTCCAACGGAGCCGCTGCAACAGGTTCAATGAATTCGATGGTGTCGGGCGCAGAAGCTGCAGTTGGGACGGGCGATTCCTGCGGTGGAACAACCTGTTCAACGGCCGAAGGCGCGGCGGCGGGTTCACTGCTGATGGGAACGGTCGCCGCGGTAGGAGGCTCTTCGACCGGAGCAGGTTTTTCGATTCTGGGCTCGGATGCAGGAGGTGGCGGCGTAGGCACCCATTGCACGGACGGCGCCGGCACGGGACCGTTGTCTGCGGTTGCTTCGGCCACGCGCGCTTCGAGCCGTTGGCGCTGCTCCTCCGCGTCGACCTCTTCCTTCCGTTTCTTTGGCGGCTTGATAGAGAGGGATCCTGCGCTACGCAGCAGAGAGCCAGAACGTGGAGGAGTCTGGGTTTGCTCCTCTGGAACGTTGAAGGTCTTGACCATGGTGGCGCGCACAATGCGTGAAAAAACGCCGCTGTGAGCCTGGGGGGGAATCGCGGGCGCCTGGTCAGCTCCTTCCACAATCACTTCTTTGAAAAGGATGCGGTCGCCTGTGAAAGATCCTGATGAAGAAAGAGAGCGCGGACGCAGGATGAGAGCGCTGGCCGGATTGCCTTTGAAGGGAACGAATCTGCTGGACTGTGTAATTTCCACGGCCTGCAGAATGCGGTTGTCCGCGTCGAGATAGGCGAGATCGAAAGGCGAGTGGGAGCGCGCGACCGGAATGCCCCGAAAATTAATGAGCCACAGACCCGCTTCGTCTTCGGGGGCAAGGCCCTCCATGAGAATCTTGAGCACTTTAATGGGCTCAAGGGCAGAGTCCACCACGGCCAGAGAGGAACTCAGGAACCTTTTGCTGCTCTCGTTGTAAGCGCTGACTGCTTTCTGTTCCACACGTCCCCACCTGACAAGAAAAGTGCCGCAAAATGACCCGGCACGACTGCACACACGTGCTGCGCGAAGTGTTGCATCGCGCGCTGCCAGCGTCAAGGCTGAACCGCCCTTCCAACCCTCCATTGGACACTCGAAAGTGACGGGTAGGTTAATGTCACAAAAGAGTTTGAGTTCGTCTCAGTTTGGCCCGGGGCAGGCAACGTTGCGCGCCTCGAGATTTGTGATAGCTCCCGAGTCGCCTTTCCACCTCTCAACCTCACCGCCTACAATTGAGCCTGACTTCAACACCACGAGGAAACCAATGCCGCTCTCCGGAGAAGCCATTCGCCTGATGAACTATATTGATGACGTTTCTGTGACCCTGCGCCGGGTGCTGGCTCTCGCCCCTACGCTTCCTGAAGAAGAGCGCACTCTGGTGAGCGAGCATCTGCTCCGCTCCAAGCCGAACGCAGATGACGTTCTGCAGGTTTTGAAAGCCAAGTAGGGCCAATCTTGCTCACGGTTGCGATTATCGGAGCCGGTCCGCTGGGCCGCCGGCTCGCGTTGGCTGCTGCAAAAGGCGGCCACCGGGTCTTTCTGGAGGATGTGATGCCGTCGAACCTGCATCACGCTCAGGAATACATCCGGCGACAATATGGCCCGGACGGCGCGCCGGCTGTGGCATTCGTCTCAACCATAGAGGACGCGGTACGCGAGGCCGATCTGGTGATCGACTGTGTGCCGGACGAATTGGAGTCGAAGCTGGAAATCTTTTGCCTGCTCGACCGCATGGCTCCGCCGCGCACGATCCTGGCGACTCCGACGACGCGGCTTTCCATTGCCGACCTGGCAAGCTGCACGTACCGCGCTGACCGATGCGTTGGTCTTGCAGTCGAGGCATCCACTTTGGCGGAGGACGCTGCGGGGGAACTTTTGGTGCGTACGCCGCCCCAGGCGAGTGCGGAGACGATTCAGCTAGTGCGCAAGTTCTGGCAGGATCTCGGGTATGCACCGCGGTTTGAAACAGACGGGGGCGACGTTCGTTGAATTCGGTCGAAGATCGCTCACGCTATTTTCACTTTGAGCTGGCCAGAACCCGCTCATAGTACTTCTCATAAAGCGGCAAGACGAGGGTGGAACAGAAGCGCGTCCGCGCCGTTTTTCGCGCCTCATCGCGCATGATTTCAAGCCGGTCTTGATCCTTCAACAACCGGATGGTACCTTCAGCCATATCCTCAACATTCCCAACGGGATAGAGGAGGCCCGTCACGCCGTCGTCGATGAGTTCGGGGACACCGCCCACGCGTGTAGCGATGGCGGGTACCTTGCAGGCCATGGCTTCGAGCGCCGCCAGGCCGAACGACTCGAGCTGGCTGGGCATGAGCATCAGATCGGCGAGGGGCAGCAGCTCATTGACGCGCTCCTGTTTCCCGAGGAAATGAATGCGGTCGTTGATCTTGAGTTCATGGGCAAGATACTCGGCGGCCGATCGGTCGGGTCCATCGCCCACGAGCACGAGGCGTGCTGGGACTTGTTTGGCGACCAGCGCGAAGACCTTGACGGCGTCGACGACGCGCTTGACCGGCCGGAAGTTTGAGAGGTGCATCAGGATGGCTTCGCCGGGAGCGGCGAGCCTTTTTCGCGCTTCCTTGCGAATGCCCTCATCCTTGAAGGGCGTATAGACGTCGCAGTTGACAAAGTTGGGGATGACCTCGATGGGACTGGTGATACCGAAGTCTTCAAGAGTTTTGTCTTTCAGGTATTGCGAGATGCTGGTCACTCCGTCGCTCTGCTGAATGGAAAAGCGCGTGATGGGCAGATAGCTGCGGTCGAGACCAACAAGCGTGATGTCTGTGCCGTGGAGCGTGGTAACGAAGGGTAGCCGACGGCCGCGCGCAGCAAGCATCTGGCGTGCAAGCAGCGCGCTCACCGAGTGTGGAATCGCGTAGTGCACATGGAGCAGATCGAGCTCGTAAAACTCGGCCACTTCGGCCATGCGAGAGGCCAGCGCCAGGTCGTAGGGGGGGAACTCGAAGAGCGGATAGCTGGAGACAGGTACCTCGTGATAGAAGATGCCGTCGTCGCGCCCGCTGAGGCGGAAAGGCTGCGAATACGAGATGAAATGCACCTCGTGACCAGCAGTCGCGAGTTCAATGCCGAGCTCTGTGGCCACCACGCCCGAACCGCCGTAGGTGGGATAGCAGGTGATACCGATTCGCATGCTGGCGTGATGCTCCATTCGTGTAGCTGGTCCAGTTGATTGGACGTTCCCCGGGGGCAGGAAGGTGCAGGGAACAAGGTTAAACGATGGATGGGCTTGGAGTCAGGTCAAGATCGGCGAAGGAAACGAGCGTGAGCGCAGGGAACTCTTTGAGGCCGGCCAGCGCGATGCGTTCAATGTCGCGGGAAGCGCGCAGGCGGGTGTGCACTTTATCGAGATCAGCATCGTTGTAGCCGGGATGAGTGACGAGTTCCCATGTGCCGGCGGGCAGCTGGCTGATCAAAGAGCCGAGCATCTGTGCATCGAACACACCAGTACCCGCAACGGCAATGGTGCCGTCTGTGGTGGTGAATCCGTGTTGCGCGATGAGACGTTGAAAGTAGGGACCGAAGCGCCGAAGAGCGAAGACTTCTGCAGAGCGCAGCCAACCTGCGCGCGGCGTGGCGCGGACTGCCCATTCCGGCTCAAAGGGATTGCGGATGCGATGAATGCCTGCTTTCTTGGCGGCGCGAAGGACGGGGCGCAGGATGGCAGGAAACATGTGTGTGTGTTTATGCGTGTCGAAGTGCGTGAGGCGCAGGCCGCAGTCCTGGAGACGCGCGATTTGAGCGGAGGCTTCGGCTTCCAGCTCTTCGGCACGAACGTGGCCGGCGAAAAGGCGCTTGAGCAACGTTGTGAGAGCGGGAGGGAATCGTTGCGTATCTGGATCGACGAGGCTCGGCACCTGGCTCGGCGGCAGGACAGGTTTGCCGTCTACGAGAACGATGTGGCAGCCCACGCCGAGGGATGGGTTGGCGAGGGCAAGCTCGATCGCGTCGGCGGTCGCGCCGGCGTTGGCCATCAGCGTGGTGCTGGTCAAGACACCGGCCTTGTGGAGCTCGACAATGGCGCGGTTTATACCAGGCGTCAGGCCAAAGTCGTCCGCGTTCACGATCAAGCGTGTCACTGGGCAAGTGTATCAACGTGGCTCTCGTCGATGTGTTGCAGGAAGGGGAGCGAGCGAAGGCGCTGGTAGAATTGAAGGAGCCTTTCGAGGCTTTCCCACCAGAAGTGGGCGGTTAGCTCAGTTGGTTAGAGCGCCTGCCTTACAAGCAGGATGTCGGGGGTTCGAGTCCCTCACTGCCCACCACGATCGCATTAAGCGCATCCGACCTTAAGGCCGCCAGGGGTTACAGAGGCTCGCAAAAGTCGCTCGATGGTCGCGGTCGGACTTGGATGCCGTTCGACAGCGCAAGCTTTGCCCAGCCGTTGTCAACCCAAGGCAACGCCTCCATTTGCGTTTGCTTCCGTCGGCTAACGTTCACAAATTACGTCGCACAAGCTCTCGATCCGAGGCAACTTCCCGGCAGATTCCTGTTTCTGAGTGGGAATTGGCGGAGGAAGGCGAATGCTGCTTTTAGGATTGATCGCCGCAGCGCAAACGAGCGGACCTCAAATTCGAGATGCCAATACGCCCGGGTCTGGCTATCTCGTGGCCGCTTTGGTGGTGGCTGTTCTGGCGTTGATGGTGGCGGTTTTCGTGCATACGTTTGGCCGGCGGCGCTAAGCGGCAGGTATTCAGTCCCGCGCTCGCATTCAAACGGTCTGCTCGAATTTTGGGGCCGAGACTTAGTTGTCTCCCATTTGGATACCGTAGTTGAGGTCCCGCAGTCCGGCCGCAAATTCCTTTTTGGCGTCGAGGGCTTTTTGCCGTGCGTTCTCCTCGTCAAAGCCAGCCTGTTCCCACAGATCCCAGGCGTGAACCGAATAGTCAGGTGTGGCCAGTGCCTCCACTTTACGAATCGCGTTGACCCAGTTCTCAACTGCTTGCTTGTATGCGTTTCTCAGGCCGTCCAGCTTTGGCTTGTTGATCGTGTGCCGAGGGTATCCCTCAATGATTTCGGCAGCATGAATTGGCTCACTGCCGGCGTTGGATATCACCCTCAGGCCGACCGGGCGAAATAGCTCCTGTTGAGTCACATAGCCGATTTGTTGCAGGCTGAGTGGCTCGTTACCAGCGTTATTTCCCCGGCGCACTTGGGTGTGGCGTAACTTGTTCGATTGGGCGAAGATAGATTCAACAGGAGATACGCGTGCAGCAGACGACGGAAGATCAGACGAGACGACGAAAAGTCGAGACGCTTGAGCAATGGGCTGAAATGAAAACGCGCAGGGCCGTGCTCGATGCGGTGTTTGATCGCTGGCGAGATCTGTTTACGAGGGCCGCGATTCAATTGGAGTCTCTGAGCGGCGACCAGGTGACCGCCGATCTCAAGTCGCTTCCGCCGGGCGCGGACGTGGATGCAGCCCTGAACGAGTATCGTGCATTGACTGACCAGTTAGTGGTGCTGCGAGAGCAACTGAAGAAGATGGGGCTGAAGGTCGAGTAGCAAGGCAACGGGCCTGGGTTCAAAACGTACCGGCTTCGCAGTTCGTTCAATCCATCGTCGCGTTCCCTGCAAATACCTCGGAATACGCTGAATACTCCTTCTATTGGCTCGAAACGCGATGGAAGATGTCCAGGCGCGCGGCTGTACAATCGCAATACTTCGGAGCAGAAAACGCGCCGCGTGCCCGCGAGGTGCAGAATGAGTTCATTGGCCGCGATCCCCGCGCAAGGCCGACTTTCCGCTGCGGCTGAAACCAAGGCGCCGCAAAGACCCTCAACTGACCGTGTCTATTCGGCTGGCCTGTGGATGATTGGTTCGACCTCGTTGATCCTGTCGCTCGCAACTGCAAATGAGTGCCACTCCATCACCCATGTGCCCTCGCTCATTTATGGTTTAGTTCTTTGGGGATGGTGGGGAGTCATCGGCAGTTTGCTTTGGCAATTTGCACACCGGTTTCCCG
>Ga0210385_10003048_pt1 | contig 10053 bp, 8 predicted proteins | sample IncBWH26OmetaG_FD_160107 | JGI IMG/M metagenome (GOLD analysis project Ga0210385, IMG submission 160107) | Forest soil microbial communities from Barre Woods Harvard Forest LTER site, Petersham, Massachusetts, United States - Inc-BW-H-26-O ...
CAGAAAATTGAAATCATCCTCGTAGATCGCCACGATCTTCGGCCGATGTACTCGCAGCGCTTCTTCTAACCCTGATTCCGCCTCTTGCAGCATGCAATCGAACACTGCCACGGAAATCCCGTGGGCGCGCAGAAGTCCCGCAGCGTACAGAGTGCCGAGCGGCGGGTACGGCTCCATCTTCCGCACCTGCTTCCGGTCGTAAGCAAGATGGTAGGAATGCGTCAGGAGAACATCAGCCATGGATGCCTCCCGCTAGGAGATGCTCGTGGCAATTGGCGCGCGTTAACATGCGTCCGCCCCTTGCGCACCCAGAGGTTGCCCCGTCACCAGAGATCGCCGCGTGACTATCCTCTCCAGCCTCCGGCCCACCCACAGTTCCCACGGAAACGAGTATTGATTCGAACGCAGCCGCCAGCGAAGCGGCGCTCCCAGCGCGCGGCGCAACCCCGCCCGCAACCGCGGATGATCTTTTGTTGCTTTGCGAAGCTGGTTGTTGAGCAGAAAGAAATCCAGCATGCGCGCGAGCTTTTGCAGTTCTTTTCCCTGCAGCCACGGAAGCGTGTTGCTGCCCAGCGGAAGCTCAGCCCATTCTTCCATCGACTGCGGCTCGCGCACGCCCATTTCGCGTAGTTGTCCCCAGATGGGAATTCCCGGATATGGCGTGAATATGTTGGGCGAAAAACTCACGTTCCAGAACTGGCGCGCGATATCGCTCATGGTGCGAAGCGTTTCCACCCGGTCCGGCTCGGTTTCGCCGGGATAACCAAAAATCAAGTTATAGGTGACGTGAATTCCGCCGATCGCCGCTTTGCGCGCGGTCTCATACATTTCATCCACGCGCTGGTGCCGTTTGTTCATCAGTTTCAGCACGCTGCTTGACGTGGATTCCGTTCCGAAGCCCATATGCGTAACGCCGCTGTCGCCGAGTAGTTTCACGTCATCGTCGCTCATCCGGCACAGGAAGTCGGTCGACGCCTGGAAGGTCCAGCGAAACTTGATCTTCGAATCCAGAAATCCGCGCGCGATATCTCGTGCCCGTCTCCAATCCACGGGCAAATTGGAATCCAGCATTGCCACTTCCTCGATGCGATACTTCGCCACAAGTTCAGTCACTTCCTTGACCACGCGAGCCGGCTCCAGCGCATTGAACCGCCGCTTGTAGAAAACCATGTCCGTGCAGTAATTGCAGGCGTACGGGCAACCTACGCTGGTCGCATACGCAAGTTTTCGTTCGCCGGAGACGCGCTCGTACTCGTCGAAGTTCGCCATGTCAAAAGCTGGCATCGGCAAATCATCAAGGAGCGCAACCCGGCGTTCCGGAGCGTGCTGTGGCAATCCAAATTGTTTTGTCGATGTGCCGTGGATGCCGCTGAAGCTTTTTCCATTGGCCAGATTCTCGGCAACCTCCAGAAGTGTCAGTTCGCCCTGCCCACGCACAACCGCATCGACGAAACTTTCCTGCAGCGTTTGCCCAGGCAACAGGCTCGGATGCCATCCTCCGAAAATCACCGGAATACCTGGGGCTTCTTTCTTTACCGCTCTGGCCATGCGCACCGCGCCGCGAATCATCGGTCCGGTGAGCACGGAAATGCCGAGGCACAACGCATCCCGCAATTCGCGCAGAACCGCGTTCAGCCAGTTTGGTTCAATCGCCGCATCAATCAGGGCCACTTCGAAACCCGATTCGCGCAAGGGAGCGGCCAAGCTCAACAGGCAAACCGGCGCACCCAACGGTGGCCCATCGTACGGCGGATAAAACAACACGACCTTGCGCTTCTTCAGCAAGCCGCCCCTCCTGGAGCTGGTTCCAGCCGTTTTGCATCGACGGCTGGCTTGAACGCGGGCATCTTGCGTTTCAACTTGTCATTGATCCACAGCTCGACCGGCAGCGCGTAAATGTCGCGATCCAGCCTCCACCGTGCCGGAAACGAAAGCATCTTTTGCGCTAGGCGCGTCGATCGTTTGCGCGTGTCTGCTGCGATCGGCACGCGATCGAAGGCAATTCGCAAATAATCGCGCATCACTTGCAACCGGTTGTGTTCGCGGCCGCTCAGCCACGGAAGCACCGTGTAACGAGGGAAAAAATCCGCCCAGCCTTCCAGGGAATCCGGCACTTGAATGCCAAGTTCCTGCGCCTGCTCCATGATGGGCGAGCCGGGATAAGGCGTAAAAATGTTTGTCCAGAACTCCGAGCCGGGAAATCTGCGACAAACGTCCATCATGAAATCGATGGTTTCGCGGCGCTCGCGCTTGCCCTCGCCCGGATAAGCAAAAATGATGTTGAAGGAAGGGCGAATCCCGGCTTGCAGGCAGCGGGATGCACTCTCATAGATCGAATCAAAATCCTGAAACGTTTTGTTCATCAATTTCAGAATTTTTTCCGAACCGGAATCTACTCCCTGGCAAATTTGGTGCAGCCCGCTGAGCCGCAGAAGTTTCAAATCCTCAGGAGTCAAACGCGCGGTCAGGTTCGTAGTCGCCTGAATGCTCCATTGGAAATTCGCCCCCGCGCGCACCAGACCTTCGGCAATATGGCGAGCGCGATCCAGATCGACAAGAAAATTGTCGTCAACGATCCACAACATCTCCAGTCCGTATCTGTTTGTAAGATCGACGGTCTCTTCGACGAATTGTTCCGGAGGCAGCGCATTCCATTTCCGCCCGTACACCCCGGCATTTGTGCAATACGAACAGTTGAACGGGCACGCCAAGCTGGAAATGTACATGGCCCAGCGCCGCCCACAGCTTCGTTCGTAGGCATCGAAGTCGGCGAGGTGATATGCCTTCGGCGGGAGCTCCATGATCGGCTTAAGCGGGCGTTCCGTTGAAAAATGCAATTTCCCGTTCCGCTTGAATCCGATTCCCGGGATCAAATCCACGGGAGTCCGCGCTTCAAGATGTTGCGCAACTTCCAGCAGCGTCTCTTCACCTTGCCCGCGCACCACGATATCGATGAACGGAGCTTCCAGCGTCTGCTTTGGCAGAAGCGAAGGATGCCAGCCGCCAAGAATGATGGGGAAATCCGGGTTCCACGTTTTCACAGCGCGAGCAATATCCACGGTTTCGCGGATCATTGGCCCGGTCACAAGAGAGATCGCCAGGCACAACGCGTCGCGCACTTCCTCCAGCACCCGTTTCTTGAAATTTGGCGTGATCGTCGAATCGATCAGCTTCACGGAAAAGCCGGCTCGCAACAGCGGCGTCGCCACCGCCAGAATTCCCAGCGGCGCGGTGGCTTCCGAACTCGCAAAGGAAGGGAAAAAGAAAACTACTTTTTTGGACATCGGCCTCGTCCCAAGCTCACGAAAACACGTTACGTGAGCGCTGGAAGCGATTTGTCACCAGGATGTCAAGCAACTGTCATTTCTTTTTCGGAGGCGATTTTCGCGTTTGATTTCGCGTTACAGTGAACAACACTGTGACCATGACATTGACATTCAACCGGCAGACACTTCCTTTTCGCACGGATTTTCTAATTGCCGGCACGCAATGTCTTCTCGCCACAAATTCCCATGAAATTTTGCAAGCCGCGGCGCATTGGCGTTCGCCCGCAAATCACGCCGCGGTTTCTTCATTCGAAATGGAAGTTATCGTTGATCCCGACATGGACGGCAATTCCGAACAGCCCGCGCACTTTCGAGGGAATCGTCACCTCGTGTTTGGTATTCTGCCGCCTCGCAGCTTTGTCGCCTACGATTTATTGCGAAGACGCGTCCATGCGGTGCTCTCGCCGGCCGCTGCAAGTGACCGTTCGTTCTGGAACAAACTACTTCTTCCCATCACGATCGGTGTTCTCGGCACCACGATTGGCGTCGTACCCTTACACTGCGCTTGTCTTCATCGCCACGGCAATGGGGTGTTAGTTGCCGGCGTTTCCGGCGCAGGTAAATCCACGCTCGCCACAGCCCTGGCTCACCGCGGTTTTGCATTCATTTCGGACGACTGGGCGTATGTCTCGAAGACAAATTCCGGCCTTCTTGCGCACGGACTCTCTTTTCCGATAAAGCTTCTACCTGACGCCGAGCGGTTCTTTCCGGAGCTGCGCGCACTCACACCCAAATCCACTCTAAACGGCGAAGTTGCCTATGAACTGGATCCCACTCAGTCGAGCGCTTTCGACCTAAAAATGTCTACTCATCCCCGGAACATTTTCTTTCTGGAGCGCGTCTCCGCCGGTGGTTGTCGCATGATTCCTTGCCGCGCCGAATTTGTCAGGGACTTCTTCGAACAGAATGCCGAGCGCCTTCCCGATGAACTTCCTGAGGCAAAAGCCCTCCGTTCGAACGTCATTCAACTTCTCTCCGCTTGCCGTTCCTGGATTCTTCGAACAAGTGAGAACCCACAAAGAACGGCTGCCGCTTTAGACGCATTTCTGCTGGAGGTGAACCGTGCAACAGCTTGACTCCCTGGTGCATCGCGACCCGTTCGACCTCTTGCGAAGATTTATTCCAACGCCGTTGAGAGCTGTTTATCGCATTGGGTCACATCGTGTGATGGTGCAAACCAACGATTTCACCCTTCTTCCAGCGCTGCCCTTGGAGGCAAATCCAAATATACCGGCGGAACAAACTCTGGAGTGGAAGCTCATTCGAGATATGGACTCGTCTGGTGATTTGGAAAGCCCAACATTGATGACCTCTGCCGCTGTGACTGTCGTTGTGATGGGCACTGGCTGTTTGCTTGGCCTGGACCATGAGCGGCGAGAGTTGCTCGGCTTCATCGGGCGCAGCATCGATGCGCGCACTCACCAGGAATTTATAGTTCCGTTTCTCTGTCGCATGACCAGCGAAGCATTGTTCGCCGGTGAAGTCGCTGGTCCCAACGGCCAGAACCAAGAATCCGCAAATGACTAATACGTCTGCAAAGCAAACGGTTCTATCTGCCCTCAGCCACCATCCTGATTTTGCGGGGCTCGCAGGGTTGCCGTCCTTAAACACCCAAGCAGGCCGTGACCTTTCACGCTGGATGGACCAAAGTGGTCTGGCTCTTCCTTTCTCGAAACAGTTGAGGGACAACGATGTTAGTTTCCAGATCCGGCAAGAGTGGCGCGACTCTCTTAGCCAACGACAAGCACGCAACGCGACGCGCACAAAAGATCTCCTCGAAGAAGCACAACGCATTAATGAAGCTTTCCATTCCTTCCATGTTACCGCCGCAACGTTGAAGGGCTTCACCCTCGTACCGGACTTTTGCGACGATCCGTGCCTTCGCCATCAAGTCGACTTTGATTTTCTTGTCGCGCCGGGAAGTGTCCCGCAAGCCGCCGAAGCTCTCCGCACCTGTGGCTATTTCACCGCCCACTTGAACGCGTCAGGCGAAACTTGCTTCCTCACCCACTCTCAGCACATTCCGACTGCCAACGACGATTTGTACGCGCTGCAACGGCAACGTCAGGTCGATGTACACACTGCAATCTGGGAACCCTGTTCCTGGTTTCCTTTGGAAGTTCCACAGAATGGCCTCGAGCATGCGCAGCCGCAGAGGATTCACGGCGTAGATCAACTCAGTCTCTCATTGGAAGACAAATTCCTCTTGCAGGTGCTGCATCTGTTTCGCCACGCGTTTCGCTCGTGGATCCGCATCTCCTGGCTTTTCGAACTTGCAAAATGTCTCGAAAAGCATTGGCAAAATGAAGCGCTATGGAATCGCGTGATTGCTCGCGCAGGTGGCGCGCGCTTGACCAGATCCATTTTTGCTTTTGTTCTCGGGCTGGTCGCGCGCGTATTCCGCGCTCCAATCCCCGCGCCGCTGGCCGTGTGGACACAGGGTGCAACGACGCCGGCAATGCGCGCCTGGTTGGACCACTTCGGTTGCGACTGGGCGCTCTCGGATTGGCCCGGAAGCCTAAATAATCTTTTTCTGACCGCGGAGCTTATCCCCGATCCGAGCCTTCGCATGCGCTATTGGCGCAGCCGCCTGATTCCGAGAGCCGCGCAAGCATCATTGGGATCGCTCGCTCCCGCCACACCGAAAAAGTTTTTCCAGTTGCAGGCCGCTCGCATGCGCTACCTGGCTCGCCGTGCTGCTGTGCATTTCAAGGATATTGCCGCACTTCCGCGGCAACAACTCCGCTGGAAACGCGCTCTTGAGTCCTCTCGGAGGCCCAGTATAAATGCAGACTTCTGAATGGTTAGTTCACGATGGAGGGGTATCATATGGGAATCACGAATTCCGTTGCTTCAGAAACTTCTTTTCAGGGCGGTTTGCCAAAGCAAGTGATTCGAATAGGAGTCATTAGTTCGATGGATACGGTGTTGATTGTCGAAGACAGCCGGCCGATGCAACGAACATTGCAGCGCCTGTTCGAATCGGATTCGTTGCAAGTGCAAATTGCCGGGGATGGCCCCAGCGGACTGGAGTTTTTCCGCAAGCAACTCCCGGCCGTTGTTGTGCTGGACCTGAAGCTTCCGGGTATTTCTGGCAAGGAGTTATGCCGCGAGTTCAAGTCCATCGCCGCCGCGGTTCCCATCGTGGTCTTAAGCGCTAATTCGGAAGTAGAAGACAAGGTTCTGCTGCTGGAACTTGGCGCGGACGATTACGTTACCAAGCCTTTCAGCCCGAAAGAACTCTTGGCCCGCGTTCGGCGCGCGATGCGGCGCACCGCTGCGCCGCAACCGATCGTCTCTCCGGTCGCTGCCAGAGCCGGAAGCCGCGAGATTCTAACTTTCGGCGACGCACGTGTCGATTTCACCAGCATGGAGGCAACGCGCTCCGGAAAGTCCATCACCCTCACCACCCAGGAGTTCAAGTTGCTGAAGTATCTCGCGTCCTCGCCCGGCAGAGTTGTCTCTCGCGAGGAACTTCTCAACGAAGTTTGGGGATACCAAAATTATCCATCGACCAGAACCGTGGACAATCATATCCTCCGCCTTCGCCAAAAACTCGAGCCAGATCCGGCATCGCCCCGGTTTCTCTTGACCATGCACGGCGCCGGGTACAAATTCATACCGGAGGGCGCAGCAACCTGATACCGTCGCGCAGTCTATTCTGAAATTTCAATGAAACCTTTTCGGCTCCGTTCACAGCTATTGATTGCGGCACTGTTAATCATCCTGGGATTGACAGGTTCCCTGCTACTTTTCATTCGACACACTGTGAATGCGGAAATTCAGAAATCCGTTCGCGACGGCACCGAAGCGTCCGTGCGTGCTTTTGAAAGTGTCCAACGCCAGCGCGAACAGCAACTTTCCCGCACCGCAGCCATGCTCGCGGACCTCCCTCCGTTGGAAGCTATGATGCCCGCGAACGCCTTGACCATTCAGGATGCGTCGGAGACTTTTTGGAAGCTCGCCGGAAGCGATCTTTTCGTATTGGCCAAGCCAGACGGGCAAGTGGTGGCGCTACATGTGACGCGCCCCGGATGGTCGGCTGCCAACGCGCAGCGTGATTTGAAGCGCTCCATCGATCTTGGCGAAGACGCTTCCTGGTGGTACGACGACGGCCGCTTGTATTGGGTTTTCTTGCATCCAATCATCTCCGGCGCGGGAGACACCACTCGGCAGGAGGGCACTCTGGCAGTCGGCTACCAGGTCGATTCCGCTGTTGCGCAGCAACTGGCCATCGCCGCCAACAATCAAATCGCCTTGACGACCGCCGACACGGTGATCGCTTCCACTTTACCTGGCGCAGACGAAGCTGAACTGGAGCGCCGCATTCGATCCGGAAAATTTCCGGTGGACGCCACATCCGGAGACATCGCGTTGCAGACGGATCACTACACTTTCTCTTCGGTTTTGATCAACCGCTCTTCCCCTTCCCCCGTGTATTGCTACGTGATGATGCCTCTCACTCCCACCAACGCGTTCATTAAGCGCCTGGATTATTCCATTTATCTGACGGGCGGGCTGGCAGTTTTGTTTGGCGGATTGCTCATCGGATTCGTGGCGCGCACGATTACCCGCCCGCTCGATAATCTCGTCGCCGGTGTGAAAGCGCTCGCCTCTGGCGACTTTGCTTACTCCATCACGCCCGAGGGAAGCACGGAACTCGTTGAACTCAGCACCTCGTTTGCGCAAATGCGTGGCCAGTTGCTGGCTTTGCAACAGCAACGAATTGAAACCGAGCGGATCGCTGCGCTCGCCCGTGCCGCCAGCTCGATTTCCCACGATCTCCGTCACTATCTTGCGGCCGTCGTTGCCAACGCCGAATTCCTGTACGAAGCCGAAGCGTTGAAGCTCAATCGCGACGAAATTTACGAAGAAATCAAGACCGCCGCCAACCAGATGACCGATCTGATCGATTCCCTTCGTGAGTTGTCTTACCAGCGCAACGCCATCACCCCGGCCCCCACCAGAATCGATCAGGTGATTCGTCGGGCCATAGAGGCAATTCACTCAAAGCCGGAATTTCGCAACGTCCGGATAATGCTGATGGCTGCCGACGATCTGGAAGGGATGTTCGACGCCCGCAAGCTGGAACGCGTTTTCTTCAATCTGATTCTGAATGCCTGCGAAGCCGCTCCCGGCGGAGACGGCCTGATTTCCATCGATGCCAAACGGGATGGCAGTTCTTTCGAAATTCGCATCCAGGACAATGGCGCAGGGATTCCGGAGAGCATACAGGGCTCTTTGTTCGATCCGTTCGTGAGTTTCGGCAAACCGAATGGTACCGGGTTAGGCCTTGCGATTGTCAGCAAGATTGTGAACGACCACGCAGGTTCAGTCTCCATCGAGCACACTTCAAACTCGGGCACTACTGTCCTTGTGCGCCTGCCCTACTCCGAACAATCGAGTCCTCACCCCACCACTTCTGCGCTTTCCTGACCGTTCCTTTCACACTTTTCAGTCTTCTTGCGCTCTCCCGACATATTCTTGACATGCTTTTGACATCCTGTGGATTGACCCAGCCTCTTTCGCACAGTAAGGTCCTAGGTGGCAGCTACGAAGTTCGCACTTTTTGTCCCGGTTTCTCTTTGTCTTATGAATACCACGAAAACAATTTGCAGCACGAAAGTGACCAGGCTGGTCCTCGTTATCGAAAACCGCATGTTGCGCGAAGCCATGACCGCGCTCTTTCAGAAGCAACCCGATTTTTTCCTGCTGGATTCCACCCGATACTCCGCGGATGCACACAAGCGCATCGCTTCCTCTGACTGCGACGTGCTGCTTGCCGACCAGCCTTCCGCTGCCGCCTTCCCTTCGAATTTCGTCAGCGATCTTCTGGCGCTTTCTCCTAGCCGCAAGGCCATCCTGTTCGGAATGGAGAATGATCCGGAGATGTTTCTGCAGGCGGTGAGATCGGGCGTAAGCGGTTACTTGTTGGGCGAAGCCAGCGCCGAGGAAACCATTGCCGCCGTGCGCAGAGTGGTCGCGGGAGAAGCGGTGTCGCCTCCATGCCTCTGCCATCATTTGTTTCAGTTTGTTGCGCGCACCACGCGTGAGGGTTCAATGATTCTCAATCAGCGTCTTTGCCACAGCCTTGGCCTCACTGCCAGGCAGCAGCAGCTTATCGCGCTACTTGCGCGCGGTTTTACGAACAAGGAAATCGCGGAGTCCATGCGTCTCTCCGAATTCACCGTGAAAAACCACGTGCATCGTATTATGCGCCGCTTAAACGCGCAGAGCCGTTATGCGGCTGTCCAAACCGTCTGCCAGAGCAGCATCAGCGCCACAATTTAATCTCGCACGTTGATCAAGGTTGCGGGTAGCCCTGTTTTGGCGGAGGAGCATAATCCTGGCCGTATTTGTTCTTGTGCGCTGGCGTGAAGGCGGGATCCTGCGGAACCACGAGCGTCCCTAAATCGCGTGAATCGCTTGTGATGTGTACGGTTCGCGTCAGCCCTTTCAGCGAATCCGGCACGCTTTTCTCGTACCAAACGTGCAATTCATATCTCCCGTCGGGCACGTTCGCGATTCCCAGATGTCCGGACTTGTCGGTTACACCGTAATAGGGAGTGTCCACCGCCACTACCACCGCGCTCATCTCCGGATGAATGTTGCAAAACAAATAGCTGACGCCCACGTGATCGAATCTTACGGAGTTTGTCGCGCCCGCTTCATACAATCCAAGGTCGAATCGCTTTCCGTCATACAACGAAAACACGTTGTGAAAGAA
>Ga0210385_10003049_pt1 | contig 10052 bp, 11 predicted proteins | sample IncBWH26OmetaG_FD_160107 | JGI IMG/M metagenome (GOLD analysis project Ga0210385, IMG submission 160107) | Forest soil microbial communities from Barre Woods Harvard Forest LTER site, Petersham, Massachusetts, United States - Inc-BW-H-26-O ...
GCAGCGCGGGCCCGGTATCGGCCAGCAGCCGGGCGACCAGCGCGACGGCGTCATCGTCGCGCAGCGGCAGCTCGACCGCGGTCACGAACCCCGCGGTCACGAACCCCGCGGTCACGAACCCCGCGGTCACGAACCCCGCGGGCAGCGCGGCGGCGCCGCCGGGCCCGGCCGTCGGCCCGGCGGCGGGGGAGAGCGCCGGGTCCGCGAACGGCAGCCGTAGCACGGGCACGTGTCCCGACCGGGCCTCGATCTCGCCCGCCAGCCCCGGGATGGCGCTCACCAGCGCCCGGGTTCGCTCCCGGGACCAGCCGACGCTGCCCGTCGCGGAGTGGATGCGCGGCGAGTCGCTGACCGCGACGACCGCCGCGAACCCGACGCCGAAGCGCCCGACCGTCCCGTCGCCGGAGTCGTCACCGCGCTTGCTCGACGCCCGCAGCGTGGACAGCGCCTCCACGCCGGCCGCGTCGAGCGCCGCCCCGGTGTTCAGCGCGGTGAGCACCCCGTCCCGCAGCGTCAGCCGCAGCCGTCCGGGCACGCCGCCGCGGACCGCCGCGTCGGCGGCGTTCTGCGCGAGCTCCACCACCACCCGGTCCCGGTACCCGCCGAGCGCGTAGTCCTCCTCCGCGTTCGCGTCCTCCCGGAACCGGCTCGGCGACGCCGCCCAGGCGGCAAGCACCCGCTCCCGCAACCGGGCGGTGTCAAAGGGATCGGCCAGCAGGTCAGTCACACGAAGAAACCTAGCCCACCCGGCTGCCCGCGGCGACGCGGACGGATTCCGGTGACGGGGTAACGCGCGCCAGCCGGTGCGGGCGGGCCCGGGGGCGACCTCTACACTCTTCCCATGGCCAGGTACTTCGACATCCATCCGGCCAACCCGCAGCGCCGGGCGATCACTCAGATCGCCGACCTGGTGCGGGCGGGCGGCGTGATCGCCTACCCAACGGACTCCTGTTACGCGCTGGGCTGCCAGCTGGGCAACAAGGACGGGATCGAGCGGATCAGGTCGATCCGCCAGCTCGACGACCGCCACCACCTCACGCTGGTGTGCCAGGATTTCGCCCAGCTGGGCCAGTTCGTGCACGTGCCCAACCGGGTGTTCCGCGCGATCAAGGCGGCGACGCCCGGCAGCTACACGTTTATCCTGGCCGCGACGAAGGAAGTGCCCCGCCGCCTCCAGCATCCGGGCAAGAAGACCATCGGCGTGCGGATCCCTGACCACCTGGTCACCCAGGCGCTACTGGCCGAGCTGGGCGAGCCGCTCGTCTCCAGCACGCTGCTGCTGCCCGGTCATGACGACCCGATGACCCAGGGCTGGGAGATCAGCGAGGAACTGGGCGACGCCGTGGACGCGGTGATCGACTCGGGGGACTGCGGCACCGAGCCGACCACGGTGATCGACTTCTCCGGCGACGAGCCCGAGATCGTGCGCCGCGGCGCGGGTGACCCGTCCAACTTCGAGTAACGGCCCGGCCTGCGTCACCCCGACGTTACGAGGGAGCGTCCCCGCGCGGGCCCGGGCTCGGCGGGTCCCGACGGCAGGCCGTGGATGAGCATGGCCACCATGAGGTCGGCCCGGTGCAGGCATGCCTGCGTCACCGACCCGCCGTCGAATGTCGCCGCGCGCGGGCTGACGTACTCCTCGATGACGCGGGCGAGCGCGGCCCGGTCGATTCCGCCCGGGATCTCGGTCCCGCTGTGCGTGCGCAGCAGCCGGGCCGCCTGCTTGCGGTAGAACAGCGACGTTCCCGGGCCGGTCCCGACCTGCTGGTCGAAGAGGAACAAGCTGTGACCGCTGATCATCTGCAGCGAGAGGTCGTAGTCGGGGGAGCGCCTGATCTCGCTGCGCAGCCGCCGCAGGCTTCCCGTCTCGGCGTACATGATCGCCGCGGCGCCCTCGTCGGTGGCGTACGTCAGGTAACCGTCTTCGTAGCACCAGGCGTTGATCTGCTCCGCTGCCCCGAGCAGCAGTTCCGTCGCCCCGAACCGGGGCGGTACGAGTTGCACCATGCACTGGAACGCGACCCGGAGCGCGTCCGCGGCCTCGTCGTGCAGCAGCGCGGCGGCCTTGCCGAGGGCCGGCTCCATGCCCGCGGGGGAGAACATCGCCCAGTCCTCCACCACCTGGTCGAGCGCCCGGCTCGCCCCGGACAGCGCGAGGGCCTGCGCTACCTCCTCGAACATCGAGGGCTGGGCCGCGACCAGGAAGCCCAGACTGCCCACGTGGACGTAAAAGCGGCGGCTCGCGGGCATCGTGACGGCGCACGTTTCCGAGAACTCGGCGGTGGTCGCCATCACGGCTCCTCTCCCAGCGTCGGATGGCCGACTTAACCCAACGTTACTACCCGGGGAATTCGTTCCGGGTAAGGCCCGGCAATTCCCACAGCCGGCCGACGACGTTGCGCTCGCGAACCTCCTCGATGAGATCCGGTGCCACGTCGGCCGGCAGCTGCCGGGAGAGGACCGCGGGCAGCTTGTCTTCGTCGTCCGCCCAGGTCGGGGCGGGTGCCAGGCCGACCGCGAGCGCGCTCGCGAGCGCCCGGCTCCAGTACAAGCCCGCGCAAACACCGTCGGGTCCCTCTTCCAGCGGCGCGGCCGGCTGCCGGGCGATGACCGGGGTCGAGGTACTGAGCAGGCGCGACACCAGCGAGTAAAGGGTTCGCACCCCGCCCCTGGGGGCGAGCGCGTCGAGCAACTGCGCCTCGAACGGGAACGGCGGGTCCATGTTCGCGCTCAGGTTCTCCATGGCCGTTGACTGGGCCAGCCGGCGCTCCGCCGCGTGCTCAAGGAGCTCGGTGAGCTTGGCGATCAGCGTGTGGGCCTCGTACTTCTCCTTCATGTAGGCCCAGTCGACGCCGTGCTCCTGCTGCGCCCGCGACTGCAGGGCCATCCGGTCGCCGCCCTGCCAGCCCGTCATCAGGACGCAGCGGGTGCCGCCGCCGTCGGTCTCGCGGATCGTCTCCAGCGCCTTGATGCCGTCGGAGTTCAGGTCGTCGTCCGGGTCGAGGCCGATGTCCAGGATCGCGACGTCGAACCGGTAGGTTCGCAGCGCCTCCCGCACCTCAGGCAAGGTCGAGCAGGAGACGATCTCAGAGGCGCCCGCTCGCCGCGCCGCCCGGGTCAGCGTGTACACCCAGGTGTCGATGTCCTCGACGATCAGGGCTCTCGTCGGTGCCTTCACGCCGGCTCCTCTTCCTCGGGCTTGCTGTCGCTAACGTGCGGGTGGATCTGGAAGCGAAGGCGCACGCTGGTGCCCGTCCCCCGCGCGGACTCCACTTCGATGAGCCCCTGAGCGCGCCGGACCCAGCTCTTGACCCACATCATGCCGAACCCGAGGCCGCCGCCGCGGTGGCCCGCCTGCCGCGGCTCGAACAGGCGCTGCAGCTCGTCGTCGGTCATCCCTGTCCCGGTGTCGGAGACCGTGATCGCGATGAACGGTTCCCGGGGCAGGCGCTCGTCCCGCCGGGTCGTGACGGACAGCGTCCCGTGCGTGTCGCGCATCGCCTTGACCGCGTTGAGCAGCAGGTTCTCGATCACCAGGTCGAGCGCGGTGCACGGGATGCTGGGCAGCCCGGGCGCCAGGTCCTTGACGACCTCGATGTTCTTGGGGATCCGCACGGCGGCGATGCCGGCCTCCACCTGGGCGTTGACGTCGACGCTGACCTCGGGGGTGCCGATCCGCTTGCGCAGCTCGTCGGGGATCTCCAGGGCGTGCCCCGCGTTGGAATCGATCATCCGAAGCCGGTCGGCCAGGTCATCGGGGAGGCCGGCCGACCCGAGGTCCTCCAGCAGGTCGCGCGTCAGCGCCCGGATCGAGCCGACGTGGTTGTTGATCCGGTGCACGGCGTTGAGCACCTGGTCCGCCGCCAGGACCAGGAGCTGGTCCTGCATCTCGAAGTCGATGTCGGCGCGGATCTTCGTCATCGCGATGGCGTTGACCACCCGGCGGGTGAACCGCTCGGCGAGGGTGCGCCCGACGTTGCTGAAGGCGTTCTCCCGCCGGCACTCCAGGTTGAGCACCCCGATGGGAAAGCGGTTGTTGCCGCCGAAGATGATCGGGATGGCCATCTCGCAGCGCATGCCGGGCACCACGGGCCGGTAGTCGGGGTGGTCGGACGCCTGCTGCTTCACCACGGTCTGCCGGGAACGGAAGGCTTCCCCGCAGATGCTTGACCCGATGTCCACCCGCACCCCGATGTCCGCGTTGTTGGTGCTGTGCGCGACGACCAGGCGCTGGCCATCCTGCGGGTCTTCGAAGAGGATGTCGGCCGCGTCCGGCTGCACGAAGGCCAGCGAGTTCAGGGTGCTCACGATCCGTTCGAGCACCTCGCGCATGACCCGGTCGGTGTCGCCGGTGCTGGCCTCGATGAGCAGCCGGTCGGTGGCAGCGCGGAAAATGTCCTCGTCGAAAAGCGCCGCGTGGACAAGTGCCACCGAGACCTGCCGGGCCACGGCTTTCACGAAAGCCAGGTGCGATTCGTCGAATCTGGTGTCAGTCGCCTCGACGTTGATAACGCCGATCGGCTGCCCTTCGAGGGTCAGCTCGCCGACGAGGACGTTGAGCGCGGGATCGACATCTGCCTCGCCCGTCTGCACGCGCGGGTAATAGCGCTCGCTCAGTTGCGGATCGCCTTGCAGGTCATTCACGAGAACGGGCTGGCGCCTCGACAGCACCAGGCCGGAAATCGACTTATCGACCGGGATGAAGAACCCGATCTCCGCCGGGTCGGAGGAAATCTCATTCCGCAGCCCGTCCGGATATTCAAACAGAATGTCCACGTGCTGTGCGTTCAGGATGTCGCGGGTCTCGGTGACGATGTGCTGGAGCGTCTCCCCGAGCGTGTGCGTGTGATCGAGGATGCGCCGGTCGATCTCGAGCATCAGCAGGAGCTGCTGCTCCCGCAGCCGCGCGCGAGCCTCTTCGGCGGGCACCCCCGCCGCCTGGACGTCGCTCACTCGTCACCGCCGTCAGCGTCGCCGGCCGGGGACAGGAAGGAACTGCGCAGCGTGGTGACTAGGTCCTGGACCACCGCGACGTAGCGGGCCGCGGCGGAACTCAACGGCGGCTGCCTGGACTGCACCGTGTAGTCGCGCAGGCGCCGCAGTTCCGCCACCACCGGGTAGAGCACCGGCCACTTGTCCCACCGCTCGAGGTTGCGGGCCACCTGCGGCCAGCCGTGCGGCTGATCCGGCGCCACCCGGTCGGAAGCGACGTTGAGCTGGTACTCGAGCAGCCCCCAGCCGTCGATGATCGCCTGCCGCGGCGCCGCCGACGCCAGCGCCTCGAGCACGCTGAACTGGGCATCCTCGGACCTGGTGCCCGCGTCGGCGCCCGGGGCGCCCGCGTCCTTGGCCACCGCCTCGCTTATCTTCTCGTAATCCGACAGGGCGTCGAACGTCGCTCTCCCGCCGGGGAATTCGAGGAGGCGTATCCGGTCAACGGCGTTGGCAAGCTGGTGGCGCAGCAGTATTGCCGCGGCCACGACGGCAGTCGGCCACGCGAGGGAGTTCAAGATCGCTGCAATGAACTGCAGGACGCTCACGAGCCGAGATTACACCACGCAACATTGCCGGCCCATGTCATTTTTATGCCAGGCCGCTCGACTTCGGTCAATTCCATCAGGTGATGGACGCATCGATGATGATCGACTGCTAATTTATGTTGATGGGCGCCGGGGCGAGTCGGGGGCATGATGAGTCGCGGCTGATGGCCGGGTCGCCGCCATTCGCGCGGGAAAACCAGGTCACCTTGGCCAACTGGCAGGACCCGCCCTACAACCGGTGGGCATTTCAGCATGTCAGGGAGCTTGTCCCGTCCGCCCGCATCCCGCGCGGCGACGGGTTCCTCGTCATCCACCGCGGCCGGATCGTGGCCGAGCAGTACTTCATCGGGCTCCGGCCCGACGTCCCGCACCTGCTCATGTCGGTCTCCAAGTCGGTTACCGGCCTCGTCGCGGGCGCCCTGGCCGGCCAGGGGCGGCTCGACGTGACCGCGCGGGCCGAGACGATCGTCCCCGAGCTGGCCGGCACCGCCTTCGCCGGCGCCACCGTGCAGGACCTGCTCGACATGCGCACGGGAATCCGGTTCAAGGAGGGCCACCATCGCCGGCGTGGCCGCGATCGCGGAGGCGCTCGCGGCCGGGTGACGGCGCGCGGTTACGGTCCGCCCGCCCGGGCCGGCTAGTCGTGGCCCAGGCTCTTGAGCGTGTCGGAGACGTGCCCGCCGGCCCGGCCGGCGCCGCCCGCGCCCGCCGAGATCGAGTGCGCGTAGTCCGAGTCCATGTACTCGCGCAGGAACCGCACCGTGTCCCCGTCGACCTGGATGACGAACACGTACTGGTTCTCGTAGTTGTTGCCGTTGAGCAGCGTGCCCCGGCCGGTGGTCTCGGCGACCACCCAGTCGCCCTCGCCGATCAGGCGGCGAATCTCGATCTTGGGGTCGCCGGGCTCGAACAGCCCCTCGCGCACCGGCTGGAGGAAGTCGTCGATGATCGCCTTGCGGCCCTGCTGGGCCGGCAGGCCGCGGGAAACGTCGTTTACCTGCCAGACCGAGTCGTCGGTGAAGAACTCGCCGATCGCCGCGAAGTTTCCGGTGCCGAGCGTCGCGAAGAAACGCCGCACCACGTCTTTGGGATCGGACATCCTGACCTCCTGGATCACGCCGGACAGCACTAAATCGGACTACATGACCGCGACCGCGTTGGCGGGCGACCCGACCGCCCCGGTCACGTTGAGCGGCACGGAGACGAACAGGAACTCGTGCCGTCCCTCCCGCGCGCACGCCGCCGCGAGGTCGCTGAACGCGAACAGCTCACCGATCGCCATCCCGAGGCCGGGGATGAGCCGCCCGTGCAGGGACCCGTCCGCCGGGTCGACCGGGACGACCTCGACGGCCGGGTTGTCGCAGGCGACCGCCGCGACCCCGGAATCCCAGAGGAAGCGCGCCATCGCCTCGCTCCCCGCCAGGCCCGCGCAGTCGTACCCGCCTATCCCTTGCATGCCGCCGGCCAGCGCCGCCCGCTCGTCGGCCGGCAGGCCGAGGTAGCGGTCCGTCCACCCGGTCCGCACGCAGAGGATGTCGCCGCCGCGGAGCGAGACGCCCTCGGCCCGCAGGGCGCCGGCCAGGTCATCGGGGCCGAAGGCAACCCGCGTGAACGGGTCGTAGCCGCCGTTGGCGGATGACGCGTAGGCAGCCAGGTCGACGAGCACGCCGCGCCCCATGATGCCGCGTGACGCCCAGTGGTGGATCCCGAGCGGCTGCAGGTCGTCGGACGGCTGGCCGCGCCACCCGCCGTACCACCCGTCGGGGGTCCCGACGTGCCGCAGCCCGTCCCACTGGGACGAGCACTGCAGGTAAAGCCCGTCGACCCAGTCGTCCCAGGCGGTCGGCCCCAGCGGCTTGAACTGGTGACTGAACGCCTTGCGCCCGAAGAACGGCGGGTCGGGCAGCCCGAGGGGCAGCGTCAGCCCGATCCGCTCGCCGGTCACCACGCACGCGGCCGCCGCCGCGACCACCGGGCCGGTCAGCCGGTTCAGCGTGCCGAGGTTGTCACCACGGCCCCACACGTCCCACGAGTGCTGCGCCCCGTTTCCCGGCAGCCTGGGCAGTGCGTCGAACGGGGGAATGACGGCGTCGTCGGTCACATCCGCGACGTTACCGGACCCCCCGGCCCTGGCAATGGGGGCGCGGAACTGACTAACCAGCCCCCGTTCTGGCTGATCATGGGGTTGACTTTTTCCTCAGACCGGACAGGCCCAGTCCTCCGGGCTGTGCCGCGGGCCGGCCTCGGCGCTGCCCGGGGCCGGGAAGTGGATCTTGAGGGTGAAGGCGCGCGGCGTGGGCCCGTGGGCGCGCAGGTGCTTCACCCGGTCTTCTGCCTCCGCAATGGCGGGGACGTGACCGCGCGGGATCCACCACAGCGCGGTGTAGGCGTCCTTCATCCGCTCGAACCACTCGCGCCGCCGTCGCAGCACCGCCAGGTGGGCGTCGCCGTACACGTAGGCGGCGAGGTCCTCGACCGACTCCCAGACCGACATGTTGAGCAGGATCCCGCCGTCGGAGCCCTCGGCGTCCTCCTCGAAGGCGCGCAGCGCGGTCGCGTTCCCGTCCTCGGTCTGCAGCCGCCACAAGAAGCCCGGGGCACCGTCCGCGACCGCGTTGACCGGGTCGAGTCGCGCCACGAAGTCCGCCAGCCGGGGGCTGTCCAGCGGCGCGACCAGCCGTCCGATGTTCACCTGCGCGACCACGTAATCCATGCCCTCGCCTCTCGGGTGTGCGCGGCGGACCGGGTGCTAAGTGCCAAAAGGCGCTATCACCCATTACGGGTGAGCGTACCGGTGCGACCGGCCCGGCGCCAGGGGTGAGCGCCGCCTGTCGTCGCCCGCGCGGCATCGCCGGCCCGGCCGGCCCCCGCCCCGGGCCGGCGCTAGCGCAGGTAGGAGGCGCCGTTGAGGTCGAGGACCGCGCCGCTGGACCAGGCGGCCTCGGGCGAGGCCAGGTAGACGACCGCCGCCGCGACCTCCTCGGGGGTGGCGACCCGGTTGAACGGGGACTGGGCCCTGATCGCGTCGCCGACCGGGGTCGCGAGCTCCTCGGTGGTCATGTCCGTCTGGACGTAGCCGGGAGCGACCGAGGCGACGGTGATCCCGTGCGGCGCGAGCGCCACCGCCAGGGACTGCCCGAACGCGTGCAGCCCGGCCTTGCTCGCGCCGTAGGCCGGATGCGTCGGCTCGCCCCGGTAGGCCCCGCGCGACCCGACGTTGACGATCCGGCCGCCCCGGCCGCCGGCCGTCATGTGCCGCACCGCGCACCAGGTCGCGTTGGCCGCGCCGACCAGGTTGACGCCGAGCGTGGCCTGCCACGCCGCCTGCCACTCCTGGTAGGACGAGCCGAGCACCGGGTGGTCGAGGTAGATGCCGGCGTTGTTGACGAGCACGTCGAGCCCGCCGAAGCGGTCGGCGGTGTCGTCGACCATCAGCCGGACCGCCTCGGCGTCGGCCAGGTCGGCCTGGACCACGATGTGCCCCTGGCCGGGCAGCGCGGCCCGGACCGCCTCCGCCGCGGCGACGGCGTCACGGCAGTGCACCGCGACCCGGTCCCCGCTTGCGGCGAACGCACGCGCGATCGCCGCCCCGATACCCCGCGACCCACCCGTAACAAGAACCGCACGATTCACGCGGCGACTCTACCCGCTGGCCGTCACAGCTCCGGCCGCGGCTAGCCGTCGCACAGCTCAAGCAGCTTGGTCACCGTCGCCCAGTTACGGGCCGTGCCGGTGACGCCCGCCTTGGGGGAGCTGACGATCCTGAGCGCCGCCGCCGACAGGTCGCTGTTCCCGTACCCGTCGGGCGTGTGCAGGTAGAGGGTTCGGCCGACGGTCAGCGCGGCGTCGCTGGCGCCCTTCGCGGCCGACTGGGCGATCGCCGCGTCGAGCCTCGCGGTGAGCTCCGCCCCCGGTGGCGCGCTGAGCACGACCGCGTGCACCCGCTTGGGGTCGGGCTCGTCGGGAAACGGGTTGGCCGCGTAGACCTGGCCAAGCTCCTCCCGCGTCAGCACGACCACGGGCGCGGTCACCCCGAGCGTGGCCGCGATCGCCTCGGTGATGGCCCGGGCCAGCACCGCGCAGTCGGCGCCCGCCTGCGCGGTGAACAGCACGTTCCCGCTCTGGATGTACGTAGCCACGTCCGCGTGCCCGAGCTCGGCGACCAGCGCGCGCAGGTCCGACATCGCTACCTTGTTCTTGCCGCCGAGGTTGATCCCCCGCAGCAGCGCGACATGCGTAGCCATGGTCCTATTGTTCCCCTGGCGCAGCGTCACCCGCTCCCGTTTTCGACCGGTAACCGCAACGGGCCGCCGCGAGGGCGGCACCGGGCGGATAACAGCAAGAAGCGCGCGCGCTCAGGCGGCCTCGGTGACGTCGGCCAGGGCACAGACGACGTTGTCCGGGCCGCCGGCCTCGTTGGCGAGGGTGATCAGGCGGCGGACCACATCCTCGGGGGACAGGGCCGTGGCCGCCAGGGTTTCCCTGATCACGGCGGCCGGGACGACCGTGGTG
>Ga0210385_10003050_pt1 | contig 10050 bp, 10 predicted proteins | sample IncBWH26OmetaG_FD_160107 | JGI IMG/M metagenome (GOLD analysis project Ga0210385, IMG submission 160107) | Forest soil microbial communities from Barre Woods Harvard Forest LTER site, Petersham, Massachusetts, United States - Inc-BW-H-26-O ...
TGAGCGCCTTGTTGCGAATGGCTATAGCGAGATCGTTCTGACCGGCGTCGACCTCACCGGCTACGGCGCCGATCTGCCCGGCGCGCCGAAACTCGGCGCGCTGATCAAGCAGATCCTGCGCCACGTTCCTGCGCTCAAGCGGCTGCGCCTTTCCTCCATCGATTCAATCGAGGCCGATCGCGACCTGATCGATGCCTTCGCGGAGCACGATCGCCTGATGCCGCATTTGCATTTGTCGCTGCAGGCTGGCGACGATCTCATTCTCAAGCGCATGAAGCGGCGGCACGCGCGCAACGACGCTATCGCCTTCTGCCGGCTGTTGCGCAGCATCCGTCCCGACATTGTGTTTGGCGCCGACATCATCGCCGGCTTTCCGACCGAGACTGAGCAGATGTTTTCGCGCTCGCTCGAACTGGTCGATGAATGCGGACTGACGCAGCTTCACGTGTTTCCATTCTCACCGCGGCCGGGAACGCCGGCGGCGCGCATGCCGCAGCTTGATCGGCGCACCGTCAAAGAGCGTGCGCAAAGGCTCCGCGCTCATGGCGCGCTGGCGTTGCGCCGGCATCTCGACGCGGAAGTAGGCGAAAGGCGGCGGGTCCTTGCGGAATCCGAGGCGCAGGGCCGCACCGAACAGTACCTTCCAGTGAGATTTTCGCACTCGGTCGCGCCGGGCGCGATCGTCAATGTGAAAATCGGTAGTCACGACGGCGAACGGTTGCTCGCGACGTGAGACGCTACTCTGCGGCTAAGGCCTCTTCCCGCCAACCGCACGCATTCAACGCTTCACGCATATGCGCCGGCACCGGCGCGGTGACTCGAATCGGCGGACGATTCTTGTAGAGCGGGACGACGATCTCACGCGCATGCAAATGCAGGATCGGACCGCCTTGTCGCGGCGCGTTGCCGTAGATGCCGTCACCGACAATGGGCCAGCCCATTTCCGCGCAGTGGACGCGCAGTTGATGCGTGCGGCCGGTCAGCGGCTCCAGCGCAAGCCAGGTGAAGTCCTTACGCTCGTCGCTTCGTTCGCTGGCCTCTCCCGTCCGCAGCGCGGCAAAGGCTCGTCCTAAAACCTTCCACTTCGTCACCGCAGGCTGACCGTTAGGATCGTGCTTCATCCACCACCCGATGGTGTCATCGAGGCGTCCCAGCGGAAACTCGATCACGCCCTCCTCGGTGGCCGGACGGCCTTCGACCACGGCCCAATAAAGTTTGTCGATGGCGCGCGACTTGAACAGCTTGCCGAGCTGCGCCAACGCCTTGCGGTGACGGCCAAGGATCAGGCAACCGGTGGTGTCCTTGTCGAGCCGGTGCGCAAGTGACGGCGGCCGCGGCAAGCCGAAACGTAGCGCGTCGAAGTGGTCTTCAACGCTTTCGTTTTGATTGCGCGAATTCGGCGGCCCGGCATGCACCGCCATGCCCGCCGGCTTGTCGATTACGAGCATCAGCCCGTCGCGGTAGAGGAGCCGCGACACCATCTCTTCTGGGGTCATGTTTGCCTACTTGGCCGAAACGGCTATCACGAGCAAGCGATGAACGACAGCAGCGAAGGCAGTTGGTGGCGCCGGCTGAATGGCGGGCTTAAGCGCACGTCCGCAGCGCTTGGCGGCGCTATTTCCGACCTTCTCACCAAGCGCAAGCTCGATGCCGTGACCATTGGCGAGATCGAGGACGTGCTTATTCGCGCCGATCTCGGGCTCGACGCCGCGCACCGTATTGCGGTTGCGCTCGGCGAGGGCCGCCACGGCGCGGACATTTCGCCGGCCGAGGTGAAAGCCGTGGTCGCGGCGGAAATTGAGAAAGTTCTCGCGCCGGTCGCGCAGCCGCTCGTGATCGACGCGGCATACAAGCCATTCGTCATTCTGGTCGCCGGCGTTAACGGCTCCGGCAAAACCACGACCATCGGCAAGCTCGCGGCGCGGTTACGCGCCGAGGGCCGCTCGGTGATGATGGCGGCGGGCGACACCTTCCGCGCTGCTGCCATCGATCAGCTGAAAATCTGGAGCGATCGCACCGGGTCGGCGTTCGTCGCCAAAGAAGCCGGCGCCGACGCCGCCGGCCTTGTCTTCGACGCGTTGCGTGCGGCGAAGGAGCGCAACGTCGATGTGCTGCTGGTCGATACCGCCGGCCGCTTGCAAAACCGCAGCGAATTGATGGACGAACTGCAAAAAATTGTCCGCGTCATCAAGAAGGCCGATCCGTCGGCGCCGCACGCCGTTTTGCTCGTGCTCGACGCTACTGTCGGACAGAACGCGCTCTCACAGGTCGAGATTTTCCGCAAGGTCGTGGGCGTGACCGGACTTGCCATGACCAAGCTCGACGGCACGGCGCGCGGCGGCATCCTCGTGGCTATCGCCGGCAAGTTCGCGGTACCGGTACATTTTATCGGTGTCGGCGAGGGCGTTGACGATCTGGCGCCGTTTTCGGCGCGTGACTTCGCCCGTGCCGTTTCCGGAACAGACGTTTGATCGTGTTAGTATCGACCATCAGAGACCGGCGCACATGACTGCAAGCGAAAAGCCACAGCTCAATCCGATCGTGAAGATCGCCCTGGACCTAGGGCCACTGGTTCTGTTCTTCGTTTCCAATTCTCGGTTCGGGATTTTTACCGCGACCGCGACCTTTATGGTCGCCGTGCTAGCGGCGCTGGCGGCTTCCTATGTGCTGACGCGGCGGCTGCCGATCATGCCGGTGGTGACCGCGATCATTGTGCTGATCTTCGGCGGCTTGACGCTTATTCTGCACAACGACACGTTCATCAAAATCAAGCCGACCATCATTTACGCGTTGTTCGGCGCGGTGCTGCTTGGCGGACTTGCCGTCGGCAAGCCGCTGCTCGGCATCGTATTCGACTCGCTGTTTCACCTTACCGCGGAAGGCTGGCGCAAGCTGACCGTGCGCTGGGCTTTGTTCTTTTTGGTGCTCGCGGTGCTCAACGAGATCGTTTGGCGCAACACCTCGACGAATATCTGGGTGGATTTCAAAGTGTTCGGCGTTATGCCGCTCACTCTGGTGTTCGGGGCGCTGCAATATCCACTGCTGCAAAAATACGCGGCCACGCCGGCGACCGCGGAAGAGTGAACCGCATAACTCGTCGTTTCACTACTCGCAATAACGAGGGCTAAGATCCGGCGTTCAGCGCCTTTTCGATTTCCGGCTTGAGGTCGCTGACAAAATTATCCGGGGTGATCGGCCCGACGAGCTTATAGGCGATGCGGCCGTTGCGGCCGATGACGAACGTCTCCGGTACGCCGTAAACTCCCCATTCGATCGAGGCGCGCCCGTCGCGGTCGGCGCCCGCGGCGGCAAATGGATTGCCATAGCGGCCGAGAAAGCGCCGGGCGTTTTCCGCATCATCTTTGTAATTAAGGCCGACGACTCGCACGCGCGGATCCTGCGATAGCTGCACCAACAGCGGCGCCTCGTCACGACACGGCACGCACCATGACGCCCAGACATTTAAAACCGTCACCGCCCCTTTGAAGCTCGCGGGATCGATACCGGACAACGGTTTGCCGTCGCGGTCGAGGCCGGCAATGCCGGGCAGGGCGGTTTGCGGCGCCGGCTGACCGATCAATGCCGAGGGAATCCGCGAGGGATCGCCGGCAAAAAGGCGGAGCAGAAAGAGCGCGAATAGACCGAGAAACGCAATCAGCGGCACGACCAGCAGCAAGCGGCGGCGGCCGACGCTCTTATCCTCTCCTGTTGGCGCGCTCATGGGTCTCTGCTGGCTTCCTGAATTGCCGCCACGCGACCGGCGTTGCCACGAACAACGCCTTTGCTCTCGAATTGCGCAAGCTTTGCCGATTGTGTCCGGTAATCCAGCACCACCCAGGCGATCAGCGCGGCGACCACGCCGCATGCGGCGCCGTAGGCGGCGACAATGAACGCAAGGTGGTTTGGGTCTTCCATGTTCAGCCCGCGACGCTTGCTTGCATCAGCCGAAGGGTGCGCACCCGGCGGCGTAGGATTTCATTGCGCATGGCCGCGAGCAAAAGGGTGATGAACAACAGCGTGAACGCGCCCGTCATGACCAGAAGCGGAACAAGAATGGAGGGATCGATGGTCGGACCGTCCATGCGAAACACCGAGGCACTCTGGTGCAGCGTATTCCACCACTCGACCGAGAATTTGATGATCGGCAGATCGACGGCGCCGACCAGCGTAAGGATTGCTACCGCACGTGCGGCGCGCGACGGCTCCTCGACCGTGCGCCAGACGGCAATCACGCCGAGATAAAGCAGAAAAAGAACAAGCACGGAGGTCAGACGCGCATCCCAAACCCAATAGGTCCCCCACATCGGGCGGCCCCACAGCGATCCGGTGACGAGGCACATGAAGGTAAAGGCGGCGCCGATCGGCGCGGCGGCCTTGGCGGTGACGTCGGCAAGCGGATGACGCCACACCAGCGTGCCGAGCGCGGCAATCGTCATGATCCCCCACGCCAACATGCCGAGCCACGCTCCGGGCACGTGCAGAAACATGATCTTGACCGTCGCGCCTTGCTGATAATCGTCCGGCGCGAGGACAGCCAGGGTGATGCCGATGGCGAAAGCAACGACCGTCAACCCGCCCAGCCATGGAATGGCGGGATTGACGATTTTCAGAAACCGCGACGGGTTGGCCAGATCAACAATCGCCATCGCAATCTTGTCCTCGACCTTTCTTCAATTCGGCTTGGCGCCGCGCGCCGGTTTTCGCCGCCATGAGACCATCGCACTCACAACACGGATCAATCTCGCATCCATCCGGTTGCTACTCCATTTCCAGTCGCAGCGCCGCGGCCGCGGCGAAGGGTCCCACCACAAGGCTCGCTAGCGACAATCCGCATAGCGTCATAAATGGCGTTCCGAACGGTATCGGCCCGCTCACTGCGGCGTTGGCGGCGGCGACACCAAAAATGAGGATCGGCACCGTCAGCGGCAAAACCAGCACGGCCAGTAAGAGTCCACCGCGCCGCAAAGTCACTGAGATAGCCGCGCCGATGATGCCGATGAAGGTCAGCGCCGGAGTGCCGACCAGAAGCGTCAGCACGGTAGCCGCGCCGGCGCGGCCGCCGAGATTGAGGAAAATGCCGACGAACGGCGCGACGACAACGAGCGGCAGTGCGGTCGTCACCCAATGGGCGCATCCTTTGGCCAATACCACGAGCTCGAGCGGCGCGCGGCTCGTGAGAATCAAGTCGAGCGACCCGTCCTCGTGATCGGTGGCGAACAAACGATCAAGCGTGAGCAGGCTTGCCAGCAGCGCTGCAATCCAGAGGATTGCGGGGCCGATGCGATTGAGCAGCGCCAAGTCCGGCCCGATCGCAAAGGGCACGAGCGTGATGACCACCAGGAAGAAGAGAACGCCCATCAACGCGCCGCCACCGACGCGGATGGCAAGACGCATGTCGCGAATGAATATGGCGGAGAGCGCCGTCATACCGGTCCCAAAGCCTCGCCATCGCCGAACGACCCCGTAGCTTGGGCAAAAGCCGGCGATAGCTGATCGAGCAGCAGTTCTTGTGCGCCGTCGATGCCGAGCGACGCGTGCGTCGCTGCGACGATAAGGCCGCCGGCGACGAGATGCGCCCGCATGAAATCGCGCAGACGGCGCTGTCCTGCCGCATCGAGCGTGCTGGCTGGCTCATCGAGCAGCCATATCGGACGTTTCACCGCCAATAATCTCGCCAAAGACAGGCGGCGTCTTTGGCCGGCGGACAGATAGCCGGCGGGCAGATCGGCAATGGTGTCCAAGCCGACGGCCGCCAGCGCGTCCCCTCGGCTCGCTATGGCCGGACCGAGAAAGCCTACCCAGAACTCGAGGTTTTCGGCGACCGACAGTGATGGCTTTAGCGCGTCCTGATGGCCCAAATAGTGGGCCTGTTCACCAATGGCCAAATCGGGGTCGCCGTCGGCTAAATCGAGCTTGCCGTGGGTGACATGGAGCAGCCCGGCCAACATCCTCAACAGCGATGACTTTCCCGCACCGTTGCGGCCGCTGACCATCAAGGCTTCGCCGGCCGAGACCGCAAAATTGAGGCCCGCGAAAATCTCGCGACCGCCGCGCCGGCAGGTCAGATCAGTGCCGGAAAGGCGCATCGCTTCGGTCCAGTTGCGGGTTCGGCTGCGGTGTTCCCCGGTGGCCTAGCCGGCCACCGACAATCTCGTCTTTTTGGCATATCCGCATCGCGTTACCGGTCTGGGGTGGCGGTTCGGGACACTGGTACTATTCTAAAAAAGACCTTATAAACCGCGAGACGAACTACGACGAATTGTTGACGCCTTGTCTCACCCGCCAGCGGTCTTCAGACGCGTTTTCAGCAAGAATTGACCCGCACATTGCCCGGCGGGCGCCCCGGCGGGATGGGAAAATAGTCATGGCCTCCCTCGACAGTTTCAAATGCCTGCGGCCGCTTAAAGTCGGCTCCAGGACCTATGCCTATTACAGCCTGCCAGCGGCGGAAAAGAATGGGTTGAAGGGAATTTCCCGGCTGCCCTTTTCGCTCAAAGTGCTGCTGGAGAATTTGCTGCGCAACGAGGACGGCCGTTCGGTCACCAAGGAAGACATCCAGGCCGTCGCGCAGTGGCTCAAAACCAAAACCTCCGAGCGCGAACTGGCGTTTCGCCCGGCGCGCGTGCTGATGCAGGATTTCACCGGCGTGCCCGCCGTCGTCGATCTCGCCGCCATGCGCGACGCCATGAAAATGCTGGGCGGCGATCCGAAGAAAATCAATCCGCTGGTGCCCGTCGACCTGGTCATCGATCATTCGGTGGTGGTGAATTTCTTCGGCAGCAACGGCGCTTTCAAAAAGAACGTCGACGAGGAATACAAACAAAATCAGGAACGCTACCGGTTTCTCAAATGGGCGCAGCGATCGTTTGAGGACTTCCGCGTGGTGCCGCCTGGCACCGGCATCTGCCACCAAGTCAATCTTGAATACCTCTCGCAAACCGTTTGGACCAGCAAGGCCAAGATCAAATTCGCCGACAAGACCGTGGCCAGCGAGCTCGCCTATCCGGATACGCTGGTCGGCACCGATTCACACACCACCATGGTGAATGGACTTTCCGTGCTCGGTTGGGGCGTCGGCGGCATCGAAGCCGAAGCCGCGATGCTCGGCCAACCTTATTCGATGGTGCTGCCGGAAGTGATCGGGGTGCGCTTTAACGGCAAGCTCAAGGAAGGCGTGACTGCGACCGATCTGGTGCTCACCGTCACGCAAATGCTGCGCAAGCGCGGCGTGGTCGGCAAATTCGTGGAGTATTTCGGTCCTGGTCTGGCGAGCCTTTCCATCGCTGACCGGGCGACACTCGGCAACATGTCGCCGGAATACGGCGCCACCTGCGGTTTCTTTCCGATCGATGACGACACCATCCGCTATTTGCGCGAAACCGGACGGCGTCCGGACACCGTCGCGCTGGTGCTCGCTTATGCCAAAGCCCAGGGCATGTACCACACCAAAACGACGGCCGATCCGGTCTTCACCGAGGTTTTGAAGCTCGAACTTGGCTCGGTCGAACCTTCGCTTGCCGGACCGAAGCGTCCGCAAGACCGCGTGCCACTAAAAGAGGTCAAAACCGGTTTCGCCAAGTCCATGGATACCGAATTCGGCAAGGCTTCTGAAATCGACAAACGCGTCGCGGTCGAGGGCCGCAAGGAAACACTCGGTCATGGCGACGTGGTGATTGCCGCGATCACGTCATGCACCAACACCTCGAATCCGAGCGTGATGATCGCGGCCGGACTTTTGGCCCGCAAAGCGATCGCGCGCGGCCTCAACGTTAAGCCGTGGGTAAAAACCTCGCTGGCGCCGGGCTCGCAGGTGGTCGGCGAGTATTTGAATAAATCCGGCTTGCAGAAGGATCTGGACAAGCTCGGCTTCAACCTCGTCGGGTTCGGCTGCACCACCTGCATCGGCAATTCGGGCCCGCTGCCGCCGGAAATTTCAAAAGCCATCAACGACAACGATCTCGTCGCCGCGGCGGTGTTGTCCGGTAACCGCAATTTCGAAGGCCGCGTCAACGCCGACGTGCGCGCTAATTATCTCGCGTCGCCGCCGCTGGTGGTCGCTTACGCGATTGCCGGCTCCATGCAAGTCGATATCGCCAAGGCGCCGCTCGGCACCGATCAGAAGGGCCGCAAGGTTTACCTGCGCGACATCTGGCCATCGAGCCGCGAGATCGAGTCCTTTGTCCGCAAGAACATCAACAAAGCGATGTTCACGCGCAAATATGGCGACGTCTTCAAAGGCGACGCGCATTGGCGCAAGATCAGCGTGCAAGGTGCGCTGACCTTCCCCTGGGATCCCAAATCGACCTACGTGCAAAATCCGCCGTACTTTGCCGGTATGCCGCGCCGCGCTGACGCGCCGAGCGACATCATCGATGCGCGCGTCCTCGGGCTATTCCTCGATTCAATCACCACCGACCACATCTCGCCCGCGGGATCGATCAAAGCGGACTCGCCCGCCGGCAAATACCTGATCGACCACAAGGTCAAGCCGGTCGATTTCAATCAATATGGCACCCGCCGCGGCAATCACGAGGTGATGATGCGCGGGACCTTCGCCAATATTCGGCTCAAGAACCAAATGGTCCCGGGGATCGAAGGTGGCTACACCATTCACTATCCCTCGCGCGAGCGCATGACCATTTACGACGCGGCGATGCGTTACAAAACCGACCGCGTGCCGCTGGTGATATTCGCCGGCAAAGAGTACGGCACCGGCTCATCCCGCGATTGGGCCGCCAAGGGCACCATCCTGCTCGGCGTGCACGCGGTGATCGCACAGTCGTTCGAACGCATTCATCGCTCGAATCTGATCGGCATGGGCGTGGTGCCGCTGGTATTCGAGGAAGGCACGTCATGGCAGACACTCGGGCTCAAGGGCGACGAGCAAGTTACCCTCCGCGGCTTGCACAGCGACCTGAAACCCCGTCAGCGGCTCATCGCCGAGATTGTCGCCGCCGACGGCGGCCTTAAGCGCGTACCGCTGATCTGCCGGATTGATACCGTGGACGAGCTCGAATACTACCGCAACGGCGGCATCTTGCGGTACGTCCTCCGGCATCTTGCCGCTTGATGCGCCGGCGCCGGACGGAGAAGTTCCAAAACGATTGCGTGACCGCAGTCACTGCGAATTGAGTAGCAGGTGAGGGCGGCGGCCGATATCAAGAGGTTAGGGCCTGCGGGGCAGTGAAGGCAAAAGCGTCGAGGGTAGAATGGTGCGTTGCCGCTTCACGTCGGCATCTCTTGTCACGGTCATGGTGCTCGCAGGCTGCGCTTCGGCGAGCGCCGGCGGACCCCGCGGGTTGCTTGAGTTGTTCACCAGCCAAGGTTGCTCGTCGTGTCCCGCGGCCGACAAGCTTTTGGGCGAATTGGCGGCCGATCCTTCCCTCGTCGTGCTGAGCGTCCCGATCGATTACTGGGATTATTTGGGCTGGAAGGACACTTTGGCGGATCCGTCGCACTCGGCCCGGCAGCGCGCCTATGCGCGCGTCCGCGGCGATCGGCAAGTCTACACGCCGCAAATTGTCGTCAACGGCGCAACGCATGTGGTCGGCAGCGACCATGCCGCTATCGAGCGCGCCATTGTGCAGACCGACCGTAATTCGGCGATTATGTCGGTCCCGGTTTTGCTGTCGCTCGGCGGCCAGAATTTGGACGTCAAAATCGCCGGCGGCAAAGACCATACCGGCGGCGAGGTCTGGCTCTGTCCGCTGGAAAAGTCGGTGGCGGTCGAGATCGGCCGTGGCGAGAACCACGGGCGTACCATCACCTACCACAACGTTGTGCGTCACTGGCTCAAGCTTGGCGATTTCAGCGGAGCCGATTTGACCTGGAGCGTGCCGCTTTCTGAAATCGTTGCCGACGATAGCGATGAAGCCGTGGTTCTGGTGCAGCAAGGAACGCGCGAAAAGCCGGGTCCCATTCTCGGCGCTGCGTTGGCGCCGCTCGCGCCGTTGGCGTCAGCCGTCGAAGCGCATTGATCCCAAAACGAGCGGGGAAGCCTTTGTCATCGTGTAGCTTTACGCCGATTGATTCGGTGTTCGTCGCCCGGTG
>Ga0210385_10003051_pt1 | contig 10050 bp, 8 predicted proteins | sample IncBWH26OmetaG_FD_160107 | JGI IMG/M metagenome (GOLD analysis project Ga0210385, IMG submission 160107) | Forest soil microbial communities from Barre Woods Harvard Forest LTER site, Petersham, Massachusetts, United States - Inc-BW-H-26-O ...
CGGGCGTCATGCCCAGTCATGGATTGCTCGCCGCCATGGGTCGATTCAACGACGAGCTGTGCAAGGCCGGCGTGATGCTGGCGGCGGAAGGGTTGCAGCCGAGCCGTCGCGGCAAGCGGGTTCGCTTCAGCGCCGAGAAGCGCACGATAATTGATGGCCCCTTCACCGAGACCCGGGAGCTGGTCGCCGGATTCTGGTTATGGCAGGTCAAATCGATCGAGGAGGCGGTGGAATGGGTGAAGCGTTGCCCGAATCCCATGCCCGAGGAATCGGAGATCGAAATCCGGCCACTGTTCGAGGCGGCGGATTTCGCGGCGTAATGGATGAGAGGTCGTCATGGCATATGCACTACTGATCATTGAATCCCCGGGGCAGCGGCAAGCCAGCACCGAAGCCGAAGGCAGGGAACGGTACATGCGCATGGTCGAGTTCAGCGAGCAACTGCGCGAGCGTGGACTCCTGACCCTGTCGCAATCGCTCGCCTCCGACCGTGTCGGCGCGCGGGTCCGGATGCACGGCAACCAGGCGAGCATTCTTGACGGCCCGTTCGCCGAAGCACGGGAACTGATCGGGGGGTTCCTGCTTCTGACCTGTCAGACACGGGCGCAGGCGATAGCGATCGCGCGTGAGTGCCCCGCCGCGCATTGGGCCGCGGTCGAAGTGCGCGAGCTCGGCCCGTGTTTCACCTGAAGCAATTGCTCCGCAATGTCTGACACACAGCTGCGACGCACCATCGAGGCAGTCTGGCGCATGGATTCGGCCAAGATAATTGCCAAACTGACGCGGATGCTGCGTCAGGTCGGTCTCGCCGAGGAGTTTGCGCAGGATGCTCTGGTGAGCGCGCTCGAACAATGGCCGCGCAGCGGAATTCCGGACAAGCCCGGTGCCTGGCTCATGACCACCGCCAAGAATCGTGCGCTCGATGAGCTGCGGCGGCGCAAGCTCATCGAGCGCAACAGCGAAGCGATCGCGCATGAATCTCCCCTCGGTTCGACGCCCGGGGCGCAACCGGATCAGGCAGCAGATGATGACATTGGCGATGATCTGCTGCGACTGATGTTCATTGTCTGTCATCCGCTACTCTCGACCGAGGCACGCACGGCACTGACGCTGCGGATGCTCGCGGGCCTGAGCACGACTGAGATCGCGCGTGCCTTTCTGGTGTCGGAAACCACCATCGCGCAACGGATCGTGCGCGCCAAGCGCGCTCTGGCGGAGGCGCGGGTGCCATTCGAGGTACCGCGCGCCGAGCAGCGCGCGGCCCGACTCGAATCCGTTCTGGAGGTGATCTACCTGATCTTCAATGAGGGCTATGCGGCAACCAGCGGCGACGACTGGATGCGCCCGCCCTTGTGCGACGAGGCATCACGGCTGGGTCGGATCCTGGCGGAGCTGCTGCCGCGGGAGGCCGAGGTGCACGGCCTCCTCGCCCTCATGGAGATCCAGAGTTCGCGCATCGGCGCACGCACGGATGCCGCGGGCGAGCCGATCCTGCTGCTGGCCCAGAACCGCACGCGCTGGAACCGGCTGCTGATACAGCGTGGTCTTGCCGCCCTGGAGCGCGCCGAGGGGCTCGGAGCTCCATCCGGTTTCTACACCCTCCAGGCCGCCATTGCCGCCTGCCACGCCCGGGCCGCGACCGCCGCCGAGACGGACTGGGTACAGATCGTTGCCCTGTACGACGCGCTCGCGCAGCTGCGGCCCTCCCCGGTCATCGACCTCAACCGCGCGGTGGCGGTCGGCATGGCCTATGGCCCGGCGGCTGCCCTGGAGCTGGTCGATGTCATCGCCGATGAGGCGCGACTGTCGGGATACCACCTGTTGCCGAGCGTGCGTGGCGATCTGCTGGAGAAGCTCGGACGTTTCGAGGAAGCCCGGGCCGAATTCACCCGCGCCGCAGCTCTGACCCGCAACACTCGTGAACGAACCCTGCTGCTGGGCCGCGCTGCAGCCTGCGGCTCCCTTGCGAACTAGCGCCCGAACGCCTCGCCCCCGGCGCGCGGACTCGGCGCTGGCATCGGCTTGCCGGTCACCGGGTTCGGATAGTGATACGGCTCGATGTAGTAGTTCGGATAGGTCAGGTAGATGATGGTCGGCGGCAGATCCGGCCACGGCGGCCATTTCTCAGGATAGGTGTTCAGCACGGTACTGTTGAGCCAGCCGTCCTTGTATCCCGAATACATGTTGAACGGTCCGTGCAGCCTCTTGAACTGCCAGACACCGTTGATTTTGGCGAACGTGTCCTCGTAGTACACGTGTCCCCAGCCACCCGAACTCATCACGAAGGCGATGCATCGCAGGTGCGCGGTCACGCCGTCCGGCTCGATGGTCGGCAGACACTGAAACTGCTGATGATCGATCAGGGACCCGTCGTGCGGTCCGAGTTTTCCGAGTCCGACGTGCATGTATTCAAAGACGCGCGCGCGCCCGAGGAATACACCCTTGCCGCCGATTTCCAGAGTTGCATCTTCCGCAAACAGATCCGCGAGGTAGTGCCACTGCGCCTTGTCGACATAGTAGCCGTACGCATGCTGCACGATCTCGACCTCCGACAGGTCCTGCAGCCGCTGAATGCGATCCCCGAGCCCGTTGAGATCCTTCTCGATCGATTGCAGTTCACCGGTGGTTGCGGCGCGCGCGGCGCAGATGCCGAGCGCTGCCAGCGCGGCGATCAGCAGGCAGCGACGCACGGCAGCGGAGTATTTGCGGAACTGGTCCGACATGTCGTTACTCCTGCTCGCCCGGAGTGGGTTTGCCGCTGACCGGATTGTTGTAGTGATACGGAATGATCTGCAGCTTCGGGAATGATTGATACACCAGGGTCGGCGGCTTATCCGGCGGGAAGGTGGTGCTGGGCGGATCCATCGCAATTGGCTTCGCGGCCCATCCCTGGTCGTAATCGCCCCAGAAGGTGACATAGTAGTGCAGCTTGCTGAACTTCCACGTGCCCTTGTCATTGACGTACTCATTCTCATAGACGCCGCCGCCCCAGCGGCCCTTGCCAGCGGCCGACAGTTCGACATCACTGCGCCAGCGCGCCTTGGCGGTGCGATCGTCGGCCGAGACATTGATGATGGGCTGCACCATGACGTAGTTGTTGAGCTGGCCGGGAGCAAGACCCGCCGGCCCCATCAGCGACAGGGCGCGCTCGATATGGGCACTGCCGATGTAGACCCCGCTTTGGCCGAACTCGTAGCTGGCATCGTGGCTGAACAGGGCAGCCGCCTGCTTCCACTGGCCCTTGTCGATGTAGTAGCCGTACATCGCCTGCAGGTTTTCCAGCGCCCGCACTGAATGCGCGCGTGCCAGCTGCAGCTCCTTCGCGTCCGCGAGTGACTCGAGTCTGCCGAGTTGATCATCGGGGCGCTTCGGCGCGTCAAAGGGTGCGCGACTCTGAATCGCGCGCAGCGTACCCGCATAGTCGTATGGCGGCACGAACACGCTCGGAAAGGGCTGATACGGGGCGGCCACCGGGGCATCGGGCGGGAAGTCCTTGGCGACGGCCGATTGCCAGCCCCCCGTGACGGGCTGCAACGCCGCCCAGCCCCCCTGGTACGGGGCCTCGAAATTGAGATAGTAGCGACGCGCGGCGATTTTCCACACGCCGCTGTCTTTCACGTAGTCATCTTCGATGACCGCATCGCCCCAGGTGGCCGACTTCTTGTACTCACCCAGAAGTCCCCACTCGCGCCAGCGGGCGTGCGCGGTCCTGCCGTCTGGCGCGACGTTGACCACCGGCTGCAGTTGCATCCGCAGGTTGAGCCGCCCGAATGGCAGCCCTGGCCCATCCGTCATGCTGCCGCCGCCGTGGCGGGTCAACAGCTCCTTGATATGGGCTTTACCCTTGTAGATGCCATCGACGCCCCATTGAAACGTCCCCTCATCCGTGAACAGGTCGGCCGCTTCACCGAAGTATCCCTTGTCGGTGTAGTAGCCGAACGAGCGGCCCAGCCGCTGTATCTGGGTGATCGCTTCGACGTAGTCGGTCTCCGCGGCGATGGCCTTGACCCGCGATCTGAGCGCCGCGAGGCGCGTCGCATCATCGCCCGCGACGCCATTGCCGCACAGGGCAAGCCCCAGGATCAGGCTTAAAGCCAGCGGAGCCACTTTCGAAGTCAAGGCCATACGCCACCCTTATGATCTTGTTTGCGACCGGCGTGGAATCTACACCCCTACCCCTCGCCGTGCATACTGCACCCCTCGTTCCACCGGAGCCTCTCATGCACCTCAATGCGAAAACCACGGCGTTGGTCCTCATCGATCTGCAGCAGGGCGTGCTGGCGATGCCGGTCGCCCCGCATGCGGCCGCCACCGTCTATGAGCGCTCGATGAGGCTGGCGCAACGCTTCCGCACCGCCGGATCAGCGGTGGCGCAGGTACGCGTGTCTTTTTCCGCCGATCTGCGCGATGCACCGCAGGCGCCGGTGGACAGGCCGAGCAACTACGCGGCCCTGCCACCCGGCTGGGACGAATTTCCGGCGCCGCTGCCGCCCTCCGACCTCGTCATCACCAAGCGCCACTGGGGTGCCTTCCATGGCACCGAGCTCGACCTGCAACTGCGTCGCCGCGGCGTGCGAACCATCGTGCTGGCCGGTATCGCGACCAACATCGGCGTGGAATCCACGGCGCGCTGCGCGGCCGAGCATGGCTATGAGCTGGTCATCCCGGAGGACCTGTGCGCGTGCGTCAGTGCCGAATCGCACGCGTTCAGCTTCCAACAGGTCCTGCCGCGCCTGGCGCGCATCACCACATCCGAGGCCATCACCCTCGAATGAGACCCGTTTCCTGGCCGGTGCCGCCCCCCAGGCGCCCTGGCTGACCCCAGCTGCGCAGCAGGGTCCGGGTGGGGGTGCGATATACTTCGAGCATGATCGACTCGTCGGCACCGCGCATCCTCTCGATCATTCCGCCGATGACCCAGCTGAATACGCCGTATCCCTCCACGGCGTACCTCACCGGATTTCTGCGATCACGCGGATTTCAGGCGGCGCAGGTGGACCTGTCGATTGGGCTGGCCCTGCGACTCCTATCCGTGGATGGACTGCAGGCAATTCAGCAGCAGGCGCAGGGGCTCTCGCCGCGGCGCCGCACCCCGGTCGTGCGCTTCTTTCTGCAGCATTCCGCGACTTACCGCACGACGATTTCGCCAGCGGTGCGTTTCCTGCAGGGCCGCGATCCGAGCCTGGCCCACCGCATCGCCTCGCGACGCTATCTGCCCGAAGGCCCGCGCTTCGTATCCCTGGATGAAGGCGATGCGCTCGATTGGGCCTTCGGTGCCCTGGGCCTCCAGGATCGCGCCAAACACCTCGCGACCCTGTATCTCAATGACCTCGCGGATGTCATACACGATGCCATCGATCCACGCTTCGAATTCGTGCGCTACGCGGAATCGCTGGCGGCGAGCCAGCCGAATTTCGATCAATTGCGGGCGGCCCTGACGGCACCGCACAGCCTGGTCGATGCCGCCCTCGTTGAACTGACGCGCACGGTATTGGTACAGCATGAGCCGACGCTGGTGCTCATCAGCGCACCGTTTCCCGGAAATGTCTATGGCGCCTTTCGTGTGGCGCAGTCCATCAAACAGACGCGGCCGTCCATCGTGACGGTGCTCGGCGGAGGCTACTGCAACACCGAACTGCGCGACATGAACGAGCCGCAGGTGTTCGATTATTTCGATTTCGTCACGCTCGACGCCGGAGAACGACCACTGCTGGCGCTGATCGAGCACCTGCAGGGGCACAGACCCCTGAAGCACCTGGTGCGCACCTATACCCGTGAGCTTCACTTCGTCGATCACAAGGAACCTGATCTGCCGCTGTCCCAGACCGGGACGCCGACCTACGACGGACTGCCGTTGGATGACTATCTGTCGCTGCTCGACCTGCTGAACCCGATGCATCGCCTTTGGTCCGACGGTCGCTGGAACAAGCTCACGGTCGCGCACGGCTGCTACTGGAAGAAGTGCAGCTTCTGCGATGTAGGCCTCGACTACATATCGCGCTACGACCTGGCAGCCAGCGACATCCTGCTGGATCGCATCGAGGCCGTGATTGCCGAAACCGGGCAGACGGGGTTCCATTTTGTGGATGAAGCGGCGCCGCCGAAGGCGCTCAGATCACTGGCGAACGGCCTGCTGCAACGAAATCTGGATATCTCCTGGTGGGGCAATATCCGTTTCGAGAAATCGTTCAATCGCGAGCTGTGTCAGTTGCTCGCCGACAGCGGCTGTATCGCCGTCACCGGCGGCCTGGAAGTGGCCTCGGATCGACTGCTGAAGCTGATGCAGAAAGGGGTCTCGGTCGAGCAGGTTGCCCGGGTCACGCGCGCGTTCTCCGACGCCGGAATCCTGGTCCATGCCTACTTGATGTACGGCTTCCCCACCCAGACCGCGCAGGACACGGTCGATGCGTTGGAGTACGTGCGCCAGCTGTTCGCCGCCGGCTGCATCCAGTCGGGCTTCTTCCATCGCTTCACCTGCACCGTCCATTCGCCCGTCGGCAAGCATCCGGAACACTATGGCGTTACGCTGTTTCCACCCGCGAATCCCACCTTCGCCAACAACGACATCAGTTTCCTCGACGCGACCGGCGTCGACCACGACGCCTTTGGCAGCGCCCTGAAGAAGGCCCTATACAACTACATGCACGGCATCGGCCTGGAGCTCGATGTGCGCGAATGGTTCGACGTACGGGTGCCGCGCACGCGGGTGGCGAAATCGTTTGTATCGCGAGCCTTGAAGGCCTGAACCGTTCAAGGGTCAACAAACAGGAGCTTGGTCGAGCCTGCGACCAGGGCCGGTCGGCGCGGCGGACCGGAAGGCGCCGAGGCCGCGGGCGCGGCGTTCAGGTCGATATCCGCGGCGACCAGATAGACACGCCCACTCTGCGGGTCCACGGCCATGGTGCGTGCGGTGATGGCGGTCTTGACGTCACCGAGCGGGACGAACGTGTTGGCATCCTTTTCCTGGATCACACTCAGGGTGCCGTCACGGCCATTGGAGCTGAACACGCGTTTGCGCTTCGAGTCGAATGCCGCCGCATCGCTGCCCACGCCGATCGGGACGGTGGCCACGGTCGCGCCGGTGTCAGTATTGACGACCACCAGCACCTTGTTCACGCAACTGGAAAAAACCCGGTGGTTCGCGGTGTCGACGGCGAGGCCATGTGGACTCTCGCAATTCGGAATCGGCCAGTGGGCATCGGCCTGATTCGTCCTGGTGTCGATGCGCACGATCTCCTTCTTCTCCTCGCCGTTGACGTACAGCTTGCCTTTGTCATCCGCGGCGGCGTATTCGAGCTTGCCGCCGGCTTCGATGGTCGCGATGACCCGATCCGCCTTGGGGTCGATCACGGTAACGGTGCCCGGATCGCCATTGATGACGAACACGTGGCCGCTCGCCGGATCGAAAGCCATGGAATCGGCATCGGGCGCGGCCTTCAGGTGCTGCTGCACCTTCAGAGTGCCGAGATCAAAGGAACCGGCCTCGCCGGCGCGACCATCATCGGTGTACCCGCGCCCGCTGGCCGTTGCGATCGCGATACCATGCGTACCGCCCGGGAAGCCCTCGACCTGGCCGATGATTTCGCCGCTGCGGCCATCCACGACGGTGACATGATCCCCATGGGAGACGTAAACGCGATGCGCGCTGGAGTCATACACCACGTAATCCCAGCGATCGGGCAGGCCGAGCGGTACTGACTTGGTGACATGGTAGCCCGGCGTCTGCTGCGGGATGGCGGCCAGCGGCAACAGTGCTGCGGCGGCCAGCAGGGCGAGTGTGCTACTACGAACTGTAATCATGATCGGACTCCAGGGGAAACGCTCGACAAAGTCCTCACTATAGGACGGGAAGCATGAGCTTTCCCTTAGCTCGGCCTAGGGCTGGCCCGGGGTTCCCAGCTTGTCCTGCGTTTTGGTTTCGAAGTCCGCGGCCTCGTGACGCTCGTGTAGCTGTTCGGCCGGTTCGCCAAATACGCGGTTTACCATCCGTCCGCGCCGGACCGCGGGCCGTTGCAGAATCGCCTCGGTCCAGCGTTGCACGTGGCGGTAGTCCTGGACCGAGAGAAACTCGCCCGACTCGTAGGCCCAGCCCTTCGCCAAGGTGCCATACCAGGGCCAGATGGCCATATCGGCGATGGTGTATTCGCCGCCGACCATGTACTCATTTTCGGCGAGGTGCTTATCGAGGACGTCAAACAGACGCTTCGTCTCCATCGCGAAGCGGTCAATCGCATATTCGATCTTGGTGGGCGCATAGGCGTAGAAGTGGCCGAACCCGCCGCCCAGATAAGGCGCACTGCCCATTTGCCAGAACAGCCACGACAGGCACTCGGCCCGCGCCGGGGTTTGTGACGGCAGGAACGCACCGAACTTCTCGGCGAGGTAGAGCAGGATGGCGCCCGACTCGAATACCCGGATGGGCTGGGCGCCGCTGTGGTCGATGAGTGCCGGAATCTTCGAGTTTGGATTGGCGGCCACGAAGCCGCTGCTGAACTGGTCGCCATCGCCGATCCTGATCAGCCAGGCGTCGTACTCCGCGTCGCGATGGCCGAGCGCCAGGAGCTCCTCCAGCATGATCGTGACTTTCTGGCCATTGGGTGTCGCCAGCGAATACAGCTGCAGGGGATGCCGCCCGACGGGCAGTTCCTTCACATGCGTTGCGCCGGCGATCGGCCGGTTGATGCTGGCGAACCGCCCGCCACTTTCCTTGCTCCAGGTCCAGACCTTTGGGGGTACGTAGTCGGTTGAGTCACTCACTGTTGTCGCTCCTGATGGCAGGCCGACATTATAGTGACCCGGCGCGGGACATTCGCCGCGATTCACTGCATCCCTTTCGCGCCGCCGGTCGTAGTACCCGGTATTCACCAGTTTGCGTGGCTCATGCGCGGCGCTTCGGGCATTTATTTACTTTGCGGCCTGGGCGCGTGGGTCGCGCTGGCCGACGCGGCCGCCGGCACCGGCGATGCCGCGGTTCTGGATTCGGCTCTGGCCGAGGTCGTGGTTACCGCCAAGCGACTGGACCTGCTCGGGACCGCCACCACGGCCAGCGCCGGCCTGGTCTCGGACGAGGAACTGCAGTTGTTGCCCGCGTATCGGCCCGGTCAATTGCTGGAGACCGTCCCGGGGCTCATCGTGACGCTCCACAGCGGTGAGGGTAAAGCCAACCAGTACCTCATGCGCGGATACAACCTCGATCACGGCACGGATCTCGAGACCTACGTCGATGGCATGCCGGTCAACCAGCCCACGCATGCCCATGGCCAGGGCTACACCGACCTGAATTTCATGATTCCGGAACTCGCCGACGGGTTGAGCTACACCAAGGGTACCTACTATGCGGACGTGGGCGACTTTGGAGCAGTAGGCTCCGTGCACCTGGGCTATCGCGACATCATTCCGGATCAGATCTCCACGACCATCGGCATGTACGGTTATCAGCGCTTCTTCAGCGCCGGAACACAAGGTATCGGCAGCGGCCAGCTCCTCGCCGCCGGCGAGTTGCAGCACTACGACGGTCCGTTCGATACACCCGATGATCAGCGCAAGGAAAACCTCGTCGTGCGCTACAGCGAGGGCGATGACCACAATGGCTATTCAGTGACTGCCATGATGTATCACGGTGTGTGGACCAGCACGACCGACATCCCGGAACGTGCCATTGATGAGGGACGGGTTGCGGGACGCTTCGGCACTCTCGATCCGACCGACGGCGGGCGCGCGTGGCGCAACAGCCTCTCGTTCAACGCCCATCAGACCCTGGGCACGGGGCAACTCACGAGCAGCGCCTTCTTCATCGACAATCAGCTGCACCTCATCAATGACTTCACGCACTTCCTGATCGATCCGGTTCATGGTGACCAGGAGGATCAGATGGAGAATCGCCAGGCACTGGGCGGCCAGCTCAACTATGCCTTTCCGCTGCCGTTCGGATCGATCCCGAACGAGGTGTCCGCGGGCCTGCTGACCCGTTACGATCTGCTGCACGTGGGCCGCGATCCCAGCGAGGGCCAGATCTCATTGCTCGACACCAATGACCCGCCCTCCTACACG
>Ga0210385_10003052_pt1 | contig 10048 bp, 9 predicted proteins | sample IncBWH26OmetaG_FD_160107 | JGI IMG/M metagenome (GOLD analysis project Ga0210385, IMG submission 160107) | Forest soil microbial communities from Barre Woods Harvard Forest LTER site, Petersham, Massachusetts, United States - Inc-BW-H-26-O ...
AGCGTTGGCGTCGATAGGCGGATGGTACCAAGGGTCCAGAGGCTCAGTAGCGGATTGGGCACCAAAATGGCGAGCTTGCGACTCCGGCTTGAGTCGGCGCGCCGACATTTTGGATTTTTCGCCGTATCTTTTGCATTTTTTGTGGGTGGTGCGGCGTGCGGAAGAGTTGGCAAAAGAGCCAGCGCTGCATGGCGGAAGGGAGGAATAAATTAAATCCGGAGGAAGGTGAAGAGAGGCCCGCCTCGGAAGGCGGCCGCTACATAGACAAGGCCAGTGCGGGGAGAGGCGCTGACAAGGAAGTCAGCGCTACATGGAGAATGCAGAGAGAAATCAGGCGACGGAGATTGGGGAGTGTTTTTGGCGGCGGGCGTGGGCTACTACGAGGCGGATGTCTTCGTAGGTGATTTGTTCGGGGACGGCTTCCTTGATGGGTTTGAGCAGATCCAGGCCGAGGCGGGCACCGGCTTCGAGAATGTGTTGCTGGTGGATGGGATGGACCCAATCGGGGCGGAAGGCCAACTCGCCTTTCTCAACAAGGTCGGCAATCAGGGAGACGACGGTGGAGACTTTTCTGCCGCGAAGCTGGGCGATTTCTTCGAAGGTGCGACCTTGATTCAGGAGTTCGAGCGTTTCCTGCGATGGGCTTGTGGGCTTGGCATGCCATTCTTTGGTGGCGCGTTCGCCATTGGAAAAACGGCAGAGGGCGTCGAGGATTTCTTCGCCATAGAGTTCGCATTTTTTTTCGCCCATGCCGGTGATTTGGCGGAGTTCGGCGATGGTGTGGGGTTGGGCCTGGCAGATGGCGTCGAGAGTGGTGTCGTGGAGAACGATGAAAGCGGCGATCATTTTCTGGCGGGCGGCGTTTCTGCGCCATTCGCGGAGAAATTCGCGGAGTTCTTCGTTCACGCGAACGGTGGGATTCAACTCGTATTGCGACGATTCGAGGATGCGGTTGGGATTTTGGGTTGGCTGATATGTTCCGGGTGAGTTTTGGTTGATGCCGGCGAGCCACTTCGGAGTGCCGGCGCAAACGTCACAGACTTCGCAGCGATCCCACTTCGTCACTTCGCCGAAGTGATTGCAGATTTCTTTTTGCCGGCATTTCCGAGCGCCGACGAAATCCTGGATTTGGTGGTAGCGATCCCAGGCGCGGTCTTTTTCCTGAGAGCCGGAGATCTGGTTGATAAAGAAAGCCCGCAAGCTGTTGTCTTTCTTCTCCCAGAAGATGTAGCAGTCCGCAGGCAGGCCATCGCGTCCGGCGCGTCCGGTTTCCTGGTAGAGCTGTTCGATGCTTTCGGGCAAGCCGAGGCGGACCACGGCGCGGACATTGGGTTTGTTGATGCCAAGGCCGAAAGCGATGGTACCGACGAGCACGCGAGCTTCTTCGCTCATCCACTTTTCCTGGTTCTCGCGGCGGGCGGAGGCGTCCATCTGGCCGTGATAGCCGACGGCGGCGATGCCGTTTTCTTCGAGCAGATCGATGACTTCGCCGACGCGGGCGACGGTTGGCGTGTACACGATGACGTTGCCGTCTTGCACTTTCTTTACGGCTTCGACGACGCAGGCGTCCTGCATGTTTCCTTTGCACTCGCGGACGAAATAGCGGAGGTTTTCGCGGCGGAAGCTGGACACGGATTTGAGGGGATTGCGGAGGTGGAGCTGGTCGACGATGTCGTGACGGACCTGCTGGGTGGCGCTGGCGGTGAAGGCGGCGATGGGATGATCGGGGAAGAGCGTGCGGAGCTTGCCGAGTTGGCGGTATTCGGGACGGAAGTCGTGGCCCCATTGGGAGATGCAATGGGCTTCGTCGATGGCGAAGAAGGAGAGCGGGACTTGGCGGAGCCAGTCGGCGGTGCCCTCCATGACGGCGCGTTCGGGGGAGACGTACATGAGACGGTATTCGCCAGCGAGGGCTTTTTGCTTGAGCTCGCGGCGGTCGGATTCAAGGACGGCGCTGTTGAGGAAGACGGCGGGGATGCCCATCTGGCGGAGCTGGGCGACCTGGTCCTGCATAAGGGCGATGAGCGGGGAGATGACGACGGCGGTGCGGCCTTCCTGGAGGACGGCGGGGAGCTGGTAGCAGAGGGATTTGCCGCCGCCGGTGGGCATGACGACGCAGACGTCGCGGCCGGAGGCGAGGGCGCGGACGATCTCTTCCTGGCGCGGGCGGAAGGCGTCGTAGCCCCAGTAGCGCTTGAGGGCGTCGAAGAAGCGAGAATCCTGAATGGGTGGGCGAGGCAGGGTTGAGGTGGCGGACATCGGGAACTCCGGTAGATTCGCTGTCCCGAGGGGAGGGACGCGGGATCGAGAAGGAAGTTTCGCTTTAGTTTCGCTGAATGTCAAGAAGAGTTTTGTTAATTTGCATTGTAGTTATCCACAGGGGAGGAAAGGTTGTGGAAATGATCGGCCTGGGAATGGGGGGAAGGGGAACAGAAAAGAGAAAATGGAAAGAGAAGAGGAAGGCTAACGCAGAGGCGCGGAGTTCGCGGAGAAGCGCAGAAAAGAGGGCCGAGCGAGCTTGGCCCCTACAAAAAGTGAGAGCGGGTAGCTGCGATCAGGGTTTGGCGGGGGGCTTGACGCCTGGTTTGGTCATTAGTTTTTCGGCTTCGGCGATGGCTTGGGCGGCGGGGATTTCGGCGCCGGACTTGTTGACATAGTGGATGTCGAAGGGGCCGTCGAGGAGAAAGACTGCGGCGCAGGGCTTGGAGCCGGCGCACTTGGCCTGGTGGACGTGCTTGGGCGGGATGTAGCCGAAGTCGCCATTGGCGAGGATGATGGGCTTTTCGCCCTGCATGGAAACTTCCAGTAGACCGCTGAGGGGAATGGCGCTTTCGGGGTTGGTGTGCCAGTGCCAGGGGACGATGCAGCCCGGGGTGAATTTGAGTAGCACGACGGAGGAAGTCTTGAAGGGATCGCCGCGCATAACGGCCAAGGTTGCACAATCGGGGAATCCGGGAACGGCGGCAAATTTTTGAGTGGAAGATTTGCTGACGATGGGTTGATCAGACGTTTCTTGGGCGGATGAGGGAAGAACGGCGAGAAAGAGCGCTGCGAGAGGCAGTGTTTTCATTGAGGTCTCCGATTGATTCGGCAGTACGTTAGACGTTTTGGTGGAAGGGTGTCAATGGAGGGGGCGGGCGGAAAGAGGAGAAATCAGAAAGCGAGGATTCGCGAGTGAGAGGGGTGGCTGGTAATCTGGGGTGAGTGTTTGCTCGGCGAATGCGATCTGGGTTCGTTCGGGGTTGGTGCCGGGGAATATCTGTCGCACCTCCGGTGCTATTTGTTCTTGCATTTTTTAACCCAGCGCTCACGCGCTGGGCTAACTTTTGCCGGGCCTCCGGCGCTTCGTCCTGGAGCGAATTTAGGATTGATGGAGAAAGGAATTCGTGGCACCGATTATTAGCGCGCAGAGGTTGGGGAAGCGGTTTGGGGCTACTCCCCTGTTCCGGGAGATTTCGTTTACGGTTTCGGAGGGAGACCGGATCGGGATTGTGGGGCCGAACGGGTCGGGGAAATCGACACTGCTGGCGATGCTGGATGGGCGGGTGTTGCCGGACAGCGGGGATGTGGCGGTGCGGAAGGGGCGGCGGGTCAGCGGGGTTGAACAGATGTCGGAGTATGCGGTGGGGGATACGGTGCGGTCGGTGGTGGATGCGGCGCTGGACCGGGCGAAGGTGGCGGAAGCGGACCGCGCGGGGCGGAAGGCGGAAATTTTGGGCCGCGCGGGATTTGGGGATCTGGATGCGCGGGCGGATTCGCTTTCAGGTGGATGGCGGAAGCGACTGGGAATTGTGGAGGCGCTGGTGCAGCGGCCGGATGTGCTGCTGCTGGACGAGCCGACGAACCATCTGGACCTGGCGGGAATTGAGTGGCTGGAGGGCGTGCTGCAAAATGCAGCATTCGCGTGCGTGGTGGTGAGCCACGACCGATATTTTCTGGAGAACGTGGCGACGGCGATTGTGGAGATTAATCCCGTGTATGAGAACGGGACGTTTCGGGTGGAGGGGAACTACAGCACATTCCTGGAGGGGAAAGAGGCGTACCTGCACGCGCAGAGGAACAGGCAGGAGGCGCTGGAGAATCGGGTGCACACAGAGATTGACTGGCTGCGGCGGGGGCCGAAGGCGCGGACGACGAAATCGAAGGCGCGGATTGATACCGCGCACAAGCTGATTGGTGATTTGGCGGAGTTGAACGCGCGGACGCGAACGACGAGAGCGAAGATTGATTTTACGGCGAGCGAGCGGAAGACGAAGCAGCTGGTGACGCTGGACGCGGTGACGCACGGGTTGGGCGGGCGGACGCTTTTTCGCGATATTCATTTTGTGATTACGTCGGGGATGCGGGTTGGCCTGGTGGGGCCGAATGGAAGCGGGAAGACGACACTGCTGCGGTTGTTGAATGGCGAGAACAAGCCGGAGCAGGGAAGCATCAAGACGGCGGAAAATTTGAAGATTGTTTATTTCGATCAGAACCGGGAGCTGGATCCGGACGTGACGCTGCGGCGGGCACTTGCGCCGGACAGCGATGCGGTGATTTATCAGGGGCAAGTGATTCACGTGGCGTCTTGGGCGGCCCGGTTTTTGTTTTCAGGCGAGGCGCTGAACCAGAAGGTGGGGCGGCTTTCGGGAGGAGAGCGGGCACGGGTGCTGATCGCGCAGTTGATGCTGCAGCCAGCGGATGTGCTGCTTCTGGACGAGCCGACGAACGATCTGGATATTCCGACGCTGGAGATTCTGGAGGAGAGTTTGTTGGAGTATCGCGGGGCGCTGGTCCTGGTGACGCATGACCGGTACATGCTGGATCGGGTGTCGACGGTGGTGTTGGGGTTGGATGGATTGGGGAATGCCGAGCGATTTGCGGATTATGCGCAGTGGGAGATCTGGCAGAGGGGGCAGTTGGCCGTGGTGAAGAGTGAAGAGCGCGGTGCGGAGAAGAGCAGGGCTTCCGGCGCTGGGGCTGGTGCAAAAAAGAAATTGAATTACAAGGAAACGCGCGAGCTGGAGACGATGGAGGAACGGATAGCGGAAGCGGAGAAGGAGTTGCAGGGGAAGCACGAGATGCTGCTGGATCCGCAGGTGATGAGCGACGCGGTGAGGTTGCGGGAGTTGTCGCTGGAGCTGGAAGCGGCGCAGGAGAGGATTGACGAGATGTATGTGAGATGGGGAGAGTTGGAGAAGAGAAGTAAAGAGATAATGAAGTGAGGAATCGAAGCGAAGAAGAATGATAACGCAGAGGCGCGGAGTACGCGGAGAGTCGCAGAGAAGAAAAGGGAAAATGGGCCTGGGGAGATAGCGGCTCGAAGACTCGCCGGGGGCACGATTTATCGTGCCCCTACAAGAGTTGGGCGTTAGTTGTTCTTCGTGGCATGCGGTGACATAATTTCAGGCTTACGGTGCGGAGACGACCTGGGGATTTCGGCTGAATTCATGCGGCCGGAGACGGCGCACTGTTCTAGGGGGATTTATGGCGATGCGCGATAGCTGGGTGGAGAAGAGGGAAGCGGCGCAGGCGAGCTTGAATGGCGGCCGGAATATGTCGCAGATGCATCTGGCGCGGCTCGGTGTGATTACGGAAGAGATGGAATACGTCGCTAAGCGCGAGAAGCTGGACCCCGAAGTGGTGCGCAGCGAAGTGGCACGGGGGCGCGCAATTATTCCCGCGAACATCCATCACCGCAATCTGGAGCCGATGGGGATCGGGATTGCGTTCAATTGCAAGATCAATGCGAACATCGGGAACTCCGCGACGACTTCGGAGATTCACGAAGAGCTGAAGAAGCTTCATCACGCCGTGCATTACGGCGCGGACACGGTGATGGACCTTTCGACCGGTGGAAATATTCCGGAGATCCGGCAGGCGATTATCAATAATTCGCCGGTGCCGATCGGGACCGTGCCGGTGTATGAGGCGATTTCGCGAGTGCGGCGGCCGGAAGATATCAGCATTGACTTGATGCTGGAAGTGATCGAGGAGCAGGCGGAGCAGGGCGTGGATTACATGACGATCCACGCGGGCGTGCTGCGAGAGCATGTGCCGCTGGTGCGGAAGCGGATTACGGGGATTGTGTCGCGCGGCGGTTCGCTGATGGCGCATTGGATGGAGCACCACAAGAAGCAAAATTTCCTGTACGAGAACATCGAGAAGATCTGCAAGATTTTCAAGAAGCATGACGTGAGCTTTTCGTTTGGCGACGGCTTGCGGCCGGGATGCATCGCGGACGCCAGCGACGAAGCCCAGTTCGCGGAGTTGAAGGTGCTGGGCGAATTGACGAAGAAGGCCTGGGAGCACGACGTGCAGGTGATGATCGAAGGGCCGGGGCACGTGCCGCTGGACAAGATCAAGGAGCAGGTGGATAAGGAGATGGAATGGTGCCATGAGGCGCCGTTCTATACGCTGGGGCCGCTGGTGACGGACATTGCGCCGGGGTACGACCACATTACGAGCGCGATTGGCGCGGCGATGATCGGGTGGCATGGGGCGTCGATGCTGTGCTACGTGACGCCCAAAGAGCACCTGGGTCTGCCGAACCCAGAGGATGTGAAGCAGGGCGTGATTGCGTACAAGATTGCGGCGCATGCGGCGGACGTGGCGCGGCACCGGCCGGGAGCGCGGGACCGCGACGATGCGCTGAGCTATGCGCGGTTTTTGTTTGACTGGAACAAGCAGTTTGAGTTGTCGCTGGATCCGGCGACGGCGAAGGCCATGCACGACGAAAATTTGCCCGATGATTTTTACAAAGAGGCGAAGTTTTGCTCGATGTGCGGGCCGAAGTTCTGTTCGATGAACATTACGCAATTGGCGGAAGCGGAAAGCGGGAAAGACCAGGCGGAGCGGAAGCAGAAGTTCGCGGAGTTGCTGGTGAAGGTGCAGGGCGCGGGCGCCTGAACGAGGTTCGCCCCTATTCTTAATTCTTCCCTGTAGCGCTGGTCTTTTAAGCCAGCTCTTGTTCTTGATATAACTATATAACTATGTGATATACATTGCGATGGAAATGCTGCGCAATGGACGAGGCTCCCCAACACAAGGATATCCGGCTCTGCCCCGAAAACTATCTCGGGTGCCGCTGGTATTTCGTAACCGTCTGCGCCCATGACCGGGTGAGCTATTTCCACGGGAAGGCGCTCTGCGGTTGGGTGTTGCGAGTGCTGAAGGAAGAGAGCGCGAGGCATTCGTTCTTTGTCAGAGCTTTCTGCCTGATGCCAGACCATCTGCATCTCCTGTTACAGGGGAGTTCCCTTAATGCCGATCTTTTGAAATTCATGAATGGATTCAAGCAGAGGACATCTTACGGTTTCTGGGCGCGAAACCAGAAGACACTATGGCAAGTGTCATTCTACGATCACATTCTGAGGGATAAGGACGCACCCTCGGACGTGGCGTGGTACATCTGGTTGAATCCGGTGCGGGCTGGATTGGTGGAGAAGGCGGAGGAGTACCCGTATTCGGGGCCGTTTGCGAGAGATTGGGATGCGGGGGAGGCTCCGGAAAAAGCGTGGGCGCCACCGAGAGGTGGGAAGTAGCGTGGCGGTGGGAAAGAAAGAGCTGGCTTAAAAGACCAGCGCTACAGGGAAGAATGAAGAGAGAAATGCCGACGCCAGATGACAGGGATGTGTTGCGGGAGGAGTTTAACCGGTGGGCGGAGGCTGGGCGAGGGGAGGGGATGGAGCAGGATCATTTGCCGATTACGTTGCCGGTGGTGGAGAAGATGCGGCTGGCGGCTGCGGACAATGTGCTGGACGTGGGGTGCGGGTCGGGATGGCTGGCGCGGCGTTTGGCGAAGAGGGTGCCGGAAGGCCGCGTGGTGGGGATGGATGTTTCGGATGAGATGATCCGCGTGGCTCGGCGGACGAGCGTCGATTTCGAGAATATTCTTTATGCTACCGGGGAAGTGGGCGAAATTCCCTGGGACGCGAATTTTTTCAATCATGTGATTTCGGTGGAGTCGGCGTATTACTGGCCGGAGCCTGCGGCGGGGATTCGGGAGATTTTTCGCGTGCTGCGGCCGGGCGGGGCTGCTTGGATTCTAATCAATTATTACCGGGACAATCCGCATTGCCATCAGTGGGGGCCGTTGCTGGCTGTGCCAACACATTTGTTGGCGGCGGAAGAATGGGCGGAGCTTTTTCGCGCGGCTGGATTCGTTGACATCTTGCATGAACGAGTTGTTGATCCGTCTCCATCGCCGGAGGTTTACACCGGGCTGTGGTTCCGGGATGCGGTGCAGTTGCGGGCATTTAAGGCGGAAGGCGCGCTGTTGATTTGCGGGGTGAAGGGTTGATCTGAGATCAGTCAGAGTGTGCAGGCGATTATCTGTCGCACCTACGGCGCTTTAAATTTCGGGGAATTGTTCCCAGCGCTCACGCGCTGGGCTAACTTCTGCCGTGCCTCCAGCACTTGAGGGGACGGCGGCCCCGACCGGGTCGGGGCCGCTACAGAGGCTGGAATCAGTAAGGTTACGAATAGATTTGAAGGATCCTGCCGAACGGAATAGATTCTTACCGGACGTTGCTACCTACAAAGCTGGTTTCGATGGAAATTGGCGGCGAGTTTGCCGTAAATCCAAGCGAGAGGGTGTGCCGATGGGATTTCTGAGCGAAAGCGTGGCGGTGATTACGGGGGCGGGATCGGGGATGGGGCGGTGCCTGGCACAACAGTTGGCTAGGATGGGCGCGTCGGTGGCGATTTCGGATATGGATGAGAAGGGGCTGGCGGAGACGGCGGCGCTGCTGGGTTCGGCGAAGGGGAAAGTGACGCAGCATATCGTGAATGTTGCTGACGGAGCGCGGGTGAAGGCGTTTGCGGAGGAGGTGGAGAGGCAGCACGGGCGGGCCACGGTGCTGTTTAACAATGCGGGCGTGGCAGTGCTGGGAAAATTCGAGGAATTGTCGCTGGAAGACATTCGCTGGCTGACGGAAATAAATTTCTGGGGAGTGATTCACGGAGTGTTTTATTTTTTGCCGCTGCTGAAGAAGGAGCGACGGGCGCACATTGTGAATACGTCCAGCGTGTTCGGGCTGGTGGGAGTGGTGGGGCAGACGGCTTACTGCGCGAGCAAATTTGCGGTGAGAGGGTTCACGGAATCACTGCGGCACGAACTGGAAGGGACGAATATTTTCGTAACCAGCGTGCATCCCGGGGGCATCAAGACGGCGATTGCGAAGCGAGCGAGGCTGGGGGCGCGGGCGAAAGCGAGTTTGTATCCGGACAGCGTTTCACGGTTTGACAGGGTGGCGATTACGACGGCAGAGGATGCGGCGGCGCGGATATTGAAGGGCGTGGAAAAATACGAGCCACGGATTTTGATCGGGCGGGATTGCAGGCAGGCGGAGATTTTGCAGCGTTTGCGGCCGGTGGGGTATTGGAAGATGATCGCGAAGAAGATACAGGATCCGGACGTGAAGCGGTAGGGCGGGGAGCCGGGTGAAATTCAATTGGCGGCGTGGAAGAGTGGAAAGGTGGAGGAGTCGGTTGACGCGGATCGAAGCGAGTTGGGGTTAACGGGTCCGCATAAAGAAATCTGCCGCGCCTACGGCCCTAGAGCCTCCTTGGGCTGCTTACCCAGCGCCTACCCTTCGGCTTCGCTCAGGGTAGGCGCGCTGGGCTAATCTCTGCCGCGCCTTGGCGCTTGGTGAGAGGAAGAACCATGGTCCGTCGGAGGCCCCGAGAAGGCATAGTCTCCCCAAATGTGAAGTGCGATGGTTGGATTGGGCGAAAAGTTGAGAATAATTCCTTGTAGGGTCCATAAGAAAAACTGAGAGAACGGGCGGTACGGGCAAAGTTATAATTATGGCTTGTGGTTTAGGGAAAGGGGCCGTAGATGCCTATTGTTGCGCCTGTTGCTGAATGGAGCAGTCTGTTTGGACGAATGAAAGCGGAAGCGCCGGAGGCGTTTGATTCGGAGGGGCGCGTTCTGAATTTGATGGAAGGGGAATGGAAGGACCCGGGTTTCGGGAAGCACTACGAATCGCCGATCGACGGGCGGAGCCTGGGCCGGATCCCGATGATTGAGCTGGAGACCGCGCGAATGGCGGTGAAGTTCGCGAAG
>Ga0210385_10003054_pt1 | contig 10047 bp, 9 predicted proteins | sample IncBWH26OmetaG_FD_160107 | JGI IMG/M metagenome (GOLD analysis project Ga0210385, IMG submission 160107) | Forest soil microbial communities from Barre Woods Harvard Forest LTER site, Petersham, Massachusetts, United States - Inc-BW-H-26-O ...
CGTCCCGGGTAGTGGGGCGATCCGGAGCCGGGGCGCCCGAAGCGGGATCGCAGCAGGGCAGCGCGGCAGCAGGGCAGTGCGAGTAATGGCGCTTGCGCTGACGGCCAAGAGGAGACCATGTGAAGTCTCGGCGCGCGAGTGACGGCGCAGTCGGCACGAGCGCACGCGGTATCGACCGCATGGTGCGCAACGTGGAGACCGGGCGCTTCGAGCGGAGCCTGTCGGCGCTCACCGCAGCGGGAGCACTGGTAACGGCAGCAGAGATTTACTTCGAGCACGACAGCGCCAGCTTCGGCAACAAGATGATGTGGCTTCCGGTCGTGCTCGGCCCGGTGGGAGCCGTGGCGGGCGTTGCTGGGTTCTGCAGCCGCCGGATGGCCAAGACGGCGCTGCCGATCACCTCAGCTGCGATCGTCGCCAACGGCCTGCAGGGGCTTTACCTGCACGGGCGCGGCATCGCCCAGAAGCCCGGGGGCTGGTCGAACGCCCGCTACAACATGGAGATGGGCCCGCCGCTCCTGGCTCCGCTGCTGGTGACCATGGTGGGTGGAATGGGATTGCTCGCGGCGATCCTGAGGCGGGAGGAGTGAGCGGCCACGCCGACCGGAACGGCGCCCCGGCCCGGCAGCCGGCCGGCCTGGACGACCGATTCCCGGGTTTCGACGCGATCAGCCAGGCACAGCACTGGGATCAGGTGACGGCTGATGTTGTCCTGGCCAGGATGGGGCCGCCGCCGGTGCTCAAGTTTTTCACCGCCGCCGAGGAGGCCAGCGCCACGGCGCTGGTTGACCAGATCACCGGTCAGCACGAGGAGCCCGTGGTGCCGGTGCTGCAGATGATCGACTCCCGGCTGGCCGCGGCGGAGACCGACGGCTGGCGCTACGCGGACATGCCCGAGGACGGCCAGGCGTGGCGGGACACGCTGTCCTATCTGGATGATGATGCCTTTGGCCGGTGCGGCACGACGTTCGCCGGTGCCTCGGCTGTCGACCAGATGGCGTTGCTGCAGGCCGTGCAGGACCTGGGGTCAGCTGAATGGCACGGCCTGCCCGCCTCTCATGTGTGGAGCCTGTGGACCCGGTACGCCTGCACGGCCTTCTATTCTCATCCGTCAGCCTGGAACGAGATCGGCTTCCCCGGCCCGGCCTACCCCCGCGGCTACAAGAACGCGGGGGTCGGCAAGCTGGAGCCCTTCGAGGTGCGGGACGCGCAGCCATCGGATGACCCGGTACGGGAGGGACCCTGATGGCGGGCGTGCGCACCCGTAACCAGTCAGCGTGGCTGCTGCCCAACGACGGCACCAGGACGAATCACCGGCTGCGGCACGACATGCGGCGGTTCGCCGACGAGGATGAGCTTGACCTGGTGATAGTGGGCTGCGGGGCCGGCGGTTCGGTGCTGTTGCAGCGGCTTGCCAGGGCCGGCTGGCGGGTGGCAGCTCTCGATGCAGGCCCGTTCTGGGATCCCGACGCCGACTGGGTGAGCGACGAGGCTGGCTCGCATCACCTGTACTGGACAGATCCCCGGGTTATCGCGGGCACCGACCCAGTGCCCATGGGCTCGAACAACTCCGGGCGCGGCGTCGGCGGCTCGATGGTTCACTACGCGGGCTACACGCCCCGCTTTCACCCGAGCGACTTCATGACCCGCAGCCTCGACGGGGTCGGCGCGGACTGGCCGCTGGGCTACCAGGATCTGCGCCCGTATTACGCCGATATCGAGCAGGAGCTGCCTGTCGCCGGCGAGCACTGGCCGTGGGGCGACCCGCATGGCTACCCGCACCGGCCGCATCCGGTCGGCGGGAACGGCGAGATCTTCCTGCGTGGGGCCCGCAAGGCCGGGATCGCCGCGAAGGTTGGCCCGGTCGCCATCGCCAACGGCCGGTTCGGGAACCGGCCGCACTGCATCTACCGCGGGTTCTGCCTCCAGGGTTGCAAGGTCAACGCCAAGGCGTCACCGCTCATCACCCATATTCCCGATGCTCTGGCCCAGGGCGCGGAGGTACGCGCCGACGCGATGGTGACCCGCGTCGGGATCGATGAACGCACCGGCCGGGCGACCGGGGTGCACTACGTCTCCGACGGGAAGGAGCGGTTTCAGCGGGCGGCCATGGTGGCCGTGGCCGGGTACTCGATCGAGACGCCACGGCTGCTGCTGAACTCCACATCCAGCCGGTTCCCCGACGGCCTGTGCAATGACTTCGACCAGGTCGGCCGCTACCTGATGGTGCAAGGCGCCCCACAGACCGCTGGCCGCTTCGACGCCGAGGTGCGGATGTACAAGTCGCCACCGCCCGAGGTGAGCTCCGAGGAGTTCTACGAGACGGACCCGGCAAAGGACTACAAGCGCGGATTCGCGATCCAGACGGTGTCACCGCTGCCTATCACCTGGGCCGAGCACGTTACCGCGCAGGGACACTGGGGGCGCACGCTCCGCGAGTACATGAGCGACTACGTGCACTGGTCCTGCCTGGGCGCGCTGTGCGAGTTCCTCGCCCAGCCAGAGAACAGGGTGACCCTGGCAGACGAGAAGGACCGTTTTGGCCTGCCGGTCGCGCGCTTCGCCTACTCCCAGTGCGAAAACGACCGGGCGCTGATGCGGGCGGCGCAGGGCGTCATGGAGGACATCCTGCACGGGGCCGGCGCGGACGAGGTCATCACCATCCAGCGCTACGCCCACCTCGTTGGCGGGGCGCGGATGGCGGCGGGCGAGCGGCAGGGCGTCGTCGACGCCAGCTGCCGCACCTTCGCCGTTCCCAACCTGTACATCACCGACGGCAGCGTGCTGCCGACCCAGGGCAGCGCCAACCCGGCCCTGACGATCATGGCCGTCGCGGCACGGACGGCAGACCAGCTGATCGCCGGTGCCCGGCGCTGACCGCACATCACGAATCATGGAGGACAGACATGGCACCCAAACCTACGGTTGCTGACTACCTGCTCGGGCGGCTGCGTGACTGGGACGTGGAACACGTCTTTGCGTATGCCGGTGACGGCATCAACGGCATTCTGGCTGCCTGGGGACGGGCGGAGAACAAGCCCCAATTCGTCCAGGCACGGCACGAGGAGATGGCCGCCTTCGAGGCCGTCGGGTACGCGAAGTTCACGGGTCGCGTCGGAGTGTGCATGGCGACATCCGGCCCGGGAGCCATCCACCTGCTGAATGGCCTGTACGACGCCAAGCTGGATCACGTGCCTGTCGTGGCGATCGTCGGCCAGACCAGCCGCAGCGCGATGGGCGGCTCCTATCAGCAGGAAGTCGACCTGCTGTCGCTGTTCAAGGACGTCGCCAGCGAGTACGTCCAGATGGTCACGGTGCCCGAGCAGCTGCCCAACGTGCTCGACCGGGCTTTCCGCACAGCGATGGCCGAGCGGGCGCCCACCGCGATCATCATTCCTTCCGATGTCCAGGAGCTGGAGTACTCGGCTCCAACCCACGCGTTCAAGATGGTGCCATCTTCCCTCGGGGTTGACTGGCCGACCGCCCTGCCGGATGACCAGGCGATCATGCGGGCCGCCGACGTGCTGAACTCGGGCAGCAAGGTGGCGATTCTGGCCGGCCAGGGTGCCCGCGGGGCCCGGCACGAAGTTGAGGAGGTCGCCGAGCTCCTCGGTGCAGGGGTGGCCAAGCCGCTGCTGGGCAAGGACGTCCTGTCCGACGAGCTGCCGTACGTGACCGGATCCATCGGGCTGCTCGGCACCCGGCCGAGCTACGAAATGATGATGAACTGCGACACGCTGCTGACCGTCGGGTCGAGCTTCCCTTACACGCAGTTCCTGCCCGCGTTCGATCAGGCGCGCGGCGTTCAGATCGACATCGACGGCAAGTTCATCGGCATGAGATACCCGAACGAGGTCAACCTGGTCGGGGACGCCGCCGCCACCCTGCGTGCCCTGATCCCGCACCTGCAGCGCAAGGAGGACCGCACCTGGCGCGAGGCGATCGAGGCCGGCGTGGCCAAATGGTGGGAGTCGATGCGCGCCGAAGCCGACGTCGAGGCGGATCCGGTCAACCCGATGCTGGTCTTCCGCGAGCTGTCGGGCCGGCTGCCCATGGACGCCATCGTCACGGCGGACTCCGGCTCGTCGGCCAACTGGTATGCCAGGCAGCTCAGATTCCGCGGCCAGATGCGCGGCTCGCTGTCGGGCAACCTGGCCACGATGGGCCCAGGCGTCCCGTACGGCATCGGGGCCAAATTCGGCCACCCGGACCGGCCGGTGATCGTCTTCGCCGGGGACGGAGCGATGCAGATGAACGGCCTCGCTGAGCTGATCACGATCAAGCACTACTGGGAGCAATGGGCCGATCCCCGGCTGATCATCGCCGTCCTGCACAACAACGACCTCAACCAGGTCACCTGGGAGATGCGGGCCATGGAGGGCGCCCCGCGGTTCATCGAGTCCCAGCGGCTGCCCGACGTGTCCTACGAGAGCTTCGCCCGCAGCCTGGGCCTGCACGGGATCGCTGTGGACAAGCCCGACCAGGTTGGCGGCGCCTGGGACCAGGCCCTCGCAGCCGACCGTCCCACCGTGCTCGACGTGCGGACCGATCCGGACGTTCCCCCGATCCCGCCGCACGCCACCTTCGAGCAGATGAAGGACGCGGCCTCCGCGATGCTCAAGGGCGACCTCGACCGGTGGGGCGTGATCAAGGAAGGTGTCATGACAAAGGCCAGGGAGATCCTGCCCGGCAAGGACAGCTGACCGTCGGCAAGGACAGCTGACCCCCGGCAAGGACAACTGACCATCGAGGCCACCGCCGGTTCCATGCATGCTTGCTGGGATGGACCGGTCGGTACTCGAGCTCAGGGTGGACGGGCTTCCCTTTCCGCACGGCGGGCAGGGCGGCGAATGGCGCTACCGCCACGCCGTCCGGCCCGAAGGCCCCACGCCGCTTGATCACCAGGCGGTCGCCGATTTCCTCGCCTACGAGACCGGTCATGGGCGGCGCGTGGAGGTCATGGCCGATCCCGACCTCTCCGGCTGGCGCGCCTGGCTGGCGCCAGAGGTGCGCCCGGACCCTGGCGCGTTCCCGGTGCAATGCTGCACGCACGTGTACCCGGGCGGCTGCGCGGCCGCGCTGGTCTGCCACGGCGCACCCGCCGCGGCCGCGGCGCGCATCCTGGCCGACGGCGCGCTGTGTCCGGCGACGGCGGTGACCGGCCGGAGCGCCCGCGACCTCGCCGCCGCAAGCACCTGGGGCGAGCCGGCTGACTACTTCGAGCACGTGATGCTCGCCAACGGCCGCTGCACGGCTCCGGAGGCGGTCGCGTACAGCCGGGTCCTCGGCCACGACCTGACCCCGGCCGGCCTGACGCCCGGCTATCCCCCGGCGGTCCGCTTCTACTTCCGCTGGCGGTCCCTGGCCGACCATCCCGGCGCGCGGTTCGACGGCGTGCACCCGGTGAAAATCCTGGGCGGCCTGCACCTCGGCGAGGCGCTCGCCGCCGTCGTCGCACCAGCCAGCCAGCGCCGCCTGATCACCGCTAGCGCCGGAGCGTTCCTGGACCGGATCGCCTTTGTTGATATCGGGCGGCCGAGCCCCCAGGACTGGGCGGTCGCGGCGTTCATGGCCGCCCAGCGGCTGGCCTGACCGCCGGCACGCTTGTTGTCCTCGGGCGACATCCGCACCTCCCTCCGGCCGGGCAACAATCATGCATCACCGCAGGCCTTCCGGGGATGTCGCCAACCTGACAGCGAGCCTGTCGGCTGGGTGACTGCCCGCCACCGCGCGATTGAGCACGCTGTAGGGGACGGCAAGCCAAGGGCGAGGGAGAAGCCCGATGAGCACCAGCACTGCGTTAGTGGTTCCAGGCCATAGGACACACGCGACCGAGACTCTGCACGACGTGACCGAGAGTCTGCACGAGTCGATCAGCAAGGTGATCAGTGAAACCGAATCGGCCGCCGCCGAGGCCCGCGGCTACCAGACCGTCGAGCGGTGGCGTGCGCAGCTGCTGACCCGCATCAGCCTGGCTGCGGGAGGCGCGGAATTCATCCCCGGAGTGCACGGGCTCGGCATCCTCGCCGAGCTTCCGTACCTCTTCTATCTGATGGGCCGCGGAGCGATCGGCGTCGGCGCGCTGCTGGGCGCGGAGATCGACGCAGAGAATGACCTGCGGGCCATCTTCGCGCTGTGGAGCGGCGCCATCCCGAAGAGCACGCTCGCCGCGGCCCAGGGCGGCGCGGTGGCCGTGACCTACAACGGCGGCGCGGTGATCCTTAACTCGCTGGCCCACCCCGCCTACGGGGCCAAGGTCCTGGCACTGGGCTTCGAGATCGGCACCAAGGCCGCCGCCGCCGACGCAGGGGGCGCAGCCGGCATGATCGCCGGGAAGAGCGCCGAACCCGTCAGCCACCTGCTCCAGCCGATCTTCCGGAAGGTCCTCGTCAAGATATCGGCGAAGGTCAGCGCCAAGCTGGTGGCCGGCTTCGTTCCATTCCTGGGTGCCGCGGTCAGCCTCACCATCAGCCGGCACGTCCTGAGCGAATGCCTCGCCTCGGCGAAGCTCTACTACGAGCACAAGGTCAAGGACACCGCTGCGGCCTGAGGCCCGCGTTACGTGGACGCGTCGGCGAGGACTTCCTCGATGACACGCTTGGTGAATTTCGCGTCCTCGGGATCGTCCTTGAGCGCGCCGACGAGCACGATCGCGGACTTCCACAGCACCCAGCCGCGCCCGCGCACCCACGTCGCATCGTCAACCGGAAGCCCGGCCTGGAACGTCGCGCGGCTCTCGCCAGACAAGAACGTCCACGCGATGCCGGTGTCGCAGGCGGGATCTCCCACCGCCGAGCAGCCGAAGTCGATAACCGAGCTCAGCCGGCCGTTATCGAACAGCAGGTTCGTGGGGCTGACGTCACCGTGGACCCACACCGGAGAGCCATGCCAGGTCGCGCTCAGCGCTTCCTGCCACACCTCGGCCGCCCGCGCGGTGTCGATCTCACCGTCAAGGGCCGCCAGCGCCTCCTTGGTCTGCGAGTCGTAGACGGCCAGCGACCCGCCGCGGAAGAAGTTGTGCTCGCCGGGCCCCGGGCCGCCGGACGGGTCGATCCGCTGCAGCGCGGCCAGGAAGCCGGCCAGGGCGGCGGCGAACTCACTGCGGTCCATGATCCTCGCGGTTTCGGCGGGCTCGCCGGGAAGCCAGCCATACACCGACCACGGCCACGGGTACCCGCACCCCGGAACGCCCTTCGCCAGCGGCTCGGGAATGGGCAGCGGCAGGCGGGCCGCCAGCACCGGCAGCCAGCGATGCTCCTTCTCGACCTGCGCTACGTAGCCGGGGCCGCTGGGCAGCCGAACCGACATCTCTTCACCGAGCCGGAACGTGGCGTTGTCCCATCCATCTGCCTCGACGGGCCGGACCGGCAGGTGGGCCCACCGCGGGAACTGCGCCGCGACGAGCCTTGACACCAGCTCGGGCGTTATCGCTGCCTTGTCCACGCACGGCATCATCTCCCGGCCGACGCCGGACCTGGTAAGCATTTTCTTGCGCGCGCTCCACGACCGAAGGACGGCGCTTGCAGCAGTGGCGCGAACGCGGCGGATGGCAGCGTTCCACTACTTCTCCCGCGCTTCAGTCAATTTCTGGCCAGTTTCGTCCCGTTTTGTGCTCGCCGAGCAAGTGATGCGTGCGCCTGACGGCAATCCGGGCGCCGCCTGAGGACGGTTCTGGTCACCCGGAAATGGGTGTCTGCCGCTGAACGCGCGTCAGCCGCGGGGGTGATCGGCGAAACGCTCGTCGACCTGCTCTGCGGCGAGGCCGAAGTCGGCCAGCGTGTACCTGTGCGCCGGCCGCGAGTCGCCGGCCCGCTGCTCGGCAGTCACCGCGCGCATGGCATCGGCGGCATTGCCGGAAAGCGGCAGGCCGAATCGCTCGTAGATCGACTCAACTGTACCGAACGGGTCGGCGGCGAACTCGTCATACGCGATGTCGCAGAACCGCGCGGGATCGTGCCGGGCCCGCGCGGCCGAGAAGGTCTCGAGGCCGCGCGCCCATAGTTCCAGCTGATCCTGGCCGATCACCTCGCCGCGGAACGTGCCCGACCATCCCGCGGTGGCCTGCTCGGCCAGGCTGCACAGCGACGCGATCGCGGTCCGCGGCTCACGGTGGGTCTGGATCACCAAGGCGTCCGGGTACACGGTGAGCAGTGCGTCGAGCGCGAACAGGTGGCTGGGGTTCTTCAGCACCCAGCGGCGGCCAACGTCGTTCAGCCCGATGAGCTGCAGGTTCCGGCGGTGCCTGCGGTACGCGCGGGTCCAGTCCTGTTCCTCCAGCCACGACGAGTAGGTCGGCACGTGGGCCAGGCACTCGTAGGACACTGACCGCATCGACTGCCGCAGCACCTGCCAGCACTCCTCCACCTGGTCGGCGGCTATGTAGTGCACGCCCATGAACTCGGGGTGCTCGGCGTGGTGCCGGTCGTAGCCCTCCTGGATGGCCTGGAACACCGGGTTGGCTCCCCAGGTCTCCCGCGGCGGCCGCGGCCCAGGCGCCTGGGTCAGCCACATCTCGAGGCCCTGATGCGCGGGGTCGGCAGCCAGCAGCCGGTGCAGCGCGGTAGTGCCGGTGCGCGGCAGCCCGGTCACGAAGATCGGGCGCTCGATGGCGACAGACGCGGACGAGGGCCAGGACGCCCACGCTGCCTCGCTGAGCAGCCGGGCCACCAGGGCGCCGCGCAAGAACGACCGTTTCACCCGCCTGCCCAGCGGAGTCAGGTCGGCGTCCCGCTCATAGGACTCCAGCAGCACCGCAAGGCCGTCGCGGTAGTCGTCGGTGCCGAAGTCCGACAGCCCGGCAACCCGGGTGGCCGACGCGTGCAGGTCCTCTACAGTGCCGACGCTGTCGCGTTCGGTGCCCGGAGATGGCGGGTTCATGTGGCGGCCGGCCTAGTGGTGGAACTCGCCGCAGTTGACGTCCAGGCACTGGCCGGTGATCGCGCGGGCCAGGTCCGAGGCCAGGAACACGACCGCGTCGGCGACCTCGTCGGGTTCCGGCAGCCGGCGCAAGTCGATCGTTGCCGCAGTCTCGTCGTAAACCTGCTGCCGAGTCACGCCGCGCTGCTTCGCCAGCTCGCCGAAGTACCACTTCAGCGAGCCGGCCCAGATGTACCCGGGCGCAACGGAGTTGACCCGGATGCCCTGCGGGCCGAGCTCGGTGGCCAGGCTCTGCGCCATCCCGAGCAGCGCCGACTTGGCCATCTTGTACGGGCCGTACGGCAGCCGCGAATGCCGCAGCACGGCAGAGGAGATCATCACGACCGACCCGCGGCTGGCCGCGAGCGCCGGGGTGAACAGCCGGGTCATCCGCAGCGCCCCGAACACGTCGGTCTCGAACCCGGCCCGGACGGCGTCCAGGTCAACGTCGCCGAGCGAGGTGAGCGGCGGGATCGCGAACGCGTTGTTCACTAGCGCGTCGACCCGGCCGAACGCCTCGAGCGCCGCCGCGGGCAGCCCGGCGGCCAGTTCGTCGTCGGTGACGTCGGTCATCACGGTGACCGCACGGCGTCCCATCGCCGTGATCTCGGCCGCGACCTCCTTGGACAGCTCCTCGGTGCGGGAGGCCAGCACCACGTCCGCGCCTGCCCGCGCGCTCTGCACCGCGAGGGCCCGGCCAAGCCCGGGGCCGATGCCGCAGACCACGATGACCTTGCCGTCCAGCAGCAGAGGGAACGAGTCCGCGGCCATCAGCCCAGCATCCTCTCGGCCACCGCGGCCTGGCGGGCGGCGATCCGCGCCGCGTGCTCTTCCGGGGTCGCCCGCGCCGACTCGTAGTACGGCAGAACCAGGGGCAGATCGTCGAAGGCCACCACCTCCACCCCCGGCCCGTCGTCGGGCCCGAGGTCGCGAGACAGCCGCTGCCAGCGGATCTGCACGTAGCCACGGGAGTGCCCGGTGAGTTCCAGCCAGTTCACCAGGCCGGGATCGCGCTCGCTGATCACGAACCGCATCTGCCCGTCCGGGTCGGTCCGCGCCTGGTCGGCGTTGAGGCTGGTCTGGTGGTTGATGTAGTCCAGCGAGATGTACCACATGCTGCCGAGCTGGATT
>Ga0210385_10003058_pt1 | contig 10039 bp, 5 predicted proteins | sample IncBWH26OmetaG_FD_160107 | JGI IMG/M metagenome (GOLD analysis project Ga0210385, IMG submission 160107) | Forest soil microbial communities from Barre Woods Harvard Forest LTER site, Petersham, Massachusetts, United States - Inc-BW-H-26-O ...
ATGCGCCCGGCGCGCCGCCCCTCGATCAAGGTCTGCTGGAGCTGGGCGTGCCGGTGATGGGCATCTGTTACGGGATGCAACTGCTCGTGCACACGCTCGGCGGGCGCGTCGAGCAGGCGGAGGTCGGCGAGTTCGGCCGCTCCGAGCTGCACGTCGCCGACCCGGGGGTCCTGCTGAAGGGGATGCCGCGCGAGCAGACGTGCTGGATGTCCCACCGCGACACCGTGTTCGAGCCGCCGCCCGGCTTCTTGGCGCTCGCCTCCTCGAGCGGCTCGCCGGTAGCCGCGGTCGAAGCTCCCGAGCGCGCGATCTACGGCATCCAGTTCCACCCCGAGGTCGTGCACACCCCCTACGGCGAGGAGATCCTCACCCGCTTCCTGACTGAGATCTGCGGCTGTGAGCCGACCTGGTCGGCGGCGTCGATCGTCGAGGAACAGGTGCGGCGCATCCGCGAGCAGGTGGGCGACGGCAGGGTCATCTGCGGGCTGTCCGGCGGCGTTGACTCTTCCGTCGCGGCGCTGCTCGTGCATCGCGCCGTCGGCGAGCACCTGACATGCGTGTTCGTCGATCACGGGCTGATGCGCAAGGACGAGGGCGAGCAGGTCGTCAAGACCTTCCGCGACACCTTCAAGGTGCCGCTCGTCGCCGTCAACGCCGAGACGCGCTTCCTCGACAAGCTCAAAGGCGTGACCGAGCCCGAGGCCAAGCGCAAGGCGATCGGCGCCGAGTTCATCCGCGTCTTCGAGGAGGAGGCCGAGAAGCTCGCGCTTGACGGCGGCGGAGCCGCACCCGCCGGCCCCGCGCGCTTCCTCGTGCAGGGCACGCTCTACTCGGACGTGATCGAGTCAGGCGGCGGCACCGGCGCGGCCACGATCAAGTCCCACCACAACGTTGGCGGTCTGCCCGACGACCTCCAGTTCGAGCTCGTCGAGCCGCTGCGGGCGCTGTTCAAGGACGAGGTCCGCGCCGTCGGCGCCGAGCTCGGCCTGCCCGAGCGCCTGGTCTGGCGCCAGCCGTTCCCCGGTCCCGGCCTCGCGATCCGCGTCGTCGGCGGCGAAGCCACCAAGGAGCGCCTGGACGTGCTGCGCGAGGCCGACCATATCCTGCAGGAGGAGATCCGCAAGGCGGGCCTCTACCGCGAGCTGTGGCAGTCCTTCTGCGTGCTCCCCGACGTGCGCACCGTCGGCGTGCAAGGGGACGAACGCACCTACGGCTACGTCGTCGTCCTTCGCGCCGTCACCAGCGACGACGCCATGACCGCAGACTGGGCCAGGCTCCCATACGACCTGCTCGAGACGATCGCCTCGCGCATGATCAACGAGCTGCGCGAGGTCAACCGCGTCGTGCTCGATATCACCAGCAAGCCACCCGGCACGATCGAGTGGGAGTAGCCCGCGGCCGCGCGCGACTTCGCCTATAGTGTCTGGCTCCGCCGCGCGGTTACGCGTGGCCTTTTTCACGCCATGGCCCCCTCTGTCAAGACCTACGTAGCGAAGCCGAGCGACCGCGAGCGCAACTGGCTGTTGGTGGACGCCAACGGCAAGACGCTCGGGCGCCTCGCGACGCAGATCGCCGACGTGCTGCGGGGCAAGCGCAAGCCCGAGTACACGCCCCACATCGACACCGGCGACTTCGTCGTGGTCGTAAACGCCGAGAAGATCCACGTAACCGGCAACAAGCGCCAGGACAAGCGCTACTACCGCCACTCCGGCTACCCCGGTGGCCTGCGCTCGCGCAGCTTCGAGGAGATGCTCGCCAGGCGCCCTGAGGAGATCATTAGGCTGGCCGTCAAGGGCATGATGCCCCGCAACCGCCTCGCCCGCAAGCAGATCACCAAGCTCAAGATCTACGCCGGGCCCGAGCACCCGCACGTCGCACAGAAACCGCAACCGCTGGAGATCGAGGCCTGATGGCAGACGACGAGCAGCCCGCACCGTCCCCCGAGGGGGAGAACGTCGAGGAGACCGAGGCGCAGGCCGACGTCGTGGACACGGCGGCGGAGACCCCCGCGGCGCCGGAGGCGCAGGCGCCGGCCGACGCGGCCGAGACCGCCGCGGTCGCCGCGGAGGCGGTTGAGGAGGTCGTCGAGGCGGTCGAGCAGGTTGTCGAGGCCGTAGAGGAGGAAGAGGAGGAAGAGGAGGAGCCCGCGCCGCGCGAGAAACCTTCGGTCCCAGGCGCACACCTCGAAGTGGACATCGTTCCCGAGGGCGTCGACCCGCTGGGCCGCAGCGAGAGCTACGAGGACAGCTACGCCGTTGACCCGTACGCGACCGACGAGGACACCGACGAGGCGCAGGCCGAGGACGAGGAGCGCGAGGAGGAGCTCGCGCAGCCGATCTCCACGGCAGCGATCGACCTCGCCTCCGGCGCCCGCTACCGCGCGACCGGCAAGCGCAAGTCGGCGATCGCGCGCGTCACGCTGCGCCCGGGCACCGGCAGCTACATCGTCAACGGGCGCACGCTCGAGAACCACTTCCCGCGGCTGACGCTGCAGCGCAATATCCGCCAGCCGCTCGAGACCGTCGGATACCAGGACCGCATGGATGTCGTCGCGCGGTTGCACGGCGGTGGCATCTCCGCGCAGGCGGGCGCGCTGCGCCACGGCGTCTCGCGCGCACTGCTTGAGGCCGACCCCAACCTGCGCGGCGAGCTCAAGCGCAGGGGCTTCCTCACGCGCGACTCGCGCGCCAAGGAGCGCAAGAAGGCCGGTCTCAAGAAGGCGCGCAAGCGTCCGCAGTTCTCCAAGCGCTAGCGCCGGTGCCAGCGCTTGCGCGCCAGCTGACCGACCCACCCGCATGACCCGCAAGTTGTTCGGGACCGACGGCGTTCGCGGCGTCGCCGGCGAGTTCCTCACGGCCGAGCTCGCGCTCGCGCTCGGTGGCGCCGCCACCCGCAACAGCGGCGTCGCATCGTGCCCGAAGGGGGAGCGCCCGCAGGTGCTGATCGTGCGCGACACACGCGAGTCCGGTGAGATGCTGCAGGCGGCGCTCGCCGCCGGGGTCATCGCTGCGGGCGGCGACGCGCTGCTCGGCGGCGTGCTGCCGACCCCTGCGGCGCCGCTGCTGATCCACCGCTATGGCTTCGACCTCGCCGCCGTCATCTCCGCCTCGCACAACGCCTACCGCGACAACGGCATCAAGTTCTTCGCCGGCGACGGCTACAAGCTCTCTGACGATTCCGAGCTCGCGATCGAGCGCGAGCTCGACGCCGACCGCGTGGCGCCCGATGATGTGCCAGCTATAGGGCGCATCCGTGAGCTGCGCGGTGCGCCCGAGGACTACCTGCGCGAGCTGCACGTGCGCTTTCGCGAGCTTGATCTCAGCGGCGTCGACGTGCTCCTGGACTGCGCCAACGGCGCCACATACCAGGTTGCGCCCGAGATCTTCAGGCGCCTCGGCGCGGACGTGTCTGTGATCGCCGACGTGCCCGACGGGCGCAACATCAACGCCGGCTGCGGCTCCACGCACGTAGACGAGCTCGCCCGTAAGGTGCTCGCGGGCGGGCACGCGCTGGGCTTCGCGTTCGACGGCGACGGCGACCGCGTGCTCGCCGTCGATCGTCGCGGCGCGGTCGTCGACGGCGATGAGCTGATGGCGCTCGCGACGCTGCACTTGCGCTCGAGCGGGCGCCTCAGCGGCAACGGCGTCGCGGTCACGGTGATGACCAACTACGGCTTCCACGCGGCGATGGAGCGCGAGGGCGTGCAGGTGGGCACGACGCAGGTCGGCGACCGCTACGTACTCGAGGAGCTCCGCGCCCGCGGCTGGACGCTCGGCGGCGAGCAGTCGGGGCACATCATCGACATGGGCTTCAACCGCACCGGCGACGGCATCGCCAGTGCGCTGCTGACGCTCGAGGCGCTCGGCGGCAGGGATCTGAGCGAGCGCGACGCCATGTCCAAGCTGCCGCAGCGGCTCGTCAACGTGCGCGTGCGTGACCGCGGCGCGCTGGAGCACGCCCACGAGGTGGGCGCCGCCGTGCAGGCCGCCGCTGCCGAGCTGGTCGGGCGCGGGCGCGTGCTCGTGCGCCCGAGCGGGACCGAGCCGCTGGTGCGCGTGATGGTCGAGGCGCCCACCGACGAGGAGGCCGCGGAGGTCTGCGGTCGCCTGGTCGCGCTCGTCGAGCGCGAGCTCGGATAGTTGCCGAGTAGGCGTGCGCATCGCAAACGGTCCACGCTAGCCTCTGAGCAATGTGCGGAATCGTCGGGGTCCTCTATCGACGCCCGTCGGGCGCTGCTGTGCCCGACATCGGGCGCAACCTGACAGCGCTCGACGAGGCGATCGAGCGCCTGCGCGCCAGCGCGGCGCGACCCGATGCCGGTGATCTGGCGTCGATCGCCACAGAGCTCGAGACGATCGACGGCGCTCTGCGCGGCCCGCTCGGGACGATCGCGCTGCTCGCTGCCGCGGGGCTCAACGATGTGGCCGGACTCGAACAGAGGGCGGCGACGCTGGGCTCGCTGCTGGCGGACCTCGAATCGGCGCTTGACGCCGGCGAGGTGATCTGGGCGGGCGACGAGCTGGAGGCCGGCAACGCGGTCCTCGTACGGCTGAAGGACGTCGTGTGGGCGCTCGGCCGCGACCGCACGTCCACCGCCCGCGGGGTCGCCGATCTGGCAGAGAACGCCGTCGGCCAGTCCAGCTCGGCGGTCACCGCGTACTGGGCGATGCAGGTAGCGCTGTCGGCGCTCGACCGGCTCGAGGTGCGCGGACGCGACTCCGCCGGACTGCACGTGCTCGTCAGCGGTCACGGCATCGACCTCGACCAGCCCGACGTCGCCGCGCTGCTCTCGGCGCGCTCCGACGAGCTGTTCACGTCGATGGCCATCCGCGCTCCGCGCGGACATCTGAGCTTTGTCTACAAGGTTGCCGCCGAGATCGGCGAGCTCGGCGACAACACGCACGCGCTGCGTAGCGCGATCGCAAACGACGCCCTGCTGCACCGAGCCCTCGCCGGTCCCGATGCCGTCGCCACCGTTCTTGGCCACACGCGCTGGGCGAGCGTCGGCGCGATCTCCGAGGCCAACGCCCATCCCCTGAACAGCGAGGAGCTCGGGACGGCCGGCGAGCCATATGTCGTTGCCGCGATCAACGGCGACATCGACAACCACGCCGAGCTGCGAGATGCCCAGGAGCTGCGGCTCGCCCCCGAGATCACGACCGACAGCAAGGTCCTGCCGACGCTCATCGCGCGTCGCCTCGCACACGGGGACTCCGCCGACGAGGCCTTCTGCGCGACGGTCGCGCGCTGCGAGGGCTCCGCCGCGATCGCTCTCAGCGCCGCTGAGACCCCCGACCGCCTGCAGCTGGCCCTGCGCGGGAGCGGCCAGTCGCTATATGTCGGCCTCGCCGAGGACGCCTTCGTCGTGGCCAGCGAGCCTTACGGCGTGGTCGCAGAGACCGCGCGCTACCTGCCGATGGAGGGCGAGGGCTCCGCCGACGGCAGCTCCGGTCAGGTGCTCGTGCTGCAGCGCGACGGCGCCGGTACGCTCGGTGCGATCCAGCGCGTCGGCTACGACGGTGCGCCGAGGCCGATCGTCGAGAGCGAGGTCCGCGTCGCGGAGATCACGCCACGCGACATCGACCGCACCGGCTTCCCGCACTTCCTGCTCAAGGAGATATCCGAGGCGCCGCAATCGTTCATGAAGACGCTGCGTGGCAAGATCGTCGAGAGCACGGATGGGCGCCTTGGCGTGAAGCTGGGCCCCGAGGTGTTGCCGCCGACGGTCATCGAGCGCCTGGAGAACGGGGCTGTCGTGCGCATCCGCGTGATCGCCCAGGGCACCGCTGCGGTCGCCGCCCAGAGTGTCGCCGCCTCGATCGTCGCCGCGCTGGGCTCCCTGCCGGTTCGCGTCGATGCCGTCCTCGCGACCGAGCTCTCGGGCTTCGAGCTCGCCGACGACATGAGCGACACGCTTGTGATCGCCGTCAGCCAGTCGGGGACCACCACCGACACCAACCGCACCGTCGACTTGGTGCGCAGCCGCGGCGCTCGCGTGCTGGCGATCGTCAACCGGCGGGGCAGCGATCTCGTGGACAAGGCCGACGGCGTGCTCTACACCTCCGACGGGCGCGACGTCGAGATGAGCGTCGCCTCCACGAAGGCGTTCTACTCGCAGGTCGCCGCCGGGCTGCTGCTCGCCGAGGCCCTCGCCGAGCACCTCGGGTGTCGCGACGAGCATCGCTCCGATCGGCTGCTGCGCGCCCTGCGGGCCCTGCCCGACGCGATGGGGGAGGTTCTCGACCAGCGCCAGGCGATCGCCGCGGCAGCATCGGAGCTTGCGCCCTACCGGCGCCACTGGGCGGTCGTCGGCAGTGGCTCCAATCGCGTCGCCGCAGAGGAGATCCGGATCAAGCTCTCGGAGCTCTGTTACCACTCCGTCGCTTGCGACGGAACGGAGGACAAGAAGCACATCGACCTTTCCTCCGAACCGCTGGTGCTCGTCTGCGCCGCAGGGCTGTCGGGTCCCACCGCCGACGATGCGGCCAAGGAGGTCGCGATCTTCGCCGCCCACAAGGCCGCCCCGATCGTCGTCGTCGACCGTGGCGAGCAGGAGCGCTTCGCGGTCGCAGCGCACGTCATCGCCGTCCCAGCCGTCGAGCCCGAGCTGGCGTTCGTGCTCTCGGCGATGGTCGGCCACCTGTTCGGCTACGAGGCCGCCCTCGCCATCGACGCGCACGCGCGGCCGCTGCGGGAGGCGCGCTCGGCGATCGAAACGTTTGCCGACGGGCAGTGGGAGTCTCCGGACGCTATGCTGCGCGCGCTCGGGCCAACGCTTGAAGCCGCTTCCGCGCAGTTCTTCGCGCGGCTGCGCGGCGGCGCCTACAACGGCAACCTCGAGGCGTCCACCGCGGTCGCGGTGGCGACGCTTTTGCGTTATGCGACCGGCGTGCTTCCGGTCGAGGGATATGAGCTGGAATACGACCGCGTCGGCAAGCCCGAGGCGATCGTCGAGGACCTCGCCGCGGCGCTAACCGACGCCATCGGCGAGCTGACCCGCCCCGTCGATGCGATCAAGCACCAGGCGAAGACCGTCACCGTCGGGATCTCGCGCAGCGAGGACGAGCTACTGGGCGTGCCGCTCGTCGCCGGTGCGCTGGCGGCGGGAGCGTCGGTCGAGCACCTGTCATATCGCGGCCTGCGCACGCTCGCGCGGCTCGACCCCGCGGTCACCGACGTCGAGGGCTTCACGCGCTACCGGATCGAGGGCGACGTTGCCGCGGGTGCGACGATCGAGATCGTTGGCCGCGGCGGCATCGCCGTCGGCCTGCCATCGCGCACCGACTCCGATAACCGCCTGCTCGGCGCCAAGCACCGCGCGGCGCAGGAGCGCGAGGTCACCGTCGCGGTCGGTGGCCGCGACGGACGCAGCCTGATCCTCGTCCCGGAGATCGACGCCGGCCGCGTCTGCGGGATCACACTCCTGCACGTGCAGTTCCGCGAGTCGCTCGCGCCTGCCGACACACGCCGCGTGCTCGAGGGCTATCGCGACCGCTACGCGGCGCTCGTCGACGCGGTCACCGAGACCGAGGCGACGTTCAGCGACGAGCGCTTCGAGCAGGTTTCGCTCCTCGACCTGCTGACGCTGCCCGTGCGCGTGCTGGCCGAGCACTGGAGCCAGGCTCGCAGCCCGCTGGCCCGCGAGTAGCATCGCCGGTCGTGAACCCGCTGCCGCCGTGGCTCGTGCCGCTTCTCGACGCCGAGGCGATGCGCGCGGTTGACCGTTGGGCGATCGAGGAGCGAGGGGTCGCGGGCCTCGAGTTGATGGAGCGTGCGGGCGCCGGCGTCGCGCGCGCCGTCGAGCGCCTCGCGCCCGACGGGCCGGTGACGGTGCTCTGCGGTAAGGGCAACAACGGCGGCGATGGGCTCGTCGCCGCGCGCCTGCTGCGCGAGGCCGGACGGACAGTCATGGTCGTGTGCACGGCGCCGCCGCAGGAGTTCGTGGGCGACGCGCGTGCGAACCTCGACCGGCTCCCCGGGGACCCGCCGCTACAGCTGAGCGGGGCCGCGTGGACGGGGGAGAGTGGGCCGCAGGACGCGCCATCCTCGGGGGCGGATGTGTTCGGCGGGGCGGCGGTGTTCGTCGACGCCCTACTCGGTACCGGCTTTCAAGGTGAGCCGCGCGGGGCCGTCGCCGCGGCCATCGACGCGATCAACCGCGCGGACGCGCCCGTCGTGGGCGTGGACGTGCCGAGCGGCGTGGACGCCTCGACGGGCGTCGTGCGCGGTGCGGCCGTGCGCGCCGCGCTGACGGTCACCTTCCATGCGGCCAAGCCAGGGCTGTGGATCAGCCCCGGCAAGGCCCACGCCGGCGAGGTGCAGACGCTCGACATCGGCGTCCCCCGCGGCGCTCCCGGCGGCGCGTCGGTGGGGTTGATCACGGCTGGCGTGCTCGCGCAGCTACCGCGCAGAGGCGCATCCTCGACGAAGTTCAGCTCCGGCCACGTGCTCGTCGCTGGTGGATCGCGCGGGCTCACCGGCGCGCCGCGGATGGCCGCCGAGGCGAGCATGCGCGCCGGCGCGGGGTACGTGACCGCATGCGTGCCCGCCTCGCTGCAGCTCGTGCTCGCCACCGCCGGCACCCCCGAGATGATGACCCGCGGGCTGCCCGACGACGACGGCGCGCTGAGCGCAGATGCGGTCACCGATGTGCTCGACGCGAGCGCTCACGGCGGCGCGATCGCGCTCGGACCCGGGCTCGGGCGCAGCGCTGGCGCGTTCGCGTTCGCGCGCGCGCTCGCGGGGCAGACGGACGTCGCGCTCGTGCTAGACGCCGACGGGTTGAACGCCCATGCCGGCAGGCTGGGTGAGCTCGCCGCAAGGCGCGCGCCGACGGTGCTCACCCCCCACGCGGGCGAGCTCGGCCGCCTGCTCGAGTGCGACAGCGCCGAGATTGAGCGCGAGCGCCTGCGCCACGTCCACGCCGCCGCTGCGCAGGCCGCCGCGGTGGTCGTGCTGAAGGGCGATGACACGCTGATCGCAGCAGCGGACGGGAGCGTGGCCGTGAGCCCGGGCGCCAGCCCGGCGCTCGCGACCGCCGGAACCGGCGATGTCCTCGCCGGTGTGATCGCAGCCCTGCTCGCCCAAGGTCTCGACGCATTCACGGCGGCCGCCGCAGGCGTGTGGATGCACGCCGAGGCAGGCAGGCAGGCAGCACGCACGCTCGGTGCCGCCGAGGGAGTGATCGCCACGGACGTGATCGCGGCGTTGCCGGCAGCGCGCCGCCGCGTCGCATGTGATGATCGCGGTGTTGCAACGGCGGGTGGCGGGTGAGGCGGTTCACGGCGATGCACAATGGAGCGCATGGGGATGGCTGACGGGGTACAGGCTGAGGGACGGATCAAGTCGGCGTCCGAGCGCTGCGACGGGGTAGCCATGCGCAGGGCGCGGGCGAGCGTGAACGTCGCGGCGATCGGGCGTAACTGCGCGCGTCTGCGCACGCAGTTGCGCCCCGGGGTAGCCCTGTGCGCGGTTGTCAAGGCCGACGGGTACGGGCACGGCGCGGTGGCGAGCGCGCGCGCCGCGCTCGCCGGCGGCGCGAGCTGGCTTGCCGTTGCCGACGCCTGCGAGGCGCGCGAGCTGCGCGAGGCGGGCCTGCGTGACGTGCGCGTGCTCGTGATGGGCGCGCTCAGCCCGCTCGAGCTCGAAGAGGCGCTCGCGGCGGACGCGGATGTGGTCGTGTGGAACGAGTGTTACCTCGCCGCGGTCGCCGCGGCGGGTGGCGGGCGCGTGCACGTCAAGTTCGACTCCGGGATGGGGCGCCTCGGCACGCGCGACCCGGAGGAGGCCTCGCGCGTGGCTGCGGTCGCGCAACAGAGCGCCGGCGTGCGGCTAGCCGGCGTGATGACCCACTTCGCGACCGCCGACGAGCTCAAGGACGATGGCTTCTTCGCCCGCCAGCTGGCTGACTTCACACGCTGGGCGCGCACCGTCAAGGACGATCACCCGGAGGTCATCGTGCACGCCGCCAACAGCGCCGCGACGATGCGTGATGGCGAAGCGCAGTTCGACATGGTGCGCTGCGGGATCGCCATCTACG
>Ga0210385_10003060_pt1 | contig 10038 bp, 10 predicted proteins | sample IncBWH26OmetaG_FD_160107 | JGI IMG/M metagenome (GOLD analysis project Ga0210385, IMG submission 160107) | Forest soil microbial communities from Barre Woods Harvard Forest LTER site, Petersham, Massachusetts, United States - Inc-BW-H-26-O ...
ACAAAAATCACGCCGTATTCCTCGGGAATCCCCATCAACTTCCGCAGGTTCTGTTCTGCCCGCTCGATAATCTCCTCAAATTCCGCCGACCGGTGGCTCATCTCCATCACAGACATCCCGGTCCCGCGATAATCCAGCAGTTCCTCGCGAATCCGCTGCAAAACTGCCAATGGCAACGCCCCCGGCCCCGCATTGAAATTAGCAGCCCGCTCCACGCCCCGAGGCGATTCAATTGAAAGTGTCACGATCCCATCCCCTCCCGATAATTTCGGTGCCTGCAAGTGTGTATCGCTTACGCTGAAGTCACAAGAATAGCAGATGCTCGCTCCCCCAGCGAATCCAGCCAATCTGGCCCGGAATCTAATTGTGGAGCGTAATCCCGCGTCCCAACACAAAAACAAATACCAGCGACAACGCTACAGCCGCCGCGATCCACCCGTAGCTCCTGCCAATGCGTTCCGACCCACGCTCAGGGATCGCGTCTTTCGGAATGTAATACTTCAACCACAAGAGCCCAGAGTCAGCCCCAGCCGTCCCCGGCAGTGCTGATTGCCACACCAGTTGGATCCCCAACGGATTCAAAAGTCCGCCCGCGCAAACCAGCAGCGTCGCCGAAAGGTAGGGAATCAGCGTAAGTTTCCACAGCCGCCGTGCGTCGTCCCTCGCCACTCCCACATAACGCACGAGTCCCGTGCCCACAACCAACACTGCGCCGTAATAAGCAACAATTCCAACGACAACCAGCAATGTCCGCCACAGCCAATGAGCCTGCAAACCAGCAATCACCAACGCCCAATCCCCGAAATTAGTAACCCCCGAAAAAAAGAAGTACCCAGTCCCGGTGAATAAATTGAATGCGAGCGATATCAGCAAAAAATAGCGCAATCGCACCGACGCCCCCGCCAACCGACGGAGCGCAAACCAAAAAATAACCCCAGCCGCCAGGTTCGCCAAAGTTCCCCCCGCAGCCACAAGTCGCGAGTCAAAATCGCTAGACCAAGCAACCGTAGTCAGTACTCCCGACTGCGTGCCAGTAAGCAAAGCTGTAACAGCGTGCCCCAATCCCTCATGAACGACATTGGCAATAATCGCAGCCACCAAACTGATCGCGCATATCGTCAGCAAATCGTCACTTCCACCCACCGACGAGCCCGAGCCACCCACCGTCGCCGCCATCTCTTTTCCCCTCGAAACGCAGCCAGCGTCACCCCGTGACACGCGCTCTCAACGCCAGAGCGAAAGACTAGCAGGAAAGCGCGCCAGCAAATTCCAATTCTTGATGCCCGCCCGCTTCGCCAAATCCGTAGAAATTCTTCCTCCCGTACGCGAATTTGCTGTTACCGGAATGAACACTTCCAGTAGCAATCCCCATCGCCCTCCGCCCGCTCCAATGACATTATCTGCGCATCGCACCACGATCTTGGGGAACGCATGCCGCAAACAGCGTGCGGGGGGTCACATGCAGAAAATCAAGCTGTTCGCGAATTACAGTATTCCGGTGGTCTGGGGCATTGTTGGCCTGGTCGTAGGCTGCGTCGCGGTTTACTACCCGCTCTCCACCATGTGGGAACACGTTATCGTTAAGCCCGAAAACGTCACGCCCACCGACGGACTCACGGTCCTCATTCTGTCGCTAACCGGTGGAGTTTTCATCGGCGCTGCGGCGCTATTCGGCTCCGCGCAAGACCGCTGGACCGCCAAACACTAACCAATTACTAACCACGCCCCAAACCAGCTCAAAATTGATCCGTAACCCCTCGCCTTGACACTCCGCGCAGCCTGCCAGTAAACTGATTTGCTCGTCGCACCACGCGGAGTCGAACCGAATGCTATTGTCTCGCGACTATGTCGGTTACATGGCCAAGGAAATCGTTAAGCGCCTGACCGCCGCCAAGATGATCGAAGCCAAGAACGCGGAGAACCTCACCCAGCAAGTCCGCCAGGTGATGGCCGAAGAAGTCACCATCGAAGACCGCCTGAACGAAGAAGTCCGCGAAATCCTCGCCAAATATGCCGAGGAAATGCGCACCTCCGGCGCGTCCTACCAGGAAATGTACAAGAAAGTGAAGGGCCAGCTGGCCCGCGAAAGGAAATTAATTCTCCGCTAACCAGCGGCCCTTGGATATCCAACTGACGCCATGAGACTGACACGCGAAAAAACCGTACGCCTCTCCCATCGCATCATCGATTTCCTCGTCTCCAGTCCCGACGTGGATTTCGTCGAAGATCGCGACACCATCCGCCAGGAGATCGTCACCATCATCACCGCGCTGCTGAAGGTCGAGGCCCAGGTGGACACCGAAGTCCGGGCCAAAATCGCCTCCCAGAAAAAGGAAATTCTGGAAGGTAGCGAAGAATGGGACATCCTCTATCGTAAATACTACGCCGAAGGCCTGAAGCGCATGGGCGTGGCTGAAGTCCAAACCCGCTAGCCGCCGTAACTCCCGGCATCCTGACGGCTCACTGCAATCCAAGCGAATCGCAATCGCGTGTCATCTCGAACGCAGTTCCGCGCTTTTTCTTTCCTGTCTTGCGACAGCGGGACGGGCGCGGAACACAGCGAGGGATCTGCTTTCTGCGGGACAGGCTAGCGAAACCAGCCGAAGAATGGGGCAAAAAAAGCGCCCGGCGAAAGAACCGGGCGCATAGGGTTTTGAGTTATAACTCTTAACCGTCAACCGCCGCTTACGGCTGCTGCGTTGGGTCCGTGCGGTGCTGCAAAGTCGGCCGGTCCGGATCAGCATTCGGGTCTGACGTGGTCGAGGTATCCCCCGGCTGTGGCGCCGTAGTCTGTGCAGTCTTCTTGCGCAAACTCGGCTTGTTCGGATTCTTGTCATTAACCTTCACGTTCTGTTCGATCAGCTGCAAGCGGTGCTTCACCACGTCAAATTCCGACGTCGTCACAATGTATTCGCTGCGCTGCGGTAGAATTGTCGCAATCTCTTTCTGCGAAGCCTCGATCCGGTCCGGCGTCGGCGGGTGCGTCGAGAAAATCTTCGGAATCGTCCCAGGCTGTTTCTTCTCGTCCGCCGCGACCTTCTCGAAGAACGCCACGAACGCGTTCGGGTCGTATCCGGCCTTGTACATGTACTCCAGCCCCAGGTAGTCCGCTTCCTTCTCGTCGGTCCGCGTGAATTGCAGGAACGCCATGGGAATTGCGAACTGCATCCCCTGATAAATCGCGTACCCCGCCAGCGTGTAAGGAATAAAAATCATCGCTGGAATCATGGCCAACTGCGCAATTTCGCCCTTGGTGGCTTGCTTCGTGCCATGCCGCGCGCAGACGTGCGCGATCTCATGCGCCATCACGCCCGCCAGCTCCGATTCCTCATCCGCGTGCAAAATCAACCCGCTGTTAACGTAGAAAAATCCGCCAGGCAGCGCAAACGCGTTCACCACGTCCGAATCAATCACCTTGATCGTAAAAGGCACCTGCGCGTCCGAATTCCGCACCAGGTTCTGTCCCACGCGATTCACGTACTCAACCACCACCGGATCATTGATGAATTTTGCCTGCCGCTCTACTTCCGCGGACAGCTGCTTTCCCAGCGCAATCTCATGCTCCAGCGAGTAAAAGTTCAACCCGTGCCCCACGCTGCTGCGATTGCCGATCGCGCTCACGTCCGCCTTGCTGCCTGCCTTCACGTTGGGGTCGGCAGGCTGCTCGACAGGCTGGTCCGCCTGCTGCACCGCGCCCTTTTGTTGCGCGCTGCCGGCGGACGCACTGCTAGTGGAGGGATCCGTCCCAGGTGTCGTGCCGCCAGGAGCGGCCGTGCCGTTAGGAGCTGTGCCGCTAGAAGGTGAAGAGGGCTGCTGCGCCGGTGGTGTGCCGCCCTGTTGCGCGCCACTCTGCTGCTGTGACGAAGTTTGTGACGAGGACTGTTGGCCGCCCTGCTGTTGCGCCTGCGGCACCCCTGCGATGCTGGTAGAAGTTACCAGCGACGCCGCGATGATCATTGCCCCGAGTTGCCCCGCCAAACTGTTTCTCATGGCTACCTCCGGCGGATACTGCCCGGATTATACACCCCTCCGGGCACCTTCCTACGCTGAATTCCTTTGATGTACTCAGTCGCCTTTTAGTTTGCTCGAATATGTAAAAGGTACGTCACCAATCAACGCAGCGGGCGTAATTTCAGTGATACGGGTAGGGGCGCTGTTTGCTGCGTCCCGGCTTGCCACCAGGTTATACCCTTCTCGGCGACCCGCCGTTGCCTTTGACGTTGCCTTTGTCGCGACCGCCTTCAGGCGGGCGGTCTTGGAGTTAGCAGCACGGCCGGGGCATGCCGTGCCTGCTTTAGCCGCGCCGCACCCTCACAATGTTGCCCCAGGGAATCATTCCCGCGCACCCATATTGACGCCCCCGGCGTTTCTCACTACATTAGTCATGTGCCCACCCGCAAACTCCAAGTCGGTCAAGTCTGGAAGAAGGAAGACACCGGCGATTCCTACCTGGTTACTAAGGTTTACAACGAAGCCCTGACAACCTTCGCCGTCCTCCGTAAAGCCGGCGCAGAATCCGAACGCCCCGTAAAAGTGAAAGTTGACCGCAAAGGCCCGGCCTACGCCCTCCCAGGCTTCAGTTACGCCCAGGAATCCGACGAGTTTTAGCCGCAGCGGACCGATTCACATCGTTCGCACCTGCATCTTCACCACATCCTCCACTTGCATCACTTCCTTAACAATGAACCCCTCCGCATATCGCGCTCCGATCAACCGCCCGTAATACTGCGCCATGGAATTCATCCGCGCTTCCAGCTCGTCGAGCGGCAGTACCACTTTCGACCGGCGTTCTTCCTTCGGCGGCGTAAATTGCGAAGCGTACGCCAGAATCGCCTGCTTCCGCCTCGCGAATTCCTTGGTGATATCCACGCAAAAAGTTGGCCGCTGATACTCATAAGCCGCCGCATACAAAATCTTGAACGGCCGGTAAGCCTCTCCGCCCAGAGGGTAATTTTTCAGTCCCGCCACAAAACAAGCCTCAAATCCCAACCGCGCCGCCGTGTAATGGTCCGGATGCCGCCCCTCCCAGTAGGGAAGTATCACCGTCCGGGGCTGCAGTTCGCGAATCACCTCCGCAATCGCCATCTTGTAATCTTCGCGCATCTCCAAATGCGCGTCCGGCAACCCCAGATTCCGCCGCACCGTCACGCGCATGAGCTTCGCCGCCCGCGTCGCCTCCTTCAATCGCATCTCCGGAGTCCCGCGCGTCCCTGTCTCCCCCCGCGTCAAGTCCAGCACGCCGGTGCGATATCCAGCCGCCGCCATTTTCAGCAAAGTCCCGCCGCTAGTGAGCTCCACATCATCCGGATGCGCCGCAATCGCCAATAAATCAACTTTCATCCCGCCTCCAAATTCAGTGATAAGTAATGAGTGCCAAGTGACAGGTGCCCAAGCAACGACGCCCGATTCTACATCAAACGCCGCGCAGCCCCCGTCGTGCGATCTCGCATTTCCCGTACGCTCCCAAAATGCTAATGTGACTCCGACAAGGAGAAAATCCCAGTGCCCGAAAAATCCCTGGCAGGACAAGTAGCCCTGATCACCGGCGCCGCCAAACGCATCGGCCGCAGCATCGCGCTCCGCCTAGCCGAGGAAGGCGCCGACATTATCATCAGTTACGACTCCTCAAAATCCGAAGCAGAAGAGCTAGTCGAGGAACTAGAATCCACGGGCCGTCGCGCCCTAGCCGTCCAAGCCGACGTCTCCCACCGCGCCGACGTGCAAAAACTCTTCAGCGCCGCCGAAAACGAGTTCGCCCGCCTCGACATCCTCGTCAACAACGCCGGCATGTTCTTCGCCGCGAAATTCGAAGAGCTAACCGAAGAGCAGTGGGACCACATCATGAACGTAAACCTGAAATCCCAATTCCTCTGCGCGCAGTCCGCCGCCCCCATCATGAAACGCCAAGGCCGCGGCCGCATCATCAATCTCTCTTCGCTCGGCGGCCTGCTGCCCTGGCCCGCCTACACGCACTACTGCGTCTCGAAAGCCGGCGTGATCATGCTCACCCGCTGCCTGGCCCGCGCCCTCGGCCCTGAAATCCTGGTCAACAGCATCGCCCCCGGCACCATCCAATTTCCCGGTGAAGCCCCCGACGAGGATTACATTCAACGCGTCCCCCTCCATCGCACCGGCACAGGCGAAGACATAGCCGACGCCGTAGCCTTCCTGGCCAAGTCTGATTTCGTAACCGGCCAAATCCTCGCAGTGGACGGCGGCCGCTCCTTGGTCTAATCAGTGATACGAGCTAGGGGCGCTGCTTGCTGCGCCCCAGCTCGCCACGGTTTAGGCTCACTGTGCTCTCTGTTTTAAATCTTTAAATGCAAACTCCAAAAGAAAAGCCCCGGCTCGAAACCTCCAAGCCGGGGCCGCGTCCTTTGCGAACGCTGGAGACTGCCGCTACGAAATTACCGGATTAGCCTTCTCCGGATTAATCCCGAGGTCCGCAATCGCTTTCTGCACCACGCACTTCTCAATTTTTCCATCCAAAAACAACTCATTCAGAGCTGCCAAAGCAATAAACCGTGCATCCACTTCGAAGAAATCCCGCAAAGCCGCGCGCCCCTCGCTCCGTCCGAATCCGTCCGTCCCCAGAGAAGCCATCCGCCGCGGCACCCACTGGCTGATCATGCTCGGCAAAGTCTTCAAATAATCCGTAGCCGCCACTAAAACTCCCGGCGCGTCCTTCAAAAGCTCCGTCACATAAGGCACGCGCGCCTTCTCGGCAGGATGCAACCGGTTCCAGCGGTCCGTCTCAATCCCATCCGTATAAAGCGCCTTATAACTCGTCACGCTCCACACATCCGCCGCCACGCCGTATTTCTCCAGAATCTCCTGCGCCTTCAACGCCTCATTCAAAATCGCCCCACTGCCAAAAAGCTGCGCGCGCAATTTCGATTCCTTATTCTCCGAAGCTCGGAACCGGTACATCCCCTTCAAAATCCCGTCGCGCACATCACCGGGCATCGCCGGCATCGGGTAATTCTCGTTCATCACCGTGATGTAATAAAAAATGCTCTCGCCATCCTTATACATCCGGCGAATTCCGTCCTCGATAATCACTGAAAGCTCATAAGCGTAAGCCGGATCGTAGGCCCGCAGATTCGGCACCGGCAAAGCCAGCACATGACTGTTGCCATCCTGGTGCTGCAACCCTTCGCCGGAAAGAGTCGTGCGTCCAGCCGTCCCGCCCAGCAAAAACCCGCGCACACGCATATCCGCCGCAGCCCAAATAAAATCCGCAATGCGTTGGAATCCGAACATCGAATAGTAAATAAAGAAGGGAATCGTATTGATTCCGTGCGTCGCGTAAGCCGTGCCCGCCGCGATGAACGACGCCATTGAGCCCGCTTCCGTAATTCCTTCCTCCAAAATCTGCCCGTCCTTCATTTCGTTGTAATAAAGCAGCGTGTTCACGTCCACCGGCTCGTAGCGCTGCCCCACGCTGGAATAAATTCCCGCCGTGCGGAACAGCGATTCCATCCCAAACGTCCGCGCTTCGTCTGGCACGATCGGCACGATCAATTTCCCCATTTCCGGATCGCGCAACATCTTCCGCAAGATCCCGACGAACGCCATCGTCGTCGAAACTTCGCGCCCATCACTGCCAGTCAAAAATTCCTTGAATAGCTCCTCATGATCCGCCACCATCGGCTTCGAACGCGTGCTCCGCTGCGGCACATATCCGCCCAATTCCTCCCGCCGCGCCCGCATGTAAGTAATTTCTTCGCTGTCTTCCGCCGGCCGGTAGAAAGGCACTTCCGCGCACTGCGCATCACTCAAAGGAATATCAAACCGCGTGCGAAATTCCTGCAATTCGTCTTCATTCAACTTCTTTTGCTGGTGCGTGATGTTCTTGCCCTCGCCCGCCTCGCCTAGCCCATAACCTTTAATGGTCCGCGCCAGAATCACAGTCGGCGCGCCCTTGTTTTCCGTAGCGGCTTTGTAAGCCGCATACACTTTGCGCGGATCGTGTCCACCCAATCGTAACCGCCGCAATTCCTCATCAGAAAAGGGCTCAACCAATTTCAATAGCCGCGGATCGGACCCAAAAAAGTGTTCGCGCACATAAGCGCCGGAAGAAACCACCAGCTTCTGATACTCGCCGTCCACCAACTCGCCCATGCGCTTTACCAGCAACCCCTCGGTGTCGCGATCCAGAATCGAATCCCACTCCGTGCCCCACAAGACCTTGATCACATTCCAGCCAGCCCCGCGGAACGCCGACTCCAGTTCCTGAATAATCTGCCCATTCCCGCGAACCGGCCCGTCCAACCGTTGCAAATTGCAATTGATCACAAAAATTAAATTGTCCAGCTTTTCACGCGAAGCCAAAGTGATTGCGCCCAACGATTCCGGCTCATCCGTCTCGCCGTCGCCCAAAAACGCCCAAACCTTCGCGTCCGTCGCCGGCTTCAATCCGCGATTTTCCAGATACCTGTTGTAGCGCGCCTGGTAAATCGCCATCAGCGGCCCCAGCCCCATCGAAACGGTAGGGAACTCCCAGAAATCCGGCATCAGCCAAGGATGCGGATAAGAAGAAAGCCCGCCCCCCGGCTTCAATTCACGCCGGAAGTTTTCCAGCTTCTCCGCCGACAGCCGCCCTTCCAAGAACGCGCGCGAATAAATTCCCGGCGCCGCGTGCCCCTGAAAATAAATCGTGTCGCCTTCGAATTCCGCCGTCCGCGCCCGGAAAAAATGATTAAATCCCACTTCATACAACGCCGCCGCCGAGGCATACGTGGAAATGTGCCCGCCAATCCCATGCTCTTCGCGATTCGCGCGCACCACCATCGCCAGCGCGTTCCACCTCACCAGGCTCTTGATTCGCCGCTCCAGTTGCTGGTCTCCAGGAAATTCCGGCTGCAGCGAATGCGGAATGGTATTCACGTACGGCGTATTCGCAGTAAACGGTATCTCGATCCCGATCACCCGAGCGTGCGCGCGCAAGCGTTCCAGAATGTAAGACGCCACATCCGGCCCGCTCGACTGCAGCACCGCGTCCAGCGATTCCAGCCACTCCTGAATCTCCGCGGAGTCCAATCCCTGCAAAGGTAAACTGATCTCATTATTCATATCTTGGTTCGGCCCTCTCATAGCGCTCGCTGTCACTGTCCATCAACCTCACACCGCGCGCAATCCACTATTTTCTCACTGATAGAATACACCTCAACGCGACTCAGCGCACACCCAGAACAATTGCTTTTGTGATGAGCCCTCCAGCGCTAAGCAAATCGCAGCCGCCGTCGTGCAGTCATCGCGGGTCATCATCCTGATCCCGCGGATGCGGTAGAAGGATCTCTCTTCCGGTCATCTGCGGCGATCCCTTCGGTCGTGCCCGCCGCTCCAATCTCCCGCCGCCCAAGCTTCCCGACAAACTCCCGATCCGCCGGTAAAAAGTTCAGCTCGCTCAAATTTTCCACCGCCCGCCACTCCATCCTTTCAAACACAATGTTCCGCACCGCCGCCGGTTCCACCGCAGCAGCGAAAAAGATCAACTCAATCTCCTCGCGCATCTCTGCATATCGGTGCCGTGTTCGAAAAACTTCGCCGCCCACGCGCGCCTCTACTCCCAACTCCTCCATCAATTCGCGCGCAAGCGCCTGCGCCGGCGTCTCCCCCGCCTGCAATTTCCCGCCAGGAAATTCCCACATTAATTCAAACGTATCCCCGCGCCGACGCTGGCACACCAAGATTTTTCCGTCCGCCTCGATCAACGCAGCGGCAACCGTTAACATGCAGACTCCCGAATCGCACGCGCTAACTCCCGCGCCCCGCGCACCAATGGCGGCCCCGGCGTGTTCAAAAGCTCGTCCCGAATCACCACCACACGCCCATTCCGTATCGCCGGCACTTCGCGCCAGGCCGGATTCCGTAATGCCATCGCAACCTTAGCCCGCGCTCCCGTAGCCGCCCATGCCAACACAATCAATTCCGGCGCAGCCAGCGCCACGTCCGAGTCCGAGACGCGCTCCCCCGCATCCACGATCATTTTTCCCCCAGCCATCTCCACCAACTCCGCCACCCAGGGAGGGGAAC
>Ga0210385_10003062_pt1 | contig 10035 bp, 7 predicted proteins | sample IncBWH26OmetaG_FD_160107 | JGI IMG/M metagenome (GOLD analysis project Ga0210385, IMG submission 160107) | Forest soil microbial communities from Barre Woods Harvard Forest LTER site, Petersham, Massachusetts, United States - Inc-BW-H-26-O ...
GCTTCTTACTCTGCCTTCTCACTCCACGACAATCCCCGCATAACCCACCACCGACTCGTAATCGCCGGAGACCTCTCCCGAAGTCGCGTATCGCACCAGCGTGGCCCTGGTTGCGCCCAGAAGTTTGGCCGCCGTGAGCATCGCAACCGTTGGACCAAAGCCGCACATGCTGATGCGTTCGTTCATCACAACATCCCAAAGTCCGCGCGCGTCCAGGGCCAAAACACGGTCAATGGCTTTACCGTCTTTCACCCGGGTAACTGCATCCGACTCATAATGATTCATGTCGCTGGAGGCGACGATCAAGATTCCTTCTTTTTCGCGCTCTCTCCGCGGTCCAGTGATCGCATCGGCCAACGCCTCGCCCAATCCGTGAAGTACTCCAAAGTCTCTCGTCCCAATCACGATCGGAACGATTTTCAACTTCGGCTGGATCGTCTGCAAAAAGGGAAGCTGGACCTCGATAGCGTGTTCACTGCGATGAGCAGCACTGTCTTCCTGTAGAAGAGAGAAGCGGTCGAGCAATCGCGCGGCCAGCGCGGCATCCGGCGCCACATTGCCCAGTGGTGTTTGCCAGCTAGTGGCAGCCATTACCGCTAACGGCCGTCCCCTGCCCGTATGGTTAGGGCAAAGAATCACGCAGCGCTCAGGAATTTCAAGCTGCGAATACACGGCTCCGGCAATCGGCCCCGAGTAAATATATCCCGCATGGGGAGCGATGCATCCGATGGCGGAGATGCCTCCCCTGACGCCTTCGCCAGGCGCCGTGTACTTGCGCACGTCACGCCGTAACTGCTCAGCGCTTTCCGGATAAAACCTGCCAGCAACCGCGGGAGTTCGCAGAGCGGAAGTCATAAACAGCTCGTGTGGAGCGGACCTGTTCTGAGCACAGCCGAAGGGGGCCTCGTCCGCTCACCCAGCTCGCCAGAATAATGCCGAAAGGATTATGAACCTGTCTGAGCGAGCGCGCGAAACAGGGCAGCCGTTCTTTCCAGCGTCAGCGCTTCTGCCCGAATTGCAGGCTTCACCCCGCTTTTCACCAACGCCCCCCGCAAAGCCTCCTCATCATACCGCGTCTTCAAATTATTCCAGAGCGTTTTGCGCTTCTGCCCAAAGCCCAGTTTCAGAAAGGCAATGAACTCGGCCTCCGGAACTCGCAGCGACTCGGCGCGAGGCTTGATCGTAATGCGTACCACACTCGACTGGACTTTCGGCGGAGGATTAAACGCACTCGGCGGCAGCGTGAAGAGTTGCTCGACCCGCCCATACAACTGTGCCGTTGCTGAAAGCAAGCCATAGTCGCGGCTTCCGGCCGATGCTGCCAGGCGGTCGGCCACTTCCTTCTGCACCATGATCACAATCGTCGAAAAGTAGCGATGGTTTTCGAGCAGCCGAAGCAGAATATCGGAGGTGATGTAGTACGGCAGATTTCCGATCACGCGCGCCGGTTCCGGCGTGAAATTCAATCCCGTGCGCAAGCTGCCCGGCTTGGCTCCGAACACCGTGTCCAGTTCGATCTTCAGGAAATCGCCTTCGATGATTTCGACATTCGGATACAAAGAGAAGTTCATACGTAACTGCGCCGAAAGGACGCGATCCAATTCGACGGCAATCAGGCGTCGCGCCTTTCGCGCCAGCAACTCGGTAATAGCGCCACGTCCGGGGCCAATCTCCAGCACGGTCGCCTGTGAGACATCGCCCAGCGCTTCCACAATGCGCAGCGCCGCCGCTTCGCTCTCCAGAAAATGCTGCCCCAGTTTCGGCTTGCGCGGATTTGTTGCTTCGCGGGCGACCTTCGGCACGTTGACCCTCTTTCTTCGCGGCTTTAGACTGGTTAAAATTGGCGATCCGTAATTGGCAGTTTGTAATTTGAAAATCGCGGAGTTGGTTTTCGAATTACAAATCACCAATCGCAAATCGACAAATGCCCAACCAAACTTCTACACCAGTCATCATAACGTGAGCGAGGCTTGCGCGGTTCTCGTTCAGGAGGCTCCTTCGCAATGCATATCGCTTTCGCTGCATCCGAGTGCGTTCCTTTTTCGAAAACCGGCGGATTGGCTGATGTGGTTGGCACCTTGCCACGCGCCCTGGCCGCTCTGGGACATCAGGTCAGCGTCTACGTTCCGCGCTACCGGCAAACCGCGCTGACCGATCCTGAAACGGTGGTCCGCAGCATCACCATTCCGTTCGATGACAAGTATCGCTTTTGCTCCGTCGTCACCGCGGGCGCAAGCGCCGGAGTGCGGTTTTATTTCATCGACTACCCTCCGTACTTCGACCGCGAAGCGCTTTACGGGACTGCTGCCGGAGATTATCCTGACAACGCCGAGCGTTTTGCGATGTTCTCGCGCGCGGTGCTCGAAGCTTCAAAGGTGTTGGGAGTGCCACAGGTGTTCCACTGCCACGACTGGCAGTCTGCGCTGGTGCCAGTGATGCTGCGGACGCTCTACGCCGAAGATCCCGCTTTTCGCGACGTGGCCACGGTCTTCACCATCCACAACATGGGCTATCAGGGATTGTTCCCGCCCGATACGCTGCCTCTGCTCATGTTGCCGTGGGACCTGCTGGCAATGTCGAAAATGGAGTTCTTTGGCCAGGTTAACTTTCTGAAGGGCGCGCTGGTCTTTTCCGATTTCGTCACCACGGTCAGCAAGAAATATAGCCACGAAATCCAAACCAGCGAGTACGGCTTCGGCCTGGAAGGAGTGCTGCGCGACCGCGCCGCGACCGTCACCGGAATCCTCAACGGTGTGGACTATGACGAGTGGAGTCCGCAGACCGATAAGCTGATCGCCGCAAACTATTCGTCGCAGGACCTGAGTGGTAAACGGAAGTGCAAGCAGGACCTGCTGAACGCTTTCGGCATAACGAACGCCGAAGCGAGAGTCGATACAAAAGTTCCGGTGATCGGTATTGTCTCCCGCTTCGCCGCGCAGAAGGGTTTCGATCTGATCGCGCAGATCATGGACCGTCTGGCGCGCGAAGAAATGATCATGGTCGTGTTGGGATCGGGCGACAAACTCTACGAAGAAATGTTTCAGCGGCTTCAGAAGCAGTTTCCCAACAAGATTGCGGCCAAGGTCGCATTCGACAACGGGCTCGCGCACAAGATCGAAGCGGGCGCGGACATGTTTCTGATGCCCTCACGCTACGAGCCTTGCGGGTTGAATCAGATCTATAGCTTGAAGTATGGGACGGTCCCCATCGTCCGCGCCACCGGCGGTCTAGACGATACCATCGAATCCTGGGACGCGCGCACAGGCAAGGGCACGGGTTTCAAGTTCCACGACTACACCGGCGAAGCGCTGCTGGCGACCATCAAACAATCTTTGCTCGCCTATCAGGACCCATCGTCGTGGCAGACACTAATGCGCAACGGCATGGGTCGTGATTTTTCCTGGGGAGCGTCAGCGCGCGAGTACGGCAAAGTCTACGAACGGGCGCGGCAGATGCGAGCCAGCGCCCATCCCGTCGCTACGGAGTTGAAGAAAGAACCGGTGCTGGGATAATCGTTTTTGAGCGCTGGGCGCTCGATCGATGCCCCCACGCGGTACACTTCTGCAAGCCGTTTTTTCGCTCCATGAGTACCTACGCGTCGTCTCCTTCCGTGCGCACCATCTTCCACGTCGACATGGACGCCTTCTTTGTCTCGGTCGAAGAACTGTTTGATCCTTCTTTGAAAGGGAAGCCGGTGGTCGTCGGCGGGCAGCGCGACGAACGCGGAGTCGTCTCTGCGGCATCGTATGCGGCGCGGAAGTTTGGCGTGCACTCGGCCATGCCCCTGCGCACGGCAGCGAAACTTTGTCCGCAGGCGATTTTTGTCAATGGGCATCCCGAGCGTTACCGCGAGTATTCCGCCAAGGTGCATGAAGTGCTTGGCCACTTTTCTCCGCTGGTTGAGATGGCATCGGTGGATGAGGCTTATCTCGACATGACAGGGACGGAGCGGTTGCATGGGCGTCCGTTGCGGTCAGCGCATGCTCTTCATGCGGCGATGAAGTCGAAGACACAATTGAACTGCTCGATTGGGATTGGGACATCGCGGCTGGTGGCGAAAGTTTCGTCGGCCAAGGCCAAACCGAACGGCGTGCTTTGGGTGTTGCCGGGGCAGGAGGCGAAGTTTCTAGCGCCGCTTGAGGTTGGCGATATTCCGGGTGTCGGCAAGGTGATGGAGCAGAAACTGCACGCGCTCGGCATTCGACAGGTGGGCGATCTGGCTCGACTGGAGGAACGCGATCTCGAGCAGCGGTTTGGAAAGTGGGGACTGGCGTTGGCAGGGAAGTCGCGCGGCTTGGATGCGGGCGGATGGTTCGACAACGCGGTGGGAGAAAATGTCGATGCGAAATCGATCAGTCACGAGCACACGTTCAATGAAGATACGGGCGATTCCGAGAGGTTGCAGTCCACGCTGATGCGGTTGAGCGAGATGGTGGGACGGCGGCTGCGCGAGGGCGGATATTTTGCGCGTACGCTGCAGCTGAAATTGCGCTACAAGGATTTTACAACCATCACGCGCGCGCATTCACTGGAGGATCCGACGCAGATGGACAATCTGATTTTCGAGCAGGCGCGACGGTTGTTTTTCGCGAACTGGAAAGCGGGAGCTCCGGTGAGGCTGCTGGGAGTGCAGGCTTCGAATTTCGAGTCAGGGCCCGGGCAGATGGATTTGCTGGAGCCCTCCCGCGACGCGCGCTGGCAAAAGGCGCTTGCGGCGGCGGATCATCTGCGCGACAAATTTGGGGAATCGGCAATCGGCCTGGCGCGCGGAATGAAGGGCGGGTTCCGCGAGAGAGTGCATGAAAATCCGGCAGCGCTGCCGGGAAGCAGAAAGAAGAAAAACGAGTGAGCGAGTTCCAGTAAGCTCACTGTCTACGAAATATATTCACGAATATATTCATCGCGCGATGTGGCCAGTGCATGGGCGTCTCCGTCGAAGATCACCTTGGAATCGCGCAAAATCAGAAAACTCATTGGGACATCGCAATGCTGGCCCTTGGGTAGAGCGACCATTTGATTAGTGGCTTGGTCGAACTGGTGGGTAGCCATGGTGAAGGCATCCTGCAGGCGATGCGTAACCAAAAGCGCGCTGGTTTTATAAACGTCGCGCTGTTTCATGATGAGTTCAATGATGGTGTTCGACGTGACTGGGTCGAGGCCGCCAGTGGGCGAATCGTAGAGCAGCACCTCGGGCTCAGTGATGATAGCGCGGGCAATGGCAACGCGGCGGCGCATGCCTCCAGAGAGTTCGGAGGGATACATGTCGTAGGTGCGTTCGAGTTCGACAAAGCGTAAGACCTCGCGCACGCGACGCTCAATCTCCTGGGCGGGAACGTGCTCTTCTGTCAGGCGGAAACCAACGTTCTCGTAGACTTTGAGCGAGTCGAAGAGCGCGCTTTCCTGAAAGACGATACCGACGCGGCGCCGCAGTTCGAAGAGTTCGTCTTCAGTCATCTGTGTGACTTCCTCTCCGAGGACGAAGATGCGCCCGCTATCGGGACGCAACAAACCCATCGCCATCTTGAGCATCGTGCTTTTTCCGGAGCCGGCGACGCCGAAAACAGCTTTGGTCTCTCCGTGGGGCAGGCGAAAAGAGATGTTCTGGAGGACGACTTTCTCGTCGAAGGCGATGGAAACATTCTCAAACTCGATGGCGTAGCCCGAGGGAGTGGTGACCGAAGGCGCCGGAGCTTAGATGGGAGGGACTGGCATTTTATCGGTGGCCCATTCTATCTGTATCCAAAAATGGCGAAGATCAGTTTGGTGACGAAGAAATCCACGACCAGAATCAGCACCGACGACGCGACCACGGCCTGCGTCGTGGAGCGGCCAACACCCTGCGTGCCTCCACGAGTCGACATGCCGTAATAGCAGCCTACGGTGGAGATAATGAAGCCAAACAACACCGGCTTGATGAGGCCCGTGAAAACGTCGCGGAAAACTAGAATCTGCCAGACCGAGGTCCAATACTGCCGCGAGTTGAGGCCGAAGATCAGGTGGGCGACGGCGTATCCACCGATCAGGCCGAGCAGGTCGGCGATGATGGTGAGAAAGAAAAGCATGAACGCGGTTGCGCCGATGCGCGGGGTTATCAGCTTCTTGGTGGGATCGGTGCCGAGCGCGCGCATGGCGTCGATCTGCTCGGTGACAATCATGGAACCAAGTTCGCTGGCCATGCCGGAGGCGTTGCGGCCAGCAACCATCAGGCCGGTGATCAGCGGTCCGAGTTCGGTGACCATGCCGAGCGAGACGAGCTGGCCGATGAGGGTGATGCCTCCGAAGCGTTGCAGGGTGCTGGCGGAGTTGAGGGCCAGCAGCGCGCCTACGGAGAGACCGGTGAGAACGACGATGGGCAGGGAACCGACGCCAATCAGGTCAGCCTGCTGCAGCATGTCTCCCATGTAGAGCGGACGGCGGAAGAAATTGGCAAGGGATTGTCCTGCCAGCAGCGTGTATTCCTGAACCGCCAGCGCGATGTCTTTGGCGACTTCAATCGGCGAAATCAGTTCGAGTTCGAAGGCCATGTCCGGTCGAGGAACTTCTGGTCAAGAAACTATAGCAGAGGCCGCAAGGGGCCGGTTCTATGACTTCGCCGTTATTCTCGGTTTTTCTTCTTGATCTCTATCGCCAGCCGTTTGATCTTCTGATTCAGCGTGGAGAGCGGGACGTGGAAGCGCTCGGCTGCTTCGGTCTGGTTCCAGTTGCATTTTTCGAGCATGTCGATGATGATGCGGCGCTCGCAGTCTTCCATGATGCTGAACAGCGTCGTGCCTGCGCTGGCGTCAAGCGTGGGAATGGCGCTTCCGCGGCCGGCGATGTGGTCGGGGAGCAGGTCAACTCCAATATCGCTGTCAGACGACAGAACGACTGCGCGCTCAATTGTGTTTTCCAGCTCGCGAACGTTGCCCGGCCAGTTGTAGCTCACAAGCGGACGGAGGGCTTCGGTCGTAATGCGGCGTTTGGAGCGCTCGTTCTCGTCAGAATACTTTTGCAGGAAGTGTTGCACCAGAAGCGGGATATCTTCGCGCCTCTGCCGCAGTGGAGGCAAGTCGAGACTGATGACGTTGAGACGGTAAAAAAGATCTTCGCGGAACTTGCCTTCGCGCACCATCTGGCGAAGATCGACATTGGTGGCGGCGATGATGCGCACATCGACTTGAATTTCCTGCACGCCGCCAAGATGCATGAATTTCCGGTCCTGCAGAACCCGCAGGATCTTGCTCTGCGTGTCCATGCCCATGGTGCCGATTTCATCGAGGAAGAGCGTGCCGCGGTCGGCGACCTCGAATAGGCCTTTCTTGGACGCGACCGCGCTGGTGAATGCGCCTTTCACGTGTCCGAAAAGAGTCGATTCGAGCAAGTCGGGCGGCGTGGAGCCGGAATTGACTGGAACGAAGGGGCGGTCGCGACGCGTGGAATTCAGATGGATCGCCTTCGCGATGAGCTCCTTGCCGGTACCGCTTTCGCCCTGCAGCAGCACGGTCGAGCGGCTGGGAGCAACCTGCGCCACGAGGTCGAAAATCTTGAGCATGGGCTCGCTCTTGCCCACGATGTTTTCAAAGTTGTAGCGCTGCTTGAGCGCGCGCTTGAGCTGAATATTCTCTTCTTCGGCTTTTTGCCGGGCCACCGCAGCGCGCACGTCGGCCAGCAGCTTTTCGTTGTCCCATGGCTTCTGGATGAAATTAGTGGCCCCGGATTGCATGGCGCGGACGGCATTCTCGACCGTGCCGTAGGCGGTGATCATGATGACGGCCTGCTGCGGGTGCGCCAGCCGGATTTCGCCCAGCACGTCCATGCCATTTTTGTCGGGGAGCGCGAGGTCGAGCATGATGACGTCGAAAGAGCGTTCGCCAATCTGCGCCAGTCCTTCGCGCGCCGTAGCCGCAACCACGACGGTATAGCCCTCGAGCTGAAGCAGCGTTTCCAGCGATTCCCGGATTTCCGCTTCGTCGTCGATGATCAGAATTCTGCCGGCGCTGGCCGGCGTCGATTCCGGCGGGTTTCGGCGCGAAATAGCCGTTACTTCCGACATGGCGAGTTCAGACATGGATGGCCTTCCTTACCATGGGAAAATCGAGGGTAAAGGTGGTGCCTTCGCCCGGACGGCTCTCCACACGAATATTGCCCGCATGTTCCTGGATGATGCCGTAAGTCACCGACAGTCCAAGGCCGGTCCCGCGGTTCTGGCCCTCGGCCGGCGAAGTTTTGGTGGTGAAAAACGGATCATAGATGCGCTGAATGTTTTCCTGCGCAATGCCGGACCCGGTGTCGGAGACACGCACGCTGACCAGTTCGCCATTCAGCGTGGCCACATTCAAAACGCCCCCACCGCTCGTCGCCATGGCGTCTTTGGCGTTCAGAAACAGATTCAGAAACACCTGCTGCAGGCGTCCGGCGTTCCCCTGAATCAAGGGAAGATTATCGTAGAGTTCAGACTGCACTTCGATGTGCGCAACTTTGAATTGATGTTCCAGAAGCGCGAGGGTGTCGGCAATCACCTTATTCAGGCTGATTTCAGTCAGTTCGGTGCCAGTGGTGCGTGAGAAGTTCAGCAGATTGTTTACGATTTCGGAAGCGCGGAAAGTCTGCTTGGTGATCTTTTCAAGCACGGCGGCTTTCTGCGGATCGGATTGCACCTGCTTCGACAACATCTGCGCGTAAGAGGAGATCACGGCCAGCGGCGTATTGACTTCGTGCGCCACGCCAGCGGCCAGCAATCCGATGGAAGAAAGTTTGTCGGCCTGGGTGAGTTGCACTTCGAGTTCGATGCGCTCGGTGATGTCGTCCATGATGACGAGCCGTCCGACAACGTTGAACTTGCGGGTGACCAGCGGCGTCATGGCGACATTGACCACACGCGATTCGCCGGTGGGCGTAACCAGGCGGAACTTGTAGAGATTGTGGATGCCGGGATTCTGGCGGACGCGGTAGAACTCCTCCACGAAAGCCGCGGGGAAAACCTCGCTCAGGGACCGTCCGACCACCTGCCAGCGCGGCTGAGCGTACATGACTTCCATCTGCGAGTTCCACGATTCGATGCGGTCCTGCAGATCGACGGCCATGACGCCGACGTTGATGGATTCGACAATATTCTCGTTAAAATCCTTCAGGCGCTCGTATTCGCTCACTTTCTGTTCGAGCGAGGCGTAGAGCCTTGCATTTTGAATGGCGATGCCGATGTATCCGGCCAGAGCCTGCAGCAATTCGACGTCTTCGCTCGAAAGGAAGTCGCCTTGCATGGTTTTGCCGAGACCTAGAAAGGCGATGGTCTTCTGCCGCGCGTGGCAAGGAATGTAGTAATTGAGATCGAGGCGTCCGATGGCTTCTTTCGCGGCGGAGTTCTCGCGCGGCAGCTGGCGTGTGTTTTCGAAGAAGATGTGTCCCGCGGCATCTTCGATGCGGGGCTTGGCTAGAAACGAAAGATCAATCCCGGTGAGGTGAGCGATGCCGAAAGATTTTGAGAGCTCGAAGCGCGAGGATTCAGCGTTGCCTAGAAAAATGGCGATACGATCGACTAGCAAGGTGCGCGCCAGACGGTCGACAAGGGAAGAAAGCATTTTGTCGAGATCGGTTTCCGAACTCAACTCGCGTCCGAACTCGATCAGTGTGCGGCGATAGTCATAGCCGGTGCGAAAGAAGAAGCGGTCGAGTTTTTCCTGGATCCATTTACGCACAGGATCGAAGAGCAATGCCGTGACCACCACGGCGATCATCAGTCCCCAGGGGCCGGAACTGGGCACGCGAGTATGGACAAGCTCGGCGATCGAAGCTACGCCCGCGAAATACAAGCCGACGATGGCCGCTGCGGCAAGCGTATAAGCCATGCCGCGCTTGAAGATCAGATCCACGTCCATCAAGCGGTAGCGGAAAATGGCGTAGCCGAAGGTTAATGGCAGCAATCCCAGCGACAGCACCGACACCTTCATCAGGGGCGAAGGCATCACTCCGAGCAGATACGGCAGAACATAAAAGAGCGTGAAGGGGGTTATGGCGAGGATGGTGCCGCGAGTAATCCACTTTAGTTGTTGCCGCAGA
>Ga0210385_10003064_pt1 | contig 10028 bp, 7 predicted proteins | sample IncBWH26OmetaG_FD_160107 | JGI IMG/M metagenome (GOLD analysis project Ga0210385, IMG submission 160107) | Forest soil microbial communities from Barre Woods Harvard Forest LTER site, Petersham, Massachusetts, United States - Inc-BW-H-26-O ...
CTAGCTGGTTTCGGCGGGGGCGGTCGGGGACGCGGCCGGCTCGCCGTCCACCGACTGCAGCCGGCGCAGTTCGTCGAGCGGGATGTGACAGCGGATCCCATGGCCCGCTTCCTCCTCGCGCAGCTCGGGCTCGGTCGTCTCGCAGATCTCGCCGATCTTGCGGGGGCAGCGCGTCTGGAACGGGCATCCGCTCGGCGGGTCGGCGGCGCTCGGAATCTCCCCGTCAAGACGGATCCGCAGGCGGTCCAGGTCATCGAGCGTCGGCACCGCCGACAGCAGCGCTTCGGTGTAGGGGTGGTGCGGGCTCTCGAACACCTGGTCGGCCGGCCCGACCTCCATGATCTTTCCCAAGTAGAGGACGACGATCCGGTCCGACAGGTAGCGCACGACGCCGAGGTCGTGGCTGATGAACAGATACGACACCTCCTCGCGGCGCTGTAGATCGGTCAGCAGATTGAGGATCGCCGCCTGGACCGAGACGTCGAGCGCGGAGGTCGGCTCGTCGCAGACGACGACGCGCGGATCGCCCGCGAATGCCCGAGCGATCGCGACCCGCTGCTTGAGGCCGCCCGACAGCTGGGCCGGCTTCATCGCGAGGTGGCGCTCCGAGAGGCGCACGTCGGAGATCAGTCGCTTCAGCCGCGATTGGAGCTCGTCGCCCTCGTAGCCGCCCAGCTTCGAGAGCGCCCGCGACAGCAGGCGCCTGACCGAGTGGCGCCGGTTGAGCGCCGAGTCGGGATTCTGAAAGACGATCTGGATCGCCTTCTTCTGCTCGCGCGATCGCTTCGGGGCGGTGGCCGGCAGTGGTTCGCCGTCGAACGTGATCGTCGCGCCGTCGTCGGGAGCGGTGAGCCCTACCAGCACGCGCGCGAAGGTGGTCTTGCCGCTGCCCGATTCGCCGACGAGCCCCACGGTCTCGCCGGCGCGCACCTCGAGCGTGGTGTCGACCAGGCCGCGAATCGTCTGACCGCCGATATGGAACGTCTTCGAGACGCCGCTGGCATCGATCAGCGGCTTGCCGTTGGCGTGGCGCGCCGCCGCCGGTTCGCGTTCCTGCTTCTCGACCAGCGGTAGCGTCTGGGCGCGCTCGTGGAAGTGGCAGCGCGAGCGCCGGCCGGGACCGGCGTCATACGGCGGCGGCGACTCGTCGCGACACCGCGGCTGCACGAGCCCGCAGCGGTCGGCGAAGATGCATCCCTGCACCATCTGGCCGGGCGCCGGCAGAAAGCCCGGGATCGTGTCGAGCGTCGTCTGGTCCTTGAGCGTGTCACGACGCGGGATGCAGCGCAGCAGCCCAACGGTGTAGGGATGTCGGGGGTCGTCGAACACCTGGCGAGCCGGGCCTTCCTCGATCATCTCGCCCGCGTACAGGACCCCGACGCGATCGCACATCTTCGCGATCACTCCGAGGTTGTGGCTGATGAACAGCAACGAGGTCCCGAACTCGTCACGCAGTGCCGTGATCAGATCGAGCACCTCGGCCTCGACGGTCGCGTCGAGCGCGGTCGTCGGCTCGTCGAGGATCAGCAGCGCCGGCTCGGCGGCGAGCGCCATCGCGATCACGACGCGCTGCAGCATGCCGCCCGAAAGCTGGTGGGGATAGCGGTTCATGACGCCGGCCGGGTCGGAGATCCGCACCTTCTCGAGCATCTCGCGGGAGCGATCAAGCGCCTCGGCGCGCTTGACGCCCGCGATCTCGAACACCTCTGCCACCTGACGCCCGACGCGGATCGTCGGATTCAGTGACTTGCCCGGCTCCTGGTAGACCATCGACACCGTGCTCTGGCGCAGCTTGCGCAATTCGCCGCCCTTCAGACCCAGCACGTCGCGGCCGTCGATCGAGATAACGCCGTCGCTGACCCGGCCGTTGCGCGCGAGGTAGCGGACGACCGCGAGCGCGATCGTCGACTTGCCGCACCCCGACTCGCCGACGAGCCCGTAGGACTCGCCGCGTCCGATCCGGAACGAGACGTCACGCACTACCGGGAGGTCGCGGTCGCGGACCCGATAGGTGATGCCGACGTGGTCAACGGTGAGCGCATCCGGCGCCGACGCAGCGCTGGGTGTGCCGGCGGACGTGTCGGTCACCGTGCTCATCGTTCGAGCACCCCCTGGATCGCATCGGAGATCAGCGACACGGAGACAACGAGCGTAGCGATCGCGAGCGCGTCGAACAGGACCTCCCACCAGAATCCGGCGGCCGCCTGCCCGTAGTTGGAGGCGATGTCAAGGCCCCAGTCGGGCGAGGGAGGCTGGACGCCAAGCCCGAGGAAGGACAGCGTCAGGACGGTGAAGATCGCGTACGCCAGGCGAACGGTGAACTCGACCAGGATCGGCCCCGAGACGTTGGGGAGGATCTCGACGAACATGATGTAGAGGCTTCCCTCCCCCCGCAGGCGCGCCGCGGCCACGTAGTCGAGCTCGCGCTCTAGCAGCACCGCGGCTCGCACGGTGCGCGCGATCAGCGGCGTGAACACGAGCCCGATCACGATGATGATCACCAGGTTGGAGCGGCCCAACGTCGCGAGCGCGATCACGCCGGTGACGACCAGCGGCAGCGCCAGGAACGCCTCCACGAACCGCCCCAGCACATCATCGACTAACCCGCGGAAATACCCCATCACCAGGCCGATGATGGTCCCGAGGACGGTCCCGAGCACCGTCGCCAGCGGGGCGATGATCAGGATGTCGCGCGAGCCGACGATCACGCGCGAGAACATGTCGCGGCCGAGCTCGTCGGTCCCGAACAGGTGCGCGCCCGACGGCGCCTGGTTGATCCCCTCGAGGTTCTGCGCGTATGGGCTATGGGGCGCGATCACCGACCCGAAGATCGCGCAGATGATCCAGATCGAGAGGATCGTGGCGCCGACCAGGAACGTCTTTGAGTGCAACAACTCGCGCAGCAGCTCGCGCCGGACCTCGGTCCGACCCGCGGCCAGCGCGCCTCTGGACTCGACCGGGACGTCGGCGATGCTCATTCGGCGGCCCGGAGACGGATGCGCGGGTTCAGGAGCGAGAAGCCGATATCGGCGATCAGCGTGACGACCATGTACAGAACGCCGATCGTCAGCACGCACGCCTCGAGCATCGGGATGTCGTGTTGGGTCGCGGCGTTGTAGGTCAGCGAGCCGATGCCGTTGTAACGGAACAGCACCTCGACGACGACGAGGCCGCCGATCAGATAACCGGTCTGGGTCGCGATCACGGTGATCGTGGGCAGCAGCGAGTTGCGCAGCACGTGACGGCGGATCACGACGCCGCGCGGCAGGCCCTTGAGCGTCGCCGTTCGCGCGTAATCGGATTCGAGCGCCTCGACGGTCCCCGCGCGGGCCATACGCGCGATGTACCCGAATAAGACGAGCACCAGCGGGATGACCGGCAGGATCAGGTACTTGAGGTCGGTGAAGAAGCCAGATCCTGTAGGCGCAGTCGCCGTGACCGGCAGCCACTTCAGTTCGACGGCGAAGACGACGATCAAGACGATCCCCGAGACGAACTCAGGCACGGTCAGGGCCGACTGGCCGACGATGCTGATCGTCCGGTCGACCGGCTTGCCGAAGTTCAGCGCCGAGACGATGCCGCCGAGGATGCCCAGCGGGACGACGATCACGAATGCGAACAGGCCCAGCTCCAGCGATCGCCGGAGCGCCGGACCCAGGATCGGGCCGATCGGAGCCTGATACTGGGTCGAGGTGCCGGGGAAGTTCGTGATCCAGTTCCAGTATTGGGTCAGCAGCGGCTTGTCGACGCCGAGCTGATGATCGAGCGCGCGGACCGCGCTCGGTTCCGCCAACGGTCCCAGAACCGAGCGCCCCGGATCGCTCGGGAGGACTTGGCCAAGGACGAACACGATCACGCTCAGCAGCCACAGCGTGATCAGCGCCAGGCCGAGGCGCTTGAGGACGAACCTCGTCATCCGCGGCGCGTGCTCATGCGCTCTTGAATGCCTGGTTGAGGTACAGCTGCGCGATCGAGGTCGGATTCAGGCCGCCGACGGACGGCGTCGAGGCCGTCAGACCGTCGATCCAGTACGGGATCACGATCGGCGTCTCGTTGAGCAGCAGCGTCTCGATCTTGGTGGCGATCTGCTTTTGCGTCGTCAGATCGAGCGCGGCGACGTACTGCTTGACGAGTTTGTCGTATTCGCTGTTCTTGAAGTGCGCGGCGTTCCACGGCCCGGTCGAGGTCAGCGGAGCCTCGAGGTAGACGTTCGGCGCGCCGCGGTCACCGTAGTCGACCAGGCTCGCCGTACCGTCGAGCCAGTCAGAGTTGCCATACGTCGCCTTGCCGTAGTAGAGCGTCTGGCTCTCGATCTTGAGGTCGAAGTTGATCCCCGCCTTCGCGGCGTCGGCCTTGATGACCTGGGCGAGCTGGGGGATCTCCTGGTAGATCTCGGTGAACAATGGCGCGCTGACGCCGTTCGGGTGGCCGCCGGCCTTGAGCAGCGCCTTGGCCTTGGAGATGTCCTGCTCGCGCTGGGGGAGCGTGAGATTGGACGACGGGTAACGGGGACCGAACGGGGTGTCGTTGGCGACGCTTCCAAAGCCGCTGAGCAGCGCGTTGACCATGCCCTTGCGGTCGAGCGAGTAGGCGACCGCCTGGCGTACCTGGGCGTTGTTGAACGGCGGCATGTCGTTGCGCATCGACAGCTCGCGGTGGTTGGCCGACTTGAGCTGGATGATCTTGTAGGACGGGCTGTGGAGGATCGCGGTGGCACCGGCCGGCGTGAACTGCGCGATCACGTCGACCGAGCTGCCCTGGAGCGCGAGGATCATCGGCTGCTGGCTGGCGTAGAACTTGAACGAGGTGCCCGACAGCAGCGGCTTCTTGCCCCAGTAGTTGGGGTTGGGCACGAACGACGCGCCGACGTTCTGCGTGTAGCTCTGGAGTTTGAACGCGCCCGTGCCGACGAACGTCTTCTGCCAGGAGCCGAAGTCGGTCCCGTTGGGAACGATGATCGCGTTGTAGTTGTCGGACGAGACGAGATACGGGAAGTTCCCGTTCGGCGACTCGAGGGTGAACTGGACGGTGGTCGAGTCGATCTTCTTGACGCCATCGGGGGTCAGCACGTTGTTGAAGTTCGACAGCGCGTTGGAGGCATTCTTGGGATCCGAGAGCTGCTTGAACGTGTAGACGACGTCGTCGGCGGTCATCGGGGCGCCGGTGCTGAACTTGACGCCCGGGCGCAGCTTGAACGTCCACACGCTCCCGTCACCGTTGTGTCCCCAGCTGAGCGCGAGCATCGGCTGTAGGGCCAGCTTCAGGTTGCTGTCAAAGATCAGGAACTCGCCCGTCTGGTTGAGCATGCAGAGACCACCCGCGTCCGCCACCGTCAGCGGGTTGACCGCGGCCGACGGCGTGACCGAGGCGACGTTCAGCGTGCCCCCGGCCGTCGGCGCCGGGCCGCTGGTCGTCGACGAGCCCGCCGCGCTCGCCGACGAGCTCGACGACGAAGAGCTGCCGCAGGCCGCCAGGATCGTGCCGAGCACCGTCGTCGACATCCCGATCATGCTGCCGCGCCGCAGGAACTGACGACGGTCCAGGCGTCCCGCCACGAGTTCGTCGATGTAGTGGTTCTCGAGCTCCGTGCGCTCGGCGCGGATCTCGTCGAGCTGGCGAGCTTGGTGCTTATCCATGAACTGGGTTCCTTTCGGTGGCGATCGATCCTGCGCCGGCCGCTGAGGCGGAATCGACGCTTACATCGGGAAATCTCCCAGGCGCGGGTGGAGGAGCATCGGCGAGCGGCGCCAGGGACCGCGCCGCGCTGAGCAGGTCGGGAAGCATTTCACCGGCCCGCCCGGACATCATCCGGCCGCTCGGGACACACAGGGTGAGCGCCGCGGCGACTCGCCCGGACGGGCCGACCGGCACCGCAATGCAATGAAGCCCGAGCGCGGTCTCGTCGACGTTCTCGCCGAAGCCGAGCTCCTGCGTGCGCGCGAGGATGTCGTGAAGTTCGGTGAGCCCATCAAGGCGACGGCCGGTCGGGGTGATCAGCTGCGCCCCGGCGAACATCGCGTCGACGGTGTCGGGCGGGAGGTCGGCGAGCAGGACGCGGCCGGCCGCGGACGCGAACGCCGGCAGGCGGCTGCCGACGGAGGTCACCAGCCGGACCGGATGCGTCGTCTCGACCTTGGCGACGAACAGGCTGTCGAGCCCATCGAGCACGACCAGGCAGGTCGTCTCGTTGTGCCGCGTGACGAGTCGCCCCGCGACCGAGTGAAAGCCGTTTGTCAACGCGGCGGCGGGGGCGGTGCGCGTCAGCCAGGCCGTCCGTGGCCCGAGCCCGAGCGTCGCGGTCCTCGCGTCACGCGCGATCCACCCGCGTTCGAGCATCATCGAGCACACGCGGTGGAGCGTGCTCTTCGGTGCGCCGGTCTCGCGGGAGAGCTCCGACAGCGTCAGCATGCCCCGGCCGTCGAGGGCGTCGAGCACGTCGAGTACAGTCGCGACCCCCGCGGAGCGGACGCGCGGCCTCTGCTGGGCCCTGGCCGTCATTCCCTGGTTCCTCCTCGGTCCACCGGCGGAACGCCGTTCAGCGGATGGACCAGAGCATCTTCCTCACGCGGTGCCGGTCTGTCAAGGCTGTGCAGGTTGGCTAATCAGCACTTAATTGGGCAACTTTACTCACTTTGGCCGGCGCGCCGGCCGGCCAGCACCTCGCCCACCACGACAGCCGCGTGGGCGATGTCAATCGGGTCCGCGCCTTCCAGCGGCGTATGGCTCTCGCCGCCCTCCAACGGCACGAACACGAGCAAGGAAGGGAACAGCGCCGCCAGGTGCTGCGCGTCATGACCGGCGCCCGACCAGGTCTCGGCCGCCGCGATCCCGTGGCGCCGCGCGGCGTCCAGCGCTGCCTGCACCAATCCGGGTTCGAGCGTGACCGGTTCGCCGGAGCGTACGACGCGCACGCTCGCCTGGACGGCGCGACGATCGGCGATCTCGCCGACCGCGGCCCGGATGCGGCCGTCGAGGCGGCTGAGCGACTCAGAATCGATGCCGCGCGCGTCGAGGCCCAGCGTAACCCGTCCAGGGATTACGCTCAGCGCCCCCGGGGAGACGGAGATCGTGCCGACGGTCGCAACGGTCTCGGGCGGCTCCTCGCGCGCGGCCCGCTCGACGGCGAGCACGACCTCGCCCGCCGCGGCCAGCGCGTCGCGGCGGTTCTCCATCGACACTTCGCCCGAGTGGCCGCTCTCTCCGACGAGCTCGATCTCCAAGCGCCGCGGCGAGGCGACGCGGGTCACGATCCCGAGCGTGCGCAACGCGCGCCGCTGGGCTACGTGCACCTCCCCGTGGGCGCGGACGCGCGCGATCGGCGGCTCGACGCGGGGCAGTTCGGCCAGCGCATCGAGGTAACCGTCGCGGGCGGCAGCGGCGGTGACCCCGTCGGCGTCACGCAGATTGCCGAGCTCGTTTTCGGGCAACGTCCCGACAAGCAGCCGCGAGCCGACGGTGCCGGCGCCGAACCGGGGCGCCTCCTCGGCGGCGCACACGAGCACTCCGGCGCCGGGGAGCGCGTCAGCCAGCTCGAGCGCGAGGACAGTTCCGAGCGCCCCGTCGTAGCGTCCCCCATCGGGGACGGTGTCAACGTGCGAGCCGGAAGTGACCACGGAGCCGACCGCGGGGTCGGGCAGCGCCCACAGGTTTCCGAACCTGTCGATCCCGGGCGTCAGCCCGGCCTCGCGCGCCCAGGCCGCCACGAGCAACATCGCCTGCGCTTCGGCGGTCGAGTAGGCGGGCCGGTCGGCGCCGCCGCCCGGGCCGCGCGCGATCTGCCACAGGCTCTCGAGACGGTCTGCGATGCGCTCGCCGTCAGGCAAGGGCGTACTGGGCGAGCGGTTTGCCGAGCATCGTCTCGACCTCGGGGTAGACGCTCGGCTCCTTGACCCCGTCACCGAGCGGCACGTTGGCCTTCGGCACGTGGAGGACCGCGACCTCGTCGCCTTCGCGCAGATTCGCGATCGAGATGATCGTTCCGGTCTTCACCGACAGCGTCGTCAACACGTCTGGGAAGGTTGCCAGGCGCTCGCCGCCGGCCTCCGCCGTCATGTATTCGTTGACGAATCCAAGCTCGAGCTCACCGACCTCGACCGTGCCGATGTCAAACGCGTTCTCGGTCCGCAGGCGGCGGCTGCGCACCGGCCCTTCGGCGATCACCGACCCGCCGAGGTGCCCGGCGGTGACCTCGATCATCCGCCGTGGACCGCCGTCACGGGCGGCGAGGATCGCCTCGCCGAGCGCGAGCGCGAAGGTGATCGCGCCGACCGCCGCGTGGCGCGCGACGAACGATGCCCGGACCGGGTTGCGCGCGCACGCGATGAAGCCGCCGGATCGGTCAGCCGCGGTCCGCAGGACGCTGGCGGTTTGGCGCACGGTCCCGCGCGTGACGACCTCGAGGTAACGGTCGGCCGCCCGGTTGCCGCCCGCCACGGCCTGGACGGTCTCGTAGTTGTCGTCGGCGGCGAGCCCGAACGATCCCATCTTGCCGGTCGGGTGGGCCCGTCCGTCACCGGCCGCGTCGATCACGAGCGTGCCGAGTACCGCTGAGGCGACCCATCCGTTGCAGGTCGTCGAGGATCCGTTCTGGGCGGTGACGGTGCCGAGGATCGGGTCGGGGACGGCCTCCATCAACAGCTGCAGCGCGCGCACATAGTCGCCCGGGCGCATCTCCCAACCCTCAGCAGCGGGCGCTCCGATCGCGCTCACCGTGGCGAGCATCGCGTCGGGGTCGACCTCGTCGAGCGCTGCGAGCCGGGGGGTTCCATACTGCACGGCCGTCGTGCCGACGAGGACTCCGTGGTCGACCCAGCCGCCGCCTCCGGCGGCGAGCACCGAGCCACCGGCGACGGCCGCCTGGACCGCGTGCAGATCCAGATCTCTCACGGGGCCACCACATGAAGGTCGAGATCTCTCACCGGACAACCTCCGCCGGCGACAGCCCGAGCCCGAACTCGAGCGCGCTCGTCTCGGCGTCGGCCAGCCCGGCGTCCGCGTGTCGCAGGATCCCGAGCGCGGTGTCGACGTTCAGGGTGGCGGCGAGCCGATCGCGGGCGTCCTGCGATCCCGTCGCGACGACCGTCATCCCGGCGCTCTGCGAGAAGCCGGTGTAGCCGCCGCCACCGGCGTGCAGCGCGACCAGATCGGCGCCCGCGGCCGTCGTCAGCAAGGCGTTGAGCAGCGGCCAGTCGCTGATCGGATCCGAGCCGTCGGGCATCGCCTCGGTGATGATGTTCGGGTGCGTCATCGCGCCCCCGTCCATGTGATCGCGGGTGAACGCGACCGGGGCGCGCAGCCGCCCGTCGGCGACCGCGTCGTTCACGGCCAGCGCCAGCCGAGCCCGTTCGCCGTGGCCGAGCCAGGCGATCCGCGCCGGCAGACCCTGCCGGGAGACGTGCTCGCGGGCGAGCACGATCCAGTTGGCAATCCGCTCGACGTCGGCGAACAACTCGAGGCAGAGGTCGTCGATCAGGTCGAGGTCCGCATCGTCGCCCGACAGGCAGATCCAGCGAAACGGTCCGATCCCCCGGCAGAACAGCGGCCGGATGTAGCGCGCGGTGAAGATGTCGATCGTCAGCGCCTCGGTCACGCCGCCGGTCGCGGCGTGGGGACGAATGTTGTTGCCGTAGTCGAACACGACCGCGCCCCGCTCGCGCAGGGCGAGCATCGCCTGCACGTGGCGCACGAGCGTCGCGCGCGCGAGCGTCTCGAGCTTGCCCGGATCGCCGAGCCGCAACGCGACGACCTCCTGCATGCCGAGCCCGGCGGGGATGTAGCCGCTGCGCAGATCGTGCGCCGCGGTCAGGTCGGTCACGACGTCCGGGACGACGCCGCGGTCGAGCAGGCCCTCGAGCATCTCGGCGCAGTTGCCGTCGAGGCCGACCGCGAGCGCACGCCGCTCGTCACGGGCGCGCAGCGCCGCATCGAGCGCCTCGTCGAGGGACTCGCAGACGACGTCGATCGTTCCGGCCCGCAGGCGCGCGCGGACCTTGTCAGCGTCGGCATCGGCGACCAGGTAGACGCCGCCG
>Ga0210385_10003068_pt1 | contig 10023 bp, 9 predicted proteins | sample IncBWH26OmetaG_FD_160107 | JGI IMG/M metagenome (GOLD analysis project Ga0210385, IMG submission 160107) | Forest soil microbial communities from Barre Woods Harvard Forest LTER site, Petersham, Massachusetts, United States - Inc-BW-H-26-O ...
ACCGAGATTTTGCTGCTCATGGAGCAGTTTGGCCGCGGATTGGTGCCGTCCCCATACGTGTCGCAAGCCGTCTTCGCCGGTGCAATCTTGCGCGAGGCCGGACGAACCGATCTGCTCGAAGCGCTCACCGAAGGCAAGCGCCGATTCGCGGTAGCTTATGAAGAGCCAAACGCTCGCTACGATCCTTCGCGGGTCGAAACCGAACGTGGCACCAAGATCCGGGTGCTCGATCCCTCGACCGCGGATACCTACATTGTATCCGCCCGCGCACCCGAGGGCATCGCGCTCTACCTCGTTCCGGCTTCTTCTGCGAATCTCGAGCGCACCGCCTATCCTAGCGAAGACGGCTATGATGTCGCCGATCTGCGCTTCGACGGCGTTCGTCTGGATGGCGATGCGCTGCTCGTGGGCGGCGGCGACGGGCTCGAAGCGTTGGAGGCCGGGATCGATGCGGCAACCGCCGCGCTGTGCGCCGAGGCGCTTGGTCTATGCTCGGTCATGCTTGAGACAACTGTCGAGTACCTGAAAATGCGTCAGCAATTCGGCGTGCCGCTCAGTTCGTTCCAGGCATTGCAGCATCGCATGGCGGAGATGTATATCGAACTCGAGCTAATGCGCTCGATGGCGTACTTTGCAGCGAAGACGCTCGAAGATGAAACCGATCCGTTTGCGCGCAAGCGAGGCATCTCGGCCGCCAAGGCGCAGATTGCGAAGTCCGGACGATTCATCGGGCAACAGGCGATTCAGCTGCACGGTGCAATTGGCATGAGCGAGGAGTATAAGATCGGACATTACTTCAAGCGGATGACCTTCGTCGAGCGCCTTCTAGGCGATCGCGATTATCATCTCCGTCGCTACGTCGAGTTGAGCTATACCCCCGCGCGAGAGGCTGTCGCTACCGCGTGGTGAGACTGATCGCGTGATCTCGGAACTGGCTGAGCAAGTCGTCAGCGGGCTTGCAACCGGTGCGATCATTGCCAGCATGGCGCTGGCACTCGTACTCATCTATCGCTCGATGAACATCATCAATTTCGCCCAAGGCGAGATGGCGATGTTTTCGACGTTCATCGCGTATACGTTGATCGGACGCGGCATCCCGATCTGGATCGCCTTCGCACTTACGGTGCTCATTGCGTTTGGGGGCGGCGTAGCAATCGAACGCATCGTGATCCGCCCCATCGAGCGCGCATCGCCGCTGACGCTGGTCATCGTATCGCTGGGATTATTGATCTCGATCAACGGCCTCGCTGGTTGGATTTGGGGCTACCAGGTGCATGCGTTTCCGAGCCCGTTCCCGCAGACGACCCTCCGGCTGGGGGCGGTCGAGCTCTCCGCGCAGGATCTCGGCGTTATCGTGACGTGTCTGGGCATGCTCTTCGTGCTGTGGTTTTTCTTCGGCCGCACGCGCCTTGGACTAGCGATGCGCGCTGCAGCGGTCTATCCGACGGAGAGTCGCGTGCTCGGCATCCGCGTAGGCTGGATGCTCGCGCTCGGATGGGGGCTAGCCGCGGTGGTCGGCGCAATCTCCGGCGTCATGATCGCGCCGATCGTCTTTCTCGAACCCAACATGATGCAAGGCTTGGTCGTCTACGCATTTGCGGCTGCGGTACTCGGTGGCATCGATAGCCCGGTGGGGGCGGTGGTGGGCGGATTGATCCTTGGCGTAGCGCTCAACCTGATGGGAACGTACATTTCGTTTATCGGTACCGACCTGCGATTGCCGGCGGCCTTCCTCATCATCGTGCTCGTACTTGTCATACGGCCGAGCGGATTTTTTGGGAAACAGAGCGTGACCCGCGTATGAACCTCCAAACGCGTCGTCTCGTTCCCGTCATCGCCGCCGTTGTGCTCTTTAGCGTGCTGCCGTTCATGCTTCCGTCGTTCCTCACGTTCCAATTTGCGTTTGCCGGCGCATATGCGTGCGCGATTTTGGGGCTAACGGTTTTGACCGGTAGCAACGGGCAAATCTCGCTCGGCCAAGGCGCATTTATGGCCGCCGGCGGATATACGCTCGCCATCCTCGCGCACAGCGCGGGATGGCCGCCCGAGCTAGCGATTCCGATAGCCGGCGTGGTCGCCTTCGTGCTCGGCGGTGTCGTTGGACTGATCGCCTTGCGCCTCACCGGCGCGTATCTTGCACTCGCGACGTTTGCTCTGGCTGTTTCGGTCTCACCGTTGATCAAGCGCTTCGGCTGGATCACCGGCGGCGCGCAAGGCGTCACGCTGCCCTTCTCGCGCGATTCGCGAATGCTCTATGCGGAGACGTGGGGAATCGCCGCATTGCTGTTGCTCGTCACGTGGTTCATCTTGCGTGGGCGCATTGGGCGCAGCTTGCGCGCGATTCGCGACAACGAAATCGCGGCGGCCTCGTTTGGAATCAATCCGGTTCCCTATAAAACGTTTGCATTCGCGCTTAGCGCAGCCTACGCCGGAATCGCGGGAGCGTTGGTCGCAACCGCCACGGCGTACGTCAGTCCCGATACGTTCGGGTTGCAACTCTCGCTCACGCTGATCATCGGCGTCGTGATCGGCGGTCTCGACTCGCTATGGGGCGCCGTCATCGGTGGCCTGGTGGTCGAGTTCTTGCCCCTCGCCGCGCAGTCCATCAACGTCGCTGCCACATCACTCGTCTACGGTATCGCACTCATCCTCGTCATGATCCTCATGCCCGGCGGGATTGCCGGCGCACTTCGCACGCTCAGTAGGAGGTAACCATGCACTTTTCTCGTCGTCTCGGCGTGCTCGCGATCGCGTTTACATTGATCGCGGGATACTTCATCGGTGCCCCTCGTGTCGCGCTCGGCGATGCGCCAGGCGTTACCAGCACGCAAATTCTGCTCGGAGGCACGCATCCGTTTAGTGGGCCGGCTGCGGCCTACGGAACGATTTCCCAAGGCATTAATGCCTACTTCGCCTACGTCAACGATAACGGCGGCGTCAACGGCCGCAAGATCGTCTATAAGGACGTCGACGACGGCTACAATCCGGCGCAGACCGTTCAACTCGTCAAGCAGTTGGCTGAACAAGACCAGGTTTTTGCGTTCTTCAATACGCTCGGGACGGCGCCGAATGTCGCTATCCAGCCGTATCTGAATCAGAATAAGATTCCTCAGCTCTTCATCTCGACGGGAGCGACGCAGTTTGGCCTCGAGGGAACCAAGTATCCCTACACACTGCTCTTCAATCCCGACTATCAGTCGGAAGCGCAGATCTTCGGGAAAGACCTCATCGCGCACAATAAGAACGCCAAGGTGGCAATCATCTACCAAAACGACGACTTCGGCCAGGACTACGTCACCGGGTTCCAACGGGCCATCGCTGGTAAGGGACCCACCGTGGTAAAGACCGCGTCCTATGAAGTGACCGACGCCGACGTCGGATCGCAGATGCAAGCGCTCAAGGCCAGCGGTGCTGACACGCTGCTCATCGCCGCAACACCGAAGTTCGCGGTGCAATCGATGGTCATCAAAGCCAAGCTCGGTTGGAATCCGGTCACCTACCTCACCGACGTCTCAGCGGCGCAATTCCTCATGCAGGCCGCGACCAAGGCCGGCGGCGCCGGCGCAACCAACGGCATCGTCACCGCCGAGTACGTGCTCGATCCGACTAACGCGGGCATGGCCGGTGCCCCGGGCATGAAGCTCTACCGCCAAATTCTCTCGAAGTACGGTGGCAAAGCCGACCCCAACAACGCCTTCGTACTGTACGGCATGGCTGCCGCGTATACGATGGTCGACGCACTCAAGCACGCAGGCAAAAATCCGACGCGCGATTCACTGATGAACGCGGCGCTGCACCTCAACGAAAAGAATCCGTTCTTCATCGACGGCGTCACGCTGAGTACGTCGCCGACCGATCGCTTCCCGATTCGCCAAGAGCAGCTCGGAAAGTATATGAACGGGCTGTTCGTGCCGTACGGCTTCGTGATCGACGCACGAAAATAGGTGCAATTATCGGTTCGTAACCTGACCCTCCAGTTCGGCGGCGTTACCGCGCTCTCCGACGTCTCGTTTGACGTCGGGAGCGGTGAGGTCGCCGGACTGATCGGTCCGAACGGCGCCGGTAAGACGACCTGCTTCAACTGCATTACCCGGCTCTACGATCCCGCCTCGGGCCAGATCAGCGTGAACGGCGAGGATGTGTTGCGTTTGCCGGCGCACGCGATAGCGAAAAAGCGAATCGCGCGAACGTTTCAAAACGTCGCGCTCTTCGATCGTCTTAGCGTCCTTGACAATGTCATGATCGGGGCGACTGCCTCCGCCTCGACAGAGGCGCAGTCGCGCGAGCTCGCGCACGCGGCGCTTGCGTATATGGAGCTTGAATCAATTGCCAACACGTACGTTGCATCACTCCCCTTTCCCACGCGCAAGGCGGTCGAACTCGCGCGTGCGATTGCCGGCAAACCGCGGTTGCTGTTGCTCGATGAGCCGGCTTCGGGCTTGCGGCACGAAGACGTCGATGGGCTCGCGCGACGGATCGCAAAGCTCGCGGCCGATTGGGAAATGACCGTGCTCATGGTCGAACATCACATGGGTATGGTGATGCAACTGTGCACGCACATCGTGGTGCTCGATTCGGGCCGTCTATTGGCCGATGGAACGCCGCAGGAGGTGCAGCAGAATCCGGCGGTGATCGAGGCCTATTTGGGAACGGCCAGCTGACGTGGCATTACTCGAGGTAACCGGACTGCACGCGCGCTATGGCGAGAATGATGTGCTGCACGGCATCGATCTACGCGTCGAACCTGGCGAGATCGTTGCGTTGCTCGGCGCCAATGGCGCCGGAAAAACGACGACGTTTCGTGCGCTTACCGGCGCGATCAAAACCAGCGGCGACGTCTGCTTCGACGGTTCAGCGTTCACCGGTGCACCGGAAGATGCGGCACGACTCGGCATCGCGCATGTTCCGGAGGGGCGCGGAACCCTATCATCACTCACGGTTGCAGAGAACCTGAAGCTCGGCGCATTCACGCGTCGCCGTCGCGAGGAAGAGCGTGAGACCTGCGATCGCGTCCTGGCGTACTTTCCTCGGCTGCGCGAACGTACGGCGCAAGCTGCCGGAACGCTCTCCGGTGGAGAACAGCAGATGCTCGCGATCGCGCGCGCGCTGATGATGCGACCGCGGCTGTTGTTGCTCGATGAACCTTCGCTCGGGCTCGCGCCTAAAATCGTCCGCGAAATCTTCGAGCTGCTGCTACAGATCAATGCTCGCGACGGCGTCGCGATCTTGGTTGCCGAACAAAACGCGAAGCTCGTGCTTTCCTCGTCATCGCGCGCGTACGTGCTCGAAACCGGCCGCGTCGCCGTCGAAGGCCGCAGTGCCGATCTGGTTGACGACGAGCGCATTCGGCGCTCCTATCTCGGCTATTAGCGCTTAACGCACGTATCGAACGACGTAACCGTCTTACCGCCCGAGCGCACCGTCGCGTGCAGCGCGTATTCCGTCGCCGAGAGGCGATCGAACGTTTCCGCGATCCCGGCATCGGGATAGACGCTACGATAGGCGATGTGGTTCGGATTGCTCCCTTTCGCGTGCAGAATTGTCGTGCTTCCGAGATCTTCGAACACCACCGCCGTCCAACCGTGCTTTGGATCATACCCAACCAGTTCTTCATCGCCTCCGCCCGCCCACGAAGCGCTCTCGCGCAGCGTTTGGCCGCCACGGTCGTACGTGTACGTGACCGCGTAGGGAAGGCGAGCCGTTCCAGCGTGATACGTGCAGTTCCACGTTCCGACGAGGTAGTGCAGCCCGGCGAGCATTGCAGCAATAATCATCACACGCTCTTACGTGCACGCGGCCCAACAGTCCGGCCGACCCCTTGACTATATTTATAGTACTATTATACTAGGGACATGTTCTTCCTGGGTGCAATCCTGGTCGCGGCGCTCTCGCCCAGCCCATCTCCGACTCCGCGATTGCACACCTGGTTATACGCGCGCGCCTACGATGCTCGCTATAACTATCAGACCGATGAGAACGCGATGGCGATCGTTCATGCCGGCTACGATTTCGGCAGCAGTTTCACCGCCGGCGGCACGTACACGTTTAGCGATCCGAATGCGCTCGCCGGATTGAGCGACCTCAACCAACTTCAGGAGGCGTATCTCGCCTACCACGGTCCAACTATCACGGTGAAAGCCGGCGATCAGTACTTCAACTCGCCATGGGCCGACACGCACTTCAAACTCGGACTTGCGCCAACCGCATTTCAAGGCGTCGACGCAATCTACGTGCGCGACGGCTGGACGCTCGAAGCGGCGCAGATCTCCCGCTTCATGAGCCGCACGTCGAGTGCGTTTACGCGGACAAACCTGCTTACCGCCGTCGCGGGCGGCATCAACACGAGCGGCTTTACGTACGTGCACGCCGGCTACACGCCGCCCAATGCCGGCGCCGTGTTCAGCGCCTACGCCTACAACATGGACGATATGGCCGCGTTCGTCTGGTTCAACGGATTCACGCGGCTCAGCCCGCACGGATGGCAACCGTTCATCGGTGCGCAGGGCGGTCTCGAGACGAATGCCGGCGCGTCGTATCTCGGCATCGTCCGCAGCTCGATCGCCGGCCTGATCGTGGGCGCTACACCGTGGCGCGGCATTACGCTCAGTGCAGCAATCGACCAAATCCCGTGGCGGCGGGCTGCGCTCACGCTCCCGAGCGGTCCATCGTGCAATTCCGCCGGCTATTTTCTTCCGCAGGGCGTCGGAGAATGCGGGAACAACGCCAACGGCACGCGGGAGGTCTACTATGGTGGTTGGGCCAGCCCGTACAGCGACGGCTATGCGACCGACCCGATGTACACCAGCCCGCTCTTCGAAGGCCCGGTCGACCGGCGCAGTCCAGGCAATTCGCAAGCGCTCGTCGGCGTCTACACCTCACCTAACGCGCGATTCAGCTTTACCGAGAGCTACTATTGGTTCGACTATTCCAACCCGCTCGCCACGCAAGCGACGACCGAGTGGGACAATACGCTCGTCTACTATTTCAGTAAGGTCGCTGCCGGACGCTATCGCGGCCTGCTCTTCCGCTACGGTTACATCCAGCAGCACAAATCCAACGTCGCCTTTGTCAGCGGCGATGGTCCGCTCGGCGGCACGCCGATCACACGCTACAGCCGTTTTCAGTTGGAGTATGCGCTTTAATCACGATCGGGAGGTATAATTGCCGCCATGGGACGCAAGCCCAGCCTGACGCTCACCGACGCCGAATTGCGCATCATGCGCATTCTTTGGGCGCGCAACGAGTCGACCAACATGGAGATCGTGAACGCGATCGTCGATCCGCCGCTCGCGCGTAATACGGTGATGACGACCCTCGGCGTGCTCGAGCGCAAGGGCTACGTGAAGCACCGCACCGACGGCCGTACCTTCATCTATAGTGCGCTCGTTCCGGAAGATCGCGCAAAGGGCACGGCGCTCGAGAGCGTCCTTCGCCGCTTCTTCGACGGCTCGGCCGAGCAACTCGTGGTGAAGCTGCTCGATGCGGAGTACATCTCGAACGCCGAACGCAAGCGCATTCAAAAGCTCGTCGACGAGGCGGTGGAAGAATGACGTTCGCTGCGCTCGACGGACGCCTTCTGCCACTGGCGGGTCTCGCCAGTCTCGCCATCGGCGCGGCGAGCTTCGTGCTGCTCGGCATGCTGTTGCGCAGCGGTCTGTTTCGCCGTCAAGCCAGCGCGCGGTTCGCGCTCTGGTTTGGGTTGCTCGTTGCACTCACGTGCAGCGCACCGATCGTGTTCTTTAGCGGGTCGCTCTGGTTAGAACGCGTGCCCACGGTAGCGATAACGTCATATGTCGCGCCGCTCAGCGCGCGGCCGGCGACCACGGCCGTCATTCGGCCGGAGCGCAGCGACCTGAGCCCGGCGGCAGCGATCGGGATGGTTTGGTTTGCGGGTTTCCTGGTCGCGCTGCTGCGTGTTGGTGCCGGCGTGATGCATTTGCGGCGGATCCGCCGGCATGCCGAACCGATCGAAGTTCGCGCGAGCCCACGCGGACCCGTGCGCGTACTTGCGTCCGAATATTTCGCAGTGCCGGTTGCCCTAGGGTACCGGCATCCGGCAATTCTCGTCCCGCGCGCGATGCTCGCGCTGGAGCGCGAAACCGATTTTGAGAACGTCGTGCTCCACGAGCTCGAACATCTTCGCCGTTTCGACGACGTGACATCGCTCGTCCAGGCGGTGTGCATGAGCCTGCTCTGGTTCAACCCATTTGCGTATGCGATCGGCGCACGGATGGGGATCGAACGCGAAATGGCATGCGACGAAGCCGTGGTCGCGAGCACCGGGCAGCGTGCCGGCTACGCCGCGACGTTGTGGAAAATCGCCGTCGCCGCGTCGGATGCGATCGCGCCGGCGCTCACCTCCGCATTCAGCTCCGGTCCGCATACCGGACCGCGGTTGAACAACCTGCTGGTCACCCGTGCCGGCTCGGTTGAGCCGTCGCGCAAACCGCTGCTGCTCGCCGCAGTGCTAGCACTCGCGTTCGCGGGATCGGCGGCATTCGCTCCGGCAGTCGTGCTCGGATCCTCACCGATCCAGAGCTTCACCACCGTGCGTCTTCCCGACGGCACGACGCTGGTCATTGGCGGACGACGTGCGGACGGCGCGCAGTACGCCGCCCTGCAAGTCTACGATGCGCGCGGAACGCGCACGGCGGTCGTGCCGATGCCGCTTCCGCGCTGGTCGGCAACCGCCACGCTACGCAGCGACGGCCAAGTCCTCGTTAAGGGCGGCGAAAATGCCACCGGGAGGCTGCGCTGCAAGTTGATCTACAACCCGCGTACGCATCACCTTATCGAGACCTAACGCGGCGCTAGAACGGATACATCGGCGGCGTATCGTGTTCGGTCGACCAGTGCCAGGTCGTGTACTCGTCGAGCGATGCGTGTCCGCCTTGGCGGCTACCGTTGCCCGAAGCACCGATGCCACCGAACGGAATCCGCGGATCGTCGTTGACGGTTTGATCGTTGATATGCACCATACCGGTGCGCAAGCGTTTGGCAATTTGCCGTGCCCGCGGTAGCGACGCCGAGTGCACCGCCGCCGAGAGACCGTACTCGGTTTTGTTGGCAAGCGCGATCGCTTCTTCGTCGGATGCGAACGTCGTGATCGGTGCGACTGGCCCGAAGATCTCTTCGTCGAACGCGCGCATGCCGGGCGTTACGCCGGTCAAAACGGTCGCTGCATAGAAGTTGCCCTCGTGCGTCCCGCCCGCCGCGACCTTCGCACCCTTTGCAACCGTCTCTTTGACGATGCGGTCGACGCGTTCGCGCTGCGCGTCGTTGATGATCGGGCCCAAGTGCACTTGGCCTTCGGCCGGATCGCCAACAACGAGGTTGCGCGCATGTTCGGCGAGCGCAACGGCATATTTGTCAGCGATGCTTTCGTGGACGAGATGACGGCTTGCCGCCATGCAGATTTGTCCCTGATGTAAGAACGAACCCCACGCACCGCAGCGCGCGGCGGCCTCGATGTCGGCGTCTTCGAGCACGATGAATGGACTGTTGCCGCCGAGTTCGAGCGAGACACGTTTGAGCGTCCGGCCCGCAACCTCACCAATCTTGCGCCCAACCGCGGTCGAACCGGTAAACGCGATCATCGCGACATTCGGGTCCTCGACCAACGCTTCGCCCGGCTCGATATCGCCGGGAACGACGTCGAGCACGCCTTGCGGCAGGCCCGCCAGTTCGAACAAGCGCGCAATCAAAATGCCGGAACACACGCTGGTCTGCTGATTCGGTTTAAGCACCACGCTATTGCCGAACGCCAGCGCTGGAATGACCGCGCGCATGCAGAGGATCAGCGGGAAGTTGAACGGCCCGATGACGCCGACCACGCCGAGCGGAACGCGCTCCACGACGCTGCGGAAACCATCCTTATCGACGATCGTCTCTTCGAATGGGGCGGTCTCGAGATCGTGGATGATCTTATTGAAGTAGCCGGTCGTCAGCACGTGAACTTCGAATTGCGATTTCGGCACCGTCGAGCCGGCTTCGCGCACGAGCCACCACACGAATTCATCCGCA
>Ga0210385_10003069_pt1 | contig 10020 bp, 7 predicted proteins | sample IncBWH26OmetaG_FD_160107 | JGI IMG/M metagenome (GOLD analysis project Ga0210385, IMG submission 160107) | Forest soil microbial communities from Barre Woods Harvard Forest LTER site, Petersham, Massachusetts, United States - Inc-BW-H-26-O ...
AGCAGCGAGCTCCGCATCGGGGCGCTTGTGGGAGTTCGAGTCTGGCCATCCCGTCGATACGGGCCTGGTCGGCGCCACGAAGCGGGCAGCGTGTGCGGCCGCAACCTCCCGCGCAGTAGAGCGATCAGCCATGACACCACGGATCGATGAACACGTCATCGATCTGCGGGTTGCCCGAGAGGGCGGTGAACCTCAGGGACACTTCGGCAGTGCCGCCCGAGAGCGCCCCCAGCACCGCCGAACTCGTCAGCATCACCGGCGACGGCGACCATTGGCCCCCGGCGACGGCAATCCCGGCAGGGATCACCAGACCCCCATCCACGACGTTGACCGCGACCGATCCCTTGCCTGCAATGAAAAAACGGATCGAGGGGTAGGCCGCATCCACGCAAGTCGGAGGCGATTGCGCCGATGATGCGGTTGGCAGGGACAGCGAGGAGGAGCCGAGCGCGCCGGTTGCCGCGTACGGCTCGCTTCCCGCGACACGCTTAGCCCCGCCGGTCAAGGTCCAGGTCGAACTCCCGGTCCACGTCGAGCTCTCGAAGTCACCGCTCGGCGCGAGCTCGTAATCGGCGAAATCCAACCATTGGGCAAATGGGTGGCTGAGCGCCGAGAGGTTGCACGTATTGGGATTGACCAAAGATGTGGGGTCGACCCCGTCGGCTCGCGCGTCCGACACGATCGGCGTGACGAGAGCCGTCGTCCCCAACGTGCACACGATCGAGACGGTCCTGATCAAGCGACGGGCTGAGTTGATCATGAGGTTCCTCCATGGGCCCGGAACGTAGGTGAGCCCTGTTCATGGCCTTTGTCCCGGCTGATAGAGAACAAGTCTGCGTGAGGATATTTGTGCACCAGCGGCCATGGTTTTTATACCCCGCCGAGACGGTTTTGTACCGGGCAGACACGGTTTTGGATCAGCCTGACCAACGAGGACTGCGCCTAGCTCCTGAACCGTTGCCAGTCGAAGGTGTCGCCGCTCCGCCGCTCAGCGATAGGTCGCGGTCGCGTTCATGCGGGGGCCGCTGCGGCGGGGATGTCAGCTGCGTGGCCCGCGTTGTACGCGGTCTGAAATATGGTGTCGCCAAGCTCCGCACGCAGTCGGCTGAGGTCGGTATCGCGCAGCTGGGATTCCAGACTGTCGAAGCGTGTACCGAGCTTGTCGATGATCGCGTCGGCGGCACCGTGCAGCGTCGCGGCTGCTTGCGCGTCTCCGGCGCGACTGGCTACCAATGCCAGGCCGAGATGGGCGTAGGCGACCATCAGGTGGTCGCCGTTGCGCTGCGCGATGGCCAGCGATTGATCGAACATCGCCCGGGCATCAGAGTCGGCGTTGTCGAGGTATGAGGCGAAGCCGAGCGTGCACGAATTGAAGCTCAGGCCTCGTCGGTCGCCGATCTCTCGTGCCAGACGAACTCCCTCGGCAAGACGCGCGCGCGCCGCGCCTATCTCTCCGGCCTCCATCTCGAGGTAACCGAGGTTGTTGAGAGTGCGGAGATGCAGCACTGCGTTGCCGGCTTGGCGCGACATTTCCAGGCTTTTCTCGGCCGTGCGCGCTCGCTCGGCGTGACTCAGGTGCGGAGAGGATCCCCGCGTCATCAGCAACAGCGCCGTGAGATGCGGGTCGGCTATGGCCATGGCCAGGGTAAGCCCCTCGCCGGTGAGTTCGAGATGAGCCTGCGCATTGCCTCGACTCCCGTTGACGAGGGCAAGCACGTGCAGCGCTTCGGCACGGAGGTGGTCATCGGCAAGCGCACGGGCGATCGCCAGGGCTTCCTGAGCGTAGGCCGCTCCTGCGTCGTACTCACGCGTGATCATCGTGAGCAGCATGCCTGCGGCGGCGAGAGCGCGGCCGCGCAAGAGTGTGGGCTGCTGGGCATCTGGGCGGTCAAGCGCGGCGGATAGTGCCGCCGCGCCTTCACCCCGGGGCTCTCGGTAGAGCCAGAAATAGCACAGCGCTCGGCCCAGCCGCAGTCCAGTGGTGGGGTTGGAGTCTTGAAGACTGGTAGAGATTGCGGCGCGGAGATTGTCGAACTCGAGCTGGAGGCGGTCAAGCCACTCGATCTGGCCGTGGCCGATCAGATGCGGGGCCGCAGCCTCGGCCAGGGCAACGTAGTGATCGCAGTGAGCGGTGCGCAACGCGCTGGCCGCCGTCGGGCTCCGCGCCAGCAGCTTTGCGCTTGCATAGTCGCGCACGGTCTCCAGCAACCGGTAGCGCACCGATCCGACATGGTCGGTTTGGAGCAGGCTCTTGTCGACCAACGCGGCGAGGCGATCGAGGACGCCGACCGGGGACTCGAAGCCTGCGCCCGCCACCGCCTCGGCGCTGTGAAGGTCAAACCCGCCCGCAAACACCGATAGGCGCTCAAGCATCTCCTGTTCTTCGGGGTCCAACAGGTCATATGACCAGTCGATCAGGGCTTGGAGGGTTTGCTGGCGCGGCGGCGTCACGCGATGTCCGCCGGTGAGCAGTCGGAATCGTTGATCGAGCCGATTGTTGATCTCGTCGAGCGAGAGCGTGCGCAACCGGGCAGCAGCGAGTTCGATCGCGAGTGGGATCCCGTCCAGGCGGCGGCATAGCCTTCCTACTGCAGATGCGTTCTGCGAGTCGACGGCAAAGTCGGAGCGTTGCTGGCGCGCGCGATCAGCGAACAGCCGAACTGCGTCGCACGCGAGCAGACGGTCCGGATCGGCGCTGGCGGGGGGGACGAACAGCGGGGGGACGCGGTATAGATTCTCGCCTTCGATCCCGAGCGGCTCGTGGCTGGTCGCGAGAATAGTCATCGTCGGACAACCGCGCACCAACTGGTCGGTGACATTGGCCGCCTCGCCGATCACGTGCTCGCAGTTGTCGAGGATCACGAGTAGCTGTCGGTCCCTGCACGCGGCGATCAGCGACTGCGGCAGCGATCGTCCTGGCTGCTCCGGGACCCCAAGAACGCCCGCCATTTGCGCGGCGACCAGCATCGCGTCCGTCAGGGGCGCGAGATCGACGAACCAGGCCCCGTCGCCCGACCCGTCCAACATGCTCGCAGCGAGCTGCAGCACGAGGCGCGTCTTGCCCACCCCCCCGGCGCCGGTCAGCGTGACGACGCGAGCGCGCGAGAGGAGCTGCCGAAGCTCACTTAGCTCCTGCTCTCGACCGACGAAGCTGGAGACCTGGGCAGGGAGATTGTGAGGCGGGTCCCGGTCCTCGCCGCGCAGCCCTTGACGCCCGGACTCCGACTCCGATACCGCAGCGACCAACGGGGCCCTCGCAGCGACCGTCGCTGCGAGGTCAAGCGACACTTCCTGGCGAAGGATCGCCTGTTCGAGCTGGCGCAGCAGCGCGCTCGGCTCGACCGCCAGCTGCTCGACCAGCACCCGCCGGGCGTTCTGATAGGCGGCGAGCGCATCGGCCTGCCTGCCGGACCGGTACAGGGCCAGCATCAACTGTGCACGCAAATGCTCGCGCAACGGATGCTGCTCAACCAGCGTCTCAAGCTCTCCGACCAGGTCGGCTTCGCGCCCGAGCTCAAGGTCAGCCTCGATACGTTTCTCAAGCGCCGCCATTCGCAGTTCCTCCAGCCGCCTGATCGCCGGCTGCGCGAACGACGCGTAGGACAGATCGACAAGCGGAGGCCCGCGCCACAAGCCAAGCGCATCGCGCAACTTCGCGGCCGCCTCGGCCGCCTCGGCGTCGTCGGCCTCGCTCACCAGCCGCTCGAAGCGGTAAAGGTCAAGCTCGTCGCGACCGACGCGCAACAGATATCCCGGCGCGCGGGTGGCAATCCGCCCGCCGTCATCGCCGAGCGCTTTTCGCAGCTGCGATACCCGCACCTGCAACGCGGTCCGTCCCGAGTCAGGAGCCTCGTCGCCCCAAAGCTCGTCGATCAACCGATCAGCGGACACGACCTCGTTCGCGTTGAGCAGCAGTAGCGCCAACAGCGACCGCTGCGCGCCCGCGAGCGAAATGAGACCGTCGCCCTCGGCGACCTCAAGCGGACCGAGGATTCGAAACTGCATCTGCTTAGCGATCGATTAGCGATCCCACAGCGAGCCCGTTCATTCTCTCTGATCTGACCCGCGGACACAAACTCACGATCGGACAGCCTACCTGTGACCGCCACGATCAGGACGCGTACCTCCGAGCTGATCAGCGTGGCAATCCCGGGGGCGCCTACGGCCCAGGCCGCTTGCTCATACAGAAAGGCGGCCGAGCGGGTGCGCTGCATGCCCTTCAGCAAGCCGGTGAGCGCGGCTCAGGCGAGGTCGCAGATATCGCAAACGCTGCGATGCTTGACCTCACCGGAAGGAATGGACAGCGATGAGCGGTCAGGTGATCGACACTCGCGGACAGCTGCGTCGCCGCGCTTCGCCCCCGGTCGAGCGGCCGATACGGGTCGTGATCGCCGATCACGATGGCCTCGCACGGTCGATGATGCGCACAGAGCTAGTTGCCGTGGATGGGATCGCGACCGTCGCCACCGCCGGAGACGGGCCTGAGGCGCTTGAGCTCGTACGCTCCTACAGGCCCAGGGTTCTGATCATCGACACGGTCCTGCTGTCGAACGGACGCATGGAGCTGATCGGCAGGATTCTGTCGGCGTCGCCGGCAACGCGAGTGGTGACGATCGCGGTCGACGACGATCGAACGGCACTGGCGGCGTTGCGTGCGGGCGCAATCGGGCATCTCAGCAAGGACATGAATCCGAGGGGCCTCGGACGCTTGGTCGCCCGGGCTGCCGCAGGCGAGGCGCTGGTTCCCCGGCGCTTAGTCCTGCCGTTGCTCGAGCTCGCACGGCAGCTCCCCGAGGGGGGTTGGCGTCCGTTGCACAGCCGTCTCACGACTCGAGAGTGGGAAATCGTCGAGCTGATCAGCGATGGTGCTTCCACGCAGGACATCGCCGATCGCTTGGTGCTCTCACCAACTACGGTTTACAGCCACGTCAAGAACCTCTTGCGCAAACTCGGCGTCCATTCAAGACGCGAAGCCGTCATCGCCGCGTCGCGACTGCGCCAAGAAGAGGCGTCAGGGGAGAGTCCAACCGGATCTACGAGTCCGCATATTGCGTACACGGAATCCTTGACGCGCATAGGTGGGAAGGGGGGCGAGTCGTGCGGGTCAGCGAGTTCGCCCGCATGGATGTCAGGGCGCTACCGCGTCTAGGTCCTGCATGGCACAGGTCAGCGGCGGGGCGGTGCGGAGCCGCCGCCCCGCCAACGACCTCCGGGAGTGCAAGCCTTCGAGCGCGGTCCGCCGTTGACTGGCGCCGCGCATAATCGTGGGTTTGACGAATGCCATACACAACGCACGGGGTAAGGCGGGTCGGCAGCACGGTCGCTGCGTCTGACACATCCTTGTCTTTGAGCCGAGGATGTCGCTCTCCGAGGCTCACACAGGTGCGATGTCGTCGGCCTCGCCAACACCAAGCCTGTCAACGCCAGCCACTGCGCCGACAGGCGCGTCCGGACATCAAAGCGGGTCCGGACCCGGGACGATCGCTCGCGCCGCGTTGCGATCGCGCGGTTACAGGCGGCCGCACGATTACAAGCCAATGTCATCGACGAGGATCGCCCGAGTCACCAGATCGACTCATCGGTTGAGAGGCAGCGGCATCAGGCGGCCGTCGTCGTGGTCTCAGCAGGGGAGGCGTGTGGCGCCGGGTGTCTTCAGTCCACGAGCTCCACTCGCTCTGCGGCGCGTCGGTCATGCGACCGAGCACTGCGAGGAGCGGCTCGTACCGGGCGCGCACCCCTCGAAACGCGACCCAAGCCGACCCTCGATCATCACGCATCGGGACGCCGATGTCCTGAAGATGGCTGAACGCGGCATCGAACTTCTCCTTGGAGAGGATGATCTCCGCACCGGGTTCTGGCGGGCGGTGGGGAATGCCGAGGAAATCGGCGATCGAGATCAACGCGTGGATCCCGGCGCGCAGGCATAGCTCACCGCGGGACTGTCGCGGTATATCGCAGGCGGTGATCGCGAGCGCGGCGCCGTCGAGCACGGCTTCGGAGGCAAGCACCCAGTGGTTGCCCGGGTGGGGCGAGCGGAAGAAACTGAGTTGTGGAAAGGTGGTGTGGGATTCGCCGAGCTCGATAAACCAGTCTTCCCAGCCCTCCCACACCTCCTCCAGCTGATCGAACCGTCCCAGCTCCCAGCTGCTGGAAAGCACGGCCGGACCTGCTGGCGGAACGCCGACACGAACCACGAGCTTGGTTATCAATTGCTCGCGCCGGGAGAACGCGCTGTAAAGGGTCGGCAGGTAGGAGATCACCAGAGCGAGGAGCGTCAGCCCGACCCCCGCCGCCGCGAACGCGGCCAGCTGTCGCGGCAGCGCGCCGGGAGAATCAAAGCCGAGCGTTAGCATCGAGGAGCCGGACAGCTCCAGCGCGCGCGAGATAGTCGGGCCGTCGACTGCCGCGGCCGTCAGAGACCAGAACAGCGCGGCGAACAAAAGCCAAATCAACACGGCCCAAGTCGCGAGCTGAGCTAACAGCCCAAACGGCGCCTCGATCGCAAATATCCGGTCCCTGGTGGCGTAGTCGGACCGACCCGTCAGCCGCAGTCGAAATCGCAGCAACCAATAGACGGCTAAGAAAGCAATCCGCGCGAGCCTCGCCGGCACACCCCGGGGCAAAACAACGGTACGGAGCATCGACGCCAGCACCGCGGCGACGCCAACGACCGCTAGCACCCCAACAACGACCCGGACGGCGATCATGAACTGCTCCATCCCTCCATGGAGGTGATCGTCTCAGGTCCGGGACAGCGGCGGCGCATGCTGTCGGGTGAACCGGTGGCTGTGCTCCAGGGTGCCCCGAATTGAAGGGTTTTGTCGCCCGAGCCAGTACCTTTCCCCGCGATGACTATGGGGAGTCGCACACCGCCACCGGGGGCCGCGCGGCCCACCGGCTCTCCTCAACGGGGGCGTCGACCACCCCGTCGGCCGCCTCCGTCACCGAAGCGGGTCTACCGCCGTAGACGCCAGGTGGCGGTCGGCGCGCTGCTCGTGGTGGTGGCGCTGGTCGTCCTGCTGGCCTCCAGCATTGCGTCGTCGGCGCCTCCCGCGGATCGGGCCGAGGTTTCGTCGCTCGCGGGCCATCACGCTAACGGGTCGGGCAGCAAGGGCGCCGCGTACCGACGCCCGACAGTCTCGCCACTCAAACGAGTACCGCCCGGCCCACCGTCTGACCAGCGCCGGCTGTCGCTGCTGCGCACGATCGGCGGTCACATCTCGCCCAAATCCGTGGCCGCCTCGGATACCGGTCTGGTATTCGCACAGAACATGATGTACACGCACACGGTCACCGTCTACAACAGCCACGGCTCGCTGGTGAAAACGATCCCCGACACAGTCGAGATGTCGAGGTTTGGTTTCCCCGGCCATCCCGGGATCACCCATGGCGCGCCGGTAGAGGCGGCGTTCACGCCTGACGCCAAGTACGTGTACGTATCGAACTACTCGATGTACGGCACCGGCTTCGGGCCTGAGGGAGACGACGACTGCACGCCGGAGAGCGCCGAGGCGGCTGGTGACACGGACAGCTACGTCTACCGGATCAACGTCTCGACTCTCCAGATCGATCAGGTGATCAAGGTGGGCCTGGTGCCCAAGTTCCTCACCGTCACCCCAAACGGGAAGTACCTGCTCGTCTCTAACTGGTGCTCCTATGACCTCAGCGTGGTCGACATCGCCACCCACAGGGAGGTCGCGCGGATCCCGATCGGTCCTTATCCGCGTGGATTGGCGGTGTCGGCGGATTCGAAGACCGCATATATCGCCGTGATGGGCAGCGACGACGTCGTCAAGCTCAACTTGTCGACCCTCAAGCCGGAAGGCACGTTCGTCGTCGGCGACAATCCGCGCCACCTGGTGATCTCGCCGGATGGCCGCTACCTGTATGCGTCGCTCAATGGCCCCGGTGACCTGGTCAAGGTCGACCTCGCCGATGACCACGTGATCGCCACGGCGCATACGGGCGACGAGGAGCGGTCATTGGCAATCGCCGCCGACGGTCGCTCCCTGTACGTCGTCAACTACGATTCGGACACGGTCACCAAGCTACGAGCGTCCAACCTGCAGGTGCTGCAGAACTTCAGTACCGGCGTGCATCCGATCGGGATCACCTACGACGCCACCACCGGCAATGTGTGGGTCGCGGTCTACAGCGGCCAGATCCTGGTGCTCGCCGATCGCAAATCCGGCTAGCCCGTTGCAGCAGTGCGCAGCGTCGTCAAAGCGGCGCTAGTGCAGGCTCCGCGACCCAACTCACGGAGACCCTCAGGTCGGCGCGCGCTCATCCGCCAGACAAGCCCGATCCGCGACCCGAGATCTCGCCGCTCCCCGTGTCGACCGGTCGTGAGACGATCCAGGGTGCCTGACTGCACCGCGACCCGTGCCTGGCCGGCGTCCGCGGCGATCACTTCACGGTGCGGGTAGCGAAGCCGCGGTCGCCGACTCGACTAAGGCAAGCAGAATGAGGCCCTCTCCCGAAACTCGAGGCGTCTTGACGTCGGAGCGGATAGCCCTCGAGCTTCCGCTTCGGCCAGGCCGACGACAGGATCAACGACGGACGCGATGCTGCTCAGGCGGCGACGATGCAGCGAGTTCATGGGAAGTTTGGCGCGCTCCCGGCGTCTACCGGCACAAGTGCCAACGCCGAAGGGAGTTCGATGAAAGATTCTGTGAGCCTTCCCGTGGCTCGTCGCTCGCGGCGGTCTACGGCGGCGGTCGTCGCTGCGCTTGCCGCCGTTGCGATCGTTGCGTTCGCCGCCGTTGCGGTGGCGAGGTCCTTCACGCTACGGGTCACGAAGGGCGTCCACGTCACGAACACGCCGACGAAGGCGTTCAGGGTGCGCGCTGTCAATGTGCACGAAGCGGTCGCGGTCGGCCCGGCCGGATACGCCGTGTACACGTTCCAGGGCGAGACCACGCACCACCTCATCTGCAAGAAGACCACCAACGCGAAGACCAACTGCTGGGCGTTCTGGCCGCCGGTGGCGGTCACCTCGACCAAAGGCCTCAGGGCGCAGTCGGGAATCAAGGGCAAGCTCGGGACGTTCCGCAACCACGGCACGCGCCAGCTGACCTTGGGCGGAAAGCCGCTCTACTACTTCACGCCCGACCTGAAGTCGGGCAAGAAGAAGCTCGCCACAGGTGACGAGCTGAAGACGTTCGGCTCGATCTGGCACATCGTGAAGGGCTGACCGCAGTGGCGGGGCGGCGGGCCTAGGTGTCCGCCACCACCGCCAACGACAACGGAGCACATCATGCGCGCTGACATCGCCCGCGACGGGGTGAAGGTCCGGGCGCGCCAGGCAGCCCGCGCCATGCCCGCGGCCGTCCCAAGCGGTGCGGGGGCGCTTTTGGGTCTGCGTGTCCGACGCCCCGGCTCACCAGACCGCAACATCCTCGCCAACCCGCGATGATGTGAGGGTGGGAGACGGTACCAGCGAGCGGAAGTTGTACAGCCAGATCGTCCGTCGGGCGACCAGGGTTCGCGAGCGCGCCGCCGAGACGCTGCGACGATCCCGCGCGCAGGACCATCGAGAACAGGACACCGCCGCCAAGAAACGCCGAAGGCGTCGACAGAAGGGCTGACGAGACCACCCCCGCGCCGCGCGGCGAGGGCTTAGCTCAATGTGGCGAGCACCTCGATCACACGGGCGGCCTGCGTGTCGGGGTTGACGAAGGCGAGACGCAGCACGGTGCGGTCGTGCCACTTGGTCGGCAGGCATAGGATCTCGCCCTTTTTCGCCAGGTCGTTTGACCAGGCTGCGTAGGCGTTCTCGTCCCAGCCGAGACGCTCGAACAGCAGCACGGAGAGCTCTGGCTCGCAGACGAGGTCAAGGTGGTCGGACGCCCGTATCGCCTCGGCCACGGTGCGCGTCGTCTCGAGTGTTCGCTCGATTGCGGCTCCGTACCTGTCGGTGCCGTGGGTGGCAAGGCTGAACCAGAACGGCAGTCCGCGCGCGCGACGGGACAGGTGAATCGCGAGGTCCGCTGGGTTTTCGGCCTCACGGTCGATTGGGTC
>Ga0210385_10003071_pt1 | contig 10017 bp, 11 predicted proteins | sample IncBWH26OmetaG_FD_160107 | JGI IMG/M metagenome (GOLD analysis project Ga0210385, IMG submission 160107) | Forest soil microbial communities from Barre Woods Harvard Forest LTER site, Petersham, Massachusetts, United States - Inc-BW-H-26-O ...
CACGCCGACGTGCGCGACCCGGCCGCGATCCTGGACCACCCGGACACCCGCGCCGTGCTCGACTTCGGCCAGCCGGTCGCGCTGATGCTGGTCGCGATCCTGCACTTCGTCCCGGATGAGTTCAAGCCCGCCGAGATCATCGGGACCCTGGTCGACGCCCTCCCGCGGGGCAGCTACGTGGTGGCGTCGCACCTCACCACGGAGCACGACCCGCTCGCCACCTCCGCCGGGCAGCAGACGATGCGCGCGGCCGGGATGGCCATGCAGAAGCGGGACTCCGGCGTCTTCGCCGACCTGGTGTTCCCCGGGCTCGAACTGGTGCCGCCGGGAGTGGTGCTCGCCTCCGAGTGGCGCCCGACCTGGGTCGGCCCGCGCCCGCTGCCCGCCGAGGTGAACTGCTACGCGGGCGTCGCCAGGAAGCCGTGACCCGGCCCGGAGGGTCCTGAGGTAGTGCTCACCGGCGGCCGCGGGCGATCAGGCTCGCCCGCAGGGCCCGGGCCAGGATGCCTGCGCGGTACAGCGACCTGGGGTGCGCCAGCATGAAGCCGATCTCGTCGACGCGCCGCGCGATCTGCGGATCGCGGAGCGCGGCCGCGCGGATCCGGCGGTCGGCCCGCCGCCGCAGCCGGTAGCCGCGCGGGTAGGGCCCGTCGACGTGCGGCAGCGCCAGGTCCGCCGTCGTCGAGGCGTCCCAGGCGGCGTCAACCACGACCCGCTGCAGCGCCAGGAAGCCCCGGGCGGGCCGGGACAGGTCCGGCTGCGACCGCAGGAACCGCGACAGCGCCGACGCCTGCAGCGCGGCGGACGATATGCCCTGCGCGTACACCGGGTTAAACGAGGCGACCGAGTCGCCCAGCGCGACCAGCCGGGCCGGGAACCGGGCGACCGAGCCGAAATCGCGCCGCGTGCTCTCCGCGTGCCGGTAGGTGGCGATCTCGCCGATGATCCTCTCGGGCCGGACCACCGCGGCGAACTCGGGCGTCAGGGCCGAGCCAGCCAGCCGGACGAGGTCGTCCACCGTCCGGCCGGGCCGGCTGTCGGCGTAGCCCGACATCGTGACCTGCCAGCGGTGGTCCTCGACCTCGATCAGCACCGCGCCCTTCAGGTCGGCCCCGCTGCCGGGGTCCTGCCAGCGGACGATGCCGACGTCGGGGTCGCCGTCCAGCCGGCGGAGCAGGGCGGTGGCGTAGTTGATCTCCACCCTCATCCGCGCTAGCGGCGGCCGCGGCCAGCCCGCCTGTTCCAGCCACTGGCCGAGCCTGCTGGACCGGCCCATCGCGTCGACGGTGAAGTCGCTGTGCTGCAGGCCGGTCTCGCCGCCGGACTCGTAGCGAACGCCGGTGACCGCGTCCGGGCCGAACTCCAGCCCGGTGGCCCGGGCGCCGACCGCCTTGACGTTCGGCCGCGCGAGCGCGTGCCGCCGGATCTGCGCTTCCAGAAACGGCCGGGTACTGGTCAGCATCACGGTCTGGGTGCCCTGCGGGCGCCGGGCGCCGCCGATGTACACCCGCCGCCTGGCCGACGGCACCAGGCGCGCGCCCGCGGCCACCGCCTGATCGGTGAACCCGGGAAACCAGCGCTCCAGCTGGCGCAGCCCGCCCGGCAGCAGCGCGTGCACGTGCGGGCCGTGGGGCACGCCGGCCCGGTGACCCGCTCCGGCGGCCTGCTCGTCCGCCTCCCCGGCGCCGGGCTCGTCCCGCTCGATGACGACCACCGCCGCGGCGTGATCGGAAAGCACGCGCGCGGCCAGCAGCCCGGCGATGCTGCCGCCGAGCACGACGGCCGTATCGAGCAGGACCGGCCCGGCATCGGGCGGACTCGGATCGCCCAGGCGGGCGAACGCCGCCGCTCGCGAACTGAGCGTCATGATGACTTCCGCAGGTAGCCGGTATCCACGATCACCGATCTACTCACCCTTGGCGGTCAGCCGGCATCCCCGCAGTTGACGGTGATCCGGTGCCAGCCCCCGTTCGCCGCCGGCCGGGCTCGGTTCCGCGGCCGCGGGCGTCAGGGGCGGCGGCGCCCGGCCTGCGGCCTCGCGTCGTACGCGCGGCGCGCCCGCTCGACCTCGTTCAGGTTGGCGGACCACCCGGCCAGCGCCGCGAACAGCGGCGCCAGGCTGCGACCGAGGTCGGTGATCTCGTACTCCACCCGGGGCGGGACCTCGGGGTAGTAGGTGCGCAAGACGAGCCCGTCGCGTTCCAGCTGCCGCAGCCGCTGGGTCAGTACCTTGGGCGTGATCGCGGCGATACGGCGTTCCAGGTCAACGAACCGGTGCCGCCCGTAGGCGTTGAGCGTCCACAGGATCGGCGTGGTCCACCGGCTGAAGACGATGTCCACCACGGGGGCGATCGGGCAAGCCTGCACCGGGTCAGCCTCGGCCGTGATCTCGGTCACATCGCCCTCACTTTCCTCTAGGTACCTACTACCCATCGGATAGTAGCGTTTCCGCGTCCGCACGGGGACTCCACAGGGGGACTCCGCACAGCGAACCCAGGAACAGGAGACCGAGATGATCGTGGTGACCGGGGCCACCGGCAATGTCGGGCGGCCGCTCGTGCAGTCCCTCGCCGACGCGGGCGAGCAGGTAACGGCAGTCGCGCGGCGGGTGAGCGCGCTGCCGTCCGGCGTCAGGCACCAGCAGGCCGACCTGGCCGAGCCGGAGAGCCTGCGGGCCGCCCTGCGCCGGGCCGAGGCGGTGTTCCTGCTGACCTCCCCCGACTTCATGGAGCGGGGCAGCATCGGCGACGTCATGAAGGTGGTGCGGGAGGCCGGCGTCAAGCGGGTCGTGCTGCTCTCCTCCCAGGGCGTGGGCACGCGCCGTCACCCGGCGGCGGTTGAAGACGCCGTCAGGCAGTCGGGCCTCGGCTGGACGGTGCTGCGGCCGGGCAACTTCGACTCCAACGCGTTCCAGTGGGCCCAGTCGGTTCGCACCCGGCGGCTCGTCGCCGCGCCGTTCGGCGACGTGGCGCTGCCGGCCGTCGACCCGGCCGACATCGCCGAGGTCGCCGCCCTCGTCCTGCGCGAGCCGGGCCACGAGGGCAGCACCTACACGCTGACCGGGCCGGTTCCGGTCTCACCGCGGCAGCAGGCCGCGGCGATCGGCGACGCCGTGGGCGAGCCGGTGCGCTTCGCCGAGCAAAGCCGGGCCGAGGCGCGGGGCCAGCTGCTCGGTTTCATGCCCGAGCCGGCCGTCGAGGCCACCCTGGGCATCCTCGGCGCACCGTCCGCCGCCGAGCAGCGGGTCAGCCCCGATGCCGGGCGGCTTCTTGGCCGCCCGCCCCGCCCCTTCGCGGACTGGGCGGCGCGCAACGTCGCCGCGTTCCGCTGACCGGCGGCTCAGCGGCGCAGGGCGGTCTCCCGGTGGACGTGCGACAGCTTCGCCGGGTTGCGCACGCCGTAGAGCCCGGTGATTCGACCGCCGTCGACGCGGACCGCCAGGACGGTGTCGATCTCGCCGTCGAGCCGGAGGATAAGCGCCGGGTAGCCGTTGACCTCGGCCGGGCGCAGCGACACCGTGTCCGCGAACCGGCCCAGGCCGCTGGCCACCAGGCGGGCCACCTTCTCGGCCCCCACCACCGGCCGCGGCACGGCCTGCTTGACCCCGCCGCCGTCGCCGAGCAGGACGACGTCGGGCGCGAGGATGTCGAGCAGGCCCTGCAGGTCGCCCGTTTCCGCCGCCCGCTGGAACGCGGCGAGCGCCTCCCTGGTCTCGGCCGGGGAAACGATCCCGCGCGGCCGGCGCGCGACGACGTGCGCCCGTGCCCGGTGCGCGACCTGGCGGACCGCGGCCGGGGTCTTGTCGACGGCTTCGGCGATCTCGTCGTAATCGAACGCGAACACCTCGCGCAGCACGAACACGGCCCGCTCGGTCGGCGCGAGGGTTTCCAGCACCAGCAGCATCGCCATCGAGACGCTGTCGGCCAGCTCGACGTCGTCGGCCACGTCCGGCGCGGTCAGCAGCGGCTCGGGCAGCCAGGAGCCGACGTAGGACTCCCGGCGGCGGCCGAGGGCCCGCAGCCGGGCGAGGGCCTGGCGCGCGGCGATCCTGACCAGGTACGCACGCCGGTCCCGCACCGCCGCGAGCTCGACGCCGGCCCAGCGCAGCCAGGTCTCCTGCAGGACGTCCTCGGCGTCGGCGGCCGAGCCGAGCATCTCGTAGGCGACGGTGAACAGCAGGTTGCGGTGGGCGGTGAACGCCTCGGTGTGCTCGCTCTGCATCGGCTGCTCCTGCCTGTTCGCGCTGGACGGGGTCACGGACATAAGACGCCCGTTCCCGCGCCGTTGTGACACCGGGGCTTGATGGCGCCGGTCACGCGGCCGCCTGTCACAAGCGCCGGGCGGCCGGCATCTCATGGCCGACAGTGCAACCCCACCAGTGAGGACAAGTCATGGATGCCCGATTCAACCTGTTCGGCAACGAGCTCGCCACCAAGTTCGCCAAGCGGTTCGCCAGCGCCAGCATGGTGATCAGCTCATCGCCGCTGCCGGAGTCCACCCAGCAGCTGGTAGCGCTGCGCGCCAGCCAGATCAACGGCTGCGGCTGGTGCATCGACGCGCACACCAAGGACGCGGCGGCCGCGGGCGAGACCGCGGCCCGGCTCAACCTGGTCGCCGCCTGGCGCGAGTCCACCGTGTTCACCGACGCCGAGCGGGCGGCGCTGGCGCTCGCGGAAGAGGGCACCCGGCTCGCCGACGCCTACCTGGGCGTGTCCGACGAGACCTGGGCCGAGGTGCGCAAGCACTACGACGACGACCAGGTCGCCGCGCTGGTCTGCGGGGTCGCCATGATCAACGCGGCCAACCGGCTGGCCGTGATCGTGCACCAGCGCGGCGGCTCCTACGAGCCCGGCATGTTCGCCGCCGCGTTCGAGTGAGCCGCGCCCAGATCGGCACCGAGCCGCCGGTGGCCGCGCCAAGCGCCGGTGACTGACGGGCAGCTGACTAGGATCCGTTTCCGTGGAAGCGACTCGGGCCATTTCCGGGGTCGACCTGCACCTGGAGCTGACCGGGCACCGGGTCCGGGCCGGCCTGGAGGCGGCGCTGCGGGAGGCGGTGCAGGCCGGGCGGCTGGCGCCGGGGACGCGCCTGCCTTCCTCCCGGGCGCTGGCCGCCGACCTGGGGATCGCCCGTAACACGGTGGCCGAGGCTTACGGCCAGCTCGTCGCGGAGGGCTGGCTGACCGCCAGGCAGGGCTCGGGTACCCGCGTGGCCGGCGGCGCCGGCGCCGCCTCGGCGCCGGCCGCCACCCGGCCGTCACCGACGGCACGGCCGGGCCGGTACGACCTGCGGGCCGGCCGACCTGACCTCTCGGCGTTCCCCCGGGCCGGATGGCTGGCGGCCGCACGCAAGTCCCTGTCGGCCGCGCCCAGCGCCGCGCTGGGGTACGGCGACCCGCGCGGCCTGCCCGAGCTGCGCGCGGTGCTGGCGGCCTACCTGGCGCGCGCCCGCGGGGTGCGGGCCGATCCCGATCGCATCGTCGTCTGTGCCGGGTTCACGCAGGGACTGGCTCTGTTGTACCGGGTGCTGCCTGACCTCGGCGTCGCCCGGATCGCGGTCGAGGAGTACGGCCGGCCGGAACCGCTCCAGGGTCTCGCCCCCTCCGGCCTGATCCCCGTCATGGTCGGCGTCGATGACCGCGGCGCGGTCCTGGACCCGGCGCCTGACGCGGAGGCGATGCTGCTCACCCCGGCGCACCAGTTCCCGCTCGGCTCGGTGCTGTCGCCGCGGCGCCGCGCCGACGCCGCTCGCTGGGCCACCGGCAGCGGCGGCCTCATCATCGAAGACGACTATGACGGCGAGTTCCGCTACGACCGCCAGCCGGTCGGCGCCCTGCAGGCGCTCGCTCCCGAGCACGTGGTCTACGCGGGCACGGTGAGCAAGACGCTGGCTCCCGGGCTACGCCTTGGCTGGCTGGTGCTCCCCGCTCGCCTGGCCGAGGCGGTGGCCGCCGCCAAGGCCACGACGGATGCCGGCACCAGCAGCTTCGAGCAGCTCACGCTGGCCGAGTTCATCGCCTCGGGAGCCTACGACCGGCACATCCGCCGGGCCAGGCTCGCCTACCGGCGCCGTCGCGACCGCCTCATCGCCGCGCTCGCCCGGCACGCGCCCGGTGTCCGGGTCAGCGGGATCGCGGCCGGGCTGCACGCCGTGGCCGAACTGCCCGCGGGGCTAGCGGAGGACCGGCTGGTCGCCCGCGCGGCCGCCAGGGGCCTGGCCGTGGAGGGGCTCGGCAGCTACGCGCTGCGCGGCCACACCCGCGGCCCCGCCCTGGTCATCGGCTACGCCACCCCGCCCGAACACGCCTACACCACCGCGCTCGCCCGGCTCACCGCGGCGATCCAGGACGAGTGACCTCGCGCAAGTGGCCCATGTTTTACTGACGAAAGTGGATCTTATTGACGGGCCGCTTTACACCTAGCGTTGGTTTCATGACAACGACGCAGAACAGCACCACCGCCGTCGGCGAGCCCCCTCAGGTCCCGGTCCGGCTCGACTTCGACGCGCACGCCGCCGACTTTCTCCGGGCCATGGCCCACCTGGACCGCAGCGCGACCAAGGAACTGGACAAGGCCGGCATCGAGCCGCTGCTGCGCGAACTCGTCCGCCTGCGGGCGTCCCAGCTCAACGGGTGCGCCTACTGCATCGACATGCACAGCAAGGACGCGCGGGCCGCCGGGGAAACCGAGCAGCGCCTGTACGCGCTGCCGGCCTGGCGAGAAGCCCCCTTCTTCACCGAACGGGAGCGCGCCGCGCTCGCCCTCGCCGAGGACGTGACGCTGGTAGCCGACACGCACGTGCCCGACTCCGCCTACGCGGCCGCCGCCCGGCACTTCAGCCCCGGCGAGATGGCGGCCCTGGTCGCCCTGCTCGTCGCGATCAACGCGTGGAACGCTATCAGCGTGACCACCCGCGCCTGGGTTCCCGGGTCCTACGAGGCCTGACCGGGACCACCGGGGCGCTGGCCCGCAAGCTCCGCGCCTGCGGGCGTGCTCGCACTAGCTCCGGCTGTCTAGCGGCGTTCAGCCGACGTCGCGCGCGGAGGACTCGAACCGGGTGCCCCCGTTGAGCCCGAGGGACACGATGCGGCGGGGGCGGATGAGTATCCAGGCCGCGCAGAACCGGAAGGGGGCGCCCAGGCGGGCGCCGACTTCCTCGCCGCCGTCGAGGCGCGTTTCCGTGTCGCCGCGGACTTCGAGGATGCGCGGTCCGGGGTCGTCGAACACGACGGCCGCCTTCGGCCGTCGCTGCGCGTCGCGGAACTTCTTCGACGCGGCCATGACCGCCTCGCCGAACTGGGCGTTGGCCCCGATGACCAGGGCATCGGCTTCCGGGTCGTAGAAGACCGCGACCGGCACGATATGCGGCATGCCGTCGGCCCCGACCGTGGCCAGCCGGCCAAGCCGCTGGCTGTTCAAGAACTCGAGCTCGGCATCCGTGAACGCACTCATGACAGGAGCCTATGCCGCACGACCGGTCCGAGCATCGGGTTTTCTTCCGCGGGCTCGTTCCTGGCCTCCGCCGGTCAGATCGCGGGCTCAGCCTTCTTGCCGCGTGATTCCCCGTTGCGTGATTCCGCCGTGTCGGCCTTGCTGCCTGATTCCGCGGCACCGGCCTTGGGCTGGCTGCGAGCGGCCCGGAAGCGCTGCTGGGCCCCCTGCTTGGTGAGCCCGTAGCACTCGCCGATCTCCAGCCACGTCGCGCCGGACTTGCGGGCGGCCTCAATCTGGGCAGCCTCAAGCTCCTCCGCCGCTTCGCGCAGGCGCCGGGCCGCGTCGAGTCGCTTCATGGGCCCGTCCGCGACGTCGAGGGCGCTGAGCGCGGCGATGATCCGCTTGACAGGACTCCTTGGGGCCACGAGGACAGCGTACTCGACAACTGGCACCGGTCAATGATACGTTGACACCGAGGTCAACGCTTCGTTGACTTCTAGGGCCAGGATGTGGGGTGATACGCATGGCTAAGAAGTCCAAGAAGAACAAGAAGGGCAAGAAGGACAAGAAGAAGTAGGCCCTCGGCCTGGACGGCAGGGTCCGGTGATGTACCGCTGCCGCCCGCACCCTTAGACCCTGAGCCGGGCCTGACCCCGGCCAAGGCCGCCCCGCACGCCAGCGCCGCCGACATGGACGCCGCCTCCGCCGTTTTACGCGGAGGCCGCCGTCAAGACTGGCCGCGATCTGCAGGAGATCGGCTGTCGCGGGGCCCCTTGCAGCCGGGCGAGACGTCGCCCGGCTGCCTGTTCTTGACCCACCAGGACCCGGGTCCCTGGGCCCCTGCCAGCCCTGGCCGACCCCGCAGGGGGCAGCGCTAGCTGAAGACCTCGTCGGCGGTGCCGGCGGTCAGGGCAGCCTGCGACCAGCGCTTGAGGGTGTCGAGGCTGGTGCAGCCGTCGAGGCGCTCGCGGTTGGCGTCGCCCAGCTCAAGTCCGCGGGCCTTGAGCACCATGCGGACCGTGCCGCGCTCCCCCTCGATCAGCCCCGCCGCGTGGCCCTCTTCGCGACCCTGCTCGCGGCCTTCCTCGCGCCCTTGACCGTAGTAGCGCAGGCCCAGCTTGCTGAATGGTTCCTTGTACTTCGACTCCATGAGCTGCTCCAGAGCGTTGCGCACCAGGTCGGGTGAAATCCTGAAGCCGCATTCATAGTACTTCTGTATGGCCGAACAGATTATGGTAAAGGACCCAAATTGGCGCAGGTGAGCTCAACCTCGGCGGAGCCTTTGGTCGGCTTTCCGCTAGGCGCGCGGTTTGGTCGGACGGGACGGGCTTTCGTCTAGGGCGCGGGCGGTGATGGTGCCGAACATGGCCGTCTGCGCGTTCCTGGGGGTTAGGTACTTGCCGAGGAAATCGAGAGTCCGGTTGGCAAAGCCCGGAATGACCAGCGACTTGCGGCCCAGGCCGCGCAGCGCGGCGCTGACGACCGGCCCGGGCCGCATGGCCCGACCGGGCATCTTGCCGAAGTCGATGCCCGGCGCGTTATCGGCCCCCTCGGTCTTGGTTGACCCGGGCGCGAGGGTGAGCACGTCCACGCCGGACCCCTTGAGTTCGTAGCGCAGCGCCTGCCCCAGCGAGGCTATGTAGGCCTTGACGGCAGCGTAGTTGGCGGAATACGGCACCGCCACGAGGCCGACAACGGACGAGATCAGGATCAGTGCGCCGCGGCCGCGGCGGGCGAACATCTGCCCGTACACGTGCGCCATCTCCGCCGGCACGATGAGGTCAACCTTCAGCAGCGCCGCCTCCGACTCCCAGTCGTTGCCAAGGAACGGACCGGACGTGAGGATCCCCGCGTTTGCCACCACCAGCCCGACGTCCAGGTGCCCCGTGCGGCGGACCAGCTCGGCGACGGCTCCGTCCTGGGCGAGGTCAAGCTCGACGACCTCGGTGCTGATGCCGTGGGCCGCGCGCAGCCGGCCGGCCAGGGCATCCATCCGGTCCTTGCGCCTGGCCACCAGGACGAGGCTCAGCCCGGCGGCGGCAAGCTGCACCGCGAACTCGGCCCCGATGCCGGAGGACGCTCCGGTGACCAGGGCGTACTCACCGTATCGGGCTCGCAAGTCCGTCATCTCACTCCACATCCGTGATGTAGCTACAGCTTCGCGCCAGGAAGCGGGACCAGTGCCGCATCAGCAGCAGGCCCGGCGGGAGCGCGGCTGACGGCGATGCGGCCGCGCCTTTACTTTGACGCGTCAACGCACCGCCGTCACTGTAGGGCGACGGCCTCTATAACCGATGAGCAGGCGATTACCGCCAGACTGGCGTCCCCCCCGGTCGCACGCCGGCGGGCTGGCATGCTGTTCGGGGGACATCAACCCGGCCCCGGTTGGCCGTCTCGCTCGCGGACGCCGCGCCGGGTGACGCGCTGCAGGTAGGCCTCGCGGTTGAGCGGGCTGTCATCGGTGCGGGGCCGGGTCGGGGCGGGGCCGCGCACCGGCTCGTACCGGTCGAACGCTGACTCCATGACGCCTTCGCCCCGGGTAAGCGGCGGGACCTGCTGCCGCAGCTCGTGCACCCTCGCTACC
>Ga0210385_10003073_pt1 | contig 10015 bp, 6 predicted proteins | sample IncBWH26OmetaG_FD_160107 | JGI IMG/M metagenome (GOLD analysis project Ga0210385, IMG submission 160107) | Forest soil microbial communities from Barre Woods Harvard Forest LTER site, Petersham, Massachusetts, United States - Inc-BW-H-26-O ...
CGAATCTCTGATCTCGGGATTGGCGGCGAGCGAGGATGGGCGCTACGAAGCGGGGATGGGTATCGATGCTGCCGATGTGGATGGGGACGGATTTCTCGATGTCTACATTACGCATCTGGATTTCGAGTTGAACCGTCTGTATCACAACAACGGGGACGGCACATTTACCGACGTCACGTACAGTTCTGGAATCGGCAACAAGGCGATAACCCTTAGCGGCGTTGCTGCAAAGTTCATCGACTATGACAACGACGGCTGGCCTGATATTGTGCAGGCGAACGGGGCCATGGTGGACAATGTAAAGCTCTACCACAGCGAGGTCTCCTATAAAGAGCCGCTGCTCATGTTTCATAACCTGGGCGGAGGCCACTTCGAAAAGGTTTCTGAATCGCTTGGCCCAGACTTTAACCAGCCGGTGGCGGGCCGTGGCCTGGCGACCGCGGACTTCTTGAACGACGGTGCGGTCGGTCTCGCGTTGGTTTGCAGGGGTGATTTTTCTGAGCTGCTACGCAACGATGGCGGCAATGCCAACCACTGGCTCGAAGTTCTCCTGATCGGCACAAAATCCAATCGAGATGGAATTGGTTCAGTGCTGAAACTGACTTCTGAGGGATTCGTTCATATCGAGCAGTCGAAGGGCGGAACGAGCTACATGTCTGCCAGCGACCCTCGCATACATTTTGGGCTTGGCAAGCGAACCAAGATTGAATCACTCGTAATCACGTGGCCGAGTGGGCAACTGGATAAGCTGACGAATGTTCCCACCGATCAGATCATCGCGGTCAAAGAAGGTGTTGGAATTGTGCCGCATCCTTTCCCTAGGGTTCCGCGCAGATGAGGAAGCGGCGGACTGGGCCGGTCACTCGTCGATTTATGAGATCGCGACGGGTGACCTATAATCATCGAATTCTATGAACGTTCCGCGGCGCCGCTTTCTCGGGTCATCCTTTTTCGTGCTCGGCAGTTCGCTGCTGGATACGCTGACAACCCCGCTCTGGAAATGGAATGAAGCGTCGCGCGTTGAAGCCGCGGTGACAGCCTCTCCAGACGCGTCTGTTCAATTTATCGATGTTGCAGAGAAGGCGGGCTTGAAAATCCCCAATGTCTGGGGAGGCGTCGACCAGAAGAGAGTCATTATCGAGACGAAAGGCAGCGGTATCGCCTTCTTTGATTATGACAATGATGGATGGCTTGACATATATCTGACAAATGGAAGCCGCCTTGGCGCACACTGGGCACCGGGGAAACAACCCACCACGCATCTCTTCAAGAACAATCGCGACGGCACATTCACAGACGTGACAGAAAAGTCCGGACTTGGACGATCCGGATGGCAGACCGGCGTGTGCGTGGGCGATTACGACAACGATGGCTGGGACGACCTCTTCTGCACGTTCTGGGGTCACAACATTCTCTTCCATAACAACGGAAACGGAACTTTTACCGATGTGACACGCAAGACTGGCCTCTACCAGGAACACGGACGGTGGGGTACAGGCTGCACTTTTTTTGACTATGACCGGGACGGTCACCTCGATCTTTTTGTGTGCAACTTCGTCAAGCTTGATCCCGATAAGCCATTGACAATCGATCAAGAGAGCTTCTGCCAGTGGAAGGGCGTGCCTACGATGTGTGGTCCGCGCGGTCTTCCAGGCGATACCAACATCCTTTACCACAACAATGGAGACGGCACATTTACTGACGTATCGGAGAAGGCTGGAATCCTGAAGCCAGGGCCACGCTATTCCATCACGTCGGTTTCCTACGACTTTGACAATGATGGATGGCCTGACATCTATGTTGCGGTCGATTCCGAGCCGAGCATTCTGTTCAAGAATAACCACGACGGTACATTCAGTGACGTCGCGGTGATGGCGGGTTGCGCATATAACGATGACGGCCACGAGCAGGCGGGCATGGGGATCGGCGTTGCAGACTACGACTGCGATGGCTGGCTAGACATCTTTAAAACCAACTTCGCCGACGATACAAGCAACCTGTACCACAACAACGGCGACGGCACATTCAGCGACCTGTCATTCGATTCCGGCGTCGGCATTAATAACAGCTATGTGGCCTGGGGTTGCGGCTTTATTGATTACGACAATGATGGCTGGTCCGACATTGTCCAAGTAAATGGGCATGTATATCCGGAGATCGACCACTATAACTTTGGCGAGACGTTCAAGAATCCCCGGCTAGTCTATAAGAATCTTGGCAACGGACACTTTAGAGATGTGTCGGCAACGATGGGACCCGGCATGACCGCGAGATACTCCAGCAGAGGGGCGGCATTCGGCGACTTCGATAACGATGGCGGCATGGATGTACTCATCCTGAACATGAATGAGCTTCCCTCTCTGCTCAAAAACGTTGGGGGCAATAGGCAGAACTGGATCAAGATCAAGCTGGTTGGTACGAAGTGCAATCGAACGGCGATCGGCGCACGAGTCCGCGTCGTGACTGGAAAACATATCCAGATGGATGAAGTGAACAGCGGCGCTAGCGTTATGTCGCAGAACGATCTGCGCCTTCATTTTGGCCTTGGGAGCGTGGAGACGGTGGACCTGATCGAGGTGAAGTGGCCTACGACACAGAAGCTGGAAAAGTTTACGCAGGTAAAGGCCAACCAGATCATCACGATTTGCGAGGGCGACGGCATCGTGTCGACGATGAATGCGCATACGAGCTAGGGAAGCGGTTTGTGCCCAGCGTCAGTTGGAAGGCGCAGACGGAGGGCTGGCGGGAAGAGCGATGACGAATTGCTTCACGTCTTTGCGCTGGCGCTGAATTTCAGCGGCAGTTTGTTTTTCGATCTCGTCATGCCGCTGAAATTCGAGCTTGGCCTTATCTTTTTCGCCGACCCGCTCATACGTAATTCCGAGGCGATAATGGGCTTCGCTCAGCTCCGAATTGATTTCAATTGTCTTCGTATAAAAGCCGATCGCCTTCTCATATTCGTGCCGCGACGCTGCAAGATTGCCTAGTTGCAGATAGGCCTCCGTGCATTTCGGATCAATGTTGATTGCCTGGCTCAGCATCGTCTCGATCTGGTTAAGAGTCTGTTGGTCTGTCAACCGGCCATTCTCTTTCCAAAGAGCCATTGCATAAAAATAATTCGCGAGCGCATTGCTTGGTTGAAGCTCGACAAACCGCGCTAGCTTCTGCTTTACGCAGGGTAGCGGGCTGGGCGCGGCGATCTCGATCTTGCCCATGAAAGTGTAGGGCTCGGTGTCCGCCGGATTGAGATCGGAAGCTTCGCAGAAACGATGTGCAGCCTCGTCATAGAGAGCACCGGCGAACAAAGTTGCGCCCAGGGCAGTTAGCATCCTTGCGGATTTCGGGTAATTCTTCACTGCTTGCTCGAAGACCGAGCGCGCCTGCCAAATCGCGCGGTGAAAAAGAAGCTCGGAGCCCCACTCAAAGTAATTCTGTTCGCTTGGATTGATGCGAACGGCTTGTTCGTATTCGTGAACCGCGGTCAAAGGGTCGCCGAGTTTTTCATCGATTGAGCCGGCGAGACTGTGCAGGTCCGCTGCATCGTGACTTGCGAGCAAATGCTGCACATGATCACGCGCCTGAGGCAGGTCGCCAACTTCCTCGCAGGCCTGCGCCAGATCGTATTCATTGTCAAAATCGCCGGGCTTGATCGCGTAGGCGGTCTTCAACAACGCGACTGACTCGGGATACCTGCCCTGACGCAGATCGAACTCGCCCAGTTGGTGGTTTGCTTCAAAGTCCCCGGGCGCGCTGCTGAGAGTTGAGCGGAGCTTCTCTTCTGTTGCTCTAGCGATAGCCGCCTCTGCGGGTGAAGCTGCCGGGGCGGGGCCGACAGAGGTGGGCTTCAGGGTGAGGGTCTCTCGCGTGAGCGCCTCGCTCGTACGCAGACTGGTGTCTGACCCATGGCCTCCGGCGGCAGTCCAATCAGTGACGCCGGCTACCGCAAAGTTTGGATTGTCTGCGAATTCCATTGCCCTCGCTGGGTTGGTCGACCCCGGGTCCGATTTACCGCCAGGGCTCGCGGGTCCCCCAAGTCGGAGATCCACCTGAGGCTGATCGCGAAGCGAAGAGATTGTCAGTGAGGCAACACGGCTGCGGGCACCCCCCTTCTCGGCAATCAGGAGGTAAGTACCGACCGTAAGCCCAGAGAATATGTATTGGCCCTTTGCGTCCGCGACTGCTTCGGCCCGCGAAGTGCCGTTCTGCTGAAGGTGAACGGTAGCGCCGGCAACCAGATTACCCTCTGGATTCAGTACTCTGCCGCGAACCGTTGCACTCACTGCGGCACTCGATGAGGCGGATTGCGCCGAAGCATTTGGATTGAGTGCGCCGCACATTATCCCTAAAGGAAGAAAAGCGGATACAAGGATCTTCTGGCAAACTGTTGCCACTGGAAAGTTCGCCCGCCGTGAATCAACAGCCACAACAGATTCCGTTATGGAGTGATGCTGATCGATAGTGGTTGCGACCTTGAGGACCATAGCCCGCCAGACTGCTTACATAATAATCTTCTGTCGGTGTAGCCAGTGATACCGGAGTTTCACACGAACTGACGTCATGCAGGGAACCAGTCCAAAAGAGGCTCCAATGAACAAGACCGCCTTCCTTCCATGGCCGAAACTCAATCCAGTTTCTTCAACCCCGGATATCGTTTGTAAATGAGCCGCTGACATTCCAGAGGCAGTTGGCCCAAGCGAACTGGCTTGTCCTGGGGACGTGTTCCTTTCTGGTTCAGCACGTTCATCAGGCTCCATTCGCGCTGAAGTTCTTGCGGTTCTTGCGCCGGCATATCGTATCGCGTGAAGTCGATGACCATCTCGGGACTTTCCGTTTTCCAGTTGCGGAGCAATGCCAGCCGGAACTCCTGGTTCATGAACCACCGGATTTCCAATTCCTTCTCTGAGCCGGGCGCACCTGTTCCTTTGGCATCGAAGCGATAGTCGAGCGACGCGTTGTTGGGCGTATGTTTGCGCCATTCCGAGCCGAACGCTCCTTCGGTGAGCACCTGCGTATCCGGCCATCGGCTGTGGACCGCCTGCAGCCACCAAGCTAGGTCCTTGTCATGATGGACCGATACTTCCCAGATGCCTGTGACCCAACCGAATCCATTCAGAGCGTAACCCTGATCAAAGTGCATCGCGGTGGTAGCCATCATCTCGTCGCGACCGTTTTGTTCACCCAGGTTTCCTACCGTTTCGATGGGACCCACCCCCATGCGGCTGTTAAATCCCCCCTCGAATCCGTTGCGACGCGCAGCAAGAAAATCGCACGTCCAACCGTCGAGGCATACGCAGTCGATAAAGTCCTCTGGGCCCTGGGCCGGTTTTAGATAGTGCTCGCGGCTGGGGTAATAGGGATAGCAGATGCCGCCGTCGCCATCGCCGTTGTCTATGCCGTGCTGGCTCCAGATCTGGCCCTGGCAAACATGAATGTCCTCTTCTGTGGCGAGGAAGCGCTGGTTTCCTGCGTCCATAAAGCCGGCGACGAGGCACTCCGGACGATATCGGTTACCCACCATCTCTGAAATCAGTTGAAGAGACTTGTGAATGGTCACCCGGATGTTTTCGCGGGTGTCGAACATCGGTGCGAAGTAACCGCCAGGGATGAAGGTGATCTCATCGCCATATTGCTCGTGATAGGACGCGAGCAGGCGGCGCGCATCTTTGTATTCCTTGCGAGCGTCGTTCAGCGCCAGCCAGCTGATTGCCCAGGTCATTTTGCCATTGGGACTGCCGCGCAGAAAGGCTTCGCGTCGCGAGCGGATCTGGTCCGGAGTGTTGTCCGCGGCCTCGTCTTCTCCGATTGAACGGCTGGGAGTGACCTCAATCTGATTTACGCGCACCACGGAGATATGGGTGAGGAATCGACCCTGCAGAGCCCGTCCAGCCGTGCCGTAAGCCAGAGTGTTATTGCCCAGCGGAGCAAGCACCAGGGAGGCCGCCGACCCTGCAGCGCGATTCATGAATTTTCGCCTGGTCCAGGAGCGACTCATTGTCTTACGTTCCTATCCCGCCTGGCTGATGCATCCAACTCATCGGGCCGGTGGAGATTCCAGTGTTCACAATTCCGTCTGAAACGAAGAGCCGCACGCAACCATCAGTCCTATTGCTTCGCGTAGAACGTGTACGTGGCGGTGTAAGGAATCTTTGCGGTTTTGCCTGCGTCTTGAGGGTTCTGGCAATCCGATTCGGCAGCGACTCCACCGTGCGTCTCCGTTCGGCGAATGAACTCGACGTTGGAAAGCCCACCAGTGGCAGTTCCAGCTTTTGCTCGCAGTAACAGCCATGCAACCGCATTTGCTTCAGGCGCTGGCTTGCTGGCGATCAGCTCTCCCTGAACCTGGCTGCCGTCAAGCAGCCTCCATGTGGGACCCGCAAAATGGCTTCCGATCATCTTGCCCGAAGCATCCAGCAGCTTCGCATCCGGACCCTTCAAGATCCATTTGAATCCATCGGCCTCCTTGGAGCACACGTAAATCTGGACTCCGTCTCCCTTCGCTCGCAGCACAGCGCGCGAGCTTGCTGGGGGATCGACAGGGTCGCCACTCTGAGCATGAAGAGCAAGGATCGAAGCCGCAGCCGCGATCAGAGATGCCGCGAGGACTCGCATTCAAGGAGTTTAACAAAATTGCCCAAAACCGCAGATCGTACAGAGTAGTTAGCGCGTCCCGTCCAGGTTCGCGGGATCGTGAAACGGCAGATCCACCGTCATCGGGCTGTGGTCGGACATCGGCTCGGGCGTGAAGTTATTCAGATCAGTGAGGGTGCGCGCAAAGTGGGGTGCAAGTACGTACGACCCCTTCGAATCTCGCGGATTTTCGAGTTCAGACTTTACGAAGATCCAATCCAGTTTGAATTTAGCAACTCGCACCTTCCCCCAAATAAGCTCGGTTACGAAGGTAGGGGCGAATCCCTTAGCGAGACGTTGGTTTGAGTCCGCCAGAGTGCCGGCTTTGCCATTAGAGGTTCGCTCCTGCTCTCCCCGGAAATCGAATGCCTTCCCATCTGCGAAGCGAAACCGCTCCACTGTGGAGAACAGCCCGCGTTCCAGATTGGGTGATAACCCAGGAATGTTTGCCGAGGTTGGGTCCACCCGGTACTGAATTCCGGCGAGTTTCATGGTTCCCTTCGTCGCGCTGTAAGCCATCCCCGCACCCGTTGCCCACTGAAGCCCTCGCGTGGTCCAGAAATCAGTGCTTCCATATCGCTTATAGAGCAGATTTGCTATATTCGTTGGGGTTCCATCGCCGCCTGTGGTATTCAGATCTCCCCCGATGACCACCGGGTTGTGCACGTCACGGACTTGGCTCAGTAACTCCTCCATTTGCTGCCGACGGACCTTGGGCCTCGTTCGATTTTCCAAATGCGCTGAAGCGACGGTGAGACGTTGGCCCGACACGTCCGGAACGTCGAGATCCACAAACAGGGTCGTCCGTCCGCCCCGACGTACCTCTTGGAGCAGGTCTTCTCCAATGAGAATTGCGGCCTTCCGCTTAGCTTTCTCCAGCGGAGAGATCTTCGTCTCTTTAAACCAGTCGTATCCGACCTTAAAAGGAACCAGCCTGGCGTCCCGGATCGGATAGCGTGAAAGGACTGCGTTGCCGTGCAGCGCCCGCACGCGATCTTTGTCTACTGCAAACTGCTTCAGAAGTTCCTGGCGGGATTGTTCGTCCTCCTGGTCCTCAAAGGTGTCTGTTCCGAGTTGCTTCGAATCCACTTCGACGAATTCAACGCCGTAGGCCCAGTTCATGTGTAATGCGTCCGCGAGTTCCTTTACAACTTCGCGATATTGAGAGCGTTTCACTCCCCAATCCACTTCGCTCAAAATCCAGACGTCCGCCGACTGGAGGGCTTCAATTTCCTGTGGAATTTTCTCCAGATCGACGGACCTTATCTTTTGTCCGCTCTCTTGTGCCTTCTTTCTCTCCGCTTGCACCTCGGATATAAAGCGGTCCTTGTCGGTAAGGAATAGCAACATGTCATCGAGCTCTATTCCCCGCTCGATATTCCAGCAGGCTACGCGCAGAGTTGGCCCGAGACCCTTGACCTCGAGTGGCCGCCGGCGAGCTCCTGCATAGTAAGCTTCGTTGTTGACGAAGGGAGTGGTGGTAACAACGTGAAGCTTCTCTGCCAGCACAGGGGTTAGAGGCTGGTCGAGGCTCAATTCGACGAGCTCGTCATAAGAGAATAAGTCGGGCCTCGAGTCTCGCGCATAGTCCTGAGCCCTCAGGGATGACAGCCCAATCAAAGCGGCACACATCAAACAAAATGGATAGATCCCGCGTTTTGTGTTCCGTTGCATAGTCCCCCCGCCTAGTTCATCGCTGCATCTTTGGCGTCTTACTCCTGACCGCCTTCTCTCTTTGCCTGGCGTTCAATGTAATACGCGATGGCGAGGGCGAGAATGAGAGCTGCAATCCCCAGCAAGGTCAAACTCGGTACGGTGTTTGGTTCTTCAATAATGACCTTACGAGCCATAGCGATTAGCGCAACTTCCAGCACAACGCGAACGTGAATCACATCTTTCGTGAAGTAAGCTTTCAGCGTCTCGAGTAATTCGATCCCGATCAATACCAGCAAGAAATATCCAAAAATCTCGAGCAGACCCTGCACCGGAATCAGAAACCTGGGCACAGCCCAGATTTCCTGCGCGATGAGCACGCCCAAGTGCACCGTGGAAAGCAGCATGACCACGATCAGCATTCCGGCAAGTGCGATCACCGTGAAGCTTTGAATGCTTCCGATGAAATTTCTAAACACGATCTCCTTCGTTCTAGCCGGGACTGCCACCAAGCCTGCATCGCTGTTTGACCTTTCCAAAGTTGTCTCCTGTGCAGCTCAAAGGGGTGTTGGCTGCAGGCTAGTGAGTTGTCTTCTCTCCATTACTTCAATAATCTGCAATCCAGGTCATGCCAGGAAGCCTTCATTGGGGAGGGAGTGGAGGCTTACGATAGGTTCGATTCATCTGTGTGCTTGTCGAGATACGACGATATGAGACGTCATTACGAGATCAAGTCTCTCCTCGGTTATGCCAGCCCGCCATTGCACGAGAATCAACCATTCTCGCGAGTATCTTTATCCGCGCTCCTCCGCCCAGGTAACTGTCAGAATTGACAGTCCGCGTCGCTAGAATGTCTCTAATTAGATAAATTAGGGCAGTTTCAAGTGTCCTGATGATTCATCATCCCGGGCTCGAAGAATTCTCCGTCTCCGCGTAGGGTGCTTGCGCGAACCTAATCTTCATTTGCTGCAGTTCTTCCCTGCCTCGGATGGTCAAGTCGGTAATAAATCGAAACTGTTCTCTGCTTTCTCGCACGTAGGCCTTTACCCGATAATGTGTGCCCCACGGCCTTTCCAGCACCGTGACGCCAACCGGGGATTCCGGTGCGCGGTACGCGCTTGCCGCCGCAACCTCCGAGAGCTTTTCGCAGACGTGGGCGGATTTGTGGTCCGGATGAAGATAGAAGTTGGCTACGCACATCAGGCTGTGATTGCCGGAGCTGAAGTTGAGAATACTCGTTGTCCAGAATCGGGAGTGCGGAATGATCACTTCTGTGTCGTCTGCAGTCATGAGATGAACCGCTCGCATGGCGATTGCTTTTACTTCCCCGTAAGCGCCATTCACTTCAATCCAATCGCCCGGTTGGTAGGCGTTTTCCAGTACGGTGACGATTCCGGCCGCAAAACTGCTTCCGTACTCTCTCAGGCTATACGCCAGTGCAACGAGCAGACCGAGGCTCAACCCGAGAACATTGCGAACTGTCGGTTCTACGAGGAGCGGCACAATGATCACGAGAGCTGAGGTTCGAATGATCAGGCGGGCAATGGGCACGATCCGAAGAATCATAAGGCGGCGCGGTGGCGGGGCATTTTCGGCAGCGCGTCGGAGGCTCCATTGCATCGCGAGTATCAGCAGATGGTTCAAAAACAAAACGGCCGCAACAAGGAGAACGTCGCGCCACAATAGCTTTTCCAAGTATTCCCATAGACTGAGATACTGATCCAACCTCCACCTC
>Ga0210385_10003074_pt1 | contig 10011 bp, 8 predicted proteins | sample IncBWH26OmetaG_FD_160107 | JGI IMG/M metagenome (GOLD analysis project Ga0210385, IMG submission 160107) | Forest soil microbial communities from Barre Woods Harvard Forest LTER site, Petersham, Massachusetts, United States - Inc-BW-H-26-O ...
CGCCGAGCGAGGCATACCGGGATTGCTTTTCGTGCTCTGGTTCATCGGACTGACGGTTTGGGATTGCTTCCGCGGGATCCTGCGCGCCGGCAGGCCACGTTCTCAACAACTGTTCCTATTGCACGGGACGATTGCCGTTACGATCGGGATCCTGGTGGGCGGACTATTTGAATACAACCTGGGCGATAGCGAAGTGTTGATGATGTTCGTGTGCGTGGTCGCGCTGGGCTATGCGGCGCTGAAGAATCTGCCGGCGGCAGTGGCCGTACAGCCTTCGTTGGCTTCCCCGTTATCATAAGAAAGAATGGGAACAGCAACGCTCAATACAACTGCGGCGGAATACAAGGTCGCCGACTTAGGACTCGCGGACTGGGGCCGCAAAGAGATCTCGATCGCCGAGCACGAGATGCCCGGCTTGATGGCGATTCGCGAGAAATACGCGGTGGAAAAGCCGCTGGCCGGCGTGCGCGTCACCGGCTCACTGCATATGACCATCCAGACGGCGGTTTTGATTGAGACGCTGCGGGAGATCGGAGCAGAGGTTCGCTGGGCCAGTTGCAACATCTTTTCCACGCAGGACCATGCGGCGGCGGCGATTGCGGCGGCCGGCGTGCCGGTGTTTGCCTGGAAGGGCGAGACGCTCGAAGAATACTGGTGGTGCACGTACCAGGCGCTGAGCCATGCGAATGGCAAGGGTCCGCAGCTTGTGATCGATGACGGCGGAGACGCCACGCTGTTGATCCACCAAGGATACGAGTTGGAAGAAGGCAGCGAGTGGGTGAACACTTCGTCCGCAAGCCACGAGGAGAAGGTCATCAAGGACTTGCTGAAGCAGATTCATCGGGACGATCCGCAGCGCTGGCACGAGATTGCGAAAGAGTGGCGCGGCGTATCGGAGGAGACCACCACCGGCGTGCACCGGCTCTACAAGATGCAGGAAGCAGGGAAATTGCTCGTGCCGGCGATCAATGTCAACGATTCGGTGACGAAATCGAAGTTCGACAATCTGTACGGTTGCCGCGAGTCGCTCGCGGATGGCATCAAGCGGGCGACCGACGTGATGATGGCAGGCAAGGTGGCTGTCATCTGCGGCTATGGCGACGTTGGCAAAGGCTCTTCGCATTCGCTGCGGGGCATGGGCGCGCGTGTCATTGTGACGGAAATCGATCCCATCAATGCGCTGCAGGCTGCCATGGAAGGTTTCGAGGTTGCAACGGTCGAAGACACGCTGGGCCGCGGCGACATTTACGTCACGTGCACCGGCAACCGGGACGTGATCACGCTCGAGCACATGCAGTATATGAAAGACCAGGCGATTGTCTGCAATATCGGGCACTTCGATAACGAAATTCAAGTAGATCGACTGAATGGCGCCGACGGTGTCGAGCGCACCAATATCAAGCCCCAGGTGGATAAATACACGTTTCCGGACGGGCACAGCATCTTCCTGCTGGCGGAAGGCCGCCTGGTGAACCTCGGTTGTGCAACCGGACATCCGAGTTTCGTGATGAGCAACAGTTTTTCGAACCAGACGCTGGCGCAGATCGATCTCTGGAAAAAGCGCGACAGCTATGAGATCGGTGTTTACACGCTGCCGAAGAAGCTTGACGAAGAAGTTGCGCGCCTGCACCTGGAAAAGATCGGGGTAAAGCTCACAACCCTATCGTCGTCCCAGGCCGAGTATCTAGGCGTTCCGCTGGACGGCCCATACAAGGCCGATCATTATCGTTATTAAAGCCGCTGGCTATTGGCCTAATCCGTCAATCAAGACCTGCGACAGCGACGCAATCAGCAGATCCCCCGGATTATCCGGCGTGTAGTCGATATCTGGAATGTCTTCGACGGTAATCGCCATCGCGATCGGCCCGTGCTTGGAGTAGACGATTCCCACGTCGCTTCTTAAATGATCGAGCGCTCCCGATTTGCTGGCGATGGTCACATCCTTCATGTCGCGCCCGATGGCGTCGTGGTCGCGCTGCCGCTTCAACACGGCCAGCATTTCATCGGAGGCGGTCTTGTTCACGAACTCGCCGCGATAGAGCTTCTCGAGAATCGCCACCATCTCGCGCGGACTGCTGCGGCCGATTCCCCACTTCTTGTTTTCCGGTTTCGCGCCTTCGTCCGTGATTCCACTCGGATGCGGCTTTAAATTCGTACCGTCGCCTAGAATTTTACGCATCACCCGCGTTTGTTCGAAGCCTAGTTGGGCCATGCGCGCGTTTACGGCGTTGCCGCCGATGCGGTTGAGAATCAGGTTGGTCGCGGTGTTGTCGCTTAGTACGATCATGAGGTCCACCATATCTAGAATCGGCAACTCATCCCCGTCCGAAAGATCCTGCACCACGCCCGTGCCCGAGACTTTCTCGTCGCTGGTGACCTTGAGCGGCTCAGTCCACTTGAGCTTTTCTTCCGCGGCTTCGAAGAAGCACTCCAGCATGATGGCGAGCTTAATGGTGCTGGCGGTGCGCACCGGTTCTTCGGCCGCGAGGGCGTAGGTCGTTCCCGTTTGGAGATTTTTCGCGTAAAGGGTCACCTTGCCGCTGAAGCCCTGCAGTTTGGCCCTAACCAGTCGGTCGAGATTTGCGTTATCGTGCCCGGCGCTCGCGCAGGCGCACAGGAGGATCACGAGCATCGACTTTGTGGAAGTCATTGCGCTTTATTTTAAACGCGGGCGTTTGCTCGCGGCGAGAGGCTTCCCGTGGGCCGGTCACTATGTTAGTGAGAACCTGGATATGAAACGTTTACTGGTATTATTTGCCCTGTTCGGATTGCTTGCCGCCGCGATGCCCGCGTTGGCAAGTTCCCCGCCATCGCACAAACCGCACAAGGTGCAACGGCATAAGGGCGTCAAGCATCACGCATAGGTTTTCGGGCACGCGGGTCGGAATTGCGCCAACTGAATTGCCGCACGTGTCCGAAGCGCGCCCATGGGCGAGTGACCATTACGGGAGGGCGAGCGAATAGAGGATGGCTTCGTACCTGGACTGCCGCTCCTGAACGCAGCGCAACAGCGATTGAAGCGCAGCGGCGCTGCCGGTCTCTTGCGTTGCGCTGAGGAGCACGCGGCGACCGTCGGGAGGCAGGACGAACTCCCGCATGCGAACGCCGGCACGGAACGTTTCTGAACTCCTGTTGCAGTGGCGAATCTCACCAATAGCGGTCCCGGTTTTCAGGTCGACAAGTACCGAAGCTCCCACGGGCAAGGCAAAGGGAACTTCGAGACCGAGGCCGCCGGTCGAGAGGTCGATGACTCTGACCGGAATCGCGGTCCGGGAGTCCGCGACGCGCAGGACGGCGGCCACATCAACAGGGGTCCTCTTTTCCGAACGCCTGTCCACGTCGGAGGCCATTAAGATACCGACTGTGTAGGCTCCGTCTGCCCGGCGTTTGCTATAAGCCACCCGAGACTCGATAGCGCGCTCGAGATGCCGCATAGTAAGCTCCTGGCCGGGCTTCAGGGACACGGGAAAGCAGAGCTCGAAAAAACCATTTCTGACCCCACGAACAGTCGCCGTGATGACGTGACCTTCGGTGAACAGACAGTCAACTGGAAGATCAAACTCGCGCTCTTGTAGGATCAAGACTTAAAACCCTTACAGTTTTCTCATCGGCAAACATCGCTCAGAGTTCGCGTCGTGTTCTCTAGCGAACTGACGATAAGACATGTAGATATTTATGCCGTGCGCCGCAGCCGAGTTCGCGATTCCCGTACAGCTTCAATTTCGCGATGGCCTACGCGAGCAGATGGAAGCAGAAATCGCACGGGTGAATACGGGCTTTTTGCTGCTGCGCTCGACGACGGCACTGGATCCGGCCCGGAATTTGAATGTGTGTTATCTGGAACGGCGCATTGCCTGCGAAACGGTGTATTCCCATCCACAGGCTGACGGCACGCATCGCGTGGGCGCGAGAATGCTGGAGGGTGCGCATGGGGCGCTCCGCGTCGAGCGGCGAATCCGATTGGACACCAGTGCGGTGCTTAATACGTCCGCCCTGCCGGGCCCCACGACGGTGCGGGTGATCGATGTATCTAGCTCAGGCATGGGCGTTCGAGTGGAAGCGGCGATCAAAGTAGGCGACCTGGCCTATGTGGAAATGGAACACGGCGTCGCATTCGGCGAGATTCGGCATTGCGAGAAAATCGAGGATGGGTATCGCGCAGGACTCTTTATCGAGGAATTCATCTCGAGAATCCCGGGCGCGGCGAATCCGTGGGCCGTGCGCGGGGTCGAAGTGCCCGGCCGGGGTGCGACGTTCAAAGTAACCAGTGCGTTGAAGACGGCGCTGTTTGGAAACAGAAAAAAATAAACATCGCGCGCGGCCACACTCTGGCTTCGCGCCGTCCTAGCTGTGCGACTTGTTCTTTATGGACGCGGCGCAGGAGGCGTTTGAACCGACGCAGCAGCGCCGGCCCCCGGAGTGCTCGGTTTCGGAGCTACAGCGCCCGGGGTTGCGGGCGTGGCTGCCGGGCCGCCGTTCGTCGAGGTCTTGTCGTATAGCGAAATGATGTCTTGCGTAATATCGATTGCGCTCGAAGCGTAAAGCACCGGCGTATTGGGATCGCTGACGTTCAGGACGATCGTGTAGCCGTTGTCCTTAGCATATTTTTCGATCACGGCCATCATGCGCTGCCCCAAGCCTTGCAGTAGCCGCTGCTGCTCGCCTTGCAACTCTTCCTCGGCATCCTGCATGTCGCGCTGCAGCCGCTTCTTCTTCTCATCGATATCGCGGGCCATCTGGTTGCGCTTGTCCTCGCTCATCACCGTCCCGCCCTTATTGAATTGATCCTGCATCTGAGCGATTTCGCTCTGCCGGGTATCGAACTCTTTTTTCTTGGGCATGAACTTGGTGTCCAGTTCCTGCGAGGCCTTCTGGCCGTCCTTGGTGCCCACCAGGGCGCCCTGAATGCTGATAACTCCGACTTTGGCCGGCGTCTGCTGGGCGTATGCGCCCCAGGCGAGGCACAACAAGGCCGCCGCCGAGATCAAGCTGCTTCTCATAACCATCTACTTCCTAATTCCTTCCCTGAATTCTTAATCTGTCCACACACCGTCACCGAATCCGGTTTGGCGGCCGGAGTCTAAAACACTCGCCCGATCGAGAAGCGGAACAGAGAACGCCTCTCATCGAATGGGACCGCCGCTCCATAGGGACCCTGCAAGAAGTTTGTCAATGTAGCTCCGTTCAACAAATGCGGGAGATCCGACGCGAGCGGGGGCTGCAGATTTGTATTGACGTAACTAAGATTATACGCCCAATAGAGGCGGAATGGCGCATTCACCACGGGCATCAGCACCTGCAACTCCAAGCCCGTGGAGACGCGCGGCTTCTGCGTCCCGGGCGCAAGTACGGCTCGCTCGCCAAAATCCGAGTTCGGGAATATTTGGTCGAGCTGCGCCACGCGCTCGGGATTGAGCCCCAGTTGGCTCGGGAACAAAAGCCGGTCGACGCCAACATCCACAAAGGGAGCCAAGGTCACCGGCCCGATGATGGGTATGCGGTATTCGTAATTGAACACCGAAGCGGTGTCGCCGCCCGGAAGAATGAGCTGATACACCGGCGCCTCCCGTGTGACAGCGACGCCGTTGAACAAGCGCTGGGTGCCATCCGCGTTATAGAGGCTGATCGGAGCCTCGGTCGGGATGTAAGCGACCGGGCTGATGGTCAAAATATCGAATCCACGGACATCGTCTTCACCGCCCATGTAATAGCGGCTGTACGGCGGCGCCACCTTCCCGCCGTATCCGGTGATGAAACGGGTATTCCAGTGGAAGCCCATGACGTTGCGCCGGAAGATGCCGCGCCGGAAGTACGCGATGTCAAATGCCGGCTGAAGCGTATTCACATTTCCGCCAAGCGAGCTGCCGGAGAAGGCGAAGCTGAGGCTAAGGCGCAGGCCATGCGTGGGGATGATGGGGTGGTCCACCGTGTTGTAGGAAAAGCTCGGGGTGATGGTACTGGTGCGAATGCCGTTGAGCGAATTGGGGCCATTCACGCCTTCGAAATCCAGATAGTCGAAATAGGAGGTAGCGGCGGAGGTCAACGGAGTCAGATTCTGGACGTTATAGCCGTACGTCAGGCCTAGGCGCGCAAACGAGCGCCTGAGCGAGTGAGTCACGAAGGTTGTAAACCCTCTACTGTTGGAGACGTAGTTCAGCAGGTTCTGCTCGCCAAGTGCGGCGTAGTAGCCAAGGAGGTTCTCGCCGGTCAGAATCGACTCTTGCCGCCCCTGGTTGTAGCTGTAGCGCTGGTAAAAAATGGTGAAGCCGGCGGCGTAGGGCTTGTCGAACACGTACGGCTCCGTAAAGCCGAAGTTCACACTGTCGAGGAGCGTGCCGATTTGGGCGCCCAAACTCAGCGTCTCGCCGAGGCCCAGAAAGTTGTTGGTGGAATAGGAAAAGCCGATGAAGCTCCCCGAAATGCCCGAAACGCCGCCTTGCAATTGAATCGAGTTCTTGCCGCGCTCGTGCACTTTAAGCAGCAGGTCCACGGTGTTCGTTTTGGTGTCGCGCTTCATCTCGGCCGCGTCTTCCGGCTTGAGAGGATCGAAGAAACCGAGCTGATTGAGCCTCAGAATGCTGGTGTTCCAGAGCTGCTGGCTATATAAGTCGCCCTCGTCGATGAGCAGTTCCCGGCGAATAACTTTGTCGCGCGTGCTTGTATTGCCCTGAAAATCGATGCGGCGCACGAAGAACTGGTGGCCTTCGTCGACATCGATCGTGAGGTCGATCTGGTCTTTGCCGGGTACCACTTCGGGATCGGGCGAGGGCACGAAATCGATATACCCGAAGTTGCCGTAAAGTTTCCGCAGGTCATCGAGTCCCTTTTGCAGCTTCTCGGTCGAGAACACGTCACCAGGAGCCATGCGGAACACCTGGCGCGCGATCAGGTCGGGTGTCCGGAACAGCTTCATCCCGACGAAGTTGAAGTTGCGGAGGTAATAGCGGTCTCCCTCCTGCACCACCATCGTGATGTCCACGCGCTTGCCCGGCTTCTTCGAGTTGAAGAGCGGAATTTTGATGCCGCGCCCGTAGACGTCGTAGATCTTCTCGGAATGGTTGATGACGCGCGCTTCGAAGTAGCCGTGGAATTGGTAGAACTGGCGGATGCGGTCGGAATCTTCGTCGAGCTTGGTCGAATCGTAGGTTCGCGCGAACAGGTTCTCGAACAGCAGGGAATGGGGAATGCCGATGGGCTTCAAGTTCTTCATGGCGCGAATCACGTCCTTGGAACTGAAAGCCGAATTGCCGTCGACGATGATGTTCCCCACCTTGACCTTCGGACCTTCGTCGATCGCAAAGGTGATATCGACGCCGCCCGGCGGCACTTGGCGGATTTGCGGAGTCACGGTGGCGTACTGGTGGCCACGCTCAGCCTCGTACTCTTCCAAGACATTCTTGGCGCGCTGTACTTTGCCGGGATCGTATTGCGATTCCGGAGTCAGGTTCACCTTGCGGTCCTTGAAACGGTCGAGAATTTCGGACTTGCTGATCGATTTGTTGCCGGTGTAATCGATGGTGTGAACGGTGCGGCGCTCAGTCACGACGAAGCGCAGGATGATGCCGCCGTTCGGTCCCTTTTCCTTCTCGATGCGCAGGTCGTCGAAACGGCCGGTGTTCCAAAGCGCGATGAAATCGCGGTGAATCGCCTCTTCATCGTAGACGTCGCCCTTCTTCGTATAGATGAGCGCGCGCAGGGTGTCTTGCGGCACCTTGTGCTGGCCGCGAAACTCCACGCCTTCGATGATGTTCTCGCCCACCGTGGCGGGCTTGGCTTCTTGAACGCCTGCCGGATTCTGCGGTTGTGGCGGCTGGTTTGGCTTTTCAGGCGCCTGGGGAACATTTTCGAATGGATTGGGCGGATTCTGCTGCGGCGGCTGTTGAGGAGGATTCTGCTGGGGCGGAGGATTCTGTGAGGGCGCCGCAGGCTGCTGGCCGGCGGCTTGCGTGATGGGTTGCGCGGCCGCCGCGTCTTCGGCAGCGCGCGTGGCCGGAGTCAGCGCGAGCCACACCAGAAGACTGCCGGTCGAGACAAGGCGGATTGGAAGTACAGGCATACGCAGGCATCGACGCCTGTGATGAATCATCTAAGAGCGAATCCTTTCCATGCCGTGCGACACTCCCCTGACGTGGCGTCGCCGGGGCTGGTTTCAGCCTAGGCGCCCGCCGTAGTAACGGCGCCCGAACGTAAACTCAAAACCCCTAGTGTAGCGGATGGATGCTCGAAACCCGGAACGCAATCCGGGCGCCCACGGGTTCCAAATCAATGCGAACTTCAGGCGTTCCGGGCAGGGGGAAGTGCGCACCACGCGAACAGAAGCTCCCATTCGGCGCGCTGGATCTCAAGTGCCGCCCTCTCCGGCTCACTGCCCGGGGTGCGGCGGGCCTCGTCGCACCATTCGATGAACAGAGAAGGCTCCCAGGCACGGTTTAGCGTCCATGGCGTGCGGTAGCGCTCCAAGATTTCGGATGCTCTTCGATGCAGCTCTGGAAAGATGGGATGCTCGCCGACTTGCCCAAACCACCATCGGGCATTGGATGAATCCGGCTCGATCCGGTGCGCGATCGCGTGCCAGTAGCTGCCTTCCTGAGACTCGATGTCCTGCGATACTTTGTGGCTGTCTTCCCAGCATCCGGCGAGAAGTAAAAGACCGCTGAGGGCGCCTTCCGGAGCGCGCGCGCCGGGCAAAACTGCCGAAGGGCTCGATGCCTGGATGCGCGCTGCCTCGTCGTGGTTGCATTCCCCGGAGCGCGTCAAAGGCAGCGCTTGGCCCGAGTACTTCTCAAGCACGCTGCGCACCGATTCCGGAAAAGCGTCCAACTGGAGCGCCATATCGCTCTTACAGCTTAGTGCATGCTGGCCGGCCACGGGTGGTGTTCGTGTCGTGCTCGTGCTTTCGCGGCCTGCGATCGCTCTGATAATGATAATGTCGAAACACCATGAAACGATGTACGCATACAGACCAGATTCGAGATGTGGAACCGCATACCAACGGATGTGAAGAATGCTTGAAAAGCGGCGACCGGTGGGTTCACCTGCGCCTCTGTTTGAGCTGCGGCCATGTCGGTTGCTGCGATTCCTCGAAGAACAAGCATGCGACGAAACACTTCCACGCGACCAAGCACCCCATCATGAAGTCGATCGAGCCGGGCGAAGATTGGGGCTGGTGCTACATCGACGAGGTGGAGCTTGAATTCGCCTGAATGGCCGGTGCTTCCGTTCGCAGAGTGGGAGCAGACCTGCGACACGCTGCACTTGTGGACGCAAATCGTCGGCAAGACGCGCCTGGCGCTGGCGCCGCTCGAGAATCATTGGTGGAATGTGCCGCTCTATGTCACCCCGCGCGGCCTGAGCACATCGCCGATGCCTTACAGGCGCCAGACGTTTGAAGCGCAGTTCGATTTTGTGTCCCACCAGCTTCGCCTTCTCACCAGCGAGGGCAGAGAAGAGAGCATTCCGCTGTTCGCGCGCTCGGTCGCCGATTTTTACCGCGAGTATATGGCGCGGCTGCGCTCGCTCGGAATAGAGGTGAGTATCCGTCCCAGGCCAGTCGAATTCGACGACCCGACTCCTTTCGACCAGGACCAGCATCACGCATCCTACGATACGGAGTACGTCGAGCGCTTCCGCCGCATTTTGATCCATAGCGATCGTGCTCTCAAGGAGTTTCGAGCCCGCTTCCTGGGCAAGTGCAGCCCGGTACATTTCTTTTGGGGTTCGTTCGATCTGGCCGTGACCCGTTTCTCGGGCCGGCGCGCCGCACTGGCCAAAAGCACGGACCCGATCACGCGCGAGGCCTACTTTCAGGAAGTCATCAGTTGCGGTTTCTGGCCGGGAGATAGAAGATTCAAGCACGCGGCTTTCTACTCGTATACTGCGCCCGTCCCGCCCGCGCTCAACGAGGAGACGGTGCGACCGGGTTCGGCCTATTGGGACAGCCAACTGGGCGAGTTCATTCTGAAGTACGACGACGTGCGCGCGTCCGAATCGCCCGAGCAAGCGATTCTCGAG
>Ga0210385_10003075_pt1 | contig 10011 bp, 10 predicted proteins | sample IncBWH26OmetaG_FD_160107 | JGI IMG/M metagenome (GOLD analysis project Ga0210385, IMG submission 160107) | Forest soil microbial communities from Barre Woods Harvard Forest LTER site, Petersham, Massachusetts, United States - Inc-BW-H-26-O ...
AGCACCGGAGTGCGCCAGCGCGAACGCAACGGCTCGCGCTGAACCGCCGGCCCCGAGAATCAGCACCCGGCACCTGGCCAGAATAACGCGCTCTTGAAGCGCACGAAGGACCCCCACGTAGTCCGTATTGTAGCCGTAGAGTTTATTCGACCCGCGAACAACAACTGTGTTCACAGCGCCGATAGCAGCGGCAAGGGGATCACAATTATCCAGATAACGCAGAATTTTCGGCTTATACGGCAGAGTCACGCTAAACCCGCGGACTCCCAGCGAGCTGACCGCAGCGAGAAAATCCTGCAGGTCGTGGACTAAGAACGGGAAATAAACCGCATTTATTTTTCGGACTTGGAAACCTGCATTTTGTAATTGGGGCGATAGTGAATGCGCGATGGGGTCTCCGATTACGCCGTAGAGAGAGGTCTTGCTAGTGATTCGATCTATCTGATAGAGACTTTTCGCGTCAGCTAGCGACACTTGGCCGGGAGCGGTGGCGCTTTCGACCGGAGCGTAGGAGAGCGAGCTACCTTCGCGTAACGCGAGGCATCGCAGCGGCAGGACAACATCGCCCATTGGTATTATGACGGTGTTTCGTTTGTCACCCGCTAGACGGAGCCGGCGAAGACCGGCCTTGAGCGAATCGCACCTCGCCGCTATTTTGATCGCGTCCGGATGGGAGCTCCGAAGACCGGCTAGGACGCGTTGCCAGTTTGCTGGACTGGCCCCGAAAAAGTGTGCCGAAGCAATCCTTCGGCTGCCCGTTAAAAGAACATCGAGGACTTCCGGGGGACATTTGGCGGCGCTTTCAATCTCCAGGTCGCACCACGCGCATCCAGCTCGAATTGCTTCGGCGAGGATGAGCAATTGGCTCGCGATCGTCCCGCGATATCGGCCTCCCGCCCGGCAACGCCGGCAGGTGGCGATCAGGGTCGCGCGTAGCCGTGTTCTCGACAGCCGCCGAAGGAAGCTAAGAATTTCCTTGTCCGTTTGGAGCCAATCCAGACGCAATTCCACGGTGCGAGTGTGGCGCAGCGCCTGCTTGAGCTGCTTCCACATCTGACTCGAGCGCTCGGCGGCTACAACTGCGCAAATCCTGTCTTCGCTAATCATTGTCCATGAAATCCCGTAAGGATTGCTCTCGGACGGCCCCAGTTTACAGCCGTCTGGCCTGTAGACGCCGCTTGGCTCGGCCACTGGCTAGAGACGAGGTTGACGAGCCAATTCAAGGGAACCTGCCCCTTAGGACAGGCGAGTTCAGGCTTCTACCATGTGGTACACAATGTGTAAAGCGCCGCCCACCATTGTATTGACGAGGCCTAGTACGTCTATTACAGTCGATTCATCGGCAATGCTATGGATAAGCCCGCTAGTCGGGCTTGTGATTCAAAGGAGCAAGCTTTATGCGTGGGAAAATTGTCCTTGCTGGCCTAGTTCTTAGCCTATTCAGCGCCGCCGCCTCGGCGCAAGATCAGACTGCGGTGCCCATTCGAAACGACCTATATTGCTCGGGCACGGTTTCGACCGAAGCGGTCCCGCACGACACCTACATAATTACCGGTGAAGGCTCCAACTATAAGGTGACCTTTCAAGAGGGCGACTACGTCTTCATTAATAAAGGCGCCAGCCAAGGGGTAAAAGTCGGCGATGAGTTCTCGGTAATACGCCACACCGAGGACGCTATCAAGTCCGAATGGACCAAGTGGCAATTCTTGATCTTGCGAAAAATGGGGACGATGTGGGAGGACGAAGGACGCGTGCGGGTGGTTGTAGTCCATCCTGATACCTCGGTCGCGCAGGTGGAAAAGTCGTGTAATTACGTACAACGCGGCGACATTCTGCTTCCCTTCGCCGAACGGCCGGCGCCTCCGCTGAAATCTGAGAATAACTTTGACCGCTTTGCCCCGCCTTCCGGCAAAGCAACGGCCATGATTATCACGGGCAAGGCCTATATCTCAGAGATGGGTTCGAACGACATCTTTTACGTGAACCTGGGCAGCGCACAGGGCGTGAAAGTGGGCGACTATTTCCGAATCTTCCGTTATACCGGCACGGAACACGAGAAGGCGTACCAAACGAGCCGGTTCGCATTTGATGCGGATTCCTGGGCCGGTGTGTACGGGTTTGGAAGCTCGCCGGCGAAATATAAGTGGGATAACACCCCTCGAGAAGTCATTGGAGAAGGAATCGTAGTGCGCACGGCTCCAAATTCTTCTTCCGTTCTTCTAACGTTCGGCTTGCGTGAGGCTTACGCCGGCGATTACGTGGAGATCGAATAGTCCCGTATCAGCTGAGTTGTTTATCAAACGGCGGGAAAATCTGCTTCACTGAAGACTTCCGCCGTAAACGTTTGAACGCGAGTGGATTCGGCTTTCCAGGCATTCGGCTCCAGGCCAGCTTTGACGCAGGTTTCTTCCAGAAATCGAACAGCGCCCCAGTGAAATTGCGTGGCGACTTGCGGTAAAAGAACTCCGCGCTTCCATCCGCAGCTAACGATTAAGCCATGTTTTCCGGGCTCGATTTGATCCTCGGTCGCATCCGCGAGTTGGGACAGCACTGAAAGCTCAATTTCAATCCCAGGCAGTTCATCCAAGCGAACCGGTTCAAACCGAGGATCGTCAAGCGCAGCTGACTTCGCGCAATGCGCTACCACTGCGGCGAGCGAGTCTTTCGATGGGAGTTGGCCAACGCAGCCACGCAAACGCTTGCCATGGTGTAGGGTTACAAAAGCGCCGCCGGGCTCCTGCAATGCCTCATCCTGGGGAAATTCATCAAGAGATGCGCTGCTCTGAACAGCTAAGGTGAGAGCTCGACGTGCGAGTACCAGAAGGAGACGTTTTTCGGAGCTACCGAGTGAGGACATCCTGAGGTTTTTCTTCGGGCTCGACCATCACAACGCCCCGGCGACGCTGTTGCACGCGGAAATTAATCTGGCTCCAAAACATCTGGAAGTAGTGCACCGCGGATGCTATCGCGCTCACCACTACCAGCCACAGCAGCGTGATGCCGAGCGGCTTTAGAGCGGGATACTTGGCGGTCAAAATCACAGCGCAGCCTGCGAGCACCTGCAGAATCATTTTCGTTTTGCCCAGTGCTGAAGCCGGAATGATCAATCCTTCCGCGGAAGCAATATCGCGCAAACCCATTACCACAAATTCGCGGCCAATGATGATCACGACCATCCAAGCTGGGACCAGGCCCATCTCAACCAGAGAAATAAAAGCTGCGGAGATCAGAAGCTTATCGGCGATGGGATCCAGGAGAATTCCGAGCGTGGTGACTTCGCGGCGCTTTCGCGCGATATAACCATCCATCACGTCCGTCGCGGCGGCGACCAGCAAAATCAAAACACCCCAGACTTCAAAATGGATGGGAAGGCCTCTTATGTCCCAATTGGGCTGACGAGTTAAAAGAACGACTACCAACAGCGGGACGAAGAAGATACGAAGCGTCGTGAGGCTATTTGGCAGGTTCATAGGTTTCGAAAAACCCTCGGCGTGCGGATCGACCAGCCGCCGTCCGTCACTTCACTATAGTCTTGGAAAAGAAGCGAGTCAACGGCGTGGACGCATGTAACTGGACCCAAGTAGCCGTCTATTTTCTCTGGGATTTAGCGGGTGTTCTGTGGAAATCCTTGTGGAAAATGAAGGGGTTACTGGGAAGGAAAACCGTGTTCAAGATTGATTGGCCACGAATCAGCAATAGCAACTCGACCCTCCAAACAGATGATAATTATAGGCTTACCGTGCGTATGAGAGATGGGATGGTGGTTCCCGCAGAGAAACCGGCGATTATTAACATCCGATATAATTTGCACAGCTTTGAGGCTTTTTGTGCGCTAAGCGCCACTAAGAATTGGAGTTGCCGTTTCGGCATATTTACCGCCAAGTCTCAAATTTTGCATTTAGTACTTCAACGAACCTCCAAAAATATTTGGATTTACACTTCAGGACTATCACAGGCCAACTGAACTGATTGGGGGTTTTGCCAACTTCGCGAGGGTTAGATCGCCGGAGAAGGCCAAACGAAATCTTCCAGGCGACGAGCGAGCGATTCGGGAAGTTCGGCTTCTATATCCATGTGTCCATCTAACACCTGGGACTGAAGAACGCGGCCACACGCATGTACCAGCGAAAGGTGGCGGCCGTCCGAAACAGGAATTCGCAGATGCAAATGGACCAGCGGGTCAACCGGCATCATCGCATCGATTCGAATCAGAAGTTCATCCAGCCCCGCGCCGGAAACTGCGGAAGTGAAGACAGCATTTTCACGCTTCTCGTTTGATTTCTTCAGCGCGGCGAGATCGTCGGGCGAAAGCTGGTCAATCTTATTGAAAACGTTCAGGCGCAAGCGATCTCGCACACCCAGGTCGTCAAGGATTTTCAAAACGTCGGCATCATGCTCGGTGTGATGCGGATTGGAAATATCGGACACATGAATAATCAGCGCAGCTTCTTGAACTTCCTCAAGCGTAGCTCGGAAAGCGGCAATCAGATCCGGAGGCAGGTCGCGAAGAAATCCGACGGTATCCGACAACAAAACTTTGCGGCGTGACGGCAGCTTCACTGCGCGTACCGTGGGATCGAGCGTCGCAAACATTTTCGAAGAGGTGAGCACGTCGGCATGAGTGAGCGCGTTGAACAGAGTAGATTTTCCAGCGTTCGTATATCCCACCAGCGCCATCATCCCGAGCGGTTGCGCATGGCGCGCTTGCCGGCGGGTTGCACGCTGGCGGCGAACTGTCTCGATGGACTCCTGAATTTTGCGCACTCGGTCGCGAATGCGACGCCGATCGGTCTCGAGTTTTTGCTCGCCGGGTCCGCGCGTTCCGATTCCGCCTCCGAGTCTGGACAGCTCTTCACCGCGGCCGGTAAGACGGGGAAGCAGATAGTTCAGTTGAGCCAGTTCGACTTGTAGTTGCCCTTCCCGCGTGCGCGCATGGGTGGCGAAAATGTCCAAGATCAGCTGAGTGCGATCGATCACACGCCGCCCCACGCCTTTTTCAAAATTGCGAAGCTGTCCGGGGGTCAAGTCGTGGTCAACGATCACAAGCGGGACGTGGCGCATTTCCGCTTCGATGCGGATTTCGTCCAGCTTACCGCGTCCGACAAGAGTTGCTGGATCGAGCGCGTCCCGAACTTGTAGGAGCGAAGCTTCAATCTTGGCACCCGCGCTCTCCGCGAGCTCTTGGAGTTCCTCGAGCGAATCGCGTCCAGATGAAGTGGGATCGCCTGCGCGGCCGCGCGCTGCTTTTTTCAAGCCGACGCCGACCAGCAAGACTCGTTCCCGATTGTCGATTGGCTGTGCTATTTTCATTCGCCCTTGGGGTATCGGTGCGCGCGGAACTGTAGCGGGTTGGTCCTCATCCAAGAGACCATTATACGCCGCATGAGTTACTTGAGCGAAATGTGTGCGGGAATCAGCGATGTGCCGGGGCTGAGGCCGCGAGAATCAGATCGGATAGAAATTCTCCAAGCTCGCGGTGACCGAGCCGAAATTCGGGATCGCGTGTGGCCTTATCCATCCAGCCGAGGCAGATGAGCCATGCAACTTCAGACCATTTTTCGGCGGCTGAAAGCGTGAAACCCACGTTGCGGAGAACGCTTACAACGTGCGCGCGGCGTTTCGTCTCGATCGCCGCAACGCGGCTGGCAACGCGTTCATCTTGCCGGGACCACGCGCACAGCGCAGCTTCCAACCGCGCACGCTCCGGGTCCGCGCAACGTGCGACGAAACGAGCCCACCGGACAGCGGCTCCGGACCTAAGTTCAGATGCTTCTTCCAACCATTGCACTTCACCGGTTTCCCAGCGCAGCAGCATGCGCAAAAGCAGCTCTTCGCGATCTTTGAAATGCCAGTAAAAGCTTCCTTTCGTGGCGCCAAGATTACGGGCGAGGATTTCGACTCGAACGGTTTCCACACCGTGCGCTGAAAGCTGCGAAAAGCCAGCTTGAATCCAATCCTCGGGTTGGAGCGGTGAAGGTCGAATGGGAACCGCGGTGGCCATACGTGTTCGTATCTCCCCTATTCGTGTCTCGCCTAGAAGATACCTGAAGCGGTTCGGAGGTCAAGCATTCGGGCGACCACCCGACACGCCGGTGCTTCCGGGCGATTCCAACGCGGATGTGTTTCGTATAGAATCGTTCGATTGTGCGATACAGAAACAGGCCACTGTAGCCTTCGCCGATGACAAGTAAACTAAAACTCTGAGGGCAACGATGATCCTCGACATTGCCGGGATCCAGAAGATTCTCCCGCATCGCTATCCATTCTTGCTGGTCGATGCAATCGAAGAAATGGAACGATGGAAGCGAATTGTTGGAATAAAGAACGTTAGCATCAACGAGGGCTTCTTTCAGGGCCATTTTCCTGACAAGCCGATCATGCCGGGTGTGCTGATTATTGAGTCTATGGCGCAAACGGGAGGACTGTTGCTGCTTCAGGAAGTGAAGGACCGGGAGAAGAAACTTCTCTATTTCGTCGCAATCGATAACGCTCGTTTTCGACGGCCGGTTGTCCCCGGTGACCAACTGCGTGTGGAAGTGGATGTGCTCGCCTGGCGTGGAACGTTTTGCAAGCTGCAAGGTAAAGCTTCCGTCAACGGTGAGCTTGCGGCGGAAGCTACGCTGATGTGCAAGATGGTCGATCTGGAAACTGAGGGAACCCCCGCGGCAAACTCTGGTGATAAGCCTCAATGAGCGAGATTGATACGCGTGCGGAGGTTTCGTCCTCCGCGCGTATCGGACGTGACGTCAAGATTGGAGCCTTCGCGGTAGTGGGTGGCGAGGTTGACTTGGGCGAAGGCTGCGTTCTCGAGCATCACGCCGTGGTGCAAGGCCCCGCGCGGCTTGGACGCGGTAATCACGTTTATCCTTTTTCCGTCATCGGCGGCGATCCTCAGGATTTAACATACAGAGGCGAGCGGGTGTCTCTGGAGATAGGCGACGCGAACGAGTTTCGCGAGTTCTCCACGGTAAATCGGGGAACGGTTAAAGGAGGAGGCATCACGCGCCTTGGTAGTCACAACCTGATCATGTCGTACGCTCACATCGGCCATGATTGTTTGATCGGCGATCACACCATATTTGTGAATGGAGGGACACTAGCAGGCCATGTGACGGTTGAGGACTACGCCACCATCGGCGCGTTTTGTCCAGTGCAGCAATACTGCCGAGTGGGAAAATATGCTTACATCGGGGCCCACACCGTGATTACGCAGGATGTGCCGCCATTTTCGAAAGTGGCGTCGCCGCGCGATTCTCGATGCTACGGAGTGAACACGATTGGCCTCGAGCGCCAGGGTTTTTCCGCCGAGCGCATCGAAAGCATCGAAAAGGCCTATCGCCTTCTGCTACGTTCAAAATTGAATACTTCTCAGGCGCTTGAAAAAATGCGTGAAACCCTTGCTAGCTCTGAGGACGTCTTATCATTAATTCGATTCATCGAATCGGCCGAGAACGGCCTGGTCAAATAGGAAGCCGTGGCCGCTCCTAAAGGAAACAGCGCATCCGGTTGGGGCTTGATTGCCGGTAACGGGGATTTCCCTTTCCTAGTCCTGGAAGGCGCCCGAAGCCGCGGAATTGAAATGGCGGTGATCGCCATTCGCGAAGAAGCTTCCGCTGAACTGGAGCGCGTTGCGAAACGGTTGCACTGGGTAAGCCTTGGAGAGCTTAGCCGTACGATCGAATTACTGCATCAAGAGGGTGTGAAGCACGCGGTGATGGCCGGCCAAGTGAAACACAATAAAATATTCAGCGCTATACGGCCCGACTGGCGGCTTGCGAAATTGCTTTTTTCTCTGCCGGCAAAGAACACGGACTCGTTGATAGGCGCCATTGCGCGCGTGTTGGGCGAAGAAGACATCGAGCTTGTAGATTCAACGAAATTTCTCGGGCCGCTTCTGCCCGAGCCGGGAGTTTTGACGCGGCGCGCTCCGAACAGTTCGGAGGCTGCTGATATTGCTTACGGACACAAGGTCGCTCGACAGATTGCCGGTTTGGACCTGGGGCAAATGGTGGTAGTGCGAGACTGCGCATGCGTGGCGATCGAGGCAATGGAAGGCACGGACGAAACCATTGAGCGTGCGGCGCGCATCACGGGCGGGCAAAAACTGGTAGTTGTGAAAGTGAGCAAGCCCGTCCAAGATATGCGATTCGACGTCCCGGTGATAGGGCTTAAGACGATTGAAGTAATGCGACGCTCGAATGCTACCGCCTTAGCGATCGATGCCGGGCGCACACTTTTGTTCGATCGCGATGAACTTATTCGAGCTGCCGATGATGCCGGGATCGCAATTGAAGCATTCGCGGCGAAAGCTGATTCGGGGAACTCGTCGACGGAGAAGGCACTGCCAAAAAGGAAATCGTGAGCGATAAACCCATACGCGTTGCAGTCGTCGGTGTCGGCGAATTCGGCCGGAACCATGTTCGCGTATGGCGTGCAGTCCCAGGCGCTGAGCTTGTGGGTGTCGTGGATGCAAATGCCGAACGCGCGAGAACGGTCGCCGCTGAATTTGGTACGCGCGTGATTCCCGACGTTCAGTCTCTCGCAGCAGAGGGAGTGCAAGCGGTCAGCCTGGCTGTTCCGACTAAGGAACACGCTCGTATAGGCTGCCGCCTGTTGAATGCCGGCCTGGATGTGCTGGTGGAAAAACCGATCGCGGCGTCTCTGAACGAGGCAGATGAACTGATTGCCGCGGCTTCGCGAAACGGCCGCATACTGCAAGTGGGTCACGTAGAACGCTTCAACCCAGCCGTCACCGCGGTGCAGAAAATTGTTTCTCGCCCTATGTTTTTCGAAGTACACCGGCTGGGAATTTTTACCCCGCGCAGCCTGGATATCGATGTGGTGTACGACGTGATGATCCACGATCTCGACATCGTTCTCTCACTGGTGGATTCGCCGGTGATAGATTTGAAGGCAGTTGGGATACCGGTGATGACGGACAAAGTGGACATTGCACAAGCTCGCATCGAATTCGAAAATGGCACCGTTGCTAATTTCACCGCGAGCCGCGTTTCCACTGAGCGCGTTCGAAAGATGAGGTTTTTTCAAGAGCACGAGTACGTCTCGCTGGATTTCACGCGGCAGGATGTGTTGCGCGTGCGTGTCGAAGCGGGCGGTTCGCAACCAGAGATTAAATTCGAGAAAGTGCCGACAACGCCTGAAGAGCCGTTACATGCGGAACTGGGCGGATTTCTCGAGTCTGTTCGCACGCGCCGCCCTCCGCTGGTTGATGGTGTCGCGGGTCGTCGCGCACTGGAGCTCGCGAATCGCGTGATGGCGGCAACCCTGGAACACGCGCAGCGCGTCCAACTTGGCACCTTTGCTCCACAGGATTCCCGATGATTCCGCGGACGCTGGTGCCAACCGATGTGCGTCCCGTTACTGACAACGGGGATAAGAAGCCGCCGCGCCGTCTGTCCACTTACATGGACGACCGCACGGTGGTGCCTTCCGAGCTAACGGATGGAGCGGCCCCGCTCGACGGAAAAACAACGATCCCCTCTCACCTTCCGCTTGGCGTTCTAGTTGATCGCACGCTGGTCTCCCGCTCGATGCCGGCCAAGCAATTCGAAAGTTTCGGCCCGATTACCGAATACCCTTCGCTCGATATTCTCGATTCGCGCGTGGTGGTACCCGCCTATGTAGAGCCACCCGAGCAGCGCGAGATCGACAGATTCAACAAGCCGCAGCAAATGACGGCGGAGCTGCGCGAACTGGTCGAGCCGGATATTTTCAATACCGGCGAAGCAAACCTGTTAGTCGAGCCGGAAGAAAAACGCGACGCGAAGGAAGACCTTCTCACCAGATCGCTCTCAATCGCGTTTCACATAGGCTTCATCATTTTTCTGATTTTCTTGCCTAAGATTTTCCCACCGCACATTCCGACGTCGGAAGAAACCTTAGCGGCAAGCAAGGAGCTCGGCGTGGTGTACTTGCCTTCGGATGTCCCTTCGTTATCGAAGGCGCCGGCGTCGGAGCCGGGACCGAAGGTTCGCATTAGTCCCAAGACGC
>Ga0210385_10003076_pt1 | contig 10011 bp, 11 predicted proteins | sample IncBWH26OmetaG_FD_160107 | JGI IMG/M metagenome (GOLD analysis project Ga0210385, IMG submission 160107) | Forest soil microbial communities from Barre Woods Harvard Forest LTER site, Petersham, Massachusetts, United States - Inc-BW-H-26-O ...
TTTATTTCGCGCTGGAAGGAGTGATTCGCGCCTTCGCGGCCATGGCTTCAGATGAAGTGGTCGGCACACTTCCGCTCTATCTGGTGGAATTTGCCTGGCGCACGCTGAAGCGAAAACGCGCGGCGCCCGAATTGCCGCTGGTTGCGGACGAAATTACGCCGGGCGGCAAGACGTGCGACATCCTGATCGCGTCATGCCGTCAGCGCGAGGGCTGGAAATATCCCTTCACGCTGCGTTACGCCGGCGCGTATTTTCAGGTGATCGACGAAAAGTTCATCTCCGTCGGCCCGCGGCCATTTATCTACTCGCTGCGGCGCCTCCCAGCAGGCGAAATCGCACGAGGCCTGCAAAATTACGATCCCGCGGACGTCCTAACGCCCGTCTATAAGATCCAACCGTTGTGACATTTCCACGCAAATGAATGTGCCGTCTATGGTTCTTGAACCCGCGCTTTCGCGGTGACAGAATCTCCGCTTGATTCACGCACCGTAAAAGATCATGCGCAAGGAGAGCCATGTGACGGATTTGAATCCCCAAGCGAAGCAGATGGCGGACGAGTCGATGGTGCGCACGCTCGACGCTCAAGCGCGCGCCATCTGGCCGCAGGAAATTCCGTTGCTGCGCCGTTATGCTCTGCCGGATGGACCTCGCATTCTCGATGCAGGCTGTGGGACGGGCGAAGGCTCTTCGCGTCTGGCCGAACTTTTTCCCGGCTCGACCGTGCTGGGCGTGGACATCGTGGATCATCATCTCGCGTTGGCGCGTTCACGCTACGCGAAGCTTGCCCCGCGTCTCACGTTCGAACACCAGAGTATTTACGAACTGCAGTCCGCCGATCGCGCGTTTGATCTCGTGGTCTGCCGCCATGTGATTCACTCGATTCCCTTTCCAGATCGCGTAATCGCTGAACTGGTCCGCGTCACCCGGCCCGGCGGCTCTCTCCACTTGATCCCCGAAGATTACGGCATGCTGCATTTCCAGCGCGGCCCTCTCGATCCGAGCGAATTCTGGCACGTCGCTCCGGCCGCGATGTCCGCCAAGACGGACACCGACCTCCATATCGGCCGAAATATTTTCAGCATTCTTTCCCGGATGAATCTCCAGCAGATCACGATGGACTACATCGTCGTAGACACGCTTCGCGTGCCGCGGGAGACGTTTGCCACGATCATCGAGGCCTGGCGCGATGGCTATGTAGAGATCATCGGCCAGACGACCCCCATTTCGAGCGAGCAGGCGACGACGTATTTCAATCAGACGATCGCCAACATTCGCGACCCGCAGGGATATGCGGTGTGGATGGTGCCCGTGGTGAGCGCCCGCGTTTGAATTCACGGGCGCTCTGAGCATCTGCGTGGAGTGCTAACCGTGGTTCTACGCGAACGGGTTTTCGTCCGCGCTGGGGCCGTAGATCGAAGGCAGCGGCACGTCGAGCAATCGCAGATAGACGGACAATTGCCCACGGTGGTGATACCAGTGATTGAGCATGATCGACCGGAGCAGCACGGCCCGCGGCATGGCGAGAACTTCCTTCGTTCCCATTTTCAAGTGCCAGGTTGCGTTCGCCTTCTCCTGCGTCAATGCCTTCAGGCAGTCCTCGGTGGCGCGAATGCTCTCGTCGTGCGCCGCGAAAATCTCGCCCATGCTTTCCGGTTGCTTGGCGCCAAAACTGGCCGTCGAGGCATCGAACTCGTCGGCCTGCGAAATTTTGGCGATGCCGCCGGGCACTTGCGCGAGATGAAGCGCAAGCTGTCCGATCGTCATCGACTTCTTATGCGGCTGCCACGACAGTTTATTTTCCGGAATGCGCTCCAGCACTCGCCTCGTCGTCGCGGCTTCCTGCTGCACTTCCCCTAACATTGCCTGACACATCGGTATCATCGCGTTTCTCCTTATTTCCTTGCGGTTCGTGCCGCCGAGAGCGGCTTCTTCAGTTGATTACGATTCCCCACGCACCTTATTTCAGTTCGACAAGCTTCCCGTCGCTGTACTTATCGTGATGCCGTACCCATGCCATCGGCCATTCCAAACCTTCTTCGTCACGGCCTTTCGCCACGCGATCCAGCAGGACGTAGGCGCCCAGCAAATCCTCCAGACCCCGACCGTATGTGGAATACGTGTGATACACGTCATTCCCGATTTTAGAAAACGCGCTCAGCCCGGGAGCTTCATCCACCGGAAAACTCGTCGTGCCGAAATTGTAATTCTTCCCGCGTTCAATGTCGTCTTTCGTGAACGATACCGCGAAGTCCGGGTTGAAATCGCTTCCGAAGGACGACGCCCACTTGAATCGCCAGCCCATGCGCTTCTTGAACGCTTCGATATGTGCGAGCGGCGCCCGCGACACAGCCGTGAAAGTCACGTCACGCTGCTCGGTGTGCACGGCGATGCCGTTAAACGAGTCCGCGGCCATCGAACAGCTCGGGCAGCCTTCTTTCCATTCCGGTCCGAGCATGAAGTGATACACCAGCAGCTGGCTTTTGCCGCCGAAAAGCTCGGCGAGCGTTTTCTTGCCGGCCGGCGTTTCAAACGAATATTGCTTTTCCAACTTCACCCACGGCATCGCCTGGCGCTTTGCCGTCAACGCTTCACGCATGCGCGTAAATTCCTTTTCCGCCGCCAGTAGCGCCCTGCGCTCCGCCAGCCATTCATCCTTCGAGACGATCCGCGGCCGCGCCGCCTTGTCCCCGTTCACCGCCGTCTTGCTCGTTGCCATGACGATCTTCTCCTTTCCTCGCCTTCACAAATTGCCTGAAATTCCATTTACCGCGCAACATCTTCACCGCGAGCGCCGCGAACCCGCCTGCAGAACCGGCGCTCGTCACCGTCATTGCCGCATTTGCTACGCACACTGGGCACATCGTCAGCCTCCTACGCGCTGGCCAAAACTACTTCGAGCCCTTGCCCTCGGCGGCCTTGCGAACGCGCTCGTTGATGCCCTTCCATCCCTGGTTGACGCCCGTCTTGAAATTCTCCGGCACAAGTCCGAACGCCTTGTGATGGAACTTGATCAGCGTGCCGCCAGGCTCTTCGCTCAGCCGGTACTGCACGTTGGACGTGAGCGGCGAGGACACCATCAGCGGCCCGCAAATTTCCAGCAGCGTGGGACGCTTGATCGCCTGAACCGTTCCCCAATAATGTCCGTTGCCGTCGCCGAGATCGCGCCACCACCTTCCGCCCGGCCACGCCTCGATCTTCATCGGCATTGCTACGCCGGAGCCGGCTGTCTGTTCCGGGCCGAGCTGTTCGAGCAACGAATCGAACGTGATCTGAATCGGAGCCGCAACGTGAATCTCCTCCGCGATATCGATCGTATAATCCGAAATATTCTGCCCTGCTGAAGCGGCTGTGGATGCCATAACTCCTCCTTTTTAGACTTCACTCGTTTTTGATTTCACTTGTTCGATGTCGTAACGCGCCGAAAACCGCTTACTGGTTCTTCTTCAATTCCTGCGCCTTCTGCTCCGCCCGCTCTTTCACGCTCGCCAGCTGATGCCGCCAGAACCGCTCAAACGTGCTCGTCCATTCGTGCATCGGACGAATCGCCTCCGCATTCGTTCGGTAGAACATCTGCCTCCCTTCGCGTCTCACGTGCACCAATCCCACATCCCGCAGCACACGCAGGTGCTTCGATACGGACGGCTGCTCGATCTTCAGGCCGTCCACGATGTCGCCCACCGGCCGCTCCTGCAGGGCTAGGTAGTTCAATATGTCCCGCCGCCTCGGTTCGGCCACTGCGTTGAACGCATCGGAAGTTGTGGATGCTCTTGCCATGCCCACACAATACATTCCCATATAGGAATATGTCAAGCCCTATTTTGCGCGCTAATGAAAAAAGGCGAGGAGTTCCCTCGCCTCTTCAACGGATTAAATTGTCAGTCGGATTATTTGGGCCGCGTCAATTTCGCGCGAACAACGCGCCGTGGCGCTCCGCCAGGTAGACTCCCGCCATCACCAGCGCCGCGCCGCTCAGCAGATGGGCGCTCGGACGTTCACCCAGCATCGCCACCGCCAGCACGATCACGATCGGCACCTGCAAATAATTCAACGCGGCCACGCGCGACGCGTCCATGTAGCGCAGAATCCAGTTGAACATCGTGTACGACACGACCGACGACAGCACCGCCATGTAAACCAGCCCGGACCAGCCGACCCAGCCCACGCCCTTCCAGTCGACCACCATCGCCTGCCGGATCGCCACCGGCGCGAAGAGAATCGCCGCAGCCACCGTCATGTAGGTGTTCACGGAGATAGCGTCGTAATATTCGCCGATCGCCTGCGCGGCTATGCGTTTGCCCAGAACGCTGTACACCGAAAAGCCGAGCACGCAGCCGAGCGTCAGCAAATCCCCGGCGAGCAGCGAAGGCTGCCCGGCGTTGCGTTCGGTTTCCAGCAGCAGCACTCCGCTGAACGAAATCACCATGCCCACAAATTTCGCCGCGGTGAACTTCTCGAGCTTCACGGCGCTCGCCAGCAGCAGCACGATGATCGGATCGAGCGCGATGAGAATCACAGCGTGCGACGACGTCGTGTAGTTCAGCCCTACCGTGAAGCAGCCCTGGTTGATCGCCACGCCGAAAAGTCCAAGCGCGGCAAACGTCCCCAGATCGCGCATTCGTAAACGCGCGCGCGGCCGCGAAAAGAATATCGCCAGCAGAATCGCCGCCGCCAATTCGATGCGAAACGACGCCATTGAAATCGGGTCGATGTGCCGCAGCGCCAGTTTGCCGGCCACATAATTGAACGACCAGATGGCCAGCATCACCGTGAGCGCAAGCGCCAAACTGCCGCGGCCGGGACCAGAACCTAAACCTGGACGCCGCGCCGTCTCAGCCGGCATTGAAGTAGAAGTTGTGGTTGTGGAAGCGCTCAAGATCGAAGTATGTTACCCGAATAGATGAACTGCCCGTGACAATCTAAAATGCCGCACAAAATCTCAGAAAAATGGATTACGGTCCTCGGCAGTTTCGTTGCCGATCTTGCCTTCCGCACGCCGAAAATTCCTGCATGGGGCGAGACGGTTCTCGGCTCCGCCTTCGTCCTCGGCCCCGGTGGCAAGGGGTCCAATCAAGCCGTCGCCGCCGGCCGCCTTGGCCACCAAATCAGCTTCATCAGCAAAGTGGGCCGCGATCCGTTTGGCGACCTCGCCCGCCGTCTCTACGAACACGAAGGCATTGACGCTCAATTCGTCTTCGACGCCACCGATCAACCCACCGGCGCCGCTGCCATCCTGATCGACGAATCGCGTGGCGAGAACGGAATCATCGTCGTGCCCGGCGCTTGCTACGAAGTGACTCCCGCCGAGATCGATCAAGCGCGCGATCGCATCGCGGATTCAGCTGCGTTTCTCGCTCAGCTCGAACTTCGCATCTCCTCCGTCGAACATGGCCTGCGCCTCGCGCGTGAGCTTGGCGTTCCCACGATTCTCAATCCCGCTCCCGCCGTCGCGCTTCCCGAAAGTATTTTCCCGCTTTGCGACTATCTCACTCCCAACGAATCGGAAGCCGCGGCGCTCACCGGCCTCCCGGGTGACGATCTCTCCCAAGCCGATGCGGCGGCCAATGCCCTGCTCTCGCGAGGCGTGCGAAACGTGATCATCACGCTGGGCGAGCGCGGCGCGTTCGTGAAAAATGCCCATCTTGCCCAGCACGTTCCCGCGATCGACGCCGGCCCCGTGGTCGAGACGACCGGGGCAGGTGATGCCTTCAACGGTGGCCTCGCGGTGGCGCTGGCCGAAGGCCGCGACATCGTCGCCGCCACACGATTCGCCTGCGCCGTCGCCGCGATTTCCGTCACTCGCTCAGGCACTGCGCCGTCGATGCCCCACCGCGCCGAGGTAGACGCCCTCCTCAGCTGAGCCCGCACCGAACAAATAACTCCCACCCCATCAGCTACATGAAGCCTAATCCTTTCACCCTAGACGGAATCTCCTACACGATCAGCCCGGTTGTGCCCGCTCATGCGCAAGAGTAGCCTTTTAGGTGGAGGTGGCTCATGAAAGTAGTTTCGTTTCTTATGGGATTAGGAGCAGGTGCGGCAATCGCGCTCCTCATGGCTCCGCAGTCGGGCGAGGAGACTCGCGAAATAATTTCCGATCGCGCGAGACAGGGCCGCAAGTTCGCCGTACGCCGCGCCAGAGACATTCGTGACATGGCCAGTGACCGTGTGCAGGACATACGAGACAAGGCCGCTGACGCCGTGAGCGATGTGAAGGAGATGGCTCGCGACATGGCCGACGACGCAGTCGAACGCGGCAAGGAAGTTGTGGCTCGCCACGTGAATGCGGTTGCCAACGCCGTCCAGGCCGGCAAAGAGACCTACAACCGCGAAGCGAAAGTCTCCTAGCGACTTTCAGATACGCCTTAAACTTCCGCCCGCCTGATTGCCGCTCCGCTTTCGTAGCGGCCGCCTTCAGGCGGGCAGACGTTGCTGTTGCTGTCGCCGTTGACTTCGCTTGTTGTGTCTCTACTGCAACACTTCCTGCCGTTTCGTTAGCGCTTCGATTCGTTCGCGCCGAGGCTCGTAGCCGATGCCCGCGCCGTCGGGCACGTGAATCGTGCCTTGCGGCGTGACCTCGACCTCGGGCTCGATAATGTCCTCCACCCAATAACGCTTGCTCGCGGAGACATCGCCCGGAAGAACAAAATTCGGCAGCGTGGACATCGCGATGTTGTGCGCGCGCCCGATGCCGGATTCCAGCATGCCGCCGCACCAGACGGGAATGCCACGCGACTGACACAGATCGTGAATCCGCCGCGCGGAAGCGTGGCCGCCGACACGCCCCAGTTTCATATTGATGATCCGGCAGGCCTTGGTTTCGGTCGCCGCCCGCGCATTTTCGACGTCATGGATACACTCGTCCAGGCAGATCGGCGTGTCCAGCTTCGCTTGCAGGAGGATGTGCGAATAGATGTCGTCATACCCAAGCGGCTGCTCGATCATGATCAGGTAAAACGCGTCCAGCTGCTTCAGCAGCGCCGTATCGTCAAGCGTGTAGGCTGAATTGGCGTCCACCATCAAGCGAATCCGCGGAAATTTCTCCCGGAGCGCGCGGACGGGCTCCACGTCGTTTCCAGGCTTGATTTTGATTTTGATGCGCTGATATCCCGCCTGCAATTCCTTATCGACTTTCGCGATCAGATCCGGAATGGTCGGCTGAATTCCAATCGAGACGCCACACGGAATCTCGGTCTGCGTGCCGCCGAGCAATTTCCACAGCGGCAGATTATTGTGCTTCGCGTCCGCGTCCCAGACGGCCGTTTCGAGCGCGGCCTTCGCCATATTGTGGCCGCGCACACGCTCTAGAATGGCGTGAATCTCGGACGCGGCGCCGAATTCCCTGCCGCGCACCAGCGGCCAAAGATGATCGCGCAGCACATGCCAAGCCGTCTCTACGTCCTCATAGCAGTAGTAAGGCCCTTCGCCCGCGGTCGATTCTCCCCAGCCGGAAATCCCGTTCACGTCGGCTTCCAGCAACACAATGCGGCGCAGAGTCGTCTTGCCAAAACTAGTTTCGAACGGCGCGACGAGATTGAGATGAATTTCGCGAAGCGTAAGTTTTTGTATGCGCATGGAGAGTTCGATTATATCGCGCCGCTGCGACGTTGCCTTTGTCTTTGTAATTGCCGTTTGCCTTGGCCGTTGCCGTTGCTTTTGCTGTTGCCTCTATTTCGTAGCGCCATCTTGCCGGCGCTTTTTGCCCTTTGCCGTTACCGTTGTAGCGTAGGCGATTCGCCTGCGCTCTTACGAAGGAATAGTAAGCGACGAACTGGAACACTCTCGAACAGAGCGAGAAAACCGGAGCGGGACTTTTATGGCTTGAGCAACGAAGAACAACTACAACAGCGCGGCTTCGGCCCGAATGCTTCGTGCGAGGATGTTCGTGCCACCGGTAAACGATGTCTTCGCAGGAGCGCAGGCGAATCGCCTACGCCAATGCGGGCAGGCTCAACCCCGGAATCTCACCCGCGAAGTGCAGCAGATAATCCACCGTCGAATCGTGCAACTCGATTCCGCTGATCACCAAGCCGCCCGCGAACGCGCGTTCGCACCGCGCGCGAAATTCCGCTTGGGTGCGAATCGCCGCCGATGCATCCGTGGTCTTGATTCCGGCAATGTTGCGCGGCAGGCTGATGCGGTCCGCAATCTTCCCGTGCGGCAAAGGACGCCCGTCCACGATTCGCTTCACGCGCTCGGAGTCCAGCCACCATTCCGGCACGAAGCGATCCGTCGGCATTCCCGAATGGAGCGGGCTCTCGGTGATGCCGTAGCAATTCGGGATATACCGCCGGACGATCACGCCCAGCCGCGCGATATTGAAATACGCGTTCTTAATTTCCAGCGGATCAAACGTCCATTCGACCAGATGAATCCCGCGATTCAGCGCATCCTCGCGTTGAAACAGTTTCAGCCGCCGCCCGATGCCGTAGTTGCGATAGTCGTTCAACACGGCCGTCATATGCGAGTGCATGAACGGCGTGTACTTCCCTTCCGCGGTCGTTTGCCCGGCATGTGGCGAGAATTTCCGAATGCCCGTGACGGCGAGCGTGAACCCGATCATCCTCGGCCCGTCGTAGGCTGCGAACACCTGGCCGCCCGTGTGGTGCGCCACGATGAACATGCCGTTGGGCACGGAAATTTCCTTGCCCCACACGGCGTGCTCCACCAGCACGCACTGGTCGTATTCAGGGACGGTCGAGCAATGCCGGATGGTGATCTCTGGGACGGCGGATGGAGGTGTGGCGGACGAGTTGGTCATGGGCCGTGGGAAGCAATAGAATACGAGAGTTTACGCCTGTCGAAAAGCGTCGATTCTATCCTCCAGGCCGCTGCTCGCCCTCTGGCCGCCAAAGCCGAACCATCCATGCAGCCAAGGAAACGGACGCCGCCGATGTACGAAGGTGTTAGCAAGTCTGTGATATATTCCCATGATCGATAGCAACCGGCTCCGCATTGCGTATTACTTTCCAAGGAGATTCCGATGACGCGTTTCGCACGTGGTTGGGAACTCATGAAGCGGTGCTTCGCGGTCCTGAAATCCGATAAGCAATTGATGCTGCTGCCGATCGCATCCGCTGCTTGTTGCTTGCTGGTAAGCGCGGTGATAGTGCTCGGTGGCGTCCCCCTCTTTCTAGCGATGCGGCACGCCGGCGCCACCCCGAGCCGCGCGCTCATCTGGCTGGGAATCTTTGTCTTCTACCTCGCAAACTATATGGTGATCGTGTTTTTCAACGTGGCGTTGGTTGCGGCGGCCTCAGAGGCGCTGGCGGGGCGCACGGCCACATTGGGCGACGGCCTCTCGAAAGCTTGGGAGCGTAGAACCCATGTGTTCGAGTGGGCTCTGCTTTCCGCGACCGTCGGAACGATTCTCCAGATCATCGAAAGCCGCCTCGGCGCGATCGGCAAACTGACGGCAAGATTGCTCGGAGTGGCGTGGGGGCTGGCGACCTTTTTCGTTGCGCCGGTTCTGGTGTTCGAGGAGATCGGACCTATCGATGCGCTAAAGCGCTCGTCGAAAATATTCCGCGACACGTGGGGCGATGACCTGAGAGCCCAATTCAGCATGGGCGCTGTTTTTGGACTGCTGATGCTGGCGGGCATCGGCGTCGCATGCTTAATGATCTTTAAGGGCGGGACCGTCGGACTTTACGCGGCAATCCCCTTGGGAATTCTCTTCGTTTTAGCCTTGATCGTCACAAACGCGACCCTGCAGGGAATCTTCTCAGTCGCAGTCTACCAGTACGCCGCGACCAAGACCGTCCCCCCAGGCTTTGTGATGGAGAACTTCTCGATGGCGTGGAAGCCGAAGAAATAGTGAGCTTCGGCCACCCGGCCAAAGGCAAGATTCTCTTAGTTTGCCGAGGGCTGCGTTACTTTGTCGATCACCAGCACATCGACCGGCGCTTTTGTTGAGTCGAACTTCAACCCGAGCTGTTGCTGAACGGCCGTGTATAGGTCGGGTGGCGCCGAGGGATCGTCGGTCGGCGGCGGCGGTTTCACGCCCATGCCGGA
>Ga0210385_10003078_pt1 | contig 10009 bp, 12 predicted proteins | sample IncBWH26OmetaG_FD_160107 | JGI IMG/M metagenome (GOLD analysis project Ga0210385, IMG submission 160107) | Forest soil microbial communities from Barre Woods Harvard Forest LTER site, Petersham, Massachusetts, United States - Inc-BW-H-26-O ...
CATCGGGGCTAAACAAGACGTCGGGGAGTGGCTCAGCCTGGTAGAGCACCTGGTTCGGGACCAGGGGGTCGGAGGTTCAAATCCTCTCTCCCCGACCATTTAATCAAGAAGATAGGGTTGAAGCTGAGGGGCGGCGTCTGGCTGGGGCACCCAAAAGGGCACGCACTCAGCCCCCGATTCGGGGACATTCCTGGTTTCGGCGGGAGTTGCTGAGGGTTTCGCAGCAGGTTCAGCGAAGACGGCCGCAACCGCTCGGGAAACAGCATCCACGCGCTCATCCCACCACGACTCCGAATCTGCGTCAGCGTGACATCACAGTCGGCGTGATCCATGTTGATGGGGAGACCGTTTCTGGATCGTGCCAATGGCTGTATCCTGGGTGTCGCGGAACCAATGCGGCAATGGAAGGCGGCCGGGCTCCGGGGCCAGAGGGCGGCGCAGCGGAGTTTCGGACAACGGATCCGTCGCGGTTCTGGTTTGGCTCGCTCCACGAATTGCCTCGTTCCTGTTCTGGAAATATTGCAATGCAGCATGTATTCTTGCTGCGTTGCATAAAACCCTTCAGCGAGGGGAAAACCTTATGGAATCGATTTCTTTACAGGAACAACCCAGGGCGACCGCCGAACCTGTGTTCACGCTCGAAGGCAGAACGGCGCTGGTCACCGGCGCGGGCCGGGGCATCGGCAAAGCGATCGCCCGCCGGCTGGCCGCAGCCGGCGCCCGCGTCATGATCAACGATCTGGACGAAGCCATGCTGCGCGAGTCGGAAACCGAATTCGCCGCTTCTGACCATGTGCAGCATGTCTGCGGCGATCTCACCGATCGGGCGACGCCGGAGGCCGTGGTGCAGGCCACGCTATCTGCCTTCGGCTCGATCGACATTATCGTGAACAATGCGGGGTACAGTTGGGACAACGTCATCCAGAAGACAAGCGACGAGCAGTTTCAGGCGATGCTGGAAATCCATCTGGTGACGCCGTTCCGGCTGCTTCGCGCCGCCTCCACTTTCCTTCGTGAAACGGCCAAGCAGGAGATTGCTGCAGGGCAGCGCGTGATGCGCAAGGTCGTGAATATTACGTCCATTGCAGGCACGGATGGCAACCCTGGCCAGATAGGGTACTCATCGGGAAAGGCGGGCGTCATCGGCTTGACGAAAACACTGGCGAAGGAGTGGGGACGCTACAACGTCAACGTGAACGCGGTCGGGTTCGGGCTGATTCAGACGCGCCTGGTGCAGGATCTGAACGCTCCGGGCGCGGGGATGGAAATGCACGGCCACCAGATCCGTCTGGGAGTGCAGCCAAGCCTGCTTGAATCGGTGAAAAGCGCATGTCCACTGGGCCGGCTGGGAACGCCGGAGGAGGCAGCGGGTGCGGTGCTGTTCTTCTGCTCGCCCTTATCGGATTACGTCACGGGCGAGGTGCTGATTTGCAGTGGGGGCCTGCACTTTTAGCGGGTGCTCGCTTCGGGTGGATGCCTGTGCGGGCGCGACTCGACGGTGTGCGGCTCCGCATCGGTGTCTTTCGCGAAGAGGTAGTCTTCTTCGACCAGCCAGTAGACCTCGAGCCAATGGTCCAGGCTGTGTTCGTTTCCGGAATCGTGCGACGAAGGGTGCGGTCTCTGCTGCAGGGGGAGGACCGGTTCGAGGGATGTTGGCATAATCGCCTCCGGGTTGCTGCGCTCAGGTGGGAGTGAGAGAAGATAAGCACGAGACGCGGGTTCTCTGCTGTGACGCCGGTCACAAAGCATTCCTGATCGTTGGAGATATTCAAGGCCAGGTTCGTTTCCATGGCATCAATATCTGTCGCCTGCAGGCGTGCCGGACACTTCCATTGTTTGTGCGCAGGACTACAGTACCAAGTGTCCGCAGTTCCCATTCGCTCCCACCGCCGGCGTCTCTCCTTGCTTCGCTCACCGCACCGGCAACTGCGGAAGGTCCGGGCCCGCGAGTTCGAGGGCACTGTTCTCCTCCTGCCCTGAACTGCGATTGCACTCATCGGTGGTGACGCCACCATGCGCGAACACGTTCACTCCTTATGCCGGAGATGCAGAGTCTCGTCCTCTGCCGGGCGCGATTGCGCTTCGGCGATGCAGTCTTCATTTACTCATTGCGAACCATGGAAAGGAGCCGGCCTGTGAATCACAGAGAAGTTGTAGTCCTGAGCGCCGTGCGCACTGCCATTGGCAAGTTCGGCGGAGCATTGAAAGATATCCCGCCTACCGAACTGGCGGCCAAAGTTGTGTGCCAGAGTCTGCAGCGTTCGGGCCTGTCACCGAGCGACATCGGCCATGTCGTCTTCGGAAACGTCATCCACACCGATCCGAAAGACATGTATCTGGCGCGGGTTGCTGCTTTGCGGGGCGGAGTTCCCGTCGAAACAGCGGCGCTCACGCTCAATCGTCTGTGCGGCAGCGGTCTGCAGGCGATACTGACCGCTGCCGACGCCATCATCCACGGCGATACCGATGCTGCCATCGGAGGCGGCGCGGAGTCAATGAGCCGCGCTCCTTACTGGCTGCCTTCGATGCGCTGGGGCGCACGGCTCAACGACGCCACTGCGGTCGATGTTCTGGTGGCAACGCTGACCGATCCTTTTGACGAAGTGCACATGGGGGTGACCGCTGAAAACGTCGCGCGAAGATGGGGAATCTCGCGGCAGGATCAGGATGAGCTGGCGGCAGAGAGCCATCGCCGCGCTATGAGCGCGATTGAAGCGGGGAAGTTCAAGTCGCAGATCGTGCCCATCGAACAGAAGAGCAGGAACGGGCCGGTGATGTTCATGACGGACGAACAGCCGAGGTCGGACGCGACGCTGGAAAACCTGGCTCGTCTGAAACCGGCCTTCGATCCCGAGGGGACGGTGACGGCGGGCAATGCATCGAGCATCAATGATGGCGCGGCTGCCGTGACGCTGATGGAGCGCAGTGTGGCGTAGGAGCGTGGACTGAAACCGATGGCTGTTCTGGTCGATTACGTTGCCACGGGAGTGGAGCCGAAGGTCATGGGGACGGGGCCGATCCCCGCAGTCCGGAAACTGTTCGCGCGCACCGGTCTGACGACGGAAGAAATGGACGTGATTGAACTCAACGAAGCCTTTGCTGCGCAGCTGCTCGCCGTGCGGCGCGAACTTGGCTTCCCACCGGAAACAACCAACCCGAATGGCAGCGGGATTTCGCTGGGTCACCCTCTGGGGGCGACGGGCGCGATTATTACTGTCAAGGCCCTGCATGAACTGAACCGGATCCACGGAAAATATGCGCTGGTCACGATGTGCATTGGTGGCGGACAAGGTATCGCCGCTATTTTCGAATCGATGAACTAAGGACCTTTTTTGAAGGAAGGTGCGTTATGGCAACCCAGCTTCTGGACGAGATACAGATTCCATTCCTGAGACCGCTGGAGGGCAAGGTCGCGCTGGTGACCGGGGCTTCCCGCGGCATCGGCCGCGCGATCGCCAAAGAGCTCTCCGACCGCGGAGCCACTGTCGTCATCAATTTCCTCAACAGCATCGTCCGCGCCCAGGAACTCCGCGATGATATCCAGGGCGGAGGAGGCGAGAGCAGTCTTCTGCAGGGAGATATCTCCGATCGCAACGAAGCGCGCCGGATCATCGGGAAACTTGTAGAGGTCTATGGGCGGCTCGATATCCTGGTGAACAACGCCGGAATCACCCGCGACCGGTCGATCCGCAAGATGACGGATGAAGACTGGTCGGAGGTGATCGCGACGAATCTCAACAGCATTTTTTACTGCACGAGTGCGGCTCTGCCGTCGATGATCGAACAGAAATTCGGCCGCATCATTAATATTGCTTCGTTTTCAGGACAGGCGGGTAACTTCGGTCAGGCGAATTATGCAGCGAGTAAAGGGGGCATCATCGCGTTCACCAAGGTGCTGGCTCTGGAACTGGCGAAGTACAACATCACGGCTAACGTGATCGCGCCTGGCTTCACTGCGACCGACATGCTGGCCGCGGTCCCGACAGAGGTTCTCGATTCCATCCGGGACCGGATCCCGCTTCGGCGCTTTGCGCAGCCGGAAGAAATCGCCAAGGCAGCCGCCTTCCTTATTTGCGACGGCGACTACATTACCGGCCAGCAAATCAATATCAATGGAGGCATCTACATGTAAGTCTGCACTGCTTACCGGGAGCGCGCGCGCAACCAGCCTTCGATGTGGGGCCAGGTGGTCTTGTGTGCCGCACTCCCGGCCATAATACCGATATGGCCGCCCGGGACTCGGTACAGCTCTTGGTCGAGGCTTGCGGTTTTCGTGAGGATGGCCTCGGATTGGCACGGAGGGGTGATGTGATCGCCCTCCGCAATTACCGTGAGCAGGTTAGCTCGAATTTTTCCGAGGTCGACGCATTCTCCTCGCACAATCAACTCATTCTTCATGAGAAGATTCCTGCGATAGAGTTCCACAATCAGCTGGCGCCAGGCCCCGCCGGCCATGGGGATGTTGTCGGTGACCCACGTATTCATGGCCTGCCACGACTCCACGGCGCGCGGGTCGTCGAGTTTGTCCCATAATCTGGCGTAATTTCCGATGTAGTTCTCCACCGGCTTCAGCGCTTTCGCGCCATAATCGATCAACTCGCCCGGCATGTTGCCGAAGGCATCCACCACCCTGTCGACATCGAAGTACCTCTCGTCGGTCCAGCGCGCGAAGGTCAACCCATTGCGGTTGGAGAAGTCGAGAGGCGCCGTGAGCAGCAGGAGATTCCGGAGTCCATCGTTGGGGCGGAGCGCAGCATAAATGGTGGTCAGGATGGCCCCGATGCACCATCCCAACATGCTGAACTGCTCGACGCCGGCAATCGCCTTTACCTTGCGAATGGCGCGCGGCAGGTATTCGATGGCGTAGTCGTCCAGTTTCATATGCCGGTCTTCCCACCCCGGCACACCCCAGTCCAGCAGATATACGTCGTAGCCCTGGGCGACCATGAACTCGATGAAACTGTGGCCCGGGCGTAAATCGAGAATCGAAGGCCGATTCATGATCGCAAAGATAAGCAGCAACGGGATCGGAAATCGTTTTTCGGCGGGGAGCACAGGCGTGTATCGGTAAAGCCTGGCCTTGTTCAGCGTCCACACCAACTCTCGCGGGGTCTGCGCGATCGCGGCTTTGGTCGTCAACACACGCGTGAAGAGCCGGAGTCGCTCAGCCAGACCCACCCAGGGTTCCATTCCGATGACGGCTTGGTCCACGGGCTACCTCCGTTTTCGCGGTGGGGTTCTTTTGCCGACGAATGGGCTCCTGGCGCCCAGCCGGCTCTGCCTGCCGGGAGGCTCGCTGCGCGGAGTGACTCCCCTCCCCGCGGCGTCGCCTGCGCGGAACTTTCCCGCTTCCGGCTGCGGGGCCGGCTGGTTGCGACCCAGTAATTTCTCGATTCGATCCAGTTTGGCATCCATGTCATCCAGGCGCATTTCGACGTTGGTGAAGCGTTCAGCCAGCGCGGCCACCTCCTGCCGTGAAGGCAGAGAGAGTTGTTGCAGGGCCTGGATCATGGACTTGTCCATCGCCTCGCGCACGGGCGCGGAGGCGGTCAAATATCCCTCCAGCATCGCCCCGGTTGCCTGCGCGTAACTCTCCGTGTTCACCACCTCGACCATGGTTTTGGCGATGGCATCGAGATATTTGTCACGAATGGCGCGGAAGGGCTCGAACGGATCGTTCGTCGGCGACTGACTGTTGTTATTGGTTTCGCTCATGGGTGCTGCCTCCCTGCGGGGCCATGCGAAGCATATACCTGCCGCTGCGGACGGGCTACGCATTCTTTGCGCTTACCTGCATGTCCCTGTGCGGCCCGTCCTTCTGAGCGCGGTCTAATGGACCACCATTGCCAGCAATTCTTTCTGCGCGTCCACGATTGCGTTCACGCCGCGCTGGATAGAATCGGCCACCGCCTCCGCCGGTCCTCCATTCGCGGCGAACTTCTCCCGTGTGGTGTCGAAGACCTCTTTCGATTGCGCCGCAGCATGATCGAGCACTTTCTTTTGCGTTGCAACAGCGCGCTCCACCCCTTCCTGCGCGAACTTCACGACCGTGTCCGCCGTCTTCGCCGTCTCGGTGGTACGGTTTTCCAGCAGAGCAGCGACGGCGCGGTTCTGCTCCACCATCAGGTCGATGACGGCCTTCTGGGTCTCAGCAAACCGTTCAAATCCGCTGTTCTCCAGTTCGAAGAGGAACAACCCCGGCGCTCCGGGCAGCTTCTTCACGATTTTCATCCACAGGTCCACCAGCTCCGTGTGTTGCTGCACCGCAACATCCAGAGCCTTCTTCTGGACTTCGGCAATCCGTCCGGCTCCGGACGTCGCCAGGTTTGTCATATATTCAGCAAACTCGATCTTTTCCGGCTCTGCGGGCGCCGCCGGATTGCGATGAATCCTCTGCGCTGCACTCATAATGGCTCCCTGCCTTTCTCTATGCCGCGTATCGTGCTGCACTGCAGCATGGCACAATGCTACGCCGACCCGCCCGGATGTCAAGGGGTAAAATGAAAACCTGAGCATGCCTCCGAAAAGCATCCTGATCAGGAAGTATGAGAACCGGCGTCTATACGACGTAACCAACAGCCGTTACGTGAATCTGGATGATGTGGCCCGGATGCTGAAAGACGGCCACGACGTGCGTGTGGTGGACGCCGCATCGGGCAAGGACATCACGCGCCTTATCCTCACGCAGATCATCGTCGAAGACGCTAAAGCTCCGGATTCGGCATTTCCGCTCGATCTGCTGCGGGAGATGATAATTTCCTCCGGCCGCGCCAGCCAGGAAACCGCCCTTCGCTACATGAAGACCATGCTCAACCTTTATCAGGACACCTACCGGGCCATGTCGCCTCCGGTCAATCCTTTTGAGTTCTTCCGTCAGGGCGGCGCCGGTTCTGCGGTCCCCGGTCAAGCGCAGGCCCCAGCCGCCCATCCCTTCGGCGAACGCGAACCGTCGCAGGAGGAGGGGGTCGACGAACTAAAGCGGCGCGTTGCAGGTCTGGAGAAGCTTGTTTCCAGTCTTTCGCCTAAAACGTCCTCTTCCGGCCGATCGGAACGCAAGGGCAAAAAGAGGGAACGAATGCGCTCATAGTAAGCCGCTCTTCGTTCGCCTATCCCGAGCACGACCGATTCGCAGAGTTCAAAGTCCTGGCGAGAAGATTGGGGCAGGGGTCTGGGCGGACGCGGCCGCTGCGGGTGGTTGGCTCGGGGATGTAAGCGGTGATACGGACGGACCCTGGAGGCAGGGAAAGGCCGAAATTCCTGCCGGGGGTTGACAACAGAGCGGTGGCCTGGTTATGGTACATACCAACTTATCGGTATGTTGCAAACCGCGCAAAATCAGCATGAATCGAAGACGAAGCTGCTGGACGCGGCTTTGCGGGTAATCCGGGAAAAAGGGTACCAGGCGGCGCGCGTTGAGGACATTTGCGAGGCGGCGGCGCTGACCAAGGGCAGCTTCTTTCATCATTTCAGGAGCAAAGACGAGCTGGCTTTGGCCGCCACGGATTATTGGAACGAAATGACGGCGGCACTGTTCTCTTCGGCGCCCTATCACGCTCTGGAGGATCCTGTGGACCGGCTGCTGGCTTACGTCGATTTCCGGAAATCGTTGCTGCGGGAGGAGCTGCCGGAGTTCACCTGCCTGGTGGGGACGATGGTGCAGGAGGTATACGCGACTCATCCGCCGCTGCGGGAGGCGTGCGAGCAGAGCATCAGCGGGCACGCCGCGAGCCTGGAGCCGGACATTGCCGAGGCGATGAGGAAGTACAACGTGCACGGAAACTGGACGCCGCAGAGCCTGGCGCTTTACACCCAGGCGGTACTCCAGGGCTCTTTCATTCTGGCCAAGGCGCGCGGGGGGGCAGAGGTTGCGGAGATGATGATCGACCACCTGCGCCGCTATGTCGAGCTGCTGTTTCACCGGAACGAGGACGAGGAAGGGAACCCGGATGCAGCGCGGGAGCGCGAGCCGAAATGGGCGATGGACGGGAGCGCGTCCGCGACCCGTTCCTCGCCACGAACCTGTACGGCGCGGAACACGGAACCCCGATGATGATTTCTTACCCGAGGTTCCGCAAATCCCGTCGCAGCCGCTCCGGATCTCCGTCCCCAAGCGCGTCTTCCAGCTGGGCGTGCGTGCGCTCCCACACGGGAGCAGCCTCGGCGAGCAGCTTCCTGCCCTGCGCGGTCAGATGCAGCCTGCGGCCGCGCCGGTCGCTGGGATCTACGGTCACTTTCACCAGCCTGCGCCGCTCGAGCGGCTTCAGCGCTGCCGTCAACGTGGTCCGGTCCATCGCCAACAGCTCAGCCACCGCGGCCATGCCTGGCGTCTCCGGACGGTTCAGCGACATGAGGAGCGAGAACTGGCCGTTGGTCAGGCCCACGGGCCGCAGCGCTTCATCGAACCGCCTTGCGAGGGCGCGCGCTGCGCGCTGGACATGCAGACACAGGCAGCAGTCCCGCACCCGCAGCGTCGTCGCGAAAGAAACCGGCTCGCCTCTTGACATACGTTCCGCTAGATTGATATCAACATATTCCATGTTCGTCAAGCATCTGTTCAACTCGAGGAGGAACCATGGTGGACACAACGGCGGAGAGGCCGAGTGGCTGAACGCCGGTAATGAGGAACTGTCTTTGACCGGCGAACATGCCGGCAATCTGAGGTTAGCTCGTTCGTTCTCTAATCGATCGTGCCAACGGAGTTGCAATTATGACCACCCCTGGATGGAAGGCCACATATTCAAGTCAGGAAGGACCCCGCTGGGGGAGTTCGGAGCCTGTGCTCTCCGATGTTTCCCATCCGGAAGTTATACAAGCGGGGCCTGCCTATCCAATCAATTCGGCCCCCGAATCGAAAAAGGCGCCCGGAACAGGGCGTGAGAAGTATCTGAATCGGATGGCAGTGAAGGCAGGAGACAAAATCGTTCTGGTATCGATGAGCGATGTGTTGTGGATTCAGAGCCACGGAAACCTGGTTCGGCTGCACCTGCAAAATACGAGCTACGAACACAGGACAACCATCACCAACGCGTACACGCGCCTGGATCCGGAGCGCTTCCTTCGCGTGCACCGCAACGCGATCGTCAATCTGGACCATGTGACGGAGTTCGATCTTCCGCGATGCGGCAACGCCTTCGTTCACCTGCGCAACGGCAAGGTTTTGCCCATCAGCAGGAGCGCACGGGTGGTCTTGCGGCGTGGGCTGTTGTCGCAGTCCTATGCATCGACAGGGACCGACGATCTTTAGGGTGGTGTCTCCGGAATTCATTGAACAAAACAATTCGACGGAGCGAAAGGGTTCCAGGAGCCGCGCGCAGGGGCTAAAGCCACGCTTCTCAATGGGCGTTTACGGCACGACTGAAGTCGTGCCCTGATACGAAGCAATGGCTGGCAAGTGGTTTTGATCAGCAAGAAACAAAATGTCGGGAAAGTTTTGTGCTAATTTTGTGCTTCACCCAGCCACTGACCCATTTCGAGTCGCACGGACTTCAGCGGAGTCGGTTGACTTGTCGCGGTTGGGCTCGCAGATTGCGGAGCAATTGTTGCTCTGATCGCAAGACTTCAGATATCCCCGCCGGCTGAGGCGGTTCACCCTGTTGCTGTCGGGCGCGTCGCTGGAGTTTCCTCTCGCGGACAACTGCCAGGGGCTGATCGGGGACTTTCTTGAATAAGGCTCGGGAATAGTCGATTGATCGAGTCTTGGATCGATCCTGAGCCATCTCCGCGTCCACCACCTCACTTGTGCCTCGAACAGACCGAAGTTCCTCACACACCGCACGCCGCAATGCCTGTTGCGTGCGTTGCTTTCCCTTCCTGATGTTCTTGCGGCTGGAAGCAGGACTCTCTCCGTAGGTGTTGCGCCGATCTTTTAGCAGGGAGTTGCTCTTCTTTTGCCGGGGAGACTTGACCTTGCTCATAGCAGCATTATGCCGCATGCCAGACGCATTCCTGAGATCGGGTCGTTGCTGGTGGAGTGTGGGCATTGCGGAAAATTCGGGGCACTGATGCGAAA
>Ga0210385_10003079_pt1 | contig 10008 bp, 7 predicted proteins | sample IncBWH26OmetaG_FD_160107 | JGI IMG/M metagenome (GOLD analysis project Ga0210385, IMG submission 160107) | Forest soil microbial communities from Barre Woods Harvard Forest LTER site, Petersham, Massachusetts, United States - Inc-BW-H-26-O ...
CAGGAGTCAGGATCCGGCTCGAGCACACACAGGTCGGTCATGACTCGAGTGGGACCCTGGGTGGTAAGCCCCAGGGCCGCGCGCGAACCAGGCCCGCTGCCGTGACCGAGCGATGTCACGAACGGCAGATGCTCCACGAAGGAGCGCCGCGACATCGGAATGGTGATGAAAATCTCCTGGCAACTGGAGGCAATCTCGGGCGCCCCGCCGCCACCGGGCAGGCGCACCTTGGGTTTGCGGTACTCCCCGACCACGGTGGTATTGAGGTTGGCATGACGATCCATCTGCGCCCCGGAGAGAAACCCGACCGTGATGCGGCCGCCCTGCAGCCAGTAGCGGAACATCTCCGGCACGCTGACCGTGGTCAGGGCGGTCTCACACAGCTCACCGTCGCCGATCGACAGCGGCAGCACCGTCGGCCGCGCGCCGATGGTCCCGGATTCGTAGATCAAGGTGATCTCGGGCGCGTGCGTCAGTCGGGCAAGATTGCACGCCGCCGAGGGTGCGCCAATGCCAACGAAGCACACGTCGCGATTACGCAGGGCGCGTGCGGCAACCACGGTCATCATTTCACTGGCGCTGAAAGTGCCGGCGGGTGCGTCCATGGCCATGCTAACGCGCCCGCGGGCTGTAGGCCCGAAAGACTTCAGGACCACGCTCCAGCACCTGCTCCTGCATCCAGGCCCGGAAGCGGTCACGGTCCCGGGAGATCTCATCCCATTGCGTATAGAACGAGTTGGCGCGCCGATAGTAGCCCTGCGCGTAGGAGGGGTAGGCTCCGCCGGGAACCACCGCGATCGCGGTAACGGTCCACGCCGGCAGCACCACGCAGTTCAATCCCGGCGCCGCCAGCTCATCCACCGTTTCCTCCACCGTCACGATGGCGCGCTTGGCGGCCAGCACCGCCTGCTTCTGCACACCGACAATGCCATCGAGCAATACATTGCCGGTGCGGTCGGCGCGCTGCGCGTGGATGATGGTCACATCCGGTCGAATGGCCGGCACCGCCGCCAGCCGCTCCCCGGTAAAGGGGCATTCGATACTGCGAATGCGCGGATTGACCTTGGGCAGGTCGACACCGATATAGCCACGAAATGCGGCAAAGGGCATGTTGGCGGCGCCCGCCTCATAGGCGTTGGCCATCGCGGCGTGGGAATGCTCCTCCAGCTGCAGGGGCTGCGGCCAGTCATTCTCGACGGCATCGCGCAGGCGGTGCAGGGAACCCACGCCGGGGTTGCCGCCCCAGGAGAACACCAGGCGATCCGCGACGCCCATGCCGATCAGCTGGTCATAGATGAGGTCGGGTGTCATGCGCACCAGCGTCAGGTGCCTGCGACCCTGCCGCAGCACCTCATGGGCCGCGGCAAAAGGGATCAGGTGCGTGAAGCCCTCCATGGCCACGCAATCGCCATCCCGCACATTGGCGGCGACGGCTTCGGCGAGAGAACAGAAATCAGGCATGGACAGGGCTACTGCCCGTCGCTCAATACCTGAGCGGCTCGATCTTCTCCAGCAGCTCCTCACGGCGATTGGCGAAGAACGGCGGGATCTGCATCGCCGTGCCGAGCTTCTCGTACGGCTCATCGACCAGGAACCCCTGGGGCTTGGAGACCGTCGCTTCAAACAGCGCGCCGCCGGGCGTGCGCACGTAGACCGAATCAAAGTAGCCGCGATCCTTCATCTCCGAGACGTCGGTAAATCCCAGGCCCTCCAGGTGGAACTTGACCTGGCTCTGCGCCTCATGGTTGTCAACTTCAAACGCAACGTGATGCGGCACGCCCTCGCCGTAGGTCCAGCTGCCAGCGGCCACATCCGGTTCGACGCGAAATTCGACCATCGCGCCGCTGCCGCCATTGCCAACCTCATAGCGCAGGTGCCGTCCATCGGTGCCCAAACGGCGCCCGTTCCAGCCGTTCTGCATGAACTCCTCGGAATTGTCCGCATCGCGGACGGAGACCACGATGCCATAGGTGCCGCGCAGGCCATGCTCTTGTGGCACCGCACCATTGCTGTACGGCTTGCGCGCATCGACCTTCGCCTCGATCAGCTCGTACTCAATGCCGCAGGGGTGGTGGAATGCGACCAGGCGCTCGCCGAAACGCTCCCCGAGGCTGGCCTGGAAACCACGGCCCTGCAGATAGCTGTGCCAGAAAGACGCGGAGCCCACCGGAATGGACAGCGCGACCGTGCAGATCTGGCCGGTACCCTTGCGGGCCTTGCGCCCCGAATGCTTCATCGGGAAACAGGTGATCAGGCGGCTGACATCGCCGGTGTCGTTGCCGTAGTACAGATGCAGGATCGGCTCTTCGCCGTCATACAGTGCGGTCTTCTTGACGCTCTTCAGACCCAGCACCTTGGTGTGAAAGTCATAGTCTTCCTGGGCGTTGCCGACACTGAGCGTCAGATGATGGTGGCGCCTGATGTGGTTGTTCACGCTCATCTTCAGTTCCCCCGAAATGTGGTACTTCCGCGCTGGATGGGTGAGTCTACCGCAACCGCGTGGACCCGGAAATGATCACTCCCGGGTGTATAGTTAAAACACTCAATTCAAGGCTGGATATGCACAACACAGGCCACGGGATCCTGACCACCCACGTCGGCAGTCTGCCGCGCAGTCAGGCTGTCACCGATGTGATCTTCGGACGTGAGCGCGGCGAGGCCCGCGATGCAGCCCGGGACGATGAGGTGATCGCCGCGGCGGTCGCGCAGGTCGTGCAACGCCAGGTACAGATCGGCATCGACCTGGTCAGCGACGGCGAGATGAGCAAAATCAGCTATTCCACCTATGTCGCCGAGCGCCTGTCGGGCTTCGCCGGGGACACGGCGCGCGAGGCGGGCCAGGACCTGGTGGACTTTCCGGCCCTGCTGCGCAAACTGGCGGACCGCGGCGCCACGGCCAAGTATCGTCGGCCGCGCTGCGTGGGCGAGATCAAGGTGCGCAATACCCGTCCGCTTGAAACCGACATCCGCAATCTCAAAGCGGCCAGTGCCGCCGCAGCGCCCACCGGCGCCTTCATGAACGCGGCCTCACCCGGGGTCATCGCGTTCTTCCAGCCCAACGACTACTACCGAACCCAGGATGAGTATCTGGAAGCCGTCGCGGCCGCCATGCAGACCGAATACGAGGCCATTGCCGGGGCCGGGATCATCCTGCAGATCGACGCCCCGGATCTTGCGATGGGCCGTCACACCATGTATCGCGACCGCAGCCTGGAGGAATTTGACACGCTGGCCGCGCGGCACATCGAGATCCTCAACCATGCGCTGCGCAACGTGCCGGCCGAGCGCGTGCGGATGCACGTGTGCTGGGGCAACTATGAAGGCCCGCATCACCACGATGTGCCGATGGAGCGCCTGTTGCCCATCGTGCTCAAAGCCAAGCCGCAGGGTCTGCTGTTCGAGGCGGCCAATCCCCGCCATGCCCATGAGTGGGTGGTATTCAAGAACGCCAGGATTCCGCAGGACAAGATTCTGATTCCCGGAGTGCTCTCCACCACCACCAATTACGTGGAACATCCACAACTGGTCGCCGAGCGCATCGAGCGCTTCGCGCAGATCGTCGGCCCGGAGCGGGTGATCGCCGGCACCGACTGTGGTTTCGGGACCTTCGCCGGTTTCGGTCCGGTGGAGCCGGATATCGCGTACATGAAGCTTCAGTCCCTGGTCGAAGGGGCACAGATCGCATCGCGTCGCTTCACCGCCTAGGAATCCGAACCATGCTCACACGTTCGCGCCGTACCCCAGCCGCGCCGGCGCTGGCCTCAGCCCTCGTGGTTCTGCTGAGCGCCTGCGGCCCCGCGCAACAATCACCGAAGGTGGCCGCGGTGGCCCCGGCAACCGCCTCGGCACCCGCCCCGCTGCCCGATGAGGTTGCGCCCAACATCGATCCGAGCGTCAATCCGGGAGATGACTTCTTCGCTTTTGCCAACGGCGCCTGGCTCAAGGCCAATCCCATTCCGGCCTCCGAGTCCAACTGGGGCATCGGCAAACTGGTTGAAGAGGACCTGTACAGCAAACTGCGTACCATCAGTGAGGCCGCGGCGGCAAACAAGAGCGCCGCTGCCGGCAGCGATGAGCGCAAGGTCGGGGATTTCTGGGAAACGGCGATGGACCAGGCGCTGGCCGACAAACTCGGTATCGCACCCCTGCAGGATGATCTGGCACGCATCGATGCCATCCAGGATACCGGTGGCGTGCTCGACATGGCATTCCAGATGCAGCGCCAGAACCTTGATCCGTTCTTCGACTTCGGCATAGCGCAGGACGAGAAAGCCAGTGACGTGATGGCCGTCTACGTCATGCAAGGTGGCCTCGGTCTGCCCGAACGCGACTACTATTTCAACAAGGAAGCAGGCGTCGCCAAGGCGCGCGAGGCCTATGTGACCCACCTCACCAACCTGCTCAAGCTGCTTGGTGTGGAGGCCGCCGGCGCCGCGACCCGGGCGCAGGCCGTCATGGCCTTCGAGACCTCGCTGGCGAAGGTATCCCGGCCCATCGCCGATCTGCGCGACCCGCAGAAGAACTACAACAAAATGACGCCGGCCGAGCTGATGCGCAAATTCACCCCCTCGATCGCCTGGCCGCAGCGCATCCAGCAGTGGCAGCTCGCGCCGGGCTACCTCATCGTCGGGCAGCCGGAGTTCTTCTCCGGCCTTGAACTGCGGCTCGCCCAGACTCCGGTGGCGACGCTGCGCGACTATCTGCGCCTGCGCCTGGTGGATGCCTATTCCCCCTATCTGAGCAAGGCCTTCGACGACGAGCATTTCAGCTTCTATGGCCAGGTGCTGTCCGGACAGAAGGAACAGCGTCCGCGCTGGAAGCGCTCTTTGGATGCCGAAAACCGCGCCGTGGGCATGGTGCTCGGACGTGTTTTCGTCAAGGAGTATTTTCCGCAAGCCACCAAGCAACGGTACTCCGACCTGGTGGAGGCGATGCGCAAGGCCTACGACGAGCGCATCGATCGGGTGGACTGGATGAGTGCCGCGACCAAGGCGAAGGCGCATGAGAAACTCGCGCGCATGACCAAGAAGGTCGGTTATCCGGACAAATGGAAGGACTACTCGGCGCTGATCGTTGGCCGCAATTCGTATGCGGAAAACATTCGCAATGCGGACATCTGGCTGTTCAACGACGCGCTGTCGAAATTCGGCAAGCCGGTGGACCGCACCGAATGGGACATGACACCGCAGACCTACAACGCCTACTACAACCCCTCGAACAATGAAATCGTGCTGCCCGCGGCCCAATTCTCGATCCCGGGCTATAAGGACTCGCAGGTCGACGACGCGATCGTCTACGGCTATGCCGCCGCCTCGACCATCGGCCATGAAATGACCCATGGCTTCGATGATGAAGGCCGCCAGTACGATGCCTCCGGCAACCTCGCCAACTGGTGGACCAAGCAGGACGCGCTCAGGTTCAACCAGCGCGCCGCGGTCATGGTCAGGCAGTTCGACGCCTACGAGCCCCTGCCCGGGCTGCACATCAACGGCAAGGCCAGTCTGGGCGAGAATATCGCAGACTTCGGCGGTCTGCTGATCGGTCTGGACGCCTTCAAGAAGACCGCGCAGTACCAGGAGGGCAAGAAAATCGGCGGCTATACCCCGCTGCAGCGCTATTTCCTGGCCTACGGCCTAAGCTGGTTGTTCGAGGAACGCGAGGCGCTGCTGCGCAGAACGCTCTTGAGCGACGTGCATGCGCCGCCAAAATGGCGGGTCAACGGCCCGCTGTCGAACATGCCCGAGTTCTACGAGGCCTTCGGTGTGAAGCCCGGCCAGCCGATGTACCGCCCCGAGACGCAGCGCGTCCATATCTGGTGAACGGCATATCCCGGCCAGGAGTGTTAGGAAACGCACAGTTTCGGCAGCCATGGGTGGGTTCCCGGGATCCAAACTGCCAAACTCCCGCCGCACACCGAAGCGGAGAGTGAGCTGTGATAGCCCTGGTCATCGGTACCTTCATACTCGTAGTCATCCTCGGCTACGCGACCGTGATCTATAACGGCCTGGTGCGCGTGCGCAATGAAGTCAAGCTCGCCTGGTGCAACATCGACGTGCTGCTGGTGCAGCGCCACGACGAACTGCCCAAGCTGATCGAGGTCTGCAAGGGTTACATGCACCACGAGCGTGACACCTTGGAGTCCGTCGCGCGCGCCCGCACCAACGTCGAAGGCGCGCGCAGCGCCGGCAACATTCCCAGGGTGAGCGTGGCGGAGGATGCCCTGCGCAGCGGGCTGTCGAGTCTGTTTGCGGTCGCCGAACGCTATCCAGACCTGAAGGCGAACGATCTGTTCAGGAACCTGCAGACTCGTATCAGCGCCCTGGAGACCGCGATCGCGGATCGGCGCGAGATCTACAACGATGCGGTGAATGCCCAGAACGTGCGCCTGGAAACCTTCCCGGACATGCTGATCGCCCGGCTGTTCCACTTCCCGCCGGCTGCCATGCTGAAATTCACTGCCAGCGAAACCAGCGACGTCGACCTGAAGCCCGCCTTCGGAGGTTGAGGATGGCCGGCCACGCGGCGGCGGGTTGGTGGATCCTGTGCGCCGTGAGCGGGCTCATGGCGCTGGCCGCGCTGGTGGCGTGCCTCTCGCGCCTGCGCCGCGACCGGTACATGGCCGACACCCCGCTGGTCAGGATCCGTTCGGCCGCGCAAGGCTATGTGCGCATCGAGGGTATCGCCGCCCAGCCCCCGGGTGAGGCCATGCGCTCGCCCCTCACCGGCCGCGCCTGCGTGTGGTGGGATTATCGCATTGACTACAAGGAGAAGACCGAACGGGGCGCCACGGTGTATCGGTCCATCGAAAAAGCCACCAGCGTGACCCCCTTCGTGCTGCAGGACACCGACGGCGAGTGCCTGATCGGCCCGGTCGGGGCCGAAGTCACTGCCACCATCAATGACCGCTGGCGCGGCAACACTCCCCATCCGACGGGCCTGCCCTATTTCCAGTCCGGATTCCTGCTCGCAGGAACCGGGGACTATGTCTACCACGAACGGCTCATCTCGCCCGCCTCGCGGCTGTCGGTCCTGGGTGAGCTGCGCTCGCACACCGAATTCGGCGCGGTGGATGAGAAAACCAAGGAAATCCTGCGGCAATGGAAGCTGGATCAGGGCGCGTTGCTGCGCCGATTCGACCGCAATCACGACGGCCAGATCGATGCCGCCGAATGGGATGCGGCGCGCGCCGCGGCCCACAGCGAAGCCGAAGCGACGGTGCTGCACTCCCCGATCGAACGGATCGGGGTCGTCGGGCAAACCACGCATGGCGAACCCTTTGTGATCGCACCCCTGGACGCGAGGCGCCTCATTCGCCGCGAACAGCGCAACGCGGCGCTGCTGCTGCTGGCAAGCCTGCTGCTCCTGAGCCTGTGCCTGTGGGGGCTTTCGCAGTAGAATCGGGCCGATGACGCCCACCCCCCGGCCCGCCTCCCAAACCCGCTCCTTCACCACCATCTTCCTGATCGAGATGTGGGAGCGCTTCGGCTTCTATGGCATGCAGGTGCTGATGGTCACCTACATGATCAAGAAACTCGGCTTCGTCGACACCCGTGCCAACCTGGTTTTCGGAGCCGCTGCGGCCCTGATCTACGCCACCCCGGCAATCGGTGGCTGGATCGGCGACAAGCTGATCGGCACGCGCCGTACCATGAAGGCCGGCGCCCTGGTGCTGGCCGTCGGTTATGCGCTGCTGTGGCTGCCCACCAACAATGCCTTCTTCCTGTACTTCGCGCTCGGCGTGATCATCGTCGGTAACGGACTGTTCAAGCCCAATTCGGGCAACCTGGTGCGCAAGATCTACGAGGGCGACGACACCAAGATCGACAGCGCCTTCACCATCTACTACATGGCCGTGAACATAGGCTCGATGGTTTCGATGACCTTGACGCCCTGGCTTCGCAACTATGTCGGCGCGCGCTACGGGGAGTCGGCCGGCTGGCACACCGCCTTCGGCGTGTGCTCCATCGGGCTGGTCATCGGTCTGATCAACTATGGCCTGATGAGCCGCGCCATGGCGGGGCTCGGATCGCCACCGGATGAAGCGCCGGTGAAACCGGCGCGCCTGGCGGCGGTGCTGGGCGGTGCGGTGCTCATCGTGATCGCCGCGGTGCTGATCCTGCAGAGCGAAACCGTCGCACGTATCTGCGTCTATGTCGCCAGCGCGGTCATTCTCGGCATCTTCGTCAAACTGATCGCCTCCAGCCGCCGCGACGAGCGCGCCGGGCTGATTGCAGCGTTCGTGCTGGTGGTGCAGACGGTATTCTTCTTCATCTTCTACCAGCAGATGTCCACCTCGCTGAATCTGTTCGCGCAACGGAACGTGGATCTGGCCTTCAGCGTCTTCGGCTGGCACCTGTTCACCTGGATTCCCGAGCAATACCAGAATCTGAATTCGATCTGGATCGTGGTCCTAAGCCCGGTCCTGGTGTTCATCTACAACTCCCTGGGGCGGCTGGGCAAGGATCCTTCGATCGCGGCGAAGTTCGTCTGGGGCTTCGCGGCCGTAGCCATCGGCTTTTTCATCTATGGCGTGGGCGCCCGCTGGGCCATCAATGGCCAGGTCTCCTCCTGGATCATGGTGTGGGGCTATGGCCTGTATTCATTGGGCGAGCTGCTGGTCAGTGGCCTGGGGCTGGCCATGATCGCCCGCTATGTGCCGGAGCGTATGGGCGGTTTCATGATGGGCGCCTACTTCGTGGCCTCGGGACTGTCGCAGTACCTGGGCAGTGTGGTGGCGAACTTTGCGCATATCCCGGCGAATATCACCAATCCGGTCGAATCGCTGACGATCTACACACGACTGTTCAACGAGCTGGGGCTTACCGGGGTGGTCTGTACCGTCATCGCCATCGCGATGCTGCCATTCATGTCGAAACTGTCGGCCAGCCACGCCGACACGGCGGCCGCGGCCGCCGCGCTGCCGGCCGTGCGCAGCGAAGAATTCGACCTCAGTTCATGAGCGCAGCGCATCAGGAACCACGGGATATCCTCAATGATATCGCCCGGCAGGCCATGCTCGATTACGACCTGCTGCCGGACTTCTCCCCCGAAGCGCAGGCGCAGGCACGCGCCATCGCCCTGCCGAGCGCCAAGCTCAGCGGCCGGGATCTGCGTAGCGCGCAGTGGGTGTCCATCGACAACGACGACTCCCGCGATCTGGATCAGCTCTCGGCGGCCCAGGTGCTCGATGCCACGACCACCCGTTTGCTGGTGGCCATCGCCGATGTGGATGCGAGCGTCACGCGCGGCTCGCCCATTGATGATCATGCGCGTCACAACACCACCTCGTTGTACACCGCGGGGCGTATTTTTCCGATGCTGCCGGAACGGCTGTCCACGGACCTGACTTCGCTGATTGAGGGCCAGGAGCGCCTGGCCGTGGTGATGCAACTGGATGTGACGGCCGAGGGCGCGATCAGCGGCTCTGACATCTACCGGGCCACCGTCATCAACAAGGCCAAACTGGCCTATGACAGCGTGGCCAGCTGGCTCGAAGGTGGCGCACCTGTGCCGCCGGCGCTCGCAGCCGCCGGACTTGAGGAGCAGCTTAGGCTGCAGGATCGGGTCGCTCAGGCCCTGGGCAGGGTGCGTCATGCGCAAGGAGCCCTCACGCTTGAGACCATTCAGACCAGTGCGGTCTTCGAGGGCAGCTTGCTTCGGGACCTAGTACCCGAACGCACGAATCGGGCCCATGAGTTGATTGAAAACGTCATGGTCGCCGCCAACGGCGTGGCGGCACGCTGGCTGCAGGCCAAGGGCCAGCCCTCGATCCGGCGCGTGCTGCGCACGCCGGAGCACTGGGATCGGATCGTGGCCCTGGCGGCCGAACACCAGGGACAGCTTCCGGCCGCACCCGATCCGGTGGCTCTGAATGCCTTTCTGGCGCGCTGCCGGGAGCAAAGCCCGGACCAGTTCCCGGATCTGTCGCTGGCGGTCATCAAGCTGCTGGGCCGTGGTGAATACGCGCTGGAACTGCCGGGTGCGCCGGTAGCCGGCCATTTCGGCTTG
>Ga0210385_10003081_pt1 | contig 10005 bp, 10 predicted proteins | sample IncBWH26OmetaG_FD_160107 | JGI IMG/M metagenome (GOLD analysis project Ga0210385, IMG submission 160107) | Forest soil microbial communities from Barre Woods Harvard Forest LTER site, Petersham, Massachusetts, United States - Inc-BW-H-26-O ...
CGGCGCGCACCGTTGAAAGACCCAACCGACATTTCCGGCGCACGCGCGCTGATTGTCGAAGCGCGGTTCTATGACGACATTCAGGATGCACTGCTTGAAGGCGCGGTCACCGAGCTGAAGTCGGCCCGCGTCAGCCACGACGTGATCACGGTGCCCGGCGCGCTGGAAATTCCCGCCGCGATCGCGATTGCGCTCGAAGCCGCCGAAAAGACAGGCAAGCCCTACGATGCCGCGATTGCGCTTGGTTGCGTCATCCGCGGCGACACCATCCATTTCGAGATCGTTTCAACTGAATCCTCGCGCGCGCTGATGGATCTTGCAGTGTCGAAGAAATTCCCGCTCGGCAACGGGATTTTGACCGTCAACACCGAAGCACAAGCGTGGCAACGGGCGCGCGCCTCCGAACTCAACAAGGGCGGCGATGCTGCACGCGCGGCGCTCGCGATGTTGCGGATCAAGCGCCGGTTGGGTCAGCAGCGATCATGAGCTACGACAAGAACCAGATCCGAAAGTCCGCGAAAGGGTCCGAACGCAAGGCCAACCGGCGCGGCGCGGCGCGGCTTGCAGCGGTGCAGGCGCTTTATCAGATGGATATTGCGGGTGCCGGCATCAACGACATTTTCGCCGAGTTCGAAAGCCATTGGCTCGGCAACGAGGTCGAGGGCGACAAGTACTTGCCGGCGGAGGCCGCGTTCTTCCGCGACGTGGTATCGGGCGTGGTGCGCGATCAGGCGAAGCTGGACCCCCTGATCGACGAGGCGCTGTCGAAAGGCTGGCCGCTGAAGCGGATCGATGCCATCTTGCGGGCGGTGATGCGCGCCGGTGCCTATGAACTGGAACACCGCAAGGACGTGCCGGGCCGCGTCGTGGTGTCGGAATATGTCGATGTCGCGCATGCCTTTGTCGAGGCGGAGGAGACCGGCATGGTGAATGCGGTTCTCGATCAGATCGCGCGCCAGTTCCGCGCCAGCGAATTCGCGCGGGCTGGTGGCTGAGATGACGGCTCCCGGTGCACCAGCATCCGGCGAGGATTCCCTGATCGCACGCTACTTCAAGCCGCTGGCGACCGATCCTGGCGCCTTCGGCTTGACTGACGATGCGGCTGTTCTGAAGGCGCTTGGTGACGACATCGTTGTCACGACCGATGCGATCGTCGAAGGCGTCCACTTCCTGTCCGACGATCCGCCGCAAACCATCGCGAAGAAAGCCCTGCGGGTGAACCTGTCCGACCTCGCCGCAAAGGGGGCGACGCCTGCCGGCTTTGTGCTGACCTTGGCGTTGCGCAAGGTTGACGAGATCTGGCTTGCCGCCTTCGCGCGCGGATTAGGCGAGGACACGAGCGCGTTCAATTGCCCGCTTCTCGGTGGCGACACGGTATCGACGCCGGGACCGCTGATGGTTTCCGTCACGGCGTTCGGTCGCGTCGCGCCGGACAAGATGGTTCATCGAAGCGGTGCGAAGCCCGGCGATCATGTCGTGGTAACCGGGACAATCGGCGATGCCGCGCTTGGCCTGGACATCCTGCGAAACGGCAGGGTGGCGACGGTGCTTGCGAACGATATCGCCTCACGCGACATGCTGGTCGGCCGCTATCGCGTGCCGGAGCCGCGCAACGCGCTGGCGTCGGCCATCGGCGCTCATGCCCATGCGGCCATGGATGTGTCAGACGGGCTGGCTGGCGATCTCGCGAAGCTCTGCGCGGCGTCCGCCGTATCGGCAGCAATAGAGCTTGCGGCCATTCCCCTGTCGAAGGCGGCGTCCGCCGCGCTCACAGCGGGAGCGGTCGCCTTGAGTGAGATCGTGTCCGGCGGTGATGACTACGAAATTCTGTGCACGGTTACCCCGGACGCCTTCAAATCGTTCGCTGAGGCCGCCGGCAGGGCGGGGGTCGCTGTCAGCCGGATCGGGAGCATTATCGCGGGCAAAGCCGCGCCGAAATTTCTGGACGCAAAGCGTACGGAACTGGCGCTAACGCGCACGTCCTTTAGCCATTTCTAGGATTTTGGTGGAAATAGCCGGGTTCGACGCAAATACCTTTCGAAATCGACGGTTTTTGCAGCCCCCGGCGTTGCGCCGGGGATGTGATTTTGGCATGGTCCCCGCCGATTTCAGGCCCCCCTTTTGGGCAGGGCGGGCCTGCTTTTTGAACGACCACCGCGGTTACAGCGGCGGCGTGGGGGATATCTCAAGAGATCTGAGGCAAGTTCAATGACAGCATTATGGTTGATCGTGCTCTGCGGCGTGCTTTCCATCGTCTACGCCATCTGGGCGACCGTGTCGGTTATGAAAGCCGATGCCGGCAATCCGCGTATGCAGGAGATCGCGGCTGCGGTACGTGAAGGCGCGCAGGCCTACCTGCGGCGCCAATACGCGACGATCGGCGTCGTCGGCATCGTGATCTTCGCGCTGCTCGCTTACTTTCTCGGCATCCTGGTTGCGGTTGGCTTTGCGATTGGCGCCGTGCTGTCGGGTGCAGCCGGCTTCATCGGCATGAATGTGTCGGTCCGCGCCAACGTCCGCACGGCGCAGGCGGCCACCACCTCGCTTGCCGGCGGCCTCGAGCTCGCCTTCAAGGCTGGCGCCATCACTGGCATGCTGGTCGCGGGTCTCGCGCTGCTCGGCGTCACGCTTTATTTCGGCTTCCTGACATTTTCGCTGCATCTGGCGCCTGACAGCCGAACCGTCATCGACGCCATGGTCGCGCTCGGCTTCGGCGCGTCGCTGATTTCGATCTTTGCCCGTCTCGGCGGCGGCATCTTCACCAAGGGCGCCGACGTCGGCGGTGATCTCGTCGGCAAGGTCGAGGCCGGCATCCCCGAGGACGATCCGCGCAACCCGGCCACCATCGCTGATAACGTCGGCGACAACGTCGGCGACTGCGCCGGTATGGCGGCCGACCTGTTCGAGACTTATGCGGTGACGGCAGTCGCCACCATGGTGCTGGCGGCGATCTTCTTTGCGAAGACGCCGATCCTCGCCAACATGATGACGCTGCCGCTCGCCATCGGCGGCATTTGCATCATCACCTCCATCATCGGCACGTTCTTCGTCAAGCTCGGCGCCAGCCAGTCGATCATGGGCGCGCTCTACAAGGGGCTGATTGCGACCGGCATCCTGTCGCTCGCGGGCGTCGCGGTCGTGATCTACACACTGATCGGCTTCGACAAGCTCGCGGGTGCTGATTACACCGGCATGGCGCTGTTCGAGTGCGGCATTGTCGGCCTCGTTGTGACGGGCCTGATCATCTGGATCACCGAATATTATACCGGCACCGATTTCCGTCCCGTGAAGTCGATTGCGGCATCTTCAGTCACCGGTCACGGCACCAACGTGATCCAGGGATTGGCAATCTCGATGGAGGCAACCGCATTGCCCGCCATCGTCATCATCGCCGGCATCCTGGTCACCCACAGCCTTGCCGGCTTGTTCGGCATCGCTATTGCGACCACTACCATGTTGTCGCTGGCCGGCATGATTGTCGCACTCGACGCCTTCGGTCCGGTGACGGACAATGCGGGCGGCATCGCGGAAATGGCGGGCCTGCCGAAGGAAGTGCGCAAGTCTACCGACGCGCTCGACGCGGTTGGCAACACCACCAAGGCCGTCACCAAGGGCTACGCGATCGGCTCGGCCGGTCTCGGCGCGCTGGTGCTGTTCGCGGCCTATAACCAGGACCTGAAGTTCTTCATCGCCGACGCCGCGCAGCACCCTTACTTCAAGGGCGTCAATCCGGACTTCTCGCTCAACAACCCCTATGTGGTCGTAGGCCTGCTGTTCGGCGGTTTGCTGCCGTATCTGTTCGGCGCGATGGGCATGACGGCCGTTGGCCGCGCGGCCGGCGCGATCGTCGAAGAAGTGCGCCGTCAGTTCCGCGAAAAGCCCGGCATCATGCAGGGCACCGACAAGCCGGACTATGGCAAGGCCGTCGACCTGCTGACCAAGGCCGCGATCAAGGAAATGATCATTCCGTCGTTGCTGCCGGTGCTGTCGCCGATCGTCGTCTACTTCCTGATCTATGCGATCGCGGGCGGCGGTGTTGCCGGCAAGTCGGCGGCGTTCTCGGCCGTGGGCGCGATGCTGCTCGGTGTGATCGTTACCGGCCTGTTCGTGGCGATCTCGATGACCTCAGGCGGGGGCGCCTGGGATAACGCCAAGAAGTACATCGAAGACGGCCACTACGGCGGTAAGGGCTCGGATGCCCACAAGTCCGCCGTGACCGGCGATACCGTCGGCGATCCCTACAAGGACACGGCGGGTCCCGCGGTGAACCCGATGATCAAGATCACCAACATCGTGGCACTGCTTCTGCTGGCGATCCTGGCGCACTGATCTTGGCGCATTAAGGCGCCGCACGTGAATGCGAAAAAACCCGCGGGCTTCCAACCCGCGGGGTTTTTGATTTAAGGAGATGAAGCTGCCGATTGGTTCGAACGCTGGCGACCGGCTAATTGCCGCCGCTAATTGCTGCTTTGGCCGATATTGAGCGCCTTGAACAGCGGAGCCACGTAGTTGATCTCCTGGCCCGAGGTCGGCGTGGTGCGGCTGATGAAGTCGAAAATCATGCCGTCCTTCAGGCCATAGTTGGCGAGGCGCCGCACCTGGCGGTTCTTGTCGAAGTAGATCGCGATCACGCGTTGATCGACGATGCGGTCGCTCATGAAAGCGATCGGGCGTTCGCTGCGCTGGGAGATATAGTAGAAGACCTCGCCATTGAGCGTGGCGACGGTGGAGGGGGTTCCCATCACGATCAGCACTTGATCCTGGCTCGCGCCGATCGGAATTTGTTCAAGCGCCCCCGGCGGCAGGATATAGCCCTTCTGGAACTGCTCGCCGCAGCCGCCAAGGACGGCGCAGACCAGCACCACCGCCGCGGTGGTCCGCAAGCCGCGCCATCGCGCCGTCAAGCCGCGCGTGGTGTCTATCAGGCTGGACTTGATCATTCAGGAACGCGTCCCATCCCCTTGCGTTGCGCAAGGCCTTGACGTACCCGGCAGGGCGCTTGTTTGCAACAAACGCGAGCCTTTAGGGCTCGCAAACGGAACCCGCAATGCTTTGGCCATTCAGTCACTTTGGCAAACCCCGGGCGTCGGTGCGCGGCACCATCGAGGCCATCTATGGCATGATCGTGACGCAGGCGCGAGAACCGTTGTTTTACCGGGACTTGGGTGTACCCGATACGGTTGATGGCCGATTCGACCTCCTGATACTGCATTTGTGGATGGTCTTGCGGCGGTTTCGATCAGCCCACGACGCGGCGAATGCCTCGCAGGGCCTTTTTGATCGGTTCTGCGAGGATATGGATGCCAATTTGAGGGAAATGGGCGTCGGTGACCTCACCGTGCCCAAGCGCATGCAGGCGTTTGGAGAGGCGTTTTACGGCCGAGCCGCAGCCTATGACGCCGCGTTTACCGCAGGCGCCGACGCTCCCGCTTATGCCTTGCGAAAAAATATCCTGAACGGCGAGGACATGGAAAATGCGCGGCGGCTTGCTACCTATGCGCAGGCCGTGATGGCCGATCTGGACCGCCTGGACGACGCCGCTTTCCTCGCCGCGGGATGGAGCTTTCCGGCCCCGGCCGCAGCAAGCGATTCAAATTTGAAGGGGACGATAGCCGGATGAAATCAGCTGATCCCTGGCGCGTCCCTGTTGTCGTGGCGCAAATCCCGGATACAGGACTACATCGTGCTTTCGAGGCTGGTGATGCAGTCCGCGCCGCGATGGCCGACGTCGCCGGCTTGCGTGAAATCATGTCGGCGAGCGCGTCATTCGACCTGGCGCTCAAGAGTGGTGGACGTGTGCATGTCACAGGCGAGGTGCGCGCGCGGATCGGGCAGACTTGCGTCGTGACGCTTGATCCGATCGAGAACGAGATCAATGAGCCGATCGACCTGATGTTTGCGCCTCCGGAGCAGATTCCGAGTTTGTCGGCTTTGACCGAAGAGGCCGCGGCAGGCGATGAAGAAATTCCCGATCCGCCGGAGCCCATCGTCAACGGCGTGATCGATCTCGGCAGGCTCGCCACCGATGCCCTGTTTCTCGCGATCGACCCCTATCCGCGCCGGCCCGACGCCGCGTTTGAACCACCGGCGGAGGTCATCGATCCCGCCGATCACCCGTTCGCGGCGCTGAAGGCATTGCAATCGAATGGCAAGCCCTCGCTCAATAAAAACCGCCCCAAGAACTCCGAGGACGACAGGGACCAGTAAAGCGGCCGCGCAGAAAGCCGCGTTAGGCCAGCTTCTCGGAATTCCCAGTTAAGTAATTGAAGTAATTGGAATTTGCTTCCAACGCCGATCCTGCCTTCAGATAACTTGAGCCGTAAAAGACGGTGGTCAAGAGGTTGTGTCGGTATGGGGAAACGCTATTGTCGCGGCCCGGCTTGGCGCGGTGTCGTGCCTCGCCGATCGCCACAACCGTGGCGGTTGCCGCAGCCGGCATTTCTAGGGCGGCGAATCTGGAGTTCCTATCGGTGTTGCGGCAAGCTCGTTATAGGAATTTCAAATTCGAGGCGCACTAGACTCAATGAGTTGCTAGAGCTCCTTCGATTCCGAAGTTCGCATCAGAGGTTGCCGCGATATCATGCGAACTTCGGAATCGGAGCTCTAGTCCGAAAAGAGGTCAGGTTTCCGGGACGTTCATGCCTCAAAAGGTTCGAATAGCGCTTGACGCCATGGGGGGCGACGTCGGCGCGTCGGTCGTTATTCCCGGCGCCGCGATTTCATTGACCCGACATCCCAACACCGAGTTTCTCCTGTTCGGAGATCGCGGAACAATCGATGTGCAACTGGCGAAATACCCGGCTTTGAAAGCGGTTTCGTCGGTCATCCACACCGACGTCGCCGTCAGCATGCACGACAAGCCAAGCCAGGCTTTGAGACGCGGGCGCAAGACCTCGTCGATGTGGCTTGCGATCGAAGCCGTGAAAAAAGGCGAGGCGGATGTCGCGGTATCCGCCGGCAACACCGGCGCGCTGATGGCCATGGCCCGGTTCTGCCTGCGCACGCTTCCCGGCGTCGACAGTCCGGCGATCGCGGCGGTGTGGCCGACGGTGCGCGGCGATTCCGTCGTGCTTGACCTCGGCGCCACAATCGGTGGCGACGCGCAGCACCTGGTGACGCTGGCGCTTCTCGGCAGCGCCATGGCAAGCGTCTTGTTCGACCTGGCAAAGCCGACCGTCGGCCTGCTCAATATAGGGGTCGAGGAGATCAAGGGCCGCGAGGAAATCCGCGAGGCTGCGGAACTCCTGCGCGAAATGAACCTGCCGCAGCTCGAATATGTCGGGTTTGTCGAAGGCGACGGCATCGGACGCGGTGCGGCGGATGTGATTGTTGCGGAAGGTTTCAGCGGCAACATCGCCCTGAAGGCCGCCGAGGGCACGGCGCGCCAGATCAGCGAGTTTCTGCGCGAGGCGCTGTCGCGCCGCTTTCTTTCCAGGATCGGCTATTTATTGGCTCGGCCTGCGTTCCGGGCGCTACGCGACAAGCTCGACCCCAGCAAGTCGAATGGTGGCGTCCTGCTCGGCCTGAACGGCGTGGTGGTCAAAAGCCATGGCGGAACCGACGCCGACGGCTTTGCCTATGCCGTCGATGTTGGCTATGAGATGGCCCGGTACGATCTCCTCAACAAGATCAATCAAATGCTTAAACGCAACGGTGGCACGTGTTAGCCCAAGCGCCTGCCACCCAGGAGGCCATCTGGTGACTGCGATACGCTCGGTCGTGCTCGGCTGCGGCTCTTATCTGCCACAGCGGATCTTGACCAATGCCGAATTGGCGACACAGATCGACACCTCCGACGAATGGATCGTGCAGCGCACCGGGATCCGCCAACGCCATATTGCGGCGGACGGCGAGTTCACCTCGCATCTGGCGATCAATGCCGCGCGGGCGGCGCTGGACCATGCCGGCGTCGATGCGCAATCGATCGATCTGATCGTGCTCGCAACCTCGACGCCCGACAACACCTTCCCGGCGACCGCGGTTGCGGTTCAAGATGGGCTTGGCATCCACCATGGCGCGGCCTTCGATTTGCAGGCCGTGTGCTCTGGGTTCGTCTTCGCGCTCGCCACGGCCGATAATTTCCTGCGCAGCGGGGCGTTCAAGCGAGCGCTCGTGATCGGCGCGGAGACATTTTCGCGTATTCTCGACTGGAATGATCGCGGCACCTGCGTGCTGTTCGGCGACGGCGCCGGCGCGATGGTGCTGGACGCCCAGCCGCAGCCGGGCCTTTCCTCCGACCGCGGTATCCTGACGACCCATCTGCGGTCGGACGGCCGGCACAAGTCGAAACTATATGTCGACGGCGGTCCGTCCTCGACCCAGACCGTGGGTCATCTCAGGATGGAAGGGCGCGAGGTTTTCAAGCACGCGGTCGGAATGATCACCGACGTGATCGTCGACGCCTTTGAGGCGACCGGCACGACCGCCGATGACATCAACTGGTTCGTTCCCCACCAGGCCAACAAACGAATCATCGATGCTTCAGCGCACAAATTGCACATTGCACCGCAGAAGGTGGTGCTGACGGTCGACCGTCACGGCAATACGTCGGCGGCATCGATTCCATTGGCGCTGGCGGTCGCGGTGGCCGATAGCCGCATCAAGCAGGGCGATCTGGTCCTGCTGGAGGCCATGGGCGGCGGGTTCACCTGGGGGTCGGTGTTGATCCGTTGGTAAGCGGCGGGTAAATTAATCCCGATGTTTTGCGTTTTTCTTTCATGGTATTAGGGCAGGACGACTGTTGACCGTCCGTATTTAAGCTCATAATTTCAGTAGCGAATATCTTGTTCGCCGAGAGTGGGGCAGGCGATGACCGGAACCGGAAAAACTGTCACGCGGGTTGATCTATGCGAGGCCGTCTACCAGAAGGTAGGGCTGTCGCGCACGGAATCATCCGCATTTGTCGAGCTGGTATTGAAAGAGATTACCGATTGCCTCGAGAAGGGCGAGACGGTGAAGCTTTCGTCTTTTGGCTCGTTCATGGTGCGCAAGAAAGGCCAGCGGATCGGCCGTAATCCCAAGACCGGGACCGAGGTGCCGATCTCGCCGCGCCGTGTCATGGTGTTCAAGCCGTCCGCGATTCTAAAGCAGCGCATCAACGGTCACGGCGGCGGAAACAACGGCGCCAAACCTGCGTAGAGCCGCGGTTCTGCCGGCGCGAGGACGAGGATAGAGGAGCGAGCATTTGGACAAGGCGCCGGATGCCTTCCGAACCATCAGCGAGGTCGCCGCCGATCTCGACATTCCGCAACACGTCTTGCGGTTCTGGGAAACACGGTTTTCCCAGATAAAGCCGATGAAGCGAAGCGGCGGGCGCAGATACTATCGGCCCGACGATGTCGATTTGCTGCGGGGAATCCGCCGACTGCTGTACGGCGAAGGCTATACCATCCGCGGAGTGCAGCGCATCCTGAAGGAGCATGGTATCGCATCGGTACAGCGGCTCGCCGATGCATCCGCAGTCGCCTCCTTCGGTGCCATCGAGGAGGCCGTGGGCCAAAGCATCCTGGAGCAGGATGACGACGGGATCGCGCCGATTGACCTCGATGACGATGACTATGACAGCGCCGGGGAAAGCGGAGTTCCCCGGTTTGCGGAGCGTGGCCGCCGCGCAGATATCGAAAGTTTCGATGAGGACGAGATTCCAGGTGTCGCCGATCTCGCGCCCGTGGTCGATCTGGCGCGGCTGAAGGGCGTGCTGGAGAACCTGATCGCCTGCCGCCGGCTGCTCGACGCCGCGCTCAAGGAAGGCTGACGGCAATTGAGGCCAAATCCGAGGCGATCGGCCTAAGGTGCTGATCCCTCGGCAAATGGCCCGCGAGGCAGGTCGTCCGCCTTGCGCGCCAGCCTGATCGAAGCTAAGGGAACGGCATCGGAGCGTGGCGCAGCCCGGTTAGCGCACTAGTCTGGGAGACTAGGGGTCGGAGGTTCAAATCCTCTCGCTCCGACCAATTTATTCCTCTGAAACAATAGTGGCGCGAGAACTCCTCCTGCCGGAGATATCGG